>Ga0209457_1000025_pt1 | contig 67247 bp, 71 predicted proteins | sample WorMetHEROISLAND_5_FD_187410 | JGI IMG/M metagenome (GOLD analysis project Ga0209457, IMG submission 187410) | Marine gutless worms symbiont microbial communities from Max Planck institute for Marine Microbiology, Germany - Olavius sp. 5 HERON... ... | reverse complement strand
TGAACCGGGCGTTTGTGCGGGGCCTGACCGACGGCCGGAGCCTCGGAGAGGCCTGGCGGGAGAGTCAGGCGCGCTCCTCGGGGTCGGTATTGCCCTTTATGCTGGAGATATACCAGGTGACGGGCGACCCCGCGGTGCACCTGCCGTAACAGTGAAGATAGGGGCGGGGATTGTGATATATCCATGATCCCCCCCCTTGTCCGTCCACGATCCATCCACGGAAAACAAGGAGAGTCTTTCATGACAAGGCACAAGGATGATACTGCCGCAGATGTGGCTGCCGGGAGCCCGCGCTTGCCCTATGAAGCGCCGCGGATATTGAGTGTGGAGCCGCTGGAGGCGGTGGCGGCGACGTGTGACCCGCCGACAGGCCCCTTTGGCAAGGAGGTGCCGCGCTGCGGTACGCTGGGTTCCTGATGCGGAAACGGCACAGGGCGCGCCCGCGGGCAGCCGGCCGGACCGAAAGACCGGAACATCCCGTAGGGCGGCAACCCTTTGCCGCCGGACAAAACTGGTAGGGCGGCAATCCTTTGCCGCCAAACAAGGCGTCAGCGCTTGCAGGCTGCAAACCCCGCTTGTCGGCATGGGAATGCCGACCTACATAAAAGGATATGTTTTGAAAGCCGAAGATTGGTATTGGTTCAGTGCAAATAGCGTTTGCGCATTGAGAATTAACGATTTGCCGTTGTGATTTTTCATCAAGGTTGTAAGAAGCAGGTGGTTCAGGTCGGAGACCTGAACCAACGGTAAGAACCCCCGCCTGTCGGCATAGGAATGCCGACCTACATAAAAGCCTGTCGGCATGGGGATGCCGATATAAAAGTAGGGCGGCAATCCTTTGCCGCCGGACAAAGCTGGTTTGACCACCCGGTGAATTACCGCCCGGATGTATCCGTACATTCCCAAAGGGTCAACTCTCCGTTTTCATGGCTGACCGCGGATTTGCCGTCACTTGAATCCAGCCCCCATGCAATAGACGTAAACCCGATTGTGACGCCCTTTAAAAAATGATATGGTCTTGTATGCGACGTGATCAATTCATCCGGACCTGTATTTACGATACGTTAGAAGGATTGCGGGGCGGGCTGTCCCAATTCTCCGCGCCCAGCCGTGTCGCGCTGATCTATGCGTATACGAATGACGGCCCTTTACGGATCTATGATCCCCAGCATCTGCTCAACGAGCACGAACCGATTATCCGGGAACTGTACCTGGAAAAAGAGATTTGGCGGCAGCCCGGTCATCCCTTGTCACGAGGGATGGATCAGCCCGGTTTTTTGTGCCCGGAAAAAGATCTGCACCTGTCCGGACTGATCTCTTTTGGCGGACGCTCACGCTCGCTTTACTATCAAAGATGGTTTACCGAGCATCATCCCGAACTTTGTGATATCGGCCCCACGGAACGATGGCTTGAACACGCCGCCTGGCGTCTCGCCCACGATCTGGCCAGTGAGATTTCCCTCTATTCGGGTATTTCCGGCGCATTTTTGCGTGAATACGCCACCCACGCAGTGCGCGATCACATTATCGACGAAATGAGCCGCTATCTTGGCCTCGACACCCATTTACGAATCTATCCCGTCCTGGACGCGGTGCTGGAAATTTCCCGCACCCGGGAAGAGGGCGCCTGGCCGCGCGGCGAGCTGACCTTTGTGGCGCCGCGCTTTCTTGATTCCATTACATTTATGACCCGGTTTCCGGCCACCGAGCGGCCGTCGCTCGGGAATGCCAAACATGTCCGCAAGCTGCTCCAGGCGGTGGAATATTCAAGTCGATGGGTTGTTTCCGATGGCCGGGCGGTTGTGGGAATCGCCTGTGAAAAGAAGCCGCTCTTTTGCATCACCGCCGATTATCAGGGTGGATTCGGTTTTCTACGCATTAAAGGCCAATCCATCTGCAGTTTCACCGACGGCCATTTTTACGCCACCCAGCATCGGGCCAAACTGGTGGAGGTGGAAGAAGCGCTTTTGGAAACCCGGTTGAGCAGTGCAAAACAGGGGCTTCTGTTTACCGCCATGTCCCGGATTGTCCACCGCGCCCAGGAAAACCGTTTCGGCTGCACCCTGATACTGGATCTCAACGATCCGCCCATTTCCATTCCGGGACACCATTTGGACCCTCCGTTGCGCCTGAACGATCCCGAACACCTGGCGCTGATTCAATCGCTGGCCAAAGTAGACGGCGCCCTGCACCTCAGCGCCGATTTACAACTCAGCGGATTCGCCTCGATCATGGACGGCAAGGCCATTGCCGCCGAAGACCGCGCCCGGGGGGCGCGTTACAACTCCGCCCTACGTTTTACCGCCATGAACACCAACCTTTTGGTGGTGGTGGTCTCCTGCGATCGGCCCGTATCGATCATCCGGGACGGGATGGAGCTAAATGCGCGCTGTGACTGGGCGCCCTTTTCAGGCAGCCACATCAGCCCTCCGGATCTGGACACCTGGCTGACCGACCGGAAACAGACCTGAGACACCCATGAACAACCCCCAACGCAGCTCAGTGCTTTGCCCCAAATGTCGCCGTCTGGTCAGTGCAGATGAGCGCAAATGCCCCCATTGCGACCATTTACGTCCCGGGGCGCGCTGGAAACAGGGTCCTTTGGGACAAATTCTCTATGGACAGGGGCAACTCATCCAGTGGTTAATTTACCTCAATGTCGGGTTGTACCTGATCTCCCTTTTTAGTAACCCGCGCGGTTTGGGGGTGACCCCCAGCCCCTTGACCTTTTTAGCACCCGATTCCAAGAGCCTGCTCCTGCTGGGTGCGTCGGGAACCATCCCCATTGATCAATTGGGCCGCTGGTGGTCCCTGCTTGCGGCCAACTATCTCCACGGCGGGCTTTTGCATCTTTTTTTCAACATGATGGCCGTGGGCCAGGTTGCCCCCTTGATTCTGCGTTTTTACGGCCAACACCGCGCCATTATCATCTATACCTGGGGCGGAATTGCCGGGTTTTACATCTCCTATGCAGCAGGGGTCCCTTTTACTATTGGGGCTTCGGCGGCTTTGTGCGCGCTCCTCGGCGCCGCCGTTTATTACGGCAAAAGCCGGGGCGGCATCCACGGCCAGGCGGTTTACCGCCAGATCGGGGGCTGGGCTATCGCGATCCTGGTGTTTGGCTTGATTGTACCGGGTATTAACAACTGGGGTCACGGTGGTGGATTTGCGGCGGGCGCCGCTTTGGGCTGGGTGTTAGGGTATAGCGAGAACCGGGCTGAAAAACCGGTTTATCGGTTTTTGGCCCGTACGTCAATCTTTTTAACCCTGGTTGTGCTGGCCTGGGCCGTTGGATCGATCTGCCATTATCGCTTTATCGGTTAGCCTCCGTTTTACAACCGTCTGCCTATGATCGATCTCCAGAATTGCTTTGGCTTGACAATATTCGATTCATTCCATATCTATTATCTATGAATGTAAACAGAGTTGCATACCGATTCGTTGCCGGGCTGCTCACCCTTATATTCATTTTGAGCATGGGCGCCGCCGTCCCGGCCGAAACGGCGCTTTGCCCCTGTTGCGGCGATACGGCCCAAGCGGGCCACTTGCGGGTTGCATCCGCAACGGACTGCTGTCATAGCGTCGCCTGTGCGCATTGCACCATCAGCAACGGCGGCCCAAAGAGCCCTCCGGCGGCAATCACCGACAGCGGGAGTACGCGCCGCCAAAACATTTCCTCGTTTTTAACGGCGCAGACTTTTTTACCCAAGGCGCTTGACAGAACCGAAACAAACTTTTTACCGGAAGATCCGTTATTAAACAGGTTCACCAAAATCCCCCTTTATCTTCACCTGAAAACGATCCTTTGCTGATGTAGCCACCTCCGCCGGCGTTGTAAGCCGACCTGACTGCCGGTTACATTCAACCGATCCACTTTCACAGGATCGTTACCCCTGAAGACCTTTGGTACCATCCGAAGGCCAAAAAGCAAGGAGTGAAGTATGAGTAACGCAAATTCTTCCAGGAAACGTGCCGCAAAAAAGGCGGTGGTAACGCGAACAACCCGTAAAAGCCGTCTGCCCCTGTTATTGACCCTCGTCGGTGCGCTTGCGGCGGCCGCCGGCGCCTACTATGTAACCCAAACAGACACCCGGGATTCCGTTGCAGATACCGCTGCCCAAACGGCGGCAATCATCGATAATACCCGGGTGGCTTACCCGGTAAGTCTCTTTGAAGATGGTAGGGCCCGCCATTATGAATACAGCGCCGATGGTATAACTATCCGCTATTTTATCCTGAAAAGCGCCGATGGCGTTATCCGGGCGGCCTTTGACGCCTGCGATGTATGTTGGCCTTCGGGTAAAGGGTACTACCAGGAAGGTGATGAGATGATCTGCCGAAATTGCGGACGACGCTTTTCCTCCAACAAGATCAACGAGGTCAAAGGCGGCTGTAACCCGGCGCCTTTAAACCGCCGGGTGGAGAACGATCAGTTGATTATCAACGTGGCCGATATCATGGAAGGCAAGAGCTATTTTGACTTTTCCGGAGAGCAGCGATCATGACACTTTTTGAAATCGCCCTTAAGAATCTTATGCGCCGCAAAGCCAAAGCGGGATTCATCCTGGCGGGACTGGTGGTGGGGGTTGCCACCGTTGTGGGCGTGATCACCTATGTTGAAACCACGGCCAATGAGATTACCCATAAACTGGAAAAGTATGGCGCCAATATTCTGGTAACCCCTAAAACCGATCAATTGACCCTCTCCTATGGCGGGCTGTCCTTAGGTGCAGTCTCGTTCGACATGGCGGAAATCGAACAAAATGAATTGACCCGGCTGGATACCATTCGGAATGCGCGCAATATCGCCGCCGTAGGCCCCATCGTACTCGGCGCCGTTCAGGCTGCCGATCAGCCGCTATTATTGGCCGGGGTCGATTTTGAAGCCACGCCGATCCTGAAACCGTGGTGGCGGATTGATGGACAAATTCCGGACGACAACAGCCTGGTGGCGGGAAGCCGCGCCGCCCAGGTCCTGAACCTTCGAGCCGGCGACACCCTCACGATTAAAGGGCGGCCTTTACAAATCAGCGGGGTTTTAAAAGCAACCGGTTCACAGGATGACCACCTGCTCTTTAGCCGGCTGAGCACCGCCCAGCTACTCCTGGATAAGCCCGAAAAACTTTCCATGGTGGAGGTGGCGGCATTGTGCGAAGCCTGCCCCATTGAGGATATGGTGCGGCAAATTTCCGGGGCGTTGCCCGGCGCCCGGGTCATGGCCATCCAGCAGGTAGTCAAAGGACGCATGGCGACACTGGCGCACTTTAAGAAGTTTTCCTATGGCATCAGCGCAGTGGTTATTTTGATCGGCAGTCTGGTGGTGCTGGTCACGCTCATGGGCAGCGTCCGCGAACGCACCAAAGAGATCGGTATTTTCAGGGCGGTTGGTTTTCGACGCCGCCATGTGATGCGGATCATCTTCTTTGAGGCCGCAGCCGTTTCCTTGATGGCCGGCATCTTCGGTTATTTTTTAGGGTATGTCAGCATTAAACTCGGGTTCACCCTGCTGAAAGGATCCGTAACGATCCCTTTTAACGCCCCCCTGGCGCTAATGGCCGTCGGTTTGGCGCTCACCGTTGGTCTGATTTCCAGCGCTTATCCCGCCTGGATGGCATCCCGGCTGGATCCCGGCCGCGCCTTGAGAACACTATAATATTGAACGAGCAAGGAGAGGACTGTGTCAACCATCGAAGTAAAAGAACTGGTGAAGATCTTTGGAGAGGGCAATAACCGTGTCAAGGCTGTCAATAATATCTCCTTCACCATTGCCCTGGGTGAGTTTGTCGCCCTCATGGGTGAATCCGGCGCAGGCAAATCGTCCCTTCTCGCCATCATGGGCGCCATGAACGCGCCCTCCTCGGGAAGCTATGTAGTGGATGATCTCGATATATATGGTCTGACATCGGAACAGCGGGCCGATTTTCGGCGGGAATACTTGGGTTTTGTATTCCAAAGCTTTCATCTGGTCCCCTATCTGACTGTATTGGAAAATGTGATGCTCCCCCTTACTTCAGCCAAACTAGGCCGGCATACGAAACGGGAAATGGCCATGGAAGCGTTGGACCGGGTTGGATTACAGGAAAAAGCCAAACGCCTGCCCGGCCAAATTTCCGGTGGTGAAGGTGAACGAACCGCCATTGCCCGGGCCATCGTCAATGAACCGCCGATTCTGTTAGCCGACGAGCCCACGGGCAATGTCGATTCCAACACCAGTGGTGAAATCATGGCCCTGTTACAGCGACTGAACCATCAAGGCGCCACCATTATTATGGTGACCCACAGCTTGACTTGCGCCCAAACGGCCCGGCGCGTCCTGGAGATCAAAGACGGCCGGCTGGTTGGCGATACCAGCGCAGCCGCCATGGCAGCAGCTTAATTTTGGCGTTCAAACGATTTCTCAAAAGAATACGGTTTTCCTTGCCGGCCTTAGAGGATGGCCGGCGCATATTTGCAACGATCACGAATGGAGGCTTTCAAAGCGGGCGGCAGATACGTTCAGTACGGTTTTTCCGCTGCGCAAGACGATCTTTCCAGCCATACCTGTCAGTCGCCTGCGAATCGTGCCGATATCAGCACCCACTGTCAACCCCTGTATTGGATAAAATCGGATATCGGTATGATGTTATTGCAACTGAATGTTTTGGTATTACCTTGATGATTGTCCTGAAGGTCAAAACGACAAATCACCTTACATAAGCCCGGGGATTAAATCCATTTAAAGAGGAGCGCAACCATGAAAGACAGAGGAAACATTCATCAAAAGGTTCAGGAGCATTGCGACTGCTTTGCCGCCAATGACCCCTTAAAGGAGATGTCCCGAGTTCCCAATGATAAGGATCCCGATGAGGCCGCCGTCAAATGGCTGGCTTTGGCCGCGCTGCATGGGATCAACAGTGGCGCCAAAGAGATTACCATTTCTCAGGATGCCGCCGGGCAAACCCGGGTGACGGCGGCTTACCGTCCGGCCACCTTGCCCTCTCCGGGAGGCGCTATCGGCGCCAAAGTGATCGAGACAATCCGGGAAATGACCCATATTGATGAGAGCGGCCAGTTGCCATTTTCCCTGGGTGTCCGTAACAGCAGCATCGATTTGGCCATTGAGGTAGCAAAAGAGGGCGGCCGCGAGCAGGTAAAAATCAAATTCCCCGAATAACCCTTTTTCAGTCGAACGCCTCGTTGGCTGAACTTTCATCGGCAAAATGGTACGGGGCAGCGTGCCTGTCCGGTTGAATGCGTTTCACTTTATAAAAAGCTGAAACTTTTTAACTCACGTAAGCCGCCGGTGGTAAAGTGTGGGCCAAATCCCGCAGATATTTTTTCTGCCGGGCATTGAGTGTCATTTTGCTCTAATTGAGCTTCGTCAATAGCGCCGTAATTTCTTCGCCAAACGCCTCTTTTTGCCATCGCCGCAGACCGGAAATGGTCTCAAGATCAGTTACCCGCTTCGGTTTGGTCCCGGCAATGGCAGTGATCAGGGTGTTGTTGAGAACCAGTCCCGGCGCCAGGTCCATCCGGCGGGCGCGTTTTTTGCGCCAATTTTTCAGCGCCGAAACCCGGCGGGTCAATTTTTCCGGCAGTCGGGGTCGCCCCGTTTTGGGGTATTGGGGCAGCTTTTTTTCAGCTTTAGCCGCTTTGACCGCGGCCACGATGCTTTTTCCCCAAAGCTTTATCTGTTTGGCGCTTAAAGCAGCACTATTTTCCAACGCCTTTAAGGAGCAGGGTTTTGTTTCAGCCAGGGCCATTACCGCCTGCCTGCTAAAAACCTTGTAGGCGGGTCGATCTTTTAGGGCCGCAATGGTGTCCCGGACCTGCAATACAGCTTCCAAAACGGCCAAACTGCGTCGATCCAGATTCCCGGCGCCTTTAAACCGTAAAAAGAGGGGGCGCTCCTCCCCTTCGGGCGCCCGCACTTGACGTAAACTTGCGCACTCTTCCATAACCCAGGCCAACCGGTTTTTGGCCGCCAACTCTTCCTTCAGGGCATCGGCCAAGGGTAAAAGGTAGGTTACATCGGCGGCGGCGTAGGCCAACATTTCTTCGGGCAGTGGCCGCATAGCCCAGTTTTTACGTTGAAACCGTTTTTCCATGGTCACGCCATAGCGGTCATTGAGCACTGTTGCCAAACCGGACGGGTGATAGCCCAAAAAGCGGCAGGCCAATTCCGTGTCAAACAGGGAGGAAACCTCCAGTCGAAAATCGCGATAAAGAGAGCGGATGTCGTAATCGGACCCATGGAAGATTTTAGTGCGATTCGGGTCGGCAAAGATGGTTTGTAAAGGGGTAAGATCCCTTACCAGTAATGGATCAACAAGATAGGCGTAACTCCGGGTCGCCAACTGCAGCAGGCAGACTTTTTCCCGATAGTGAAACATGGAATCCGCCTCCAGGTCAACCGCCACTGCTTTTACTCCGGCCAGCTTTTTGACGGTGATGCTTAATTGATCGGGCGTGTCGATTAGTCGATATGGCAATGGCTGCATGGGATGATCTGATTTTTTCTTGACCCTCTAGTTCGGATGACCTACCTTCAGGACTTTGATTGAGAAGCGAATATACAAAGAGACTTGCATGATTTCCATCACACTTCCGGATAACAGCATAAAACAATTTGATGACGCTGTCACGGGTTATCAGGTAGCCCAAAGTATTTCCCGGGGATTGGCCGACAATTCCGTGGCCATGGATCTTGACGGTGAGATCGTCGACTTGAACCGCTTGATTGAATCAGACAGCACGGTCCGTCTGCTGACCGCCCGCGACCCGGAAGCCCTTGAGATCATGCGCCACAGCGCCGCTCATGTGATGGCCCAGGCCGTTTTGCGGCGCTATCCCAAAGCACAGCTCACCATCGGGCCGGTTATCGAGGATGGTTTTTACTATGACATTGATATGCCGCCGGTTTCCGAAGCCGATTTTGCCGAGATCGAAAAAGAGATGCAGGCCATTGTCAAGGCCAAGCTGCCCGTAGCGCGTAAGGAAATTGCCAAAAGCGACGCGCTCACTTTTTATGCCGATGAACCTTACAAAACAGAGATGATCAACGAGCTGGAAGACGGCACTATTTCGATTTATGAACAAGGGGAATTTACCGATCTGTGCCGCGGGCCGCATGTGCCCCACACCGGGTTTATCAAGGCGTTTAAACTGATGAAGGTTTCAGGCGCCTACTGGCGGTCGGATCAAGCCAAGGCCCGGCTCCAGCGGATTTACGGCACGGCCTTTTTCGATAAAAAAGAGCTGAAGAAGTATCTCAACTTTCTGGAAGAAGCCCAAAAGCGCAATCACCGCAAAATCGGTACAGCCATGGGACTTTTCAGTTTTCACGATGAGGCGCCGGGTATGCCCTTTTTCCACGCCAGGGGAATGGCTGTCTGGAACGCGCTCATCGATTATTGGCGCATGGAGCATACGGCCGACGGATATGTGGAGACCAAAACACCGGTCATTTTGAACCGGGCGTTATGGAAACGAAGCGGCCACTGGGACAACTACCGCGAAAACATGTATCTTACCGAGATTGACGAAGCCCCCTATGCGGTCAAGCCTATGAACTGCCCCGGTGGGATGCTGATCTATAAATCGGAGCCGCACTCTTACCGCGATCTACCCATCCGGGCGGCGGAACTGGGGTTGGTGCATCGTCATGAGTTGAGTGGCGTGTTGTCGGGTCTTTTCAGGGTGCGCGCCTTTCATCAGGATGATGCCCATATTTTTATGACTCCCGACCAGATCAAAGATGAAATCCTCCGGGCCCTTCGGCTGGTGGCGCGGATTTACGGTACCTTTGGGCTCGATTTTCACCTGGAGCTTTCCACCCGGCCGGAAAAGTCCATTGGTAGTGACGCCCGGTGGGAAGAGGCGACCCGGGGCCTGGAAGATGCTTTGAGCGCTTATGGACAAGAGTATGAAATCAACGAGGGCGACGGCGCTTTTTACGGCCCTAAAATAGACGTACACATCAAGGACGCCCTCAAAAGAACCTGGCAGTGTGGGACCATCCAGTTGGACATGTCACTGCCCGAACGGTTTGATCTCACCTACATCGGCGCGGATAACGAAAAGCATCGCCCCATCATGATCCACCGCACGATTCTAGGCTCTATCGAACGCTTCCTGGGAATTTTGATCGAACACTTTGCCGGCCGGTTTCCCCTTTGGCTGGCGCCGGTTCAGGCAATTTTGCTGCCCCTAAATGATGACCTCACCCCATGGGCCAAAGCGGCGGCCCAGGAGATGGCCCAAACCGGTCTGCGGGTGGCGGTGGATGACCGTACGGAAAGCCTGAACCGAAAAATCCGCGAGGCGCAACTGGCCAATATCCCCCTTATCCTGACCATGGGCAACAGGGAAAAAGAGGCGGGTACGGTAGCGGTGCGGACCCTTGACGGGACGGTTAAACAGGGGCTTTCCCAGGCTGAATTTTTAGATTCGGTAAGGAAACATTTGGACTTACGGCTGCTGGAGATGATCGTCTTTTAGCACCATTGCAGTAGAGATACCAGAGCCATGAAACCCTTTTCACAAACGTTCCGGGTGCGTTGGGCCGACATGGACCCCAACGGCCATATGCGCCACTCGGCTTACAATGATTACGCCGCCCAGGTGCGGCTTGCCTATTTTTACGAAAATGGCATTGATTTTCAATTTCTGGAAAAAAACCGTTGCGGTCCGGTTCTGTTTCGGGAAGACACGCGGTTTTTAAAAGAGGTGCGGCTCAATGAGGTTGTTACCGTTGATCTTTGGCTGGCGGCACTTTCCAGGGACGGTGGGCGCTGGAAAATGGTACACTTCATGGAAAAAGCAAGTGGCCTGCCGGCCGCCAGAATTACCGTTGAAGGCGCCTGGATTGATCTTGTCACCCGGAAGCTGATTACGCCGCCCGCACAGATACTGGCCATGGTAGCCGGCATCGCCAAAACGGAAGATTTTCAAGAAGCTGTTACAAAATAACAGCAAATGGATATGATCAATATAGCGATTTGTTGTGATTACGGTTCTTTCAGCGGCTACGTGCGCTCGGCCGAATGAAATCCGGCCATGCAGCCGCCCTAAAAGAGCGTCTCTTGTAAGCGGCGATCTTTCATTGATATTCTCTTTCTATACGGAGGCTCCATTGTAAAGGATGAAAAATGATTCAAAATACTTCAAAACACTCCATAATACCAATATTTGTTGCATTGTTCATTATCTTGAGTGTACTGTTGATTGAATATTACTCAATTTTGCCAAATCCAAGTACCGCATTGGAGGGCAAACTAAACGACATTCAAAAGAAATCAATCGATATATTTATTGATTTATCAAAACTGATAATAACTTGGAGTCTTGGAATAGTTGGAGGTATAGCTTATTTTCTAAAAGCTAATCTCGATAACAAATTTAGAATTACAAAAAGTCAATTAATATTCGCAGAATTAATAATCTTATGCTCTGTCTTATCTATTTACTTCGGTCATTTATCTGTAAATGCAGTTCTAAACATGTTAGCTTTAGATATATTTCTCATTCAGGACACATCTATAGTCCTTTATGGCATTCTTCAATATCTATTCTTTTTAGTATCAATCATTCTTTTTGGCTTATATCTACATTATACATATTGGAATCGAACAAACAATTGAAATAGCACTAGAAAAGAGAGTAGCCATGAAATCAATTCAAAGGTTAATGAAATTGTCTAAAAGAATAGTATTTATTGTTCTCAATATTCTTGTCGCATTCTCAATTTTCGGAGATTTAGCATTAGCTCAGACAATAATGAAAATTGAAAGTAATGGGCCTCAATTTAATAACCTTCCAGTCCGTTTGAATCAGTATTTTTCTGGACGAGTTTCTGATTTTATGTTCTTAAAATCTGGTAAAAATGATGTTCATATTACGGATGGTCCTCATTATTCCAGCTATTCGATGGAGATAACCAATAACAACGGAAATTTGGAAATAGTCAGCTATCACTATAAGAATAAATATTGCGTAGTAAACAAGGGGATAAACCCTTATATGATTAAAGCATCAGGTAATCCGGTTGTTAGAAAGGTAAAGGAAAATTTATTCATTATTAAATTACCAAAACCACTGTTTACAAAAAGAAATGTTGATCCCAGTGAGGGCTGCTTTGAGATGCCTAGCACGATAAAATTGCCGATATTAAAAAAACTCAATCTATCAGTAAATTCGAAGCCTGCAAATGCTGAAATATATATTGATGGTAAGAAAGTCGGAAATACTAATAGCACTATTGTTGTACCATGGTATAAAGGAAAAAATGTAAATGTCACATTAAGAAAAAAAGGGTACGTTAATCATGTAGAAATAGTACCACTATCTTCAGATCAAATCGAAGCTATCAATGTCCCCTTAGTCAAGCTAAAATTAAGTGCGCACTAGGGCCTGTCGACATTCATTTCAACAGGAGAGATATATGGCTGCAACGAGCACAAAAGATAAATACGACGCGGCCAATTTGTCATGGCGCGTCGCCACTCTCCTGAAGTGCTTCAGCTTTTCGTATATCCGTTCAATTTTAGATAAAGCAACAATTTTTCCTTCAGATTCAAGTAGATTTTACCAGTCTCCCATTCTTCACTGATTTCCATTAATACGGCGCTGCCAAAAAGGGGTCAAGTCTGCTCTTGACTCTTTTAGGGCATCTTTATATCCACAGCTTTTAACAAAGCCCCTGACCCCTCGAAAGCTCATTTTAGACCGGCATATCCACTTCTTCGGCCCCTTACATCACGTCGCTGCAATTTGCGTTTCACGAACGTTTTACATAATTGCTCACCATATCACACGCCCCATCCATTCCCACCCTCGCCATGTTGAGAACCATGAAAAAGGGGGAAAGGGGTCAAGTCTGCCCTTGACTCTTATAGGGGTATCTTTCTGTTTCCAGGAAATGGGACTGGCTGCACAAAAACTACATTCTTCCATTTTGGCGAAAAAGCGCAAAGAGAGGCGGCGGCGCTATCGGCAATGGGTATCTGTAGCTGAGGAAGATGATGTCAGCCGGGCCATCAATCGGAGCACAATCGGAGCAGGCGACCCGTTTGCCTCGGTCCCCAAGCGTTCATTGACCGGATCAAGGAACGCTGCGGAGGGGCAAAGATCGAGCAGGAGATTCCTTCAGGCCGGGAACCGGCGGCGCCCGATGTGGATCGTATTTGTGCGGTCGTTTGCGCCTTTTACGGTGTAGCGCGGCCCGATATTCTGAAGGCGCGGCGCGGGTGGCTGAATGAGCCCCGGAACACGGCGATCTATCTTGTCAGAAAGCTGTGGCGCGATACGATGGGTCAAATTGCCCGGGCGTTTGAGAGATCAACAGACAGCACGGTCAGCAACGGTTGCGCGGATGAAGAAAAGGCTTGAGAACGAACCGGAACTGTGTAAGGGGTTATTGAAGATGGAAAAACGTTCGTCTGTTCAAACCTTCGCGGCAACGCCCGCACGCGGCTGAACTCCGCATTAGCAACAGAAAAGATAAAGAATCGAGGTGATATCAATGAAGCATGAATATACGGCTGTAGTGAAGCAGAAAGACGAATGGCGGGCAGGTTGGACAGAAGAGATACCTGGCGTAAATTGTCAGGAAACGTCCTGCGAGGAAATGAAAGAAACAATGGAGGTTACTCTAAAAGAGGCGCTGGAATGTAACAGACAAGACGCACCATTTGCCGCAGGAAGTGGCTGCACAGAAGAAAAAATCGCCATATGAAAAGAAATGGTATCTTGTAAAAAGTCCGATTTTTGCATTTTTTCTGCTGTAACCGATTGAAATTATGGTGATTCATAGTTTTATGGGAAAAAATAAAGAAGGCTTTATGGTAATTCGAGCCTTCGTTAGCCTGATGAAAGTAGGGCGGCAACCCTTTGCCGCCGGACAAAGCGTCAGCGCTTGCAGGTTGCAAACCCCGCCTGTCGGCATGGGGATGCCGACCTACAAAACGGGCATATCTCGGGTGAGGGCGGTTTGACCTCGTAGGGCGGCAATCCCTTGCCGCCGAACAAAGCGTCGGCGCTTGCAGGTTGCAAACCCCGCCTGTCGGCATGGGGATGCCGACCTACAAAACGGGCATATCTCGGGTGAGGGCGGTTTGACCTCGTAGGGCGGCAATCCCTTGCCGCCGAACAAAGCGTCGGCGCTTGCAGGTTGCAAACCCCGCTTGTCGGCATGGGAATGCCGACCTGCAAAAAGCGCCGTATTGTCAGCATAGGGATGCCGACCTATATTGCGGTATGAATGAAACAGTTGGCATTTTAGGTCAAATCCACACAAAACGCCGAGGAACCAAAAGTTATGCGAAAACCACGATTATTTATCGCATCTTCGAAAGAAAGCTTACCTGTCGCGAACGCTGTTCACGTGAATCTCGATTATGAACATTCTGATGATAATGCCATGGAAATATAGCGGGAAACCGATGGCAGTAAAGATTGCATCCTGACAGCACCGGGCAGTATCCAAAAGGCCGAACCATACCAAGACTAACCGATTCGGAGAAACAGGAGATCATTCGCTTTATTGAGGCGGAAAAGCCGCTGCCGGACAAATACCGCTTTTTGCTGTTCGAGGAGAAGCGGGAGGTGGAGCTGATCAGCGTGGCCCACGAATGCCGCCCCGGACGGCGCAAGGTCGCCGTGAAGGTGGTGGATATTTTTGGCAACGACACCATGACCATTGTGGCGGTGACGGTGTGAAGTTTGACCTTCCACCAATTCGGCACAACCAGGCGGGTTTCGTCTCCCTCGTTCGTTTAGATGCGGAAACGAATGGTTGCTTTTTTGAGGATATAGATATCGATATTTTGCCGGCTACATCGAAAGTGAATTGATTCACAGGGATGAGATGCCGGAAATGTCAACAGGGCTGTTGAAGAAGTTTCGTGAAAGCATCTTTGAGATATTCAGCAATGCTGTACTCCATTCAGACACTGAGATGGGAATTTTCAGTTGCGGACAGTTTTTCCCAAGGCGACATCGGCTTGATTTTTCCGTGGCCGATCTGGGTGTCGGTATGCGCCGGAATATTTTGGAAAATACCGGGTTGCGCCTTTCGGCGGAGCGCGCTATTCAGTGGGCTACAAAGGGGAGCAATACAACCAAGCGCGGCGCCGTACCGGGTGGCTTAGGACTTAAACTGCTTGGCAAATTCATCGATTTGAATGGGGGGTGCCTTCAGATTGTGTCGGATGCGGGTTACTGGCGGCGAGAAAATCGCAGAACCAAAGTCGCACCGCTAAACCACCCATTCCCCGGTACAGTGGTTACAGTTGAAATCAATACAGCCGATACAAATTTATACAAACTTGCCTCAGAGATTAGCGCAGAAGATATTTTTTAAGGTGGTGATTATGCAAAAAAATGTGACCATATCCATATTTGAAGTGGTGGGCAGCCCTTTGTGTGTTGCTTCCGGGGATGGGCAAAAGGTGTATGAAAGAATAGCCGCCGCTTTTAGGAAAGGCAGGCGTGTCAAACTATCCTTTCACAATATTTCCACCTTGACCTCGGCTTTCTTAAGTGCCGCTATCGGTCAGTTGTACGGAAAATTCAGTGAGGAAGAAATTCGTGCCATGCTCAAGGTGCAAGATATGCAACAAGACGACCTGTCACTGCTGAAACGTGTTGTGGTGACGGCCAAGGAATACTTTAAAGACCCACAGAAATTTGATCAGGCGGTCCGCGATGAGCTCGGAGATGAAGGCGATGACAAGTAACGCGTTTTCTGTAACAAGCTATAATTTCACCTCGGATGATGATCTGTTGCTGGATACCAATATATGGTTATTTATCTACGGCCCGCAAAAACCGAGAGACCAAAGGGTAGATGCCTATTCGGCGGCACTTCAAAAAATACTCGATGCCAACAGCCGCATTTATATTGATGTATTGGTTGTTTCGGAATTCATAAACGCCTATGCCAGAATTAAATGGAATATCATGGGCAACCCGCACAAAAAATTCAAGCAATTTCGAAAAAGTCGGGAATTCAAACCTATTGCTCAAAATATTGCCGCAGACATTCGGCGCGTATTGAGTCACTGCAATCGCGTGGAGAATGGTTTTGAGACGCTGGATATCAATAGCTTGATTGACGAATATGCGGCAGGGGACTCCGATTTTAATGACCAAGTTATTTTAACATTGTGCCAAAAGCAAGGTTTAAAGCTGGTCACAGATGATGGTGATTTTCGTGGGCAGAAAATCCCGGTTGTAACGGCAAACAAACGGCTTTTGGAGTAACTGTATGGCACTCCACCCCGACTTCCCCGACTCTCCCCACGCGATCCTTACCCCCGGTGTACGCTGGTTTCCGGCGGATGAGGCGCTTCGTGAAACGAGCATGGAAAAACTGATGCCGCCGCTGGTGGCACAGTTGCGCAAAAAGGTGAAAGAATTTCGCGACAGCGGGTATGTAGGGGCCACGGATACCAGCAAGAGCCTTTTGAATTGGTGGTTCAAGGAGCGACACCTGTTGCCCCGGACGGACGGAAGCATGGCGCCCTTTGCCTACTATTTTGCCCAGCGGGAATCGCTGGAGACGATTGTCTATCTGTATGATGTGGCGGGAGCCAGGGACAAGTATGACCTGATGCGGTTTGACGCCGGCGGAACCGTATCAGCCGGGCTTTTTGACGAAAACTGGCGGCGCTATGTGGTCAAGATGGCCACGGGCAGCGGCAAAACCAAGGTGATGAGCCTGGTGCTGGCCTGGAGTTTTTTCCACAAACTGTACGAACCGGATTCGGAACTGTCGCGCAATTTTCTTTTGATTACACCCAATATTATTGTTCTGGATCGTATCTATAAGGATTTTCAGGGGCTGCGGATCTTTTTCAAAGACCCGGTACTTCCGGATAACGGCTTTAACGGACGCAACTGGCGGGATGATTTTCAGCTCACCTTGCACAAGCAGGACGAAGTGAATGTCACGCGTCCCACCGGCAATATTTTCCTGACAAACATCCATCGGATCTATTCCGGCGAAGATATCCCGCCATCCCCGGACGACGAAAACAGCATGGATTACTTTCTGGGAAAACGCCCCACCGGGGCGACCACCGATTCCAAAGTCGATCTGGGAATGATTGTGCGGGATATCGACGAGCTGATGATTTTAAACGACGAGGCGCACCATATTCACGATGCGCGTCTGGCGTGGTTTAAATCCATTGAGGACATTCACAATCGGCTGCTGCAAAAGGGCGGCGTCTTGAGCTTGCAGGTGGATGTCACGGCAACACCCAAACACAACAATGGGGCGATATTCGTGCAGACGGTGGCGGACTATCCGCTGGTGGAGGCTATTTGGCAAAATGTGGTGAAGCATCCGGTACTACCCGACACGGCAAGCCGGACAAAGTTGCGGGAACAACAGAGCGCGAAGTTTACCGAAAGATATGCGGACTATCTTGATCTCGGGGTGATTGAATGGCGCAAGGCCTACGCGGAGCATGAGAAACTGGGGAAAAGGGCGATTCTGTTCGTGATGACGGATGACACGAAGAATTGCGATGAAGTGGCCGAACACCTGGAGAACCGTTACCCGGAACTGGCCGGGGCCGTGTTGACGATTCACACCAAAAATAATGGCGAGGTTTCCGAGGCGCAATCGGGCAAGAAAAAGGATGAACTCGAAAGGTTGCGAAAACAGGCCAACGATATTGATGATGACAAAAGCCCTTACAAGGCGATTGTATCGGTGATCATGCTCAAAGAGGGGTGGGACGTGCGCAATGTGACCACCATTGTCGGCTTGCGAGCCTATTCCGCCAAAAGCAACATCTTGCCCGAGCAGACCCTGGGGCGGGGTTTACGTTTGAAAACCGTGATGGAAATCCTTAAAAAAGCGCTTAACGAACTGACGGTGCGCGACAAGGGCGATGCCGAAATTAAGGATTCCATCAACCTGCGGCGGACGCGCCCGTTTATGGTAAATGATCAGGGATATCTGGTCCCGAAAAAATCGGTATTTAACCGCGCTATTGGAGACAGCCGGTTTGAATTGGAATTTGCCGACTTTCCGGAGCGGTGTGACGATGTGGTGTCGTGGGCCAAAAACTATTTCGCGGTTCATTTCAAGCTGGATTATGTGAACGCCGATGGGGACATTTCAAACTATTATCCCGATTTTATCGTTAAGCTGACCGATGGCCGTGTGATGATTGTTGAAACCAAAGGTCAGGAAGATCTGGATGTTCCCCACAAGATGGCGCGGTTGGCCCAATGGTGCGATGACATGAATGCCGTTGTATCTGGTACTGAATACAAATTTGTTTTTGCAGGCGACGGGGAGTTTGAAAAGTATCGGCCTGGATCGTTTTTTGAATTACTGGAGTTGCACCGGAAGTACAAGCCAGGATAAAGAGGGTGAAAGGAGATTGGACGGAAACATTGAACCAAACCCGGTCAATATTTCAAGGACTACATTTTTCGCCTTCCTTGAACGTGAACAAAAACAGATGTCCTGCAAAGACATCGGGGCATCAGCTTGAGGAAAAAATCGCCCCGGCCAGTTCGCGGCGATGCCTGGCTGCCGCCTTTTCCATTCCGGCGACAATAGCGCCGACGTCATCGGTGGTTTTTTTCAGGTGGGGTTTCAAAGCGGCGTTGAACGCCTTTTCCAGGCTGTTCAGTTGATTGCAAAAGAGCAGGTAGTTGGCGCGTTGACCATACACTTTTTTGATAAGCGTCTCACAATCCCGGCCATCTGCACTGAGCAACTCCAGGTAGTGACCCGTCAGGGCCGCAACCCATTTACGGTAGGCATCGAGGGTGTCGGGGGGCGCAGAGGTTTGTCGAACCACAACCTCAATATCGGGTGATTTTCCAGCGGTAACCGCCTCTGCGGCCACCTCCAGCGCCCGCCCCGGCGTAACCAGGAAATTATCAGCAAAAACCTCCCTGCCCTTCTTGTAGCGGTTCATGCGATAGGCGAAGAAGACGAAAAAAATGGGGATCAATATCATCCAGACGCTGAGCTTCGGTTTTTCAATCACCTCTCTGGAAACGGCATGGGCCAAACGCCGATCAAAGGCGATAATGGCCTCTTTCTTCTCCCGGATGGTTGTCATCATCTAAAGCGCTGTTTCAAAATGGAATGCGCGCCCGGCCGAGCGCCTTCTCATCCGTCTGAACCGGGTGTTTAAAGTCCCTTTGGCAGTTTGGCGCCCGGAGTGTACGCCCACGTATTGTCCATATTGAGATTGGCTTCGGAAAACTCCTCCACCTCGGTATAAAAGTACATATTGGCGTTAATACCGCGTTCGTCGATGAACTTTACCATGGGCTGCATCACTTCACGCTGATCAAACCAGGGCCCGACGAAAAAGATTATCAACAGCACCACCAGGATACTCAGCGCCAATTCACCGTAGCGACGCACCCACCCCTTGGATCCGGGGTTTGCACCTGCCCTGTATTCGGGTTCCGGGCCCATCATTAAATCTTCGCTGTAATTTCGGGAAAGACTTTGTAAAACATGATGTAAGCCATCAACAAGGTCAGCAACAGGTTGAGGGACTGCCCGCAAACATAGAGGATCAGAGGCTTGCCGCCGCGAAAATGCTCTCCCAGTTCGCGAAAGTTTGTGGCCAGCCCGATGCTGACAAAAGCCAGACAGAAGAACCAACCCCGAAAAATTTTCGACATCCCGCGAATCGCCCCCTGGTCGATGAGGGCGTAGCCCGCATCCTTACCCAGAACCTCATAGAGCAGTGAGAAAATAATAGAAGCGACGATGAAACCCAGCACAAATTTGGGGAAACGGTGCCAGATCTCGGTCACCGGCACTTTCTGCCCTTCCACTCGATCCACCCTGGTGACCCAAATCAGGGCCACGAAGAAAGCGATCACACCGATGAGCACATTCTGGATCATCTTCACCGTCGCAGCCACATACAACGCCCGATCACCTAAAAAGGCGCCCGCCGCGGCTACCGCGCCCGTGGCATCAATGGTGCCGCCCATCCAGGCGCCGCCCAATATCTCGGGCATCCCCACGGCCTTGATAAAAGCCGGCATGACGATCATCATAATCGAGGTGAACACCAAAGACAACCCCACCGCCAGGGTCAGCTCCTCTTTTTTTGCACGGCACGCCGCCGCCGTGGCTATGGCCGCCGAGACGCCGCATACGGACATGTCGGCCGAGACGGTGATATTCAAGGTCTTCGAGGGCATTTTAACAATCTTTTGCCCAAAGAAAAAGGTGGTGACCAAAACAATGGGGGTGACCACCCAAGCCACAAAGATACCGGGAATGCCGATGGAGAGAATCTTGCCAAACAGAATTTCAGCCCCCAACAACACTAAGCCGGTCTTGATGTAATACTCCACCTGTACCGCCGGCATGGCCCACTTGGGGGTGCCGATGGTATTGCTGATGATCAGTCCGAACAGGATCGCCCAGGCGGCGTAGCCGATACCGTAATGTTTCATGGTGGCATTCCCGGCTGCCACGTAGGCCAGCACCGCTATGAAAAAAACGAAAAAGAACCCCGCTACAAATTTTCCAAAAGAGTTGCCCATGACCGCCATGCCGACGCCGAAGAATAGGGCCAATACGATCGCCAGCCCGATCAGTTTGGGAATCTGATTAAACGGCTTGGCGCTGACTTTTTTCTTGGCGCTGGAAACCTTCTTGACAGCCGCCCGCCAGGCGTCGTTCTTACTGACCGCTTCCGCGTTCAGCGCCTCATTCGCGAATCCGGCTGCCGCCGCAGCCTCCTCGGCGGTCATGGCGCCTGCCAAAGCCTCATCGGCTGCAACTTTGGCCGCCTCATATTTCTCTTTGCCTTTGGCGTTTTTCGCAGCAGCCGCCTCCTCACCCTGAACAAAGGCGCCAATCGGGTTACTTTTCCATCCACGGGGCTTGCTGGTGAAGTTTTTAATAGTCCTGCCAATGGGTGAGCTGGTGGCCTTTAACTTCTTTTTGGCATCCACGGCCTTATACCATTCCACGGTTTTAAAAGGCGCCCGGGTCGACTCCGCCGCCAATGTGGTATTGGCCTCATCGATCTTGGCGCGCATATCGGCCGGCGGATTGTTGAAATAGATGATGATCCCAATGAGCAGGATGAAAAAACCGAGCCAAATCGCCCAGTAATCCTCTTTTTTCCATAAGTCCGAGACACTGCTGCCAGACCGGTCAATGACAATTTGATCATTCTGTTCTGCCATCTTGACCTCCTTTTGTATGGGGATTACGACACATTACCGGACAAATGCCGATGATGATACCGGATTCCGAGGCATTTGCGCAGAGAAAGTGTACTTACATAATATATATTAAGGCATTATGGACAAGACTCAACCATTTTTTCGCATCCTCATCCCGGACCCATGGTACGGACCAGCCACACCGCGCCCACACCGGCAAACATAAAGGCCATCATTTCGGCCCAGCTCACCTGCTGTTGGGCGCTTAAGACGCCCAACACACCGCCGTAGACAATGGCGCTCACGGCCAAGGGGATATTGGCGCCGGCGCCTTGTTTTAAATCATTCAGCATCGATCACGCAATGTTCCCTAAAATCAGTTTGCCGCAAAACGATTTGGAGTCGATTTTATCCGCATCAAAGCAAAAAACCCTGTAACAGATTCCGTTACAGGGCTTCGCATTTAAAAACAGGCTCAAAGGGGATGATTACTTACCCGCCATCCTCTGGAGCGTTGTCTGCATCATCCTTAGTCGCTTGCGCTTCCTGCCGGGCAGGTTCGGGAGCCGATTCGGCCGGATCCGTTTCAGCTTCACCCTCTTCGGCTTGAACTGCCTCGGCCTCAACCGCCTCTACTGTTGTGTCGGTACCCGCTGTAGGCTCTTCTACTTCGGCTGTCTCTTCCGGGGCCGCTTCCACTGGCGCCTCTTGTTCAGCAGCCGCAGTGGTCTCCACAGCTTCTTTCTTGGCCTCCTCATCCTTTGTCACCGGTGCTGCAATCGACTGGGCCTTTTTCGGTTTTGCGCGTTTTTCCGTTTTTGCAGCGGGATCCACCAATTCAACCAGAGCCATTTTCGCCGCGTCACCCGGCCGACAGCCCAGTTTCACCACACGCGTGTAACCTCCGGAGACATCAGCATAGCGTTTAACCGTCTCTTCAAAGAGCTTATGTACCACCGCTTTCTCACGGATAATGGCCAACGCCCGGCGTCGGGCATGAAGATCCCCTTTTTTGGCCAACGTCACCATATTATCGGCCCAAATACGCAGTTCCTTGGCTTTGGCATCGGTCGTTTTAATACGTTCATACTTAAACAGGCTGGTCACCATATTTCGAAACATGGCATCCCGATGGCTGCCGGTTCGATTGAGTTTTCGGCCCTGTTTGCGATGTCTCATGTTTTATCTACTCCCCTGATCGGCGTCCTCATCTTCCGGCGGGATAAACCCGTCCAGCTCCATCCCCAGGGACAAACCCATTTCCGTGAGAACCGCCTTGATTTCATTTAGGGATTTACGACCAAAATTTTTCGTTTTCAACATTTCCGTGTCGGACTTGCCGACCAATTGATAAATTTTGTGAATATTGGCGTTTTTCAAACAGTTGGCGCTCCTTACAGAGAGCTCCAACTCATCAACCGCACGGTAAAGGTTCTCATTAAAGCGAGGTGCTTCCTCGCCGTTGCTTTTTTGCCTCGGTTCCGGAATCGCGCCTTCATCAAAGTTGATAAACAGCGATATCTGCTCTTTGATAATTTTAGCCGCATAGGCAAGGGCATTTTCAGGGGTAATGCTGCCGTCGGTCCACACTTCCAAGGTCAATTTATCGTAGTCTGTGACCTGGCCGATACGCGCCTGGCCCACCGAGTAGACCACCCGTTTAATGGGTGAAAAAATCGCGTCAATGGGAATGGTCCCCTCCGGCGCCTCGGGATCTTTATTGTTTTCCGCCAGGGAATACCCTTTTCCAACGGCAGCCGCCATCTCTACACTCAAGTTGCCGGTTTTATCCAATGTGGCGATATGCTGATCCGGATTCAAAACCTCGCAATGGCCGCCCGGGCTCTGGATATCCGCCGCGGTGATAATCCCTTCACCTTGGGCATCAATACGCAACATATGCTGATCGGTATCATCAAGTTTTAAACGCACCGATTTTAAATTAAGGATCAGCTCGGAAACATCTTCCAAAACGCCATCAATGGTTGTGAATTCATGCATGACGTCGTCAAACTTCACCGAAATAATGGCGGCACCATAAAGTGACGACAGAATCACCCGGCGAAGCGAGTTGCCGATGGTAATACCAAAACCGCGCTCCAACGGCTCACAAATGAACTTGCCGTAGGTTTCGGTACTGGCATCCACTGTCACCCCTTTAGGCGAAATCATCTGCTGCCAATTCATAACCATAAGCTTATTTGATGACATATAATATCTCCAATCACAAGATCGTTAGGAAAGCCATCTCGATCTGGTCAATACGAACCTTATATACAATGCCTTTTGAAATAGAAAAACGTTCGACTCCGCTACTTGGAATAGAGCTCGACGACCAGCTGCTCTTGCATCGGCATTGTTAAATCCTCACGCGCCGGAAAACTTTTAACGGACCCTTTAAAGGCCTCTTTATCCAGATCCAACCATTGTGGAACCCCCCGGCGGACAACGGCATCCATTGCATCATTGATAGCCTGCACCTTACGGCTTTTTTCCTTGGGTTCCACAATATCCCCCACCTTTACCTGGCAGGAGGGGATATTGACCTTACGACCGTTCACTAAAAAGTGGCCATGACGAACAAAGTGTCGTCCCTGAGTGCGGGAGTTGGTAAAACCGAGGCGATAGACCACATTGTCAAGACGCCGCTCCAGCATCACCAGCAAGTTGGTGCCCGTGACCCCCTTTTGCTGGTCAGCCCGTTTAAAAAAGAGCCTGAACTGATCTTCGGCCAAGCCGTACATCCGTTTGATCTTCTGCTTTTCCCGCAACTGGATTCCGTAATCGGAAATTTTGCGCCCGCGCCGTTGTCCATGCTGACCCGGCGGATACGCCCTGCGGTCATAGGCACACTTGTCCGAATAACAGCGGTCTCCTTTTAGAAACAGTTTTAAATTTTCACGTCTGCAAAGCCTACAAACTGAGCCCGTATATCGCGCCAAATGATTTCTCCTTATATGCGGCTTCGGTAGCCTGTTACTATCCGATCCGCGAAACTAACGTTTACCGCCGGCAATGAATTTGCTGCGGCCGTTGATGAAGCGCCTCTTAGACCCTTCTGCGTTTGGGTGGTCGGCAGCCGTTGTGGGGAACCGGTGTGACATCTTTAATCATCAGGATGGTAAATCCGGCTGCATGTAATGCCCGCAAGGCCGATTCCCGTCCGGAACCGGGGCCCTTGACATAAACTTCCACATTTTTCATACCATGTTCCATTGCTTTCTTGGCGGCATCCTTGGCCGCCAACTGCGCGGCAAAGGGTGTGCTTTTCCGTGAGCCTTTAAAGCCTTGGCCGCCGGCCGTCGCCCAGGAAATGGTATTGCCCGCCATATCGGTAATAGTGACGATGGTGTTATTAAACGTCGATTGAATATGCACCACCCCGGTTGAGATATTTTTCTTTTCTTTCTTTTTTGTACGGACACGCTTGACCATGGGTATTCCTAGTTATTTTTCCGTTTTAATGTCTATTTTTTCTTTTTCACCGCCGAACGTCTGGGCCCTTTTCGGGTTCTGGCGTTGGTGCTGGTTCGTTGACCCCTTACGGGAAGCGATCGGCGATGCCGCAAGCCGCGATAACACCCCAAATCCATCAACCGCTTGATATTCATGGAGACTTCGGAACGCAACTCACCCTCCACCTTGAGTTCCGAGTCAATCACCTGGCGGATACTGTTGATATCGCTATCTGTTAAATCATCGGTGCTCAGATTATGATCCAGCCCCACTCTATTCAGGATGTTTTCAGACGTGGTTCGGCCGATCCCGTAAATATAGGTTAATCCGACAACCAGCCGCTTTTTTCGTGGTAGATCTACGCCTGCAATTCTGGCCAAAACGCCCCCTTCTTAACCTTGCCGCTGTTTATGCCGTTTATTTTCACAAATCACCCGCACAACACCCCTGCGGCGGATGACTTTGCATTTGTCGCACATTTTTTTAACCGATGCCCTGACTTTCATTGTAAACTCCTTATCGGAGGCCTGTAGCGCTTTGCCGCTTTTTATTTCGACCGATAGGTAATCCGTCCCCGGGTCAAATCGTAGGGGGACAGTTCAACGGTCACCGTATCCCCAGGCAATATTTTGATAAAATGCATCCGCATTTTTCCCGATATGTGCGCCAAGACCTGGTGTTTATTTTCCAGCTCCACCTTGAACATGGCGTTGGGTAGTGTTTCCAGCACAATACCTTCGACTTTTATGGCTTCTTCTTTGGGCATTCAGGTCTAATCCCCTTTTGCGTTTGACGGCATCTAGCGCCGCCCCTTTACACTGCCTTGTTTCAGAAAGCCTTCATAATGGCGCGCCAGCATATGGGATTCGATCTGTGCAATGGTATCAATGGCCACCCCTACAACAATCAACAGCGCAGTCCCGCCAAAATAGAAAGGGACATTAAACCGGGCAATCAGAATCGACGGCAGTACGCACACCGCTGCCACATAAACGGCGCCCCCCAACGTGATCCGCGTCAAAACACGGTCGATATAGTCGGCGGTCCGTTTGCCCGGACGAATTCCGGGGATAAAGCCCCCGTTTTTTTTCATATTGTCAGCCACGTCCACCGGGTTAAAGGTGACGGCCGTATAAAAATAGCAGAAAAAGAAGATAAACCCGACAAACAGCAACTCATACACCCAATTGCCGGGTGTCAACGCATCGGCCACACTCTGCATCCAGGGTAAATCAATAAAGCTGACCAGAGTGGCCGGAAAAAGAATGATTGATGAAGCAAAAATAGGCGGAATCACACCGGAGGTATTGATCTTAAGGGGCAAATGGGTACTTTGCCCGCCATACATCCTGCGGCCCACCATCCGTTTGGCATACTGGACCTGGATCCGCCGCTGCCCCTGCTCCACAAAAATAATAAAGCCGATGACCGCCAGCATTAAGCCGACGAGCAGCAGCACGGCAAAAATATTCATTTCACCGCTGGAGAGCAACCGGAAGGTATTGGCGATGGCGCCGGGTAGACGCACCACAATACCGGCAAAAATGATCAAGGAGATGCCGTTACCGATGCCGCGTTCGGTAATCTGTTCCCCCAGCCACATGATAAAGGCGGTTCCGGCGGTTAGGGTGATCACCGTCATCAGCCGGAAAGGCCACCCGGGAATCAACACAACGCCCATTTTTTCCAGCCCTACAGCTATACCAAAGCCCTGAATCAGACTCAGCACCACGGTACCATAGCGGGTATACTGGGTGATTTTTTTGCGTCCCTGTTCACCCTCTTTTTTCAACTGCTCCAGATGCGGCACCACCACCGTCAGTAACTGTAAAATAATCGAGGCGCTAATATACGGCATGATTCCCAGGGCAAAAACCGACAACCGCTCCAGCGCCCCACCGGAAAACATATTGAAAACACCCAGGATGGTCCCTTGGGCGCGCGCAAACATATCCGCCAGAGCCGCACTGTCAATCCCGGGAACCGGGACCGCCACACCGACACGATAGACCGCCAAAAGCCCCAAGGTGATTAATATCCGCTTTTTGAGCTCGGGAATTTTTAACAGATTTTGAAAACCACTGCCGATCATATAATCGCCTATCTGTATTTAGACCGTTTCAACCACGCCACCAACGGCTTCAATTTTTTTTCTGGCTCCGTCACTAACAGCGTTGACCCGAACCGTGACAGGGTATTCCAGTTCGCCTTGCCCCAACAGTTTGATTCCGTCGCGGCGGCCTTTCACCAGACCGGTCGCTGCCAACAGGGCCTCATCCACCACAGTCTCTTTTTCAAAACGGGCCAAATCGCCCACATTGATGATGGCGATCCGCTTTTTAAAGATATTTGTAAAGCCCCGTTTGGGCAGACGGCGATGAATCGGCATCTGACCGCCCTCAAAACCGGGCCGCACGCCTCCGCCGGAACGACTGTTATGTCCTTTGGTACCCCGGCCTGCGGTGGTTCCGTGACCCGACGCATTGCCCCGGCCCACTCTTTTCCGGGTACGACGTGAACCTGTTGCCGGACGCAATTCATTGAGTTTCATCTTATGACTCCTCCACCTTGACCAGATGAGTTACCTTGTTGACCATTCCCCGCGTTTCCGGGGTGTCCACCAACCAAACGGTGCGCTGGCGCTTGGTCAACCCCATCCCTTTTAAGACCCGACGATGTTTTTCAGGCCTACCGATCATGCTCTTTACCAGTGTCACTTTTATTTTATCCGGCATGGTTTTAAATCCTTCCATCCCAGGCCAAATCACCCACGGCTATTCCCCTGCGCGCCGCGACTTTTTCGGGGCTTTGCAACCGCATTAAGCCATCCATGGTGGCCTTGACCACGTTATGGGGGTTGTGTGAACCCATACATTTGGTCAAAATATTCTGTACTCCGACCGCTTCTAAAACGGCCCGCACCGCACCGCCGGCGATCAGGCCGGTACCTTCTGAGGCCGGTTTCAAGAAGACGGTGCCTGCACCGAATTTTCCGATAATCGTATGAGGTATCGTACCTTCCTGCAAAGGAACCCGCACCATGCTTTTTTTGGCTTTTTCCATCCCTTTGCGAATGGCTTCGGGAACTTCACCGGCTTTTCCCAAACCGACGCCAACGGTTCCGTCACCGTCACCAACAACCACAATCGCGCTGAAACTAAAGCGCCGCCCACCTTTGACCACTTTGGCCACCCGGTTAATGTGGACAACTTTGTCAATCAGCAGATTTTCATCCGCTTCTCGCTTGTACTGCTTACGCAAAGGCTTGCCTCCCTTCTCTGAGGGCCTCTTAAAAAGCTCAATTTCTGCGTTGCGCTTCATTTCGTTATGATCGCGGTATACCATTTGTACGGCTCATCAAACGAAATTCGCGGTGCCATGAACTTGAACTTTTTACTGTGCCGTCACTCTTGCATGTCTCTTTTAAAACCCGCCCTATTAAAAACCCAAACCGGCTTCGCGGGCGCCATCGGAAATGGCTTTAATGCGGCCATGGTAAAGAAAGCCATTACGATCAAACACCACCTGCCGAATCCCTTTTTCCAGGGCGCGCTCGGCCACCAGCTTACCCACCAGCCGGGCGGCGCCCACCTTTCCTTTGGCCTCGGTGTCGGCTTTGATATCCGCATCCAGCGTGGAGGCGGAGGTCAGGGTTTGCCCAGCCGTATCGTCAATGATCTGGGCATAGATGTGTTTCGTACTGCGAAACACGGACAACCGCGGTTTTTCCAGCGTCCCGCTGATTTTTTTGCGAATTCTTTTTTTCCGTTTCAAACGTGAAAGCGTTCTTGGATTCATGTTACCCATTTTATCCACCTGCTTTAAACCGTCGCGGCCACCTGGCAATGCCGGTCGCGATAAATATTATCAATCTCACCCAAAATTAAGCAACGCGCATAACCGCCATTATTCCCAAATGGTTTCTTATACGGCGGCGCCGGTCTTACCGGCTTTGCGCTGAATCCGTTCGTCGGAATACTTAATCCCCTTTCCCTTATAGGGTTCGGGAGGCCTTAGGCTACGAATCGACGCGGCAGTTTGGCCCAATAATTCCTTGTCAAAGCTCTTCAATCGAATGGCGTTATTCTTGTCCACATCCGCCTCAACCCCCTTGGGGAGCGGAAAATCCACCGGATGAGAAAAACCCAGGTTCAGGTTCAGCGTTGAGCCGCTGACCGATGCCCGGTATCCAATCCCGTTCACTTCCAAGAGACGTTCAAAACCAGTGGTGACGCCTACGACCATATTGTTGACCAAGCTTCTCACCAACCCTTGGGCCGCACGGTCCTTATCTTTGGCAACAGTTACATGAATGGCGTCATCTTTGACTTCAAGCTGCACTTTGGGGTGTAAATCACGGGTCAACGTACCCTTGGGTCCTTCCACACGTATGGTTCGATCTTTTATCGTCACCTTGGCGCCACCGGGAATCGGAATCGGCAATTTACCTATACGGGACATAATTTCATCCTTTACCGGCCGTAAATTGCCGCCGGTCTTTTGTTGCAAAATCTACCAAATATTGCAGAGGACCTCACCACCGATATTTTCCTGGCGGGCCTGCTTGTCCGTCATAATCCCTTTGGACGTTGATAAAACCGCGATCCCCAATCCATTTAGAACCGGCATATTTTCTCTGGCGTTCACATAAACGCGTCGACTCGGTCTGCTGATGCGCTTGAGGCCGTAAATCGCATGGGTTTTACCGTCCACATATTTCAGGTAAACCCGCAGTGTGCCCTGTTTGTCATCTTCCACGAATTTGTAGTTTTTAATATACCCTTCCTCTTTCAAGGTCTTGGCGATTTCCACCTTGAGGAGCGATCCGGGGATATCCACACTTTCAAACTTGGCCTTGCCGCCGTTTCGAATTCGGGTCAGCATATCGGAAATAGGGTCGCTGACTGGCATAATCCTCTCCGTAAATCTATCTAAATAAAATTGACTGCAATGGTTTTAAATACCGTCTACCAGCTCGATTTGATCACGCCGGGCAGCTTGCCTTGGGACGCCATACCTCGAAAACAGATGCGGCAAATACCGAATTTGCGTAAAAAGGCCCGTGGCCGCCCGCAAATCGGGCAACGGTTATAGCCGCGTACCTTAAACTTGGGTTTCCGTGCGGCTTTCGCTCTAAGTGATTTTTTCGCCAAAAGTTGCCTCCATGGTCTCGGGTGCCTTTACGGAACCTGATTTTAATAACGGCCATACCCCCAAACGGTCACTGTAAAATATAAAAGTCATTTTAATGCATGGATCGCTGAGCGCTTTCATAAAAAATCCTAATTCCGAAACGGCATCCCCATCAGTTGGAGTAACGTAAAGCCTTCTTTATCGGTTTTAGCACTGGTCACGATGGTGACGTTCAATCCTTTGATCCGATTGACGTTATCATAGTCAATTTCGGGAAAAATGATCTGCTCTTTGATCCCCAGGGTATAGTTTCCCCGGCCGTCAAATCCTTTGGGAGAGACGCCGCGAAAGTCGCGGACTCTCGGCAGGGCGATATTGACCAGCTTGCTGTAAAAGTCGTACATGCGTTCCCGGCGCAGGGTCACCGTACACCCCACCGGCATGCCCTCGCGCAATTTAAAGGCGGCAATGGACTTTTTGGCCCGGGTGATGATCGGTTTCTGGCCGGAAATGATCTCCAGTTCCTGAACGGCCTCTTCCATGATCTTGTTGTCATTGATGGCCTCGCCCAAGCCCATATTCAAAACGATTTTCTCGATTTTGGGGATTTGCATGCGATTGGCGTATTGAAAACTGTCCTGCAAGGCCGGAACGGTTTCATCTTCATATATTTTTTTCAATTGTGCCATCTTGATTCCTACGTGCGCTGTTTACGCATCAATCATTTCGTTACATTTACCGCAAAAACGCACCTTCTGATCGTCCTCCAAAGAGCGCGCCTGAATCCGGGTGGGTTGAAGGCATTTGCCACACAGCAAGATTACATTGGACCAATGAATGGCCGCTTCCGACTCAACAATGCCACCTTGCCGGTTTTGGGCATTGGGCCGGGTATGGCGCTTGATGACATTGACATTCTCCACCAACACCCGCTCTTTTTTACGATCCACCTTGAGAATCTTGCCGATTTTACCCCGGTCCTTGCCCGCAAGCACTTTGACCTTATCGTCTTTTTTTAAACGTGTTCTGCTTCGTCGCATCATTTGTCTCCGCCCGTCTCTTACAGCACTTCCGGCGCCAAGGAGATTATTTTCATAAACCGTTTGGCCCGCAACTCACGTGCCACAGGGCCAAAAATACGGGTTCCCACGGGCTCTTTCTGATTGTTGATCAAGACGGCGGAATTATCGTCGAAGCGAATGTAGGAACCATCCGGCCGCCGAATCTCTTTTTTCGTCCGTACCACAACGGCCTTCAGGACGTCGCCTTTTTTCACTTTGGCGTTGGGCAGGGCCTCTTTCACCGAAACAACAACAATATCACCAATGGTGGCGTAGCGTCTGCGGGATCCACCCAGGATTTTAATACAGTAGACCTCTTTGGCGCCGGAATTGTCGGCCACGGTCAATATGGTTTCTGACTGAATCATCGCTTGCGTCCTTGCTTATATGGAAAGTTTCGCCCCTTTAAGGCTTTAAAAACGGACTTTTCATCGTCTGTTGTGGCCGTCGGCAGTCATGGTCGTTTATAAAAAAGCCCCTGCTATTGCCGGATCTTAGACGATGTTGATTGCCCCTTTTCCATCCTTCCCGCTCAAACTGCTTTTTGAACGATCTTGCTGACCCGCCAGCGTTTATGCCGGCTCAGCGGCCGCGTTTCGGTGATGAGCACTTTGTCGCCCACCCGGCAGGCGTTCTCTTCATCGTGGGCCACAAAGGTTGCCCGACGGCGAATATACTTTTTATATAGGCGGTGCCTGACGACCCGTTCCACCCGGACCACCACCGACTTATCCATTCTGTCCTTGATGATGGTGCCGTTCAGTGCCCTCTTTTTTCCGCGTGTTTTCATGGTATCCGTTCTTGCTTGTGCCACATTAAAAGATGATAGTCGCCCCAATCATTTATATGAAAAGTCTTACCAAATATGTACAAAAAGAAAGACTTTCATCGTTCGTTGCGGCTGTTTACGGCCATGGCGGTTAGTACCGCTCCTTTTCCGCCGCCCGCATGATGGTGAGCACCCGGGCGATATCCCGCCTGGCAGCTTTCATCTTCATGGGATTTTCCAACTGCCCCGCCCCATGCTGAAAGCGTAGATTAAACAGCTCCTGCTTTAAATCATTTAGCTTGCGGGCCTGCTCCTCCAGCCTCATCTCCCTGATATCCGATGCCTTCATGCGCTTTCACCCCTTTCCACAAAGCGGGTTTTAACGGAGAGTTTGTAAGCCGCCAAGCGCAACGCTTCCTTAGCCAAGTCCCGGTCAACCCCTTCCATTTCGTAAAGAATGCGGCCCGGCCTGACTACCGCCACCCACGCTTCAGGGGCGCCTTTGCCCTTTCCCATTCGCACTTCCGCCGGTTTTTTGGTGATGGTTTTATCGGGAAAGATCCGAATCCACATCTTTCCGCCCCGCTTCACCTTGCGGGTCATGGCGATACGGGCCGCCTCAATCTGCTTGGCGGAGATGTAACCGCATTCGGTGGCCTGCAGACCAAAATCGCCAAAGTTTAAGGTCGATCCCCGATACGCTTTCCCGCGCATCCGTCCGCGCTGCTGTTTGCGAAACTTGACTTTTTTGGGGCTTAACATACTCTCTCTCCCGGGTCGCGCATTTTGGTTGACCCCGTTTTAGATGGTAGCGCGCTTTTTATCCGTATCGAGGATTTCTCCCTTAAAAATAAATACCTTAACGCCAATCATGCCGTAGGTCGTATTGGCCTCCACAAAGCCGTAATCGATGTCGGCCCTCAGGGTGTGCAACGGCACCCGACCCTCCTTGTAAACCTCGGTACGTGACATCTCGGCGCCTCCCAAACGACCCGAGCAGATCACCTTGGCGCCTTCGGCCCCAAACCGCATGGCCGACTGAAGGCCCCGTTTCATGGCCCGTCGAAAGGCGACCCGTTTTTCAATCTGGGCGGCGACGTTTTCCGCCACCAGTTGGGCGTCGATCTCGGGCTTGCGTACCTCCTGAATATCAATAGCAACATCCCGCCCGGAGAGTCGTTTTTCCATATCGCTCTTTAACTGGGCAATTTCAGAGCCCTTTTTGCCGATAACAATCCCTGGGCGGGCCGCGAAAATGCGAATGCGGATTCGCTGGGCTGAGCGCTCGATTTCCATACGGGAAATACCGGCGTGGTACAGGCGCTTTTTCAAATATTTGCGAATTTCATGATCTTCGAGAATAAATTCCGCGTAGTTCTTATCCGTATACCAATGGGATTCCCAGGATTTGATAATCCCCAGCCGCAGCCCGATGGGGTTGACTTTCTGACCCAAACGCCTTCTCCTTTATCTATGCACAGACTTATCGGTCAAGATGACCGTAATATGCGCGGTTCGTTTTAGAATACGGGTGCCGCGTCCACGCGCCCTTGCCCGAAACCGCTTCAACATCGGCCCTTTATCCGCCGTAATGTTGCGAACCACCAAATCATCCACATCCAAATCATAATTGCTTTCCGCGTTGGCAACCGCCGACCGCATAGTCTTTTCGACCAGGCGGGCCGCCTTTTGCGGCATAAATCGCAACGTGTTCAAGCCATCCTCAACCGTCTTGTTTTTCACGGCGCCGACAATTTTGCGCACCTTCAGCGGTGAGGTCCGCTGAAAGCGGGCACGTGCCTTTATTTCAAACGCAGCCATTGCTCCTCTCCATTTTCAAGCGGCTAGCGCGCCTTGGATTTGCGGCCCGCCGCATGGCCGTAATAGGTCCGGGTCGGTGAGAATTCACCCAGCTTATGGCCTACCATATCTTCGGTGACAAAGACGGGAATAAATTTGCGCCCGTTGTGCACCGCAAAGGTGATCCCCACCATCTCAGGGATAATGGTTGATCGGCGCGACCAGGTTTTAATTACCTGTTTGGAGTTGCTCTCCCGGGCCATCAACACTTTTTGTTTCAGTTTCGGGTCAACAAATGGCCCTTTTTTTAGCGACCTTGGCATACGCTCTCCTGCTCATCGTACGGCATCCAGAATGTCAGTCCCCTTTAGCCGCAACTATTTTGTCCGGCGCTTGACGATCAACCGGTCACTCGCCTTCTTTTTGCGCGTGCGAAAACCTTTTGACGGAACCCCCCAGGGCGAACAGGGATGCCGGCCCCCCGAGCTGCGACCTTCACCGCCACCCATGGGATGATCCACCGGATTCATGGCCACACCGCGAACCTTGGGGCGCCGTCCGAGCCGGCGTTTGCGGCCCGCCTTGCCCAAAGTGAGGTTTTCGTGGTTCACGTTACCGATCTGACCAATAGAGGCGCTGCACTTGGCCAGGACCAGCCGCATTTCACCCGACGGCAATTTAACCAACGCATAACGGCCCTCTTTGGCCATCAGCTGCGCGTATCCTCCCGCGCTGCGAACGATCTGGCCGCCCTTGCCCGGTTTCAGTTCAATATTATGAATATGGGTTCCCAAGGGAATGTTGCTCAAAGGCAGCGTATTCCCCGGTTTGATGTCGGCGTCGGGTCCGGCCGCCACCGTGTCGCCCACTGCTAATTTACGGGGCGCTAAAATATACCGTTTTTCACCGTCTTGATAGTGCAGCAGCGCGATCCGCGCGGAACGGTTGGGATCATATTCAATGGTGGCGACCCTGGCCGGTACACCGGCCTTGTCACGCTTGAAGTCAATCACCCGGTAGTGCCGTTTGTGACCGCCGCCACGGTGACGGGCGGTTACGCGCCCCCGGTTGTTCCGGCCGCCTTTAAACGGCAACGGCCGCAACAGGCTTTTTTCCGGCGCGGTCGTCGTAATTTCATCGTAGGTTTGATACGTTTGAAATCGCCGCCCGGCGGAAGTCGGTTTTACTTTTTTGAGTGCCATAGTTTATGCTCTCCACATCACCCGCTGCAAACAGGCTTTTGGTTTACGCCCCTTCGAAAAATTCGATTCGTTCCCCCGGCATCAGGGTCACCACGGCTTTTTTCCAGTTGCGCCGTTTACCCACAATCAGGCCCCGCCGTTTTACTTTACCCTGGATCTGCATGGTTCTGACGGCGGCGACGCGCACTTTAAACAGCTCTTCTACCGCTCGCTTAACCTCCACCCGGTTGACCCGCCGGTCCACTTCAAAAGTCACTTGATTGTGAGTCTCTTTCTGGGTCGTAGTCTTTTCGGTGATGATCGGCCGTTTGATGATATCGTAAGCGTTCATGACGCGAACCTCTCTTCGATCGCCTTAACAGATGGCGTCAGTAACACCAGTTTTTCATACTTTAAAATGTCGTAGACATTGAGCCCTTCAACCCGCAACACCTTCACCCCCGGCACGTTGCGCGATGCCAGATCCAAAGTAGTGTCTTCCTCGGCCGTAACAATCAATGCCGACGGTGCTTCCAATGCCCCCATTATCTCTGCAAAGTTCCTGGTTTTAGGCTGCTTCAATCCAAATTGGTTCAACACCACAATGGATTGGTCGGCCAATTTGGCGCTCAAGGCCATCTTGAGGGCTGTTTTGCGTACCTTTTTGGACACTTTATGACCCCACGATTTGGGATGCGGCCCGAAGGCAACCCCCCCCCCGCGCAACAGGGGCGATTTTATATTTCCCCGCCGGGCGCGACCGGTGCCCTTTTGACGGTACAGTTTGGCTGTACTGCCGCGAACATCGGATCGGTTCTTCACCGAAGCCGTCCCCGAACGTCGATTGGCCCTCTGCATCCGAACCACCTGATGCAAAATATCCCCCCGGACCGCAACACCGAAAATAGCGTCGTCCAAGTCAATTTCGGCAACCGCCTCTTTTTGGGTATTGAGCACATCTACAACTGCCATGGTGTCCCTCAAGCAAAAAGCTGCAACAAAGGCAGCCCGTTAAAAACAATGGAACGAGTGTCTATTTCCGGTCTTTTAAGTATTTGAGCTTGGAGACCTTTACAAAACCGGAAACCGGCCCCGGAACGGCGCCTTTTACCATCAGCAGGTTTTCTTCGGGCCGGATCTCCAAAATTTCCAGGTTCCGTACCGACTGCTTGGCCATGCCATAGTGACCGGGCATCTTTTTACCTTTAATAATCCGTGACGGCCAAGCGCTGCAACCCACGGAACCGGGAATCCGATGACTGTGACTACCGTGGGTTTTCCGCCCGCCGGCAAATCCATGGCGTTTCATCACCCCGGCAAAACCCCGCCCCTTGGTGGTGCCGCTCACATCGACCTTCTCACCCACCGTAAAAATATCGGCCGGGATCTTCTGGCCCGGTTTGTACTGATCCGGATCGTCCACGGCCACTTCGGCGATCAGGGCGGCTCCTTTTAGACCGCTGTCGGCCAGATGCCCCAGGATCGGGCGAGCCGTATTTTTGGGCCCCTTGGCCCCATAGGCCAACTGTAGGGCATTATAGCCATCCTTGGCAACGGTTTTGATTTGGGCCACCACGCAGGGGCCCACCTCGATCACCGTCACCGGTATCTGACGGCCGTTGTGGCTGTAGAGATTGGTCATGCCTAGTTTTTTGCCGATGAGACCCTTGCTCATCTCGATCACCATCCTTACTCTTAAAATGCCTTGGATATCGGGCAACCCCATAAGGGAGACGATTTTGCGAAACCTATAGTTTGATCTCAACGTCCACACCGGGTGACAGGTCAAGCTTCATTAACGCATCCACCGTCTGCTGGGTCGGCTCCAAAATATCCAGCAGTCGCTTATGGGTACGAACCTCAAACTGTTCACGCGATTTTTTATTCACATGTGGTGAACGTAAAACTGTATATTTATTGATGGTCGTCGGCAAGGGGATGGGTCCGACGACCTTGGCGCCGGTTTTATTGGCGGTATCAACAATATCCGTCGCCGACTGGTCCAGCAGCTTATGATCAAATGCCTTCAGGCGAATTCGGATTTTTGTATCCATAATCATCGGGTTAACTCCTCTTTGGAACCGGCTATTCAACCACTTCGCTCACCACACCGGCGCCCACCGTGCGGCCGCCTTCGCGGATGGCAAAGCGCAGTTCCTTCTCCATCGCAATCGGCGTAATCAATTCCGCCGTGATCGTGATGTTATCCCCCGGCATCACCATCTCTACTCCCTCGGGCAGATTCAAAATCCCCGTCACGTCCGTCGTCCGAAAATAAAACTGCGGACGGTACCCCGCGAAAAACGGCGTGTGACGACCGCCCTCCTCCTTGCTCAATATGTACACTTCCGCCTTGAAATTCGTGTGCGGCGTGATCGTCTTCGGATGCGATACCACCTGGCCACGCTCCACCTCGTCGCGCTTCGTCCCCCGAAGCAATACGCCGATGTTGTCGCCCGCGCGCCCCTCGTCCAGAAGCTTGCGGAACATCTCTACACCCGTGCACACCGTCTTGGCCGTCTCCCGAAGACCTACCAGCTCCACCTCTTCGCCGACCTTGATCACTCCGCGCTCCACACGACCCGTCACAACCGTACCGCGCCCCGATATGCTGAACACATCCTCTATCGGCATCAAAAACGGCTTGTCGATGTCCCGCTCCGGCTCCGGTATGTACGCGTCGATCGCATCCATCAACGCAAATATGCACCTGGCTTCGTCACTGCCGGGATCGTCGCTCTCCAGCGCCTGTAACGCACTCCCACGGATGATCGGCGTGTCGTCCCCCGGAAACTCGTATTTGTCCAACAGCTCACGTAGCTCCAGCTCCACCAGCTCGATCAGCTCTTCGTCGTCCACCATGTCGCACTTGTTCAAAAATACCACGATCCGAGGCACGCCCACCTGACGCGCCAGCAATATATGTTCCCGGGTCTGAGGCATCGGACCGTCATCGGCGCCCACCACCAAGATCGCACCGTCCATCTGGGCCGCCCCGGTAATCATGTTCTTGATGTAGTCCGCATGACCCGGACAGTCCACGTGAGCGTAATGACGGTTATCCGTCTCGTACTCCACATGCGCTGTTGCAATCGTTATCCCGCGCTCTTTCTCTTCCGGCGCCTTGTCTATCTGGTCAAACGGAACAAAATCCGCCATCCCGCGCAATCCCATGTGCTTCGTGATCGCTGCCGTCAAGGTCGTTTTACCGTGGTCAATGTGACCAATCGTGCCGACATTGACGTGGGGCTTGGTGCGCTCAAATTTCTCTTTGGCCATCTTTTTACCCTCAGCTATTCTTGCTTGATTCTGGTTACTCCTATCTCAACGTGGGCGTCCATCTTGAGACCTTTGCATAACACCCCCAAAAACAGATGCCCTGCAAAGGTCTCGTCTTACTGATACACGCAATCTACCAACGATAATGGGCGAACGCCTTATTGGCTTCGGCCATCTTATGGGTATCTTCCTTTTTTTTAATGGCCGCGCCGCGGTTGTTGGCCGCATCCAATAATTCTGCGGCCAGCTTTGCTTTCATTCCTTTTTCGCCTCGCGCCCGCGCATAAGTGATCAGCCAACGCATCCCAAGAGCCGTCCGCCGACTTTGACGAATTTCAGTCGGAACCTGATAGGTCGAACCACCCACACGGCGCGATTTCACCTCAATCATAGGGCGCGCGTTTTCCAACGCCTGTTCAAATACCTTCAACGGCGGTTCATCACCGTTTTTCGCACCGATGATATCCAGAGCGCCGTAAAGAATCGATTCAGCAGTACTTTTTTTGCCGTGGCTCATCAGGTTGTTGATAAATTTTGCCACCAGTTTGCTGTTATATTTTAAATCCGGCAGCACTTCCCGTTGCTGAACCTCTCGCCTTCTGGGCATTTTTTACCCCATTCCTTAATTAATTGGGCTTCGATTATTTCGGTTTTCGGGTTCCGTATTTGGAACGCCCCTGCCTACGGTCTTCAACACCCAAAGTATCCAGGGCCCCGCGCACAATATGATAGCGAACACCAGGCAAGTCTTTCACACGGCCGCCACGTACCAATACCACCGAGTGCTCCTGGAGGTTATGCCCCATCCCTGGAATATAGGCAGTCACTTCGACACCGGTTGTCAAGCGGACACGCGCCACCTTACGTAAGGCCGAGTTCGGCTTTTTCGGAGTTGAGGTGTACACCCTGGTGCAGACGCCCCGCTTTTGCGGCGCCCCTTTTAACGCCGGCGTGTTGGTTTTTTTTAAGATTCTCTTTCTTCCCTTGCGCACCAACTGGTTAATTGTCGGCATAGGCCCTTCTTGTCTTTTCCGTAAATCTGAATACTTATCTTTGCTATCAACAAAGTGTGCCGGCAACAGGCTTTTACCGGCACGGGTTTGTTCGCTATTATCGCAATTCGCACCGCAAGTAATTGTGCGGACGGGAAAAACTATCTTTGTATATCGTCAACACCCCATTGTCAATACATTTTACAGCAAATAATGATTTATTTCGCAGCAGTGCATGGATTTTCCAATTCACCCAGCCATACAGGCCACCCTTGACATGCATATCATCGAAAAAACGTTGCCGATCAGGTGATCTCCGCCATACGGTATCGGTTCACCCCGGTTCCGGCGGGTATCAGGCGGCCCATGATGACATTTTCCTTTAAACCATGGAGATGATCAACGGTTCCGCCAATCGCCGCCTCAGTCAGCACCTTGGTGGTCTCCTGGAATGAAGCCGCCGAAATCCAGCTTTCCGTGGAGAGCGACGCCTTGGTGATACCTAAAATCAACGGTTCCGCCATGGCCGGCTCTCCACCCTCGGCAATTATCCGCTCATTCTCGTCTTCAAAGATACGGCGATCGACCTGCTCTTCGGGGATAAACATGGTGTCGCCGACGGAGATAATTTTGACCCGCCGCATCATTTGACGAACAATCACCTCGATGTGCTTATCATTAATGCGAACCCCCTGGAGCCGGTAAACCTCCTGAACTTCATCCACCAGATAGCGCGCCAGAGCGATTTCACCTTTAATATTTAAAATATCCTGGGGAACGGCCTGCCCGCCGATTAACGGTTCACCGGCGCGGACATAATCACCCTCAATCACATTGACATGCTTTCCTTTGGGGATGAGATACTCTTTTTCCTCACCCACATCCACGGGCTGGATGATCACCCGCTGCTTTCCGCGCTTGGTGCCCTTGGGTAGCTTTACGTAACCGTCGATTTCGCTCAATACCGCAATATCTTTGGGTTTGCGTACTTCAAAGAGCTCCGCCACTCGGGGTAGACCACCCGTAATATCTTTTGTCTTGGTGGTGTCTCGCGGAATTTTGGCAATGATGTCACCCGACTGGACGGCATCCCCTTCCTCAATCATCAGGATCGCCCCCACCGGCAGCAGGTAGGTGGCGTTGGGGGAGCTACCGGACAGTTTGGCAATTTTTCCATCTTCGGTACGAATGGTAATCCGCGGCCGCTCTTCTCCGCTTTTGGATTCGATAATGGTACGGCTCGACTTGCGGGTCACCGAGTCCACCTTCTCCTGCATGGTTTTACCCTGCTGGATATCATCAAACTTCAAGGTCCCCGACATTTCGGTAATAATGGGTGTGGTGAAAGGATCCCAACTGGCCAGTAAGTCGCCGATTTTGATCTTTTGTCCCTCCTTCACTTCCATCTGGGCGCCGTAAATCACATGAAACCGTTCCAACTCGCGACCGCTTTTACCCATGATGGCCAGCTCGCCGCCTTTCCGGTTCATAATAATCCGGTTGCCCCGGGCGTTGGTAACCACATTGAGATCAAGATATTTCACTTTGCCTTCAGTGCGGGCGCGAATATCGGCCTGGGCCACCCGCTGGCTGGCCGTTCCACCAATATGGAAGGTCCGCATGGTTAGCTGGGTTCCCGGTTCACCGATAGATTGGGCGGCCATGATCCCCACGGCCTGGCCAATTTCCACCAGCCGTCCGTGAGCCAAATCCCGACCATAGCACCCTGCGCAAATACCCACTTTGGCTTTACACGTCAGAGCCGACCGGATTTGAAGCTTGGTGATGTTGGCCGCTTCAATACGCGCTACCGCAGCTTCATCGATAATTTCACCCGATCCAATCAACACGTCGTCATTGTGAGGATCTAAAACATCTTCCATGGCAGTACGTCCCAGAGCGCGCTCGCTCAGCCGCTGAATCACTTCGCCGCCCTCCATCAGCGGTTCCACTTCCATCCCCACCAAGGTCCCGCAGTCATCCTCGGTTACCATGCATTCCTGGGCCACATCGGCCAATCGGCGGGTCAGGTACCCGGAGTTGGCCGTTTTCAAGGCTGTATCGGCCAACCCTTTGCGGGCGCCATGGGTTGAAATAAAATATTGCAGGACCGACAACCCTTCGCGGAAATTCGCCTGAATCGGCGTTTCAATAATTTCACCCGACGGCTTGGCCATCAACCCGCGCATACCGGCCAGCTGACGCATCTGATCCTTGCTGCCGCGGGCGCCGGAATCAGCCATCATATAGATTGAGTTAAGGCTTTCCTGATACACCGGCTTACCCTTTTCATCTTTGCGGACCGAACCGTCCTGTTCGATTACCGGCGTCAGTTTCATCAAATCCATCATCTCGGTGGCCACATCATCCGTAGCCTTGGCCCATATATCCACCACCTTATTGTATTTTTCACCCGTGGTGATCAGCCCTTCGGCGTATTGGGCGCCGATCCCGGCAACCTTTTTATCGGCCGCTTTAAGGATTTTCCACTTGCTGGCCGGGATCAGCATATCGTCGATAGTGATGGACAATCCGCCCTCGGTGGACATCCGGTAACCCGTATCTTTCAGCCGGTCGGCCAAAATGACCGTCTGTTTGCTGCCTAAATTGCGGTAGGCAAAATCCACAAGGTCCCTCAACGCCTTTTTGTCCATGGCCCGGTTGACCTCGGAAAAAGGAATTTCCGGCTGTTTGTCTTCCAGTCTGAAAATGGAAAATTGATCCTCGATATCAATCACCGCGGAATAATCGTCCGGATTGAGCTTGAAGAGATCATCAGCTATGGCCTCATCCACGCCAAAGACCCGCAAAAACTCCTCTTTGCTGAGCCGACCCACCAGCCCCTTGTCACGCTTATCATCGCTGATGGAATGTTCGGCGACCAACTCTTCCATGATGGTTTTACTTTTACTGCGAACCATCTTCGTGCGTAATTTTTTTGCCGCCGCCGCCTTGTCAACGGTAATCCTACGCAGCACCACAACACTCTCTTTGGGCATAATTTCCCACAGCAGTACTCTTCCGGGGGTGGTTTCAAACCGTTCACCATGCATCCGGACGGTAATGGGCGCGTGGAGACCGATCACACCGGCATCATAAGCGGAGCGAACCTCTTCCGGGCTGGCAAAGAGCTGCCCTTCGCCTAAAGATCCCTTGATCTTACGGGTCATGTAATAAGTGCCCAACACAATATCCTGGCTGGGTACAATAATCGGGCTGCCATTGGCCGGGGAGAGAATATTGTTCGATGAAAGCATCAAAACCCGCGACTCGATCTGTGACTCGACCGAAAGGGGGACATGTACCGCCATCTGATCGCCGTCAAAGTCGGCGTTGAATGCAGTGCAAACCAGCGGGTGAAGCTGAATTGCCTTACCTTCGATCAACATCGGCTCAAATGCCTGAATCCCCAGGCGATGCAGGGTTGGTGCGCGGTTGAGCATCACCGGGTACTCTTTCACCACCTCATCCAGGGTATCCCATACCTCGGCGGTTTCCCGCTCCACCATCTTTTTGGCGCTTTTCACCGTTGAGACCAGTCCCTTTTGTTCCAACCGATAGTAGATAAAAGGTTTAAAGAGCTCCAGCGCCATTTTTTTGGGAAGACCACACTGATGTAGCCGCAGGTTGGGCCCAACGGTAATTACCGTTCGGCCGGAGTAGTCCACCCGTTTACCCAACAGGTTTTGACGAAAACGGCCCTGCTTGCCTTTTAATGTATCACTCAACGATCTCAACGGTCGTTTATTGGTTCCGGTAATCACTCGGCCGTGGCGACCGTTATCAAAAAGCACATCTACAGACTCTTGCAGCATCCGCTTTTCATTGCGTACGATAATGTCCGGGGCATTGAGGTCCATCAACCGCCGTAACCGGTTGTTACGGTTAATGATCCGGCGATAGAGGTCATTTAGGTCCGATGCGGCGAAACGGCCGCCTTCCAACGGCACCAATGGGCGCAGGTCCGGCGGCAAGACTGGAATTACATCCATGATCATCCAGGCCGGATCAATCCCTGAACGGCGAAACGCATCCACCACCTTAAGCCGCTTGGCCAGTTTCTGACGCTTGGCCACGGACCCGGTGGTACGGATATCCACCCGCAAGGTATCGTAGACCTCATCCAGGTTGAGCATTTCCAGAATCAACTTGACCGCCTCGGCGCCGATACCCGCCTCAAACTTGCCGTCGAACTCATCTTGGGCTTCCCAATACTCTTCATCGGTGAGCAACTGGTTTTTTGACAGGGTGGTATCCTGGGGGTCGATCACAATGTAGCTGTCGAAATAGAGGACCTTTTCAATATTTTTCAGCGTCAGGTCCAACAAGTTGCCGATTTTACCGGGCAGACTCTTTAAAAACCAGATGTGCGCCACCGGACTCGCCAGGGCTATGTGGGCCATCCGTTCACGGCGAACCTTGGATTGAATCACCTCCACGCCGCATTTTTCGCATACCACGCCGCGGTGCTTCATCCGTTTATATTTGCCGCAGTTACATTCATAATCTTTGGTGGGGCCAAAGATCTTGGCGCAAAAAAGACCGTCCCGCTCCGGCTTGAAGGTCCGGTAATTGATTGTCTCCGGTTTTTTGATTTCACCATGGGACCATTCCAGAATCTGTTCGGGTGAAGCCAGTGATAGTTTCACACCGGAATAACGCCTGGGATCTATCGGTTTGGCAAAAAAGTCGTATAAGGTTTCCATTAGTATTCTCGCCTTTATGTAGAATTGGATCGTTAGATATTCCTGTTTATCCGTGATGGCATCGGATTACTCTTCCTCAATGAGGGTGACATCCAGACCCAATGCCCGCAATTCATAGTTCAACACCTTAAAGGATTCGGGCAGGCCGGGCTCCAAGCTGTTTTGACCCTTCACGATTTTTTCATACATGCGCGTCCGGCCGGCCATATCGTCCGATTTGACCGTCAAAAACTCCTGCAGGGCATGGGCCGCGCCATAGGCTTCCATGGCCCACACCTCCATTTCACCTAAGCGCTGGCCGCCGAATTGCGCTTTGCCGCCCAGCGGTTGTTGTGTTACCAACGAATAAGGGCCGATGGAACGGGCATGAAGTTTATCATCCACGAGATGATGCAACTTGAGCATATACATGGTGCCAACCGTGATTTTGCCTTTAAAGGGCTCGCCGGTACGGCCATCGTAAAGCATCGCCTGGCCGGTGGCGGCAACCCCTGCTTCTGTAAGAAGGGCTTTCACTTCATCTTCCTTGGCCCCGTCAAAAACCGGCGTAGCCATGTGAAATCCATCGCGATAATGATCAGCCAGCTTTGTGACCCCCTCATCATCCAGCGCCTGGATGTGGTTGATAACCGCTGTATCAACATCAGTTTTGGCCGAGAAGATCTTTTTAAACTTTTTGCGGATTTGATCGGTTTTATTAGCTACAATCAGGGCATTCATCTGATCGCCCAGGTTCTTCGCGGCCGCACCGAGATGAATCTCCAGGACCTGGCCCACATTCATTCGGGAAGGAACCCCCAAAGGGTTCAAAATCATATCCACCGGCCGACCGTCTTCGAAATAGGGCAGATCCTCTTCGGGTAGAATCCGGGAAACAACGCCTTTGTTACCATGCCGTCCGGCCATTTTATCCCCCACGGACAACTTGCGTTTCATGGCCACGTACACCTTGACCATTTTAATGACACCCGGTTGCAGATCATCCCCTTTTGCAAAATGGCTGATTTTTTTCTCAAACGCTTCGCGGCAGCGTTCCGTTTCCTGATGATATTTTTCCAACAGGCGGTTCATCGTTTCAGTGACGCCCGCATCGGTCAGCACCAACTTTTCCAGCTGGACGGTTGTCAATGGCGCCACCAATTTCACCGTTAATTTCACCCCTTTGGCCACCAGCACGTTACGGCCCTTTTTAATCGCCACGGCGCTTTTTTGGCCCACCACCAGCTGTTGGATCCGCTCCTTGACCACGGTATCAAGAATCGTCAGTTCATCTTCCAGGTTCTTTTCCAGCATGGAGATTTCGGCATCTTCAATCTGGCGGATCCGGTCATCTTTATCCGACCCGCGTCTGGAAAAAACCTTGGCATCCACCACGATCCCGGAAACTCCCGGCGGCACCCTCAGTGAGGTGTCTTTCACATCACCCGCTTTTTCGCCAAAAATGGCACGAAGCAGTTTCTCTTCTGGTGACAGCTGGGTTTCACCTTTAGGGGTAATTTTTCCCACCAAAATATCACCCGCCTCAACTTCGGCGCCCAAGCGCACAATTCCACTGCCGTCCAGATCGCTGAGCGCCTCATCACCCACATTGGGTATATCCCTGGTAATCTCTTCCTTACCCAATTTGGTGTCCCGGGCGACCGTTTCAAACTCTTCGATATGAACCGAGGTATAAATGCCGTCCCGGACCAACCGTTCCCCCACCAAAATGGAGTCCTCAAAATTGTAGCCGCCCCAGGGCATAAAGGCCACGGTCACATTTTTACCCAGGGCCAACTCACCTTTCTCGGTTGCCGGCCCGTCGGCCAACACTTGCCCCGCCTTTACCATTTGCCCCACTTTGACGATGGGACGATGGTTAAAACAGGTATTTTGGTTGGACCGGACAAACTTGGAAAGGCTGTATAGGGTAACCGGGTTTTCCAGCTTATCGGCATCACTATCGGTATGCCGTACCACAATCCGGGCGGCGTCCACAGCCGTCACGATACCATCGCGCTTGGCCACAATGGTGACACCCGAGTCCCGCGCCACAACACCCTCCATTCCGGTCCCCACCAATGGCGCCTCAGCCACCAAAAGCGGAACCGCTTGGCGCTGCATGTTGGAACCCATCAAGGCGCGGTTGGCGTCATCGTTTTCCAAAAAGGGGATCATCCCCGCCGAGACACTCACCAACTGGTTGGGTGAAATATCCATAAATTCGATGGTCTCTTTGGGCATCATCATCAACTCCCCTTCCACTCGCGAGGTGACAGTGGGGTTGACATATCTGTTTTTGGCGTCCATCGGCGCGTTGGCTTGGGCGATAGGATGCGCCTGCTCTTCAAAAGCGCTTAAAAAGACCACCTCATCAGACACCTTGGCGTCCTTTACTTTACGGTAGGGGGTCTCTATAAAACCATACTCATTGACGCGGGCGTAGGTGCCCAAAGAGACAATCAGCCCGATATTGGGGCCTTCGGGCGTTTCGATGGGACAAATACGGCCGTAATGCGAAGGATGCACGTCCCGCACCTCAAACCCGGCTCGTTCACGGGTCAGGCCGCCCGGTCCCAAAGCACTTAAACGGCGCTTGTGGGTGGTTTCCGACAATGGGTTGGTTTGATCCATGAACTGGCTCAACTGGCTGGTACCGAAAAATTCCTTGACGACGGCCGACACCGGTTTGGAGTTGATCAGATCGTGGGGCATGAGTGCATCCACTTCCTGCAAGCTCATCCGCTCCTTGATGGCCCGCTCCATGCGCACCAGCCCAATACGATACTGGTTTTCCAGCAGTTCACCCACCGACCGCACCCGCCGGTTGCCCAGATGGTCGATATCATCAACGGTGCCTTGGCTGTCGCGCAGATAGACCAGCTTGCGGATTGTCATTAAAATATCCTCTTTGCGCAATACCCGCAGGTCGATATCGGAGTCGACGCCAAGGCTATGATTCATCTTCATCCGGCCGACATTGGACAGATCATAATAGGAGGGGTCAAAAAAGAGGTGATCCACAAAATCCTGGGCCACTTCGGACGTCACCGGATTTCCCGGCCGCAGCCGGCGATAAATTTCCACCAATGCCTCTTCCTTGGATTCCACTTTGTCCAACGCCAGGGTCTTATGAATCGCATCACTGTATTGTGTGCCATCAATCATCAACACATCAAACTGATCGATGCCGGCCGCTGCGATTTGCTCTAACAACTCTTCATCAATCACCGTATTAGGCATGGCCAAGGCATCCGCAGAATCATCGGCCGTGGAAAGGGTTTCGGCGCACACCTTGCCGATGACCTCCTCGGGCTCAATGGGGACCGCATTGATCCCCGCTTGGACCATTTTTTTAATCGTATTTTTCGAATAGATCCGCCCCTTGGGGACAAGGACTGTCTTTTTCTTATTCGGAGCCGGCACATCGGCACTGGCCCGCTGCCCTTTTAGCACGGCGGGGTTGAAGGTGATGTAATAGCGCCCGTCTTTGCGGGTAATGGTTTCGGTGGTGTAAAAATAGTTAAGCAGATCCTGCACCGAATATCCAAATGCCTTAAAAAGAATCGTCACTGGAAATTTTCGTCGCCGATCGATGCGAATATAGACAATATCCTTGGGATCCACTTCCAGGTCGATCCATGAGCCGCGAACGGGAATAATCCGCGAGCTGTAAATAATTTTACCGCTCGAATGGGATTTGCCTTTATCGTGGTCAAAAAAGACACCGGATGAACGGTGCAGCTGGCTGACCACCACCCGCTCGGTACCGTTGATGATAAAGGTCCCTTTGTCCGTCATATAGGGAATGGTGCCAAAGTATATCTCTTGCTCTTTAATATCCCGAATATTGGACACATTGGTCTTTTTATCCACATCGTAAACCACCAGCCGGACGGTTATGTAGACCGAAATTTTATAGGTCATCCCCCGATGAATACACTCATCCACACTGTCAACGATTTCACCAAAACGGTATGAAACAAACTCCAGGATCGCCGTGCCACTGAAATCCTTGATGGGAAAAACCGAATTGAAAACCGCCTGCAACCCGACCCCCCCACGCTTTTCCGGTGGTGTGTCCTTTTGTAATAGACGATCAAAGGAGTCCCGTTGCAAGCCGATCAAGTCGGGGATTTCAACGATTTGGCGAATTTTACCAAAATTTTTGCGAATACGTGTCGTAGCAAGGCTGCTTGCAGACATGGCATCTCCAAGTTTTTTTACCGGGAACAGAGGCATTTACCCCCAAGGGGGTATGCCAAATTATTTTAACAATCTTAGCAAGTTAGGGCTATTTGTGAGTATGTCGAGCCGGGCATATCAGAAACATCAAAACCGAGCGCAAACCGGCACCCTATGAATCCCGGCTGGCTCGGATTGAAATAATGCGACAGATATGAAGTTACTTGACTTCCACCTGTGCGCCTGCAGCTTCGAGCTGCTCTTTGATTTTTTCGGCTTCTTCTTTTTCAATGCCTTCCTTAACCGGTTGAGGAACACCGTCAACCAGGGCCTTGGCATCTTTTAAACCCAAACCGGTGATGGCGCGAACTTCCTTGATCACCTGGATTTTGGTGTCGCCATGAGCGGTCAAAATGACATCAAACTCGGTCTGTTCTTCGGCCGCCGCGCCGCCTTCGTCCGCGCCAGCGCCCACGGCTGCCACAGCGACTGGCGCCGCCGCAGAGACACCGAATTTATCTTCCATCTCCTTGATCATTTCGGAAAGTTCGAGAACCGACATATTGGCAACAAATTCAATTACATCTTCTTTGGTAATATCCGCCATTTTAAAATCTCCTTAAAATCCTTTTTCCGGTAACCTTTTGTTTGCCGGTTGTGCCGGCAATCAACAATTCATTTTTTGCACATCCATTAGGCTTCCGCCCGTTGATCTTTTAAGGCACCCAGAACATTGACAAACCCCTGCGGCACCGCGTTCAGCACCCGTACAAATGCCGTGGGCACGCCGTTCATGACCGACAGCAACCGGCCCAGCAAAGCCTCCCTGGACGGCAGATTGGAAAGCGCTTTGATTGCTTCCAGATCCATCAGTTGATTATCCATCACCCCGGCCTTGATCTCCAGATTGTCGTTCTCTTTGGCAAATTCGGTCAGCACCTTGGCCGGCGCCACCGGATCGTCAAAGGAATAGGCGATAGCGCTGGGTCCTGCAAAACAGTCCGCCATCAACGCCATCTGGTTGTCTTCGGCAACACGACGCAACAGGGTGTTTTTGACCACCTGATACTCCACCCCGGCCTCTTTTAATTTGCGGCGCAGATCACTCACAGCGGCAACGTCCAGCCCCTTGTAGTCTGTTGCAATGACCACCTTGGCGGTTGACAGCTTTTCCTGTAGCCCTTTGACCAATTCTTCTTTGTGAAGTCTATCCACTATTGAACTACACCTCCTTTACAAGTACGCCAAAAACCGGGCTACAAGAATACCGACAAAAGGCTTTTAACACATTGTTAGTGACCCTGCAGAAGGGTCCCCATCGAAAAAGCCGTTATTCCTTCAGGTATTGCTCCAAGCTCCTCTGTCTATGAAGGCCAGCCAAGATGCTGATTAAACACACTGATGCGAGAAAACGGCTCTGACATCAAAATGTGCGCCGACGGTCTTTGACAGCGTTGTGGATGGTTTTGCCGTAAACCTTGGGTTTGACGACATTCCCATCGGTTCTATCCATCTACCTGATCAATTCCACGGCCCATGACACCACCGTGGTTGAAACTTCAATGGTTTTAACCGGTCATTTGCCCTGCCCGGCCCTTTAAGCAACCATCTCCTTTACACTGGCCGCGTCAATTTTAATACCCGGACCCATAGTAGAAGAGACGGAAATTCCCTTTAGATAGGTCCCTTTGGATGAAGAGGGTCTCAGCCGAATAATCGCCTCGATGAACGCGGCAATATTCTGGACCAGCTTCTCGGTTCCAAAAGATGTCTTGCCGACGGGTGCGTGTATAATCCCTGCTTTTTCAACCCGAAAGTCGATTTTACCCGCCTTGAGCTCTTTTACCACCGTAGCCACATCAAAGGTCACGGTGCCGGTTTTGGCATTAGGCATCAGCCCTCTAGGGCCTAGAACCCGACCGATTTTTCCCACCAGACTCATAACATCCGGCGTGGCCACCACTTTGTCAAAACCGAACCAGCCTTCCTCCTGTATCTTTTTGACAAACTCTTCATTGCCTACAAAATCCGCTCCGGCGTCACTGGCCTCTTGCTCTTTTTCACCTTTGGCGAAAACCAGCACCTTTACCTCTCTACCCAATCCGTTGGGCAGCACCACCGTTCCCCGTACCATCTGATCGGCATGGCGTGAATCAACGCCCAGACGAACCGCTAAATCGACGGTTTCGTCAAACTTGGCAAAGGCGTTATCAACAACCAGTTGAACCGCGTCCGCGCATTTGTACCGCTGGTTTCGGTTAATTTTGGCGGCCGCCGCAGCGAACTTTTGCCCCCGTTTTGCCATTGCTCTTTCCTCTCCTTGGGATGAACCCGCCGCTTCGATAAAAAGGTTCGCCCCAACTGCTTACAATATCATTAAAACGAATCTTTTGGCTTCACTAAAGACAGGGCAGTTGCCCTTAAACCACCTTAATCCCCATACTGCGGGCGGTTCCCGCAATGATCCGGCTGGCCGCCTCCAGATCGTAGGCGTTTAAATCAACCATTTTGATTTTTGCAATCTCTTCCACCTGTTCGTGAGTGACTTCGCCCACTTTCTCCCGCTTGGGATCACCGGCCCCTTTGGCCACTTTGGCCGCTTTTTTAAGCAGAACCGCAGCCGGCGGCGTTTTGGTGATGAACGCAAACGATCGATCCTGATAAACGGTGATCACTACCGGAATAATCATCCCGGCATCGTTTTGTGTCCTGGCGTTAAAGGCCTTGCAAAAGTCCATAATATTGACACCATGCTGCCCCAGTGCGGGGCCGATCGGTGGTGATGGGTTGGCCTTACCAGCTTCCACCTGTAATTTAATATAGGCCATCACTTTTTTTGCCATCGACGTTTATCTCCTCATCTTCTTTCTGGTTTACGATGGTGGTGTTAAGATATAAGGACGCTGCTTCAAAGCCGCTGGTGTTGTAAACAAACAGTCTCCACGTTGCTATAATTTGGTTACCTGGACAAAATCGAGCTCAACCGGTGTCGGTCGACCAAAGATGCTAACCAGCACCCTGATTTTCCCTTTCTCCGGATTGACCTCATCGACCACCCCATTGAAATTGGCGAAAGGGCCGTCAATGACCCGAATTTCATCCCCCGTTTCAAAGTAGAATTTCGGTTTGGGTTTTAGCTTACCCGCCTGCATACGGTCTAAAATCTTTTCAACTTCGCGGTCGGGAATCGGCGTCGGCCTGGCGCCACTGCCCAAAAAACCGGTCACCTTAGGCGTATCGTTGACGATATGCCAGGTATCATCGGTCAGTTCCATTTGCACCAAAATATATCCGGGATAAAATTTCCGGGAAGATTCGCGCCGTTTGCCCTTGACCAGTTCCACCACCTGCTCTGTGGGAACCACCACTTCGCCGAATTTATCCTGCTCGTTGGAAGTGGTGATCCGCTCTTCAAGCGCCGCTTTCACTTTGGCTTCATAACCGGAATAGACATGGACGATATACCATTTATAATTCAAAATCAGATCCTCGCCTTAGCCCAAAATCGCCCGGACCAAGCTGGTCAACCCCATGTCAACAAGCCCAAGGTAGAGGGCGATCAGCATTACCAGCACCATCACCACAACCGTAGAACCGATAGTCTGTTTACGGGTCGGCCAAGTCACCTTTTTCAGCTCTATACTAACTTCCCGCAAAAACTGGATGCTTTTTTGAATCCAGCCGGGTTCTTTCCCCGGCGCACGAACCCTGGACGGTGCCGAAGAGGAGATTACCCTGGAACCGGCAGCCGGTTTTCGCTTTAGCTCCTTAACCGTCAGGGCCGCTACCGCCTGCTGATTGCCGGACTCGGCCTCACCCTGTGCGTCGGCTTTCTCCTTAACACGCGGTTTTTTACTTCCGGGCTTTTTTCGTTTTAACCGTGCCATGCTGCTCCCGTGTTACCAAAACAGTATAATATTGAAACAGTATAATATTGACCGTATGGTAAAGATTTTATTCGCCGTCTGTTTTGGCAGGCCAGGAGGGATTCGAACCCCCAACACCCGGATTTGGAGTCCGGTGCTCTGCCGTTAGAGCTACTGGCCTGCAATCCAACCGACAAGAATCCGCCTTACCACCCAAACCGCTTACCCCGGCTTGCCTACTTGCCTTCCTTATGGGGCGTATGCTTTTTACAAAAACGACAGTACTTGTTAAACTCAAGCTTACCGGGTGTTGTCCGCTTGTTTTTGGTGGTTGAATAGTTACGCTGTTTACATTCGGTACATACCAAATTTACAATGACTCTCACGAAAAGCTCCTCGTCAGCAACGCTGGGTCATTAGCGGCCCGTTGCGGCAGAGGCCTCATCTGTAAGGCCACCGATTAACGCACAGACCAACCGAATATTAATAAATTGAAGGCCCATTCCGGTTATTTCATTGGAATGGACACACCGAATAAGCTTAATAATATCAAATAGGTTGCCGGACTAGTGACACCCTACGCAACCACTTCGCTCACCACACCGGCGCCCACCGTGCGGCCGCCTTCGCGGATGGCAAAGCGCAGTTCCTTCTCCATCGCAATCGGCGTGATCAATTCCGCCGTGATCGTGATGTTATCCCCCGGCATCACCATCTCTACTCCCTCGGGCAGATTCAAAATCCCCGTCACGTCCGTCGTCCGAAAATAAAACTGCGGACGGTACCCCGCGAAAAACGGCGTGTGACGACCGCCCTCCTCCTTGCTCAATATGTACACTTCCGCCTTGAAATTCGTGTGCGGCGTGATCGTCTTCGGATGCGATACCACCTGGCCACGCTCCACCTCGTCGCGCTTCGTCCCCCGAAGCAATACGCCGATGTTGTCGCCCGCGCGCCCCTCGTCCAGAAGCTTGCGGAACATCTCTACACCCGTGCACACCGTCTTGGCCGTCTCCCGAAGACCTACCAGCTCCACCTCTTCGCCGACCTTGATCACTCCGCGCTCCACACGACCCGTCACAACCGTACCGCGCCCCGATATGCTGAACACATCCTCTATCGGCATCAAAAACGGCTTGTCGATGTCCCGCTCCGGCTCCGGTATGTACGCGTCGATCGCATCCATCAACGCAAATATGCACCTGGCTTCGTCACTGCCGGGATCGTCGCTCTCCAGCGCCTGTAACGCACTCCCACGGATGATCGGCGTGTCGTCCCCCGGAAACTCGTATTTGTCCAACAGCTCACGTAGCTCCAGCTCCACCAGCTCGATCAGCTCTTCGTCGTCCACCATGTCGCACTTGTTCAAAAATACCACGATCCGAGGCACGCCCACCTGACGCGCCAGCAATATATGTTCCCGGGTCTGAGGCATCGGACCGTCATCGGCGCCCACCACCAAGATCGCACCGTCCATCTGGGCCGCCCCGGTAATCATGTTCTTGATGTAGTCCGCATGACCCGGACAGTCCACGTGAGCGTAATGACGGTTATCCGTCTCGTACTCCACATGCGCTGTTGCAATCGTTATCCCGCGCTCTTTCTCTTCCGGCGCCTTGTCTATCTGGTCAAACGGAACAAAATCCGCCATCCCGCGCAATCCCATGTGCTTCGTGATCGCTGCCGTCAAGGTCGTTTTACCGTGGTCAATGTGACCAATCGTGCCGACATTGACGTGGGGCTTGGTGCGCTCAAATTTCTCTTTGGCCATCTTTACCTCCTCTTTGCGGGCAACGTAAAAAACTTTGGACAAGTCCTGTCGCCACCAGGTTTACATGACAAATACCGTCTCACAAATTATGCCGCCCAATAAAAGCCTCGAACAGGCATTTTCAGCTAAAATGGAGCCCACGACCGGAATTGAACCGGTGAAACCTCTTCCTTACCAAGGAAGCGCTCTACCGACTGAGCTACGTGGGCTAGGCTTCGATTTCAGGGCTGGAGCGGGAGACGAGGCTCGAACTCGCGACATTCAGCTTGGAAGGCTGAAGCTCTACCAACTGAGCTACTCCCGCATTTGGCTTCACACGACGAGACGGGCAAACACATTTGTATCTGTACCGATGCGCACCTAAAATTACGCATTGCATCAGGCGCAAATCCAAACCCTTTTTAAGGCAACCCTGGTTTAGAGGGTTGTGTAGTCCCAAGCGATCCCAGCCGTCCTGAAATCTCCTACAACAGGTTACGACCCATTCAACCGGATCCACCCAAGCGATTTCGGCATCATCCGGTTAAATCCGTCGTATTAACAAGTGTGGTGGTGGGGGGAGGATTTGAACCTCCGAAGGCATCGCCGACAGATTTACAGTCTGTTCCCTTTGACCACTCGGGAACCCCACCGTTTCACGTTTTAGTAACAATTCTGCAATTAAATATGTGGAGCCAACAAATTCAGTGATCAATCCAGCCGGCATCTCATTTTTACCCCCAGCGAACCGGGACGGCCGTTTCCTATCAACTTTGGAGCCAGCGAAGGGACTCGAACCCCCGACCCACTGATTACAAATCAGTAGCTCTACCAACTGAGCTACGCTGGCCTTGTGATCCAGATATTTCCTCAGGCCGTCCACCAGCGGCAACCAAAACCTCCGTGACGCATGGCCTGGCCGGCAACTCAAAAGCGTGGATTGATAGCACCATCTACAGGGGATTGCAAGCCTTTTTTTCAGTTTTGGCCACTCCATTCGATGTCATACCATCCGGCCGCAAAGATCCGCCGCGCGAAAAGACCGGTAACATTGATCAAAAACTTGGGCCATGATACCAATGGGGCTGATCTGTAAATTGTCAAGAATCGGTTTTTATGGGAAAATCAAAAGTTATTTTTACCTGCCAGGCCTGCGGTCAACAATCCCCGAAATGGATGGGCCGTTGTCCTGAATGCAACCGGTGGGACACCCTGCTGGAGGAAAAAGTGACGGCAACGTCCACCAACCGGCTGACGGCAAGCTCCCCACAAACCAACCAGCCCACGCCTATCAGTCACATCACCGTCGATATTGAAAAAAGGCTGTTGACGGGAATTGGCGAATTTGACCGTGTTCTGGGCGGTGGTGTTGTCTCCGGATCGCTGGTTTTAATTGGTGGCGACCCCGGCATCGGCAAATCGACTTTAATGCTGCAAGCATTGAACGGTATTGCCCGCCAAGGTAAGACCACCCTCTATGTCTCCGGCGAGGAGTCGGTGCGGCAGTTAGCGATCCGTGGCAGGCGGCTTGAAAAAAGTGATCAGAATTTGCTGGTGGCGGCTGAAATCGATCTTGCGGCCATCAACCGGATGGTTTCTCAAACAAAACCGGCAGCGGTAGTGGTTGACTCAATCCAGACGATGTTTAACGACACCCTGACCGCCGCACCTGGAACCATCAGCCAAGTGCGTGAATCGGCCCTGCAGTTGATGCTGCTGGCCAAACAGACCGGGACCCCGATATTTTTAGTGGGGCATGTGACCAAAGACGGCGCCATCGCCGGACCGCGGGTATTGGAACACATGGTTGATACGGTCCTCTATTTTGAGGGCGACCGCAATCATATATTCCGGGTGCTTCGGGCGGTTAAAAACCGATTTGGCTCCACCAATGAAATCGGTGTGTTTGAAATGCGCGACAGCGGATTGGCGGAAATCTCCAACCCATCAGCCCTGTTTCTTACGGAGCGTCCTGCGCATGCCCCGGGATCGGTCGTCACCTGCAGCATGGAAGGTACCCGTCCGATATTGTTGGAAATTCAGGCTCTTGTGGGAAGATCCAATTATGGCACGCCACGACGGACTGTTCTGGGCCTGGACCACAATCGGGTGGCCTTGTTAAGCGCTGTGATGGAAAAACAGGCGGGATTTGACTTGGCCGGCCAGGATCTATTTATGAATGTGGCCGGTGGGGTAAAAATCCTGGAGCCGTCGGTGGATTTGGGTATCATTGCCGCCATTGCCGCCAGCTTTCTCAATAAAGCGGTACCCCCGGATATGATCATTTTAGGAGAAGTGGGTCTCACGGGCGAAATCCGGGCGGTAAGCCGGATAGAAGCGCGCCTGGCCGAAGCCCAAAAAATGGGGTTTACCCGTTGCGTACTGCCCAAAGGCGTTGCCAAAAGAGTCACCCAATCCGAACCAGCCCTGCAAATTGAAACCGCCGGCCGGTTGGATGCGGCCTTGGAGCTGATTTTTTAATGGCCCCGCGTCGACACACCTCGAAAAAGCCCTCAAAAAAAAAATGGGCCGACCACTATACCCGCAAAGCCCGCCAAGAGGGTTATCCTGCCCGATCGGCTTACAAACTGCAGGCGCTGGATAACAAGTTCAATCTCATGAGGCCCGGCCACACCGTTTTGGATCTGGGCTGCGCACCCGGATCGTGGCTGCTCTATGTCGCCAAGCAAGTAACCCCTTCAGGCCAGGTTTGGGGGATTGACCTCAAACCAGTGACCATTACCCTGCCCAATCATGTCACCGTGGTGGAAGCCGATATTTTTAAACTGGATGCACATTTTTGGGCAAAGGTGTCCAGGCCCTTTGACCTGATTTTGAGCGATATGGCCCCAGCCACAACGGGCAATAAAAACACCGATGCCGCCCGTTCCGTAGCGTTGTGCGAAGCGGCCCTCTTTTTGGCCCGTGAGCGACTAATAAAAGGAGGTTCAGCGGCCTTGAAAATATTCCAAGGCGCCGGATGTAATTCATTTCGGGATACCATGCGTGAAATGTTTGCAAAGCTGGATCTTTTTAAACCCCCCGGCAGCCGCAAAGCAAGTAAAGAGATGTACCTGGTGGGACGAGGGCTTACGGCATGACAACCATGGTCAATATTGAAAAAGAGTTGACCCTGGCCGGTCAGATTCGGTAACTTCACCCATCAACAGACAAATCGTAAAAATTGATGGTTTTCTATAAAGTTATCATGATGGCTTTGGTGAAACGATAGAGGAGACAGTATGTCGGGACACAGCAAATGGTCAACCATTAAGCATAAAAAAGCGGCCACGGATGCCAAACGCGGTAAGATATTCACCAAATTGATCAAAGAGATCACCGTGGCGGCCCGTATGGGCGGCGGCGATCCCGATGCCAATCCACGTTTGCGCACAGCTGTGGCGGCGGCCCGGGCCGAAAATATGCCCAACAATAACATTGACCGAGCTATTAAAAAGGGCGCCGGCGAATTGGAGGGGGTCAATTATGAAGAGTCCACCTTTGAAGGTTACGGTCCCGGTGGTGCGGCGGTGCTCATTGAGTCGCTCAGCGACAATAAAAACCGTACCGTAGCTGATATACGCCATATTTTCAGCAAAAACGGCGGGAATCTTGGTGAAAACGGCTGTGTGGGCTGGATGTTTGAGCAAAAAGGCTATTTTGTGGTGGCCCAATCGGCCATCGACGAAGAGACCCTGATGGAAATCGCCTTAGAGGCCGGCGCCGAAGATGTACGGGAGGATGGGACCAATTTTGAGGTGATCACCGATCCCAAAGATTTTGAGGCGGTCAAGGCCGCCCTTGAAGAGGCGCCTTTTGATTATGAAGCCGCCGAAGTGACCATGCTGCCTCAAAACACCACCAATTTAGAGGGCAAACAGGCCGAACAGATGATCCGGTTGATGGAGATGCTGGACGATTGCGACGATGTACAAAAGGTCTATACCAATGCCGATATTCCCGATGCGCTGATGGAGGTGTGAGACGCGCGCCTCAGTCGCTCATCAGGTGGTTCGCTTGCAAATCGGCTCCATTACAAATACTGCAGGATGGTTACCGACTTGATGAACCAGGTCCTGTCTAAAAGCACCCAGCGCCGCGTGATCCTTGCCGGATAGACGCGCGCGCCGGACCCATTCGCAGCCGCGGCTTGCTCTTCTTTAAGATAGAGCGGTTTGCGTTGGTGGATTACATCTGCGTCTAAGGTCACTTCAGACTCGTACCCATCATCAAGACAGGTTATTTTGCTGATTTGATATCTATTTTTTTCATGCGAACCCCCGACCTTCTCAAAGGCCTTTTCAGCTCTCGTCTAAAGAGACCACATCCGCTTCTTGGGGCGGCTCGAAGGTAAAGAGATCTTTTTCCAGTGGTTCAAACTGAACATTCTGCAGTTCAATGCGGGTTTCATCCTCAAACGCATTATAGGTGGTGATCGTCTTAATGGCGGCGGTTGACCGCTCAAGTTGAACCAGTACTTTGGCCAGGTCTGGATGTTCCTTTCTCGGTGTCAATTTAAGATAAACCGACTCCTCATCGGCCAGCTGATCCAACAGACTCACTTCAAAGTTCTTTTCCAGTTCGGTAATATCAGCTAGAAATCCAGCCCCTTTACCATCGCCAAAAATCGTGGGCGGTTTGCCGATCATCACCTGATTTTCGTCGGGACGATAAATCCACAAGGTTTTACCATCGGTGACAATTAGCTGGGGGTCCGGCGTCTCATAGCGCCAACGCATATTGCCCGGCGGGCTGACCATCAAGGTCCCCGTGGCGGTATCGGTGATCTCCATGGCTTTCAGAATGGAAACCTGGAAAAATCGCGCCGTAAAATCACGGTTGGCGTAACGCTGGCGGACCTTTTCCAGCACCTCGGCCGTATCAGCCCAAACACAGCTATAAGCAGTCGCCAATAAAGCCACAATCGTCATGAAGCTTCTTGCCATTATTTTCATTTGTCCTTTTTTATGTTGGCACTGCGCCAATATTCTCTCAATAGAGTAGACACCGCCGGAATTTATTCTATCACTTTTCCGGTATCCGACCGGCCTCCCATAAAATCACCGCCAAGGCCAAACCGCCGGCGGCGGCGGAAAAAAGGCACAGGGGCGCCCAACCTGCTTGGGACCAGATCCAATCATTAAGATTCCCGGTTGCATGTCACTACAAATCGGGGTAAGGGTCAGGACGGTTCATGGAACTGTTGCCCTATGTAACACAGGTAAAGTACTCTCTAAAAGATAAATTTAGAACCCCAAAAAGGAGCATCCACCATAGGATGCAATTGCAATGATACTTCTGGGGACTATCGTCAACACCGCTGCCATCATCCTCGGCGGCCTGCTTGGGCTGGTGATCGGCAACCGGATCCGGGAACGCTACAAAGCCGGCCTTATGCAGGCCCTTGGACTCAGTGTTATATTTGTGGGATTAAAATCGGCGCTTGGTTGCAACGATGTGTTTTTGGTGATTGCCTCCATGGCTGTGGGCACACTCTTTGGTGAGTGGCTGAACATTGAAAAACGGCTGGAAGCCGCCGGTCAATGGGCGCATCGAAAACCTGCCCATGTCAAAGGTCGATTTACCGAAGGGTTTGTGACGGCAAGCCTTCTCTATTGTGTTGGGTCCATGGCGGTGGTTGGCGCCTTGGAAAGCGGTTTGACCAACATGCACCAAACGCTTTTCGCCAAATCAATCTTAGACGGCACCACAGCGGTTTTATTTGCCTCCACCCTTGGCATCGGGGTGGCTTTTGCGGCGCTTCCCGTCTTTTTATACCAGGCGACCATCACCCTCAGCGCCGCCTTTTTGCGACCCTACCTGACTCCTGAAGTCATCACACAGATGTCGGGTGTGGGCGGTCTGTTGATTATTGCCATCGGCATATCGATTTTGGAAATCAAGAAGCTGCGGTTGGGGAATATGTTGCCGGCCATCTTTATACCGCCCCTCTATTTTGCCTTAAAACAACTGACCGGCCTTTTTTAATACCTGCCACTCAGGATCCGGGCGATTCCCAGGTGGCGCTTCGCATTAATGAGCAATGTTTAGTTTCAGTAATATCGCCTCAAAAATTTATTTAATATAATATATCAAATAGTTATGGAGATTGAATGTCGGTTTTCGCTCAGATTGTCGCATAATTCGGGTATAATTAATTTTGCTCGCAATGTTTTATGGGGGTAAAACCAGCGCATCGGCATAAACCTGACGCACAAAATGGCGATGGCTTTTAAAAGCCACCGGCGGGATGTCATCAATATCAAAAAAAGCGGCTTTTTCGGCATCATCCCCTGCTTTTAATTCTCCCTGAAAACGGCAGACATGATAGCCGACCATCACCAGGGAGCCGTAAACAGGGCTGTGGGCCTTGATGACGCCGAGTAGCTGGTGGATCTCCCCATCCAGGCCGGTCTCTTCCTTGAGTTCCCGAACGGCACCGTTTGCTGGAGACTCGTCCATCTCGATGTAGCCGCCGGGTAAGCACCAATCGCCCGGATTGGGCGGAATACCGCGTTTCACCAGCAAAATTTGACCGGTGGAAGCAGTGACGACCAGACAGGTGGCGGGGATTGGGTTTGCATAGATGATTTTGTCGCAGCGTGGACAAAACCGCCGTTCGCGCCCCTCTAAATAACGGTCGGTTAGGCGTTCAGCGCAAAAGGGGCAATATATTTTCGTTTTCATGATCAACCCAAATGCAAATCGATTCATACCTGTTTGCGCCATCCGATCATCAGATAGTTGGGTGACCGGCTTGATTTGTCAAACTATTTCAGCCTATATTGATCCGCAGCAATTGAATCAATACCTCGGAAAAAGAGGTCATCCATGCGGCTGCGCATCATCCTTTTAGTTCTGTCGTTACTGGCATTTTTGTCTGCTTCCGTGGGTGGGACGCTCTACTATAACGCGCTTCACTCTTCAGCGGTGAAAGAGGCTGAGCGGCAGGCGGTTTCAAGATTGGCGTTGATTAAAAAAAATCTCTCGGCCTTTTTATCGGAATACATCAAGCCTGTGGAATCATTGGCGGGGATTGACGCCCTCTATGATCTGTTAAACAAACAGGGTGATCGCAATGCGTTAAATACGGCCAATGCGGTGTTGGATCACTTCAAGCGTTCATTGGATGTTCAGGTCTGTTACTTGATGGACTACAAAGGCAATACTGTTGCTTCCAGCAATCGCGACGCCGCGGACAGTTTTGTAGGGAAGAATTTCGCCTTCCGGCCCTATTTTATCCAAGCATTTCACAGCGCTCCCGCCACCTATATGGCGGTGGGAACCACCTCGGGGAAGCGGGGCGTCTACTTCAGTTACCCGGTGTTTGATCGTGATAAAGAGAGCCCCATCGGCTTGGCCGTGATCAAAGGCCCCATCAAACCCATCGAAGACGATCTCAAGCTGTTTCTCGAAGAGGTGGTGTTGGTGGTGAGTCCCCAAGGGATCATCTTTTTAACCAATCGGGACGAGTGGCGTTACAAAACGTTACCCCCCCTAAATCCCCACAAAATCGAGCAGATTGCCGCTACCCGGCAGTTTGGCGGCGGCCCGTGGGAGTGGTCCGGACTTAAAGTCCGGGATGAAAATCATCTGGAGAGCCGGGAGGGCGTTTCGTATCTGCACCATGTGGATGGCCTGCCTGATTATGCAGATTGGAAGATCCATCATCTTCAAGATCTGGCGGTGATTGAACAGAGTATTTTTTCCCCTCTGTTCAATACCGTGGGGCCGATCATTCTCTCACTGTGCTGTTTGATTGGATTGGCAGTGGCGATTTTATATCGTAAGGCCAGCCAGGAGCTTGTCCGGCGTCAGTTGGCCGAAAAAGCCCTGCGCACAAGTGAAGGGCGCTATCGCTCTCTCTATCATGATACACCGGCCATGCTGCACTCCATTGACGCCAACGGCCGCTTGCTCAGTGTCAGCGATTACTGGTTGGAAGCCATGGGTTATTCGCGCGACCAAGTGATCGGTCAGCCGTTGACCCGATACTTAACCCCGGAATCGAAGAAGTATGCCGAAACTGTTGTATTTCCGTCCTTTTTCAAAGATGGATTTTGCAAAGATATTCCCTATCGCTACATCCGTAAAGATGGCGCGACCATCGACATTTTACTTTCCGGAAATGCAGTCAGGGACGATGACGGGCAAATCCTGCGCTCTTTGGCCGTATCGGTCAATGTAACGGAATTAAAGCGGGCCGAGGCCGCTTTGCGGCAGGCCAAAGAACAGCTCAGCATCTATTCCAAAGATCTGGAGCGTCAGGTGCGGCGTCGAACCCGTGAGATTTCCAATATCTTAAAATACACCCCCGATGTGGTTTATATGAAAGACCGTGGGGGTCGGTATATGTTGATTAATACCCGTTATGAAAAAATCTTAGGCCGTACTGTAGAGGAGGTGACGGGCAAAACCGACCATGACCTGCTGCCCCGGGAAATCGCCGATCAGTTCAGGATCAATGATTTGAAGATTTTAACAGGGCAGCACTCTTTGCAGGTGGAAGAGCACTTTCCCCACAAGGACGGTCTGCACACCTATCTTTCGGTTAAGTTTCCATTTTATAATGAGGCGGGCGAAACGTTGGGTGTGGGCGGGATTTCAACGGACATTACCGCCCTGAAAAAGGCCCAGAACCAGCTTCGGCGCCTGTCGGCGCGAATTATGGAAGGGCAGGAAAAAGAGCGTTCCGCCGTCGCGAGGGAGTTGCACGACGAACTGGGCCAGGTGCTGACCGCCCTGCGGATGGATGCCGTCTGGATGGCCGAGAGGTTAAAATCGGCCGATCCGGTCGCGGCCAAACGGGCCAAGACCATGTGCCGGTTGATCGATCAAAATATTCAGGATGTGCGCAATATGGCGATTCGTCTGAGACCTGGGGTTTTAGACGATTTGGGCTTGGTGGATGCGTTGGAATGGCTTACCGCCGACTTTGAAAAACGGACCGGCATCAGCGTCGTTTTTGACCATGGCGCCATCCCGTCCCTTTCCGGAACCATCGCTACAGCGGCCTACCGGATTGTGCAAGAGGCGCTCACCAATATCGGTCGCCATGCCCAGGCGGGTCATACCGCCGTAACCCTGCAGGTCAGGGAGGGCTATTTGACCTTGCGGGTGAAAGACGACGGTAGAGGCTTTGACACAGGAACCCTTTCCGAACTGGCGGCCCTGGGAGTTGCGGGTATGCGTGAACGGGCCGGCTTGGTAGGGGGGCAATTGACCGTCACATCCACCATTGGCAAAGGAACTGAAGTGGTTCTGATGGTGCCCGTCAAGGATGATTATGAGGTGGCGGCATGATTACGGTTTTGTTGGCCGATGATCACGCCATTGTACGTCACGGGCTGCGGGGTATTATCGAGGAGAACGGCGAAATGACCGTGGTAGCCGAGGCCGCCGATGGTAAAAACGCCGTTTTACTGGCCCAAACCAGGAAACCCGATGTGGCGGTGGTGGATATCTCCATGCCCGATATCGACGGGCTTGAAGTGACAGCCCAGTTACAGCACTATTGCCCGAAGATACCCGTGCTTATCTTGACCATGCACGAAGAGGATCAATATGTGATTCGCGCTATCGAGGCGGGAGCCAAAGGCTATATCACCAAACAGTCTGCGCCGGAACAGTTGGTGGATGCCATCCATAAAGTGACCACAGGGGGACGCTATCTGACCGAGGCGGCGGCCGAGTCGCTGGCCCTAAGGGTCGCCAGGGGCGGCAGTGAGAAGTCATTCATAGACGCTCTTTCCCGGCGGGAGTTGCAGGTGCTTCGCCGCCTGGCCATGGGGCATACCAACCGTGAAATCGCCGAGGCCTATGGCATCAGCATCAAAACGGTGGATACCTATCGCCTGCGAATCCTGAAAAAGCTCAATTTGCGCAATAACGCCGAGATATCCCGCTTTGCCATTCAAAATCAGTTGGTGGAAACTTAATCTGTCGGCCGGTTTTCAGGCCGCGGGAAAAGCCCGGGCTGCAAGACTGATATCGGGCGAATCCATTTGGGAGATGTTGGCAAATCATGCCGTTTCAGGTGGAGGCTTTTCAAATCCCACCGTGAGGCTGTAAGAAAATTTCTGATGCCAAAATCAGAAATTGCCCAATTGAAACCCATGTCAAAACCAACTATCTTCTGTTTACCCTTTTGGAAATTATTGCAGGCGGGTTTTGGCATCATGGACTTATATTTATAAGATCTATCCGAAACCGCCGAACCATTGACCCAATCGAAAGGAGTAAAGGATGAAAAAAACACTGTTTACGACCATCGCCGTGATTGCGGCCCTCACCCTGGTGCTCTCTTTTGGCGCCGGCGCCCTGGCTAAAGAACGCGTTATCTTTGGCGGCGGCCCCGCGGGCGGCACCTTCCAGGTGGTGGCCAACGCCATTCAGGTTTATGACCCGGTCAAAGAGATGGAGGACATCTCCGTCAAGGCCCAAACTTCCGCCGGCTCGGTTGAAAATTTACGTAAAACCGATGCGGGTAAACAGCAGATGAGCGTGGTTTACTCGGGCCATGTCTGGCTGGGCCGCGAAGGCAAAATGAAAAACGACACCAAGAAGTATGAAAATGTCCTGGCCGTGGCCTGGCTCTACGGCGCCCCGGCGCAGTTGGTGGTCAAGAAAGATTCGGGGATCAAGAGCGTCAAAGACCTCGCAGGTAAAAAAGTGGGTGTGGGCAACGCCGGTTCCGGCGCCTTTGCCAACTGCGAACTCTTTTTCACCCATATGGGCGTGTGGGATAAAATCGAACGCAACGCCATGGGTTACAACGACGCCGCCGCCGCTTTCGGCAACAATCAGCTGGACGCTTTCTGGCTCTTTACCGCTTTTCCCAGCGGTGCAGTCATTATGGCGGCCCAGACCAACGATATCGCTATGATCGACCTGGAGGCTGACGCGGAAGCCTCCGGTTTTTTCGAGGGCTATCCCTATTTTGGCAAACTGGCCGTCCCCGCGGGAACTTACAAAGGGGTGGACGTTGATGTTCCTTCCTTCCAGGACAGCGCCCTGTGGGTTGCCCACAAGGACGTTCCTGACGACGTGGTCTACAAACTATTGTCGGCCATATACACCGAAGAGGGGCTGGCCCATATGATCGCCCAGAAAAAGACCTTTAAAAACATGAGTCTCGCCACCGGCGCCACCAATATTGTCACCCCGTTCCATCCCGGCGCCGAGAAGTTCTGGAAAGAGAACGGCAAACTGTAAAACAGATTATTAACCTCTTGATTTAGCAGAAAACTTGTGGTGTAAAGGGTTAGAGGCGTACGCCTCTAACCCTTTTTACACATCCACAGCGTGGGGGTGATCCGTGTATAGCAAGCTCAACCAGGTCGAAAAAATCGTATTTGATGTGCTGGCTGTTTTGCTGGTGTTGTTCTATTCGTACTCTGCGGTATTGCAGCCGGCATCCACCGAGTATCATCGCGGGATCTATGTCATCATTACCTATGTGCTGGTTTTTTTGACCTACAAGTCGAAAAATTCCATTTTGCGGGTAGTGGATTATATCCTGCTCTTTTTGTCGATCTTTACCGTCGGATACTGGATCATTAATTTCGAGGCCATCAACTACCGCACCGGCGCGGAAACGCCGTTTGACATGGCCGTGGCCATCGTTGGTGTACTCATCGGTATTGAGCTGGCCCGCCGGGTGGTGGGCAATGTGTTTGTTATTATCGGTATCCTGATGCTGCTGTACGGAGCCTACGGCAATCTGGCGCCCGATCTCTTCTCCCATGCCGGCGCCACCTTTCCCGAACTCTGTACCAGTATTTTCTATAAAAGTGACGGCGTCTTCGGCATCATGGCCAACGTCCTGGCCACCTACGTGATATTATTTGTGTTGTTCGGCGCCTTTCTGGAGGCCAGCGGCGCGCAGCGCTTTTTTATCGATTTTCCCCTGGCCGCTGTGGGCCACAGAGTCGGCGGGCCGGCCAAAGTTTCCGTGATTGCCAGTGGTCTTTTCGGCTCCATTTCCGGCAGCGCCATCGCCAACACCGTTTCAACCGGCGCCTTTACCATTCCCATGATGAAAAAAGCCGGTTTCAGGCCCCATATTGCCGGCGGCATTGAACCGGCGGCCTCCATTTCCGGCATGTTTATGCCGCCGATCATGGGGGCCGGTGGTTTTATCATGGCCGAGCTTACCGGAATGCCCTATTCGTGGATCATGCTGGTAGCCATCTTTCCGGCCGTCATGTACGTTTTCAGTGTCTTTGTCATGGTGCACTACGAAGCCAAGATGTACAACATCAAGGGTGAAAAAAGCGCAGAGGACGCCATGACCATTTTCAAGGATCAGTGGCTCTATATCGCCCCGCTGGTGGTGATCACCATCCTGATGCTGGCTGGTTTTTCACCGGGCTACTCGGCTATTATCGGCATCGCCACCTGTATTGCCGTGAGCCATAAAACCACCGACACCAAGATCGATCCGGCCATGGTATGGATCATGGTGGTGGTACTGCTGGGGGTGCTGTTACCCCGGTTTGCAACTATGATCAGCCAATTGGGCGCAGGGTTGGACAGCGCCTTGGGCGCCAAAAGCCTCTTTAAAAGAAACTTGCTGCTCTTTGCGGGGATCATCGTCGCGGTGGTGATCGCGCTGATGCGTCACCGCCGCGGGGCGGATGTTAAAGGGGAACTGGTCAAGTTTGTGGAGGCGTCCCGCAAGGGGGCCGAAAACAGTTTGAAGATCGGCGCCACCGTCGGTGTGATCGGTATTATCATCGGCGTGTTGACCTTCAGCGGTCTGATTTTGACCTTTGCCGATATTGTCATCGAACTGGCCGCCGGCCGATTGTGGCTGACGATTCTCTTTATCGCGCTGGCCTCATTGATCCTCGGCATGGGGGTTCCGGTGACAGCGGCCTACCTGATCACCGCCGTTGTGGCGGTTCCGGCCCTGACCCATCTGGGGGTCAACGAGATCGCCGCCCACATGATCGTCTACTGGCTCAGTCAGGACTCCAACATCACGCCGCCGGTCTGTATTGCCGCCTTTGCCGGGGCCACTATCGCCAAGGCCAATATGTGGCGAACAGCATTTGCCTCGTTCAAATTCGCCAAGTTTCTCTATTTGGGGCCCTTCCTCTTCGGGTATGTGCCGGCCTTTTCCCTGGACGGCAGCGCAATGGATATTGTAAAGGCGTTCGTATTAATTATCATCGGCACCTACGCCTATGCATGGTTTCTGAGCGGTATCTGGGTTACATATGTAAAGAACCTCTTCTCCCGCAAGGCCGCCGCGTAGCATTAAACCGAAGAAGCGGTTACCTCAAGGGGCCGCCGCACTCAAAGGCGGCCCTTTTTTTGGAACGCCCGGCATGGTGTACCCGCTTGAAGGCGCATCTCTTCCTATTATACGGCATCGGAGATGGTTGTTTGCCGAGGGCTAAGGGCCATCAGGCAATGTCTCTTTTGAGTTGGGGTGGATAGTGCGTCCGGAGGGCAGGTATTTGTTGGTGATTTGGAATAATCACGTCGTCGTTGTTCAATAATCATCATGCCTGGATGATTTTATAGCGATTAGCGCTGTTTTTTGGGCCGACATGGGCCAATGAACCGGTTTGCACAAAATCAATCGCGGATTTTGGGTGGATTTGGGTGTTGACAGCGGAATCCACTTTATGTTATGTGCTAAACACAATACTAAACTTTTTGGCATATGTTCAACTTTTTCAGACAATTATGGTGTTTTGGCTTTTTACGGGTGTACCAGATATTGCATGGCGAAATTTTATTTTAAGGAGCCAATTTCAAAACGATTTAGTAAACTCGGTATCGATACCCAATGTAGTGCCATGATCTTTGATAATTGACAAGAATTAAGCCCAAAAAGTGCCGGAAGTGATCAAATGTTCAAAAACAGCCGTTTTAAAGCGCACTTCTCCTATGGGGCTATAATTTAAGCCTTGAAAACG
>Ga0209457_1000024_pt1 | contig 72323 bp, 74 predicted proteins | sample WorMetHEROISLAND_5_FD_187410 | JGI IMG/M metagenome (GOLD analysis project Ga0209457, IMG submission 187410) | Marine gutless worms symbiont microbial communities from Max Planck institute for Marine Microbiology, Germany - Olavius sp. 5 HERON... ... | reverse complement strand
TGTTCAAAGTGCGCTGGGGCTCCGCGTAATGCGCGAGCGCGGCGACCGTAATCGTGTAAGATTTCATCGACGGGGCCCCCTTAGGGTATGGGGCAAAAGTTTCATCCCTTCAGTTTCATGCCCAAAACGAGGCCCTGTCTTCAATATCTTATCGCTAATACCTCTCTGAGCCTTTGTTTCTAGGTTTAAGCCTTGGTTGCTAGGTTTCTCCGCGTCGTTCCATAAGAGAACCCACCCCCCGGTAGGTAGTGCACTGTCGCGCAGCAAACACGTGGCAAGATAGGGGGGCCACGGGGAACCGAGGCCGTTCAGGCACTGGTGTGTTTACACCCGCCAAAAGAGAGTGGACCGCACGGTATCGGCGTGGAGTCGTTGACGGCCTGGCGTAAGCCAGGACTTCGTAGGAGAGATTGAATCCTTCGCCGCCGTGTTTTTCCGCGCACCCCACTTTCCAGCATGAGAGCATCGGCCATGGCGCGCAAGTCCAAAAAACAGCCACTGAGAATTGTTCATCCCCGCTGCACGGGGATTAACATTGGTAGCCGGGAGCACTGGGTCGCGGTCGATTCCGGACCGCGACGACAAGCCGGTTCGGTATTTCAGCACCTTCAGCTATGATCTTCACGCCCTGGCCGACTGGCTGAAGTCGCTGGATGTCGAGGTGATGGCGATGGCAGCCACCGGAGTGTATTGGGTCCCTCTGTACGAGAGTGCTCGATGCCCGAGGGTTCCCAGTGAATCTGGTCAACTCGCGGGCCACCCCGTCAGGTCTCCGGGCGCAAGTCCGACGCTTTGAACGACCGGTGGATTCGGCCGCCGATGACCTATGGCCGGCTCAAGAGGACTTTCTGTTCCTCCAACGAGATCGGCTCGCTACGTTCGCTGGTGCGCCAACACGCCGCTCAGGTTCAAGAGCAATCGCGCTGTGTGCCGCACAGGCAGAAGGCGCTGACACCGATGAACATCCAGCTCAATAATGTAGTGAGCGATCTGACCGGGAAAACCGGACTGGCCATCTTGCGCCAGATCGTGTCCGGTGAACGCGATCCCGAAAGCTTTAGCGACCCTACGTGACCGTCGTCTTCGGGCAAGCGAACAGACGGTTGCCCGTAGCCGGCACGGTAACTAGCGTGAGGAACACCAGTTCGCCCTGGCTCACGATGATTTCTTAGGCCAGCCGATCGCCGAGTGCGACCACATGATCCGTCAGGCGTTGCAACGCCTACCAACCCTCACCAACCAGATTTCCGCCCCCGTCAAACCGATGCGTAGCCCCCATCGTACCCGTGCTCAGCCACCGCAATGGCATCAAGCCCTGAACCAGGTTTTCGGTGTGGACCTCATACGCGTTCCAACCCTCGGGATCGACACCGTGTTGGTGCTCGCCAGTGAGATCGGACCCGACCTGTCTCGCTTTCCGTCCGCTCGGTCCACTCGGCACTTTGGCTCCTAGCTCGGGCTGGCACCACCGACACGGATCTCCGGTGACCAGACCTTCGCCAGCTCCCAGCCCAAGATCTTCAACCGGACCGGCCTTACGCCAAGCGGCTTTCCATGCACGGCACAGCCAGACCTTCATCGGGTTCGCTCACCGCGCGCGCTTAAGCCCATAGGGACTCCGCGAAGGCGGTCAAAACCACCGCTCACCAGCCAGCACGTCTCATCTACGCCCTGCTGACGCAGGACCAAGAATTATGTTGAACGAGGCGCCTGGAGGAATTTCGAGGCTCGCCGCCGGCAATCGACTATTACGCTCCACCCTGCGTAAGGCCAAGTATCTCGCCCTTACAATCCGTGAGGCTACCTGACGTGGACGAATAAATCCAAATGTTTGATGAGAGCCGCATCCAAACGCAAAAAGCCCCCTCACCTGACGAGGCTTTATCCGCTGCAGACAAGGGCGGGAAGATGAAGATCAGGTAGTTTCGACGCTGACGTACCGGCGATTCTTGGGACCTTTGACCGCGAACCTCACCTTACCCGGCGCCAAGGCATAGAGAGTGTAATCCCGCCCACAGCCGACATTCTCGCCATTGTGGAATTTGGTCCCGCGCTGACGGATGATGATGTTTCCCGCCCGCACCGTCTGGCCACCGTAAATCTTGACGCCTAGGCGTTTGGATTCCGAATCGCGACCGTTGCGGGAACTGCCACCTGCCTTTTTGTGGGCCATGCTGGTCTCCTCCTCAACCGGCGTCGATGCCAGTAACCTCGAGCTCCGTGAACCATTGGCGATGACCCTGACGCTTCAGGTGATGTTTGCGCCGACGGAACTTGATGATCTTGACCTTTTTGCTGCGGCCGTGAGATTTCACGATCGTCGTGACTTTGCCACCGTCCAGATAGGGTTTGCCGACTCGGACGTATTCGCCGTCCGCAACCATGAGCACCTTGTCGATCTCGACATGCGCGCCGGTGTCGGCAGGGAGCTTCTCGACCTTCAATCGGTCACCCTCGGCAACCCGGTATTGTTTACCCCCGGTATGAATCACCGCGTACATGATCCCTTAACCCCAAGTCACTCGCCAGTTTACGCCCCTCGACGGGGCCGACCAAAAGGACCCCTTAGAAGATGACAGGGATGCAATTCTTCAGGGTATCCTAAAGGGACATGATGTTAGCCCGAGCCGTTGCTCGAGTCAAACCGATCGAACTCGAGTGTAGGGAACAAATAAACTGTCCGGACTTGTAGCCCGTGATGTATCCGATTTTGTTGGACACAGAGGAGGTGTCCAATGAGCCGAACGAACTTGCTGCAAGAGATTCGGAAGATGGGATTTGAAGAGTCGTCTGGGGGGGTGGCAAGCAGGCCGCCTGAGACAGGAGGAGGCCCGGCTGCCCAGGGTATGCGAGTGGACCTTTCGGCGCTATGTTGACCGCTACGAGGACGAGAGTCTGCAAGGGGTGATCGACAAGCGCCTAGAGCAAGTCTCGCACTGGCGGGCGCCCGTGGATGAGGTAATGGCGCTGGTAGAGCGCTACCGTCGACGACAGGCGGGCTGGAACGTCAAGCCTTTCCATGCTTGGTACCAACGCGACGGGGGCAAGCGCAGCTACACCTGGGTCAAGAACCAGCTGCAAGAGGCCGGTGTGGTACAGAGGGCACCTGGGCGAGGCAAGCACCGCACCCGCTCGGCCGGGCATGATGCTGCACCAGGACGCGAGCCCCCACAAATGGGTACCGGGAGTGAAGTGGGATTTGGTCGTAACTATGGACGATGCCACCAACGAGCATTACTCGATGCGCTTGGTCGCCGAGGAAGATACGGCCTCCAGCCTCATGGGCATGCGCGACGTGATCAGGCAACGCGGATTGTTCGCCTCACCCTACACCGATCGGGGCAGCCACTATTGATATACCCCGGAAGCTGGCGGCAAGGTAGCCAAGGAGAACCCCACACCATCTAGCAAGGCCATGGCCCGCTTGGGGATCGAGATGATCCCGGCCCACTCTACCTGAGGCACGAGGATACTCAGAGCGCATGTTCCGTACCCACCAGGGGCGTGTCTCCACAGGAGCTGGCTATCGCCGGCATCCGCGACATGACAGCAGCTAACCGCTACCTCGATGAAGTCTATTGACCGGCCTTCAATGCCGAGTTCATGCCGCCAGCGATGGAGGAGGGATCGGCCTTCGTGCCCTGGATCGGCGGCAAGCTGGATGACGTCCTGTGTGAGACCTTCGAGCGTGTCGTCGGCAAAGACAACTGAGTGGCCTTCGACCGGAGCGTCGCCATTTTTCGCGAAACCCGAAATAGGGTCCGTCCGGTTTCGGGTTTCGCGAAAAATGGCGACGGCTATTGCCTTCGGCGGCCCACGTTCGTCCTGCGTCTGTCCCGGCACGCACTACGCACAGCGCCAGGACTCCCGCAATGATTTGGCGCCGTGTCGCATGGCCTTGCCTTTCGTCTCCGCCGGTGCTCACGCGCCGCACTCCGACAAAACGCCCGGCCCTACGGCTACGCGGGGGACGTCACACTCCGCTCGTCGCTTACGCTCCCTCGCTTTCCTGTGCTCCTCCGGAGATGGCCTTGCAGATCCCCAAGGACCGCCACTGAACGCATTACACGAACCGCATTGCTTGGCTCGATATGATGCCCAAGGTCAGTCGATTCCGTTATCGCTACAGGGTGTCACGTAGGTCCGCTACAGTATTCAATTTTCAAGTCGCGAAGAGAAGATATTTTCCTCCTATATTTCAATCACATACGTTCCTGAAAGCTAGCGGGTCATTTCTATTCCATAACAGGTATCTTCGAATTTCTCAAGATACCCTCCGTTACGGACCGAATGGACCGGCAGCCTTGACAGCCTCTTATCCCGGACCTAGCATCGTTTTGGATTTTCCCTAGTTACTCCGAGTATTCTCGCATTGACTTATGGATTTATCGGAGATTCGAGCCCCCGTCGCAAAAGACATGCAGGCCGTAGATCATTTGATCTTGCAACGGCTCAAGTCCGACGTGGTACTCATCGACCAAATCGGTCGCTATATCGTCGGCAGCGGTGGTAAACGGCTGCGTCCACTTGCCGTGCTCTTAGCAGCTCGTGCTTGCAGCTACCGAGGCCGACAGCTTATCGATCTCGCGGCCATCGTCGAGTTCATCCACGCCGCCACCCTGCTCCATGATGATGTCGTCGACGGCTCGGAGCTGCGCCGCAACCGCGAGACCGCCAACGCGGTGTGGGGCAATGAGGCGAGTGTGCTGGTCGGTGACTTCCTCTATTCGCGAGCATTCGAGATGATGGTGGACCTGGACAATATGCAGGTCATGGAGACCCTTGCCCGAGCCACCAACCGTATTGCCGAAGGTGAGGTGTTGCAGCTACTCAACTCTCGGAATCCAGATACCACTGAAGCCAGCTACATGGAAGTCATCGAGCGCAAGACCGCAGTCCTGTTCGAGGCCAGCACCCGCTTGGGCGCAGTGCTCGTCCGGGCCCCGGACGAAGTAGAGGAAGCCCTCGCAGAATATGGGCTCCGGCTCGGAGTCGCCTTTCAGCTCGTGGATGATGTCCTCGACTACCGGGTCACGGGGGATCAGCTGGGCAAGAATCTAGGCGATGACCTAGCCGAAGGCAAGCCCACGCTCCCGACCATTCGGGCGATGCAGGTCGGCACCGAGCAGGAACGTAAGCTCCTGCGTCGAGCCATCGAAAGCGGCAGCCGAGATCAGATCGCTGCCGTTGCCGCGGCAATTGAATCGACAACGGCCATCGACTACACTATTGAGCTTGCGCGACAACAGGCACAGCTGGCCAAGGAAGCGATCGAGATACTTCCCGAGTCAGCCCCGCAGATGGCGTTGAAACGGTTGGCGGATTTTGCCGTTTTGCGCACCTATTGATTCGCGTAGCGAATCTCAGGAGGGATAGAGCTTTTGCAAATTATCTCGGGGTGTAGCTCAGTCTGGTAGAGCACTACGTTCGGGACGTAGGGGCCGGAGGTTCGAATCCTCTCACCCCGACCAACCAAGGCGATTTCTGTCCAATGAAATACCGTCTTGCTGGTCTTTTCGTCCGGCTTCCGTGTTACGGCAACCGTTATAGAGACCACTAGGCGTCCGGTTGCCGCGCCTTGAATACGAACGAAAATCCGGCCCAATCCGGTACATCATTCTCCGGTAATCGCCTAACATGCGGCCTCCCGCACTCGAAGGTCCCTGCAAATTTGGGATGGCATCGCCCACTCGGATCGCCACTCCAACCCTCGCAGATGTCCCTCTAGACAATCCATATCCCTAGATCGAAGGGGAGGCCGCTAGGCCCATAGGCACCCGGTCCCCAACACACCGATGAGCAGGCTTATGTCCGTGCAAAACGCCATGCGGTTCATCGCCCGACTGCAGACGGACGAAGAGCTGAGAGAACGACTCGTTTCCGGTGACGATATCCCCGGTCCGGATCTTTGTATCGGGTTGGGCCATGAAGTCGGGCTCTCCTTATACGAGCGAAGAGCTGCGGATAGCACACGACCATGATTGGGGGATGCGCAATCTGTCCTTCGATCATTGGGTACCCCCTGTCGTCTAGTTGAGCACCTCATGGAAAACTCTCGAGGTATCCGGATGAAAACAGGAATGTCCCGTCATTTTTCGAGTATGCGAGCACTTGGAAAATGGGGCGAAATCGAAATCGCGCATTGATTTCACGACTTGAAAAATCCCAATGACGGATTTTTTCGGGATTTCCCAAGATATGTTCGGGTATTCCCGCCCGGCATGGACCCTTCGAATGTTTCAAGGTACTCCAATCGAACCTGCCACATCCCTGCACGGCTGTGGCCAATTCGTACGGACCGAACATCCATGGCAAATTTACTCGAAGAGCTGCTGACGATTCAGGATTTCATCCGCTGGGGAGCCAGCCGCTTCGAGGCGGCTGGTCTCTTCTTCGGTCACGGTACCGATAACGCATTGGACGAGGCGGCCCAGCTGGTGCTGCACGCCCTGCATCTGCCACCGGACCTGCCGGCAACTTACCGCGAATGCCGGCTTACCCATCCCGAACGCGAGGTGGTCTACAATCTGCTGGAGCAGCGGATCCACGAGCGCCAGCCGGCCGCTTATCTGACCCATCGCGCTTGGTTCGCAGGGTTGGAGCTCCATGTCAACGAGAATGTGGTAGTACCACGATCGCCCTTGGCCGAGTTGGTGGAGGCGGGCTTCGATCCTTGGATCGAGCCGGAAGGGATCCATCGCATCCTAGACTTGTGTGCGGGCAGCGGCTGCATCGGCATCGCCTGTGCGGTCTTCGTACCCGAAGCGAAAGTGGACCTAGCGGAGATCTCGCAGGAGGCCCTGGAGGTCGCCACCATCAACCTAGCACGCCATCATCTGGAGGATCGGGTGCAGGTGTTGAGATCGGACCTGTTCGAAATGATCGGGGACCACCGCTATGATGTCATCGTCTCCAATCCCCCCTATGTCAGCACCGCGGAGCTGGCCACACTGCCAGAAGAATATCGCAAGGAGCCGCAGCTGGGGCTAGCGGGTGGCGCTACCGGTCTGGACCTGATCTTGCGTATTCTGTGCGACGCTCCGACGTATCTCGAAGCCGATGGTATTCTAGTCATCGAGGTCGGTAACACGGCTTTGGAGCTAGAGCGACGCTTCCCGGAGTTGCCGTTCTCGTGGATCGAATTCGAGCGGGGTGGCGAGGGTGTGTTTCTGATGTCACGTGAGCAGCTCGTCGAGTTCAATCCGTTGTTCAAGCATGAGTTGGAGCAGCTATGAGTCTGAAACGGGCACGCAGCATCGACGAGTACGTCGAATGGGTACGCCATGCGGTCTTTGAGGTCGGGGATCTACACGAATGCCTGGAGTTCGAGCTGGAGGACCTCAGCCGATTTCCGGCCTTCCTCGACCCTTTGCAGGAAGGCATCGAGGGCCTCTACCGGACCATGCAGGACGGGACCTACAGCTTTGGTACGGACCTGCCCTTCATGGATCTAGCGGAGCGTTATGCGGATGAGATCCCGTTCCATACCCTGCTCAAGCAGATCAACGAGACGCACCGCAAGGGCCTCGAAATCGATAGCAGCGATGACAACTAGCGGTGCACTACCTGTCAGACCATGGATCAAACCATCGTTTTCGACCCGGAGCTCATCCGCTGCTATGACCGAAGCGGTCCCCGCTATACGTCCTATCCTACGGCCGTAGAGTTTCACGACGGCTTCGGTGAGCCGGAATATCGCTGCGCCGGCACCCGCAGTCAGGCCAGTGGCCGACCCCTCTCGCTCTACATCCATATCCCGTTTTGCGACACGGTCTGCTTCTATTGCGCCTGCAACAAGATCGCGACCAAGGACCGTAGCCGCGCCCAACCCTATCTGGAGCGGATCTATCGGGAGCTCGAGCTCCAGAGCGACTTGTTCGGGACCGAGCGAACGGTGGAGCAGATCCACTGGGGCGGCGGGACACCCACCTTCATCAGTCGGGATCAGATGCAGGAACTCATGGATCGGACCCAACGCCACTTCCGATTGGCGGCCGACACGGTGGGCGAATACACCATCGAGATTGATCCGCGGGAGGCGGATACGCAAACGGTCACCCTGTTACGGCGCCTGGGTTTCAACCGCATGAGTCTTGGGGTACAGGATTTCGATCCGGCGGTTCAGCAAGCAGTCAACCGCATCCAGTCCGAACAGGCAACTCAGGCGGTGCTGGAGTCCGCACGGGCTGAGGGGTTCCGTTCTATCAGCATCGATCTCATCTACGGGCTACCGTTCCAGACTCCGGAGAGCTTCGTGCGTACACTGGAGCGCATCGTCGCCTTGGCCCCGGACCGACTCTCCGTTTTCAACTATGCCCATCTGCCCCAGCGCTTCATGCCCCAACGGCGCATCGACGCGACCACCCTGCCATCTCCCCGCACCAAGCTCGAGATACTCGAGACCACCGGCAAGCTTCTTACCGATGCCGGCTATATTTATATCGGCATGGATCACTTCGCTCGGCCGGATGACGAGCTCGTGATGGCACAACGCAGTGGCAACCTCTACCGCAATTTTCAGGGCTACTCCACCCATGCGGACTGTGATCTCGTCGGTATCGGCATGACCGCGATCGGCAAGATAGACAATAGCTATTCACAGAACCATCGTACCTTGGATGCCTACTGCCAGGATATCGACGTCGGCCACCTGCCGATCTTCCGTGGTATCGAGCTGAGCCATGACGACGAGATCCGCCGCGATGTCATTACCCGACTGATCTGTCACTTCATATTGGATATCGCAGCCGTGGAGCGGACCTGGAATATCATATTCGCCGACTACTTCGAAGAAGCTCTATCCGAGTTGTCGCCTATGCAGGAGGATGGATTGCTGCTGCACGACCAGAGGCAGATCCGTGTCCTGCCCAAAGGACGACTGTTGATTCGCAACATTTGCATGGCCTTCGATGCTTACCGAGCCACTCACCATGGACCGACGGGCTTCTCGAAGGTCATTTGATGGGCACCTTGAAAAGCGCCAAGGACGGAATTGTTCATGGTGTCATCGGGAAAGCTCGAGTTTTTAGACGATCTAAGGGGAAATCTTTACTATGAACATAAACACAAAACAGCAGAATACACTGCCCGATCTCTTTCATGCCGTCGCCCGCACCCGTGGCGAGCAACCGGTGCTGTTGAGCACTGGAACGACTTGGACCTACGCGGAGCTGAGTCGGGCCACGGCCAGAGTCGCAGCGGGTTTGGCGGAGCAGGGTGTCGAGCCCGGTGACCGGATCGGGCTGTATTGCCCGAACGTCCCCGAATTCGTGGTCGCCTATCTCGGGATACTCGAGACCGGCGCGACCGTGGTGCCCATCAATCTGATGCTCAATCCCAAGGAAATCGCCTTCATTCTGAACGACTTGGGTGCCAAGGGGCTGTTCTATCACGAAACCCTCACGGCAGCGACGGAGCAGGCATGCGGCTCGGTACCTGAGCTGAAGATCCGAGTAAGGATCGGCACCGGCAAGGGTACGGATCCGTCCCTGGACATGCTGCGAGCATCATCGGCACAACCGCCCACACCGGCGATCGACGCCGACCGGGACTTGGCGGTTATCCTCTATACATCCGGCACCACGGGGCGACCCAAAGGCGCCATGCTCAGCCACACCAATCTGCGGGCGAACACGGACAGCATCCGGCAAAGGTTGGATCCGGAGCCCGGCCGCGATCGCGTACTGGTGGTCCTACCCCTGTTCCATGCCTTCGCGGCTACGGTAGGCATGCTCATGCCCCTATTCTCCGGCCTCGGCATGGTCGTTGTCGAACGCTTCGACCCCAAGCTGGTGAGCGCTGCCATCGCTGCCCACGGCGCTACCCTCTTCCTGGGGGTACCGAGCATGTACAACCTATTGTTGCGGTTGGGCGACGAAGCGCAGGACCAGTGGCGCTCGGTACGTTTTTGCGTATCGGGCGGTGCCGCCATGCCACAGGCACTGATGACCGCCTTCGAAGAACGCTACGGTATCCCAATCCTGGAGGGTGATGGGCCTACCGAATGCTCCCCCGTGACCTGTGTCAACCCACCGGAGGGGCCACGCAAGCCGGGCTCCGTAGGCCCACCGATTCCGGGTGTCGAGATGCGGGTCGCGGACCCGAACGGTGCTTGGCTCGCGGCCGGTGAACACGGTGAGGTCTGTGTCCGTGGCGCCAATGTCATGCAAGGTTACTGGGGATTGGAGGAGCAAACGCGGGAAAGCTTCTTCGGCGACTGGTTTCGCACCGGTGACCTAGGCTATCGGGACGAGGATGGCTACTTCTTCCTGGTCGATCGCATCAAGGACCTGATCATCACCAACGGCATGAATATCTACCCGCGTATGATCGAGGAAGTGCTTCACCGTCACCCGGACATCGCCGATGCCGCGGTGGTCGGGGAACCCCACCCGCTACACGGCGAGGTTCCCGTCGCCTTCGTCGTGCCCCAGCCGGAGGCACAACCGGATGTAACACAAGTACGTTCCTGGTGTCGGGAACACCTGGGCCGCCACGAAATCCCGCGCCGTATCGAGCTGCGCACCCAACTGCCCAGGAATGCGGCAGGCAAGATCTTCAAACGCGAGCTACGCCGACAAGGAGAGCTGGAGCGGGGTATCGATAGCCGACCCTAAGAGACTGCCTTTTTAGACAGTCTCTCAGCAACGGCTCGCCTTCGGCGGTCCATGCTCATCCCGCGTCCGTACGGTGCGCACTCACACGACGCCCCGGCTCCTACAAATAGCACTCCGCCCACGCTACCACGCGGACCCCGACGAAAGCGCCCGACCCGCCCCACGGCTACGCGGGGATCGCCGTACTCCGCTCGTCGCTAACGCTCCTTCGCTTCCCGTGCTCCTCCTGAGAAGAATTCAAGACCCTCTTCATACGCTTTGATGTCATGGAAACCTGATGACTCGTCATCGCGCATTGCCCTCGGGTATAAGGCAATACCATTAAGCTATCTCCTAACATGCTGTATTTATTATATTATCAACCACCCTCAACCATCATGACGAGGGGGCAACCATGGTCCTCAAGCCGAAATCAACCCAACCCACTGAAGAAGCATCCGGCCTTCTGGCTGTTTGCCTTACACGCCCAGGAGCACCGTCACTTATGCGCCCACATGCCATCGGATTTTTCCACCGAGGTTAGCCGTTTCCTGGCCAGCGGCCAAAAAAGTGAGGTGGTGCTGTTCACGCTAGGTCCCCAGGCCCGCCAATCTTGTCAACGCTATGGGTTGCCGCTCGATCCGATCCCCCTGCGCCTGATCCGCGTCCCACTCAAGAGCGGCGAAATCGAGGTCCTCGCCACTTCATTACGCGATGAGGAAGCCTATCCTAGCGCCTAGTTCAAGCCCCTCTACCACCGGCGCTGGGGCGTGGAGGAAGGCTATAAACGTGAGAAATGCCGCCTCGAAATCGAGAACTTCTCCGGTCTCACCGCCCAGGCCTACAGCAGGATTTCTACGCTAAGATCTTCGTAATGAACCTAGTCGCCATCCTCTCCTGGGTCGCTCAAGCGAGCGTGGATCGTCTGTACCAAGGCCGCCAGCTTGCCTAACGGGTAAACTTCGCCAACCCGCTCTCGAAGATGAAGGATAACCTGATCCGCTTGTTTGTCTTCGAGGCATCGGGCCAACGGCTGACATCGCTTGTCCTGGCTATGGCCGCGTGCGTTGAGGCGGTTCGACCAGACCGCTCCTTCCCACGCAAAATCAAGCCGGCCAAGCTTCAGGGCCTCTATCCCAACTACAAGCGGTGCCGATAGCGCTTAACTTAATGGCATTGGGGTATAAGGGACGTATCGCGCTCACTGAACGACAGACCGGCAACAAGCAAAAGAAGATAAGGAATCAACCCGCCATACCCTCCGTACCTCCATGGCTCGATAATCGGATTGCGGTATGCTCGATTTCCTCCGGATACGTCTCTCGATCAGGTCGACGATTGAAAATAAAGCTCAATTCGGAATCGTATTTCGACTTGGCGTCCGAAAAATCCCGAGGCTGAAATTTTTCAGGTTCCTGAGAAAACAACGGTGCAAGCCCGAAGTACAAGTAAGGTCATTTGGTATGGAAGCTAGGCTCATTCGGCAAAGCGGCCTAGCCAAGGTAGTCTATTCCGGTTTTTCCGCAAATGAACCTTGACATTAGAACTCATACAATAAATTATATGGCTTAGGTTACGGATATCGGATCTGTTTCGACCTTCGACACGATAGCTAAAACAACACGATTTCGGGAGGTACCGAAAGTGGGGATCGAGAATATGAGCGTTCATGAAATCCAACAGCAATTGGAAGAGTTGGAGCATAACCAAGCGGATCTGAGGCAAGAACTGAATGAGCGTATGCAGCAGGCAAAATTGGATTTCGTTCGGGAGCTCAAGGACACCATACATGAAAGGGGGTATGAGATCAGCGAGATCGCTTCCTTGATAGCTCCCCGGCGGAGACGCCCGACCAGTGTTAAAACAGGCAGTCCTCGGCAATATAAGACGTACATCGATCCGGCCAATTCGGACAACACCTATGTCCGCGGTGTCGTGCCGGGTTGGATGAGACAACAGATGCAGGATAAAGGTTTCGATCCCAACTCCAAAGAAGACCGGGATAACTTCAAGAAAGACTATCTTCGGGTGTTGGAAAGCTAATCCTCGCAATCCTTAATCTTCGTCCTTGGGTCCGCGGCACATCTTCGGATTGTGAGGGCTCGAAAGATTCCACCCCTAGGATTTTTCAAAACATCACGCCGAAATGTGGTCTCGGCTCAGCATTCCTATGCAATCGGCGAGTTGCGGGAATAGGGTGAGACATTCCGCACCGATCAAACCGGAGAAATTTCGTCCCGGGAATTTTTCCATTGCGAAGTCGAAATGCGATTTCGACTTTGCTCGATCATCAATCGGCGACCGGGACGTCGCCATACATCGTAAGACTCGAAAAGGGTCCCATCCGGATATCGGGAACGAATAATTCGGTAACAACCTTTGCCTTCGGCAGCCCAGGTTCGCCCCGTATCCGATATGATACATATACCCGTCACACATGGATTTCCAAAAAATCCATGTGTGACGGGTATACTTCGCGCGGCTCTTTAGGCGAGTGCCGGAAAATGATATATCGGCTTGGGCCAGATTTTCGTTCGTATCATAAGGCGTGGCAACCGGCGCCCAGTAGACTTAGGTAACGGTTGCCGCAACACGGAAGACGGACGAAAAGACCAGCAAGATGGTATTTCACTGGACAGAAATCGCCTTAGTCCCCGCAAATGACTCGACGCCATTTCGGATGTTCTATGCTTTAGCGGTGCATGAAGGCACCGCCATTTTTCAGCCGGTGTCGCCCTCTCGTTGAAAATGTGAGGATGGCGAAAACCACGCTTTTCGCCATCCGGCGATGAACAAGCTAGGGACGGGATTGTTTGGCGTTTCCTTAAGGGAGACCTTGAAAAGCTCCAAGGACGGCATTTTTCAAGGTCCCCGAAGCATTTCGCTCCGCTCGCATTCTTCAAGTGTTTATGTGATTGAAAATATAGCAGGGTGTCCCTGCCTTGCATGAGCACCTTGAATTTTTCTAAGGTGCCTTCGAATGTTCCGAAGTACCCAGCCATTTTCTTTGCATCCAATTGCCCCGAAAGGAAAATTTTCCCTCGGAACAGAGTACGGGTACTGTGTTAGAATAAGCAGTTTCAAGTGTGTCTACGGCTAGTCATCCAAAGTCCGCAGGTACCCTGAATGGATCAAGAACAGCAACAATCTCAACTCAAGCGTTTGATCGCCAAGGGTAAGGATCAAGGATTCCTGACCTACACCGAGGTCAACGACCACCTACCGCCCGGTATCGTCGAATCGGAGCAGATCGAGGATATCGTGCGCATGATTAACGACATGGGGATCACGGTGCATGAGACCGCCCCCGCAGAAATCGATCAAACCCTGAGCGACTCCGCCGTCTCCGACGATGAAGCCGCCGAGGCCGCCGCCGCAGCACTCGCATCCGTAGACAACGAATTCGGGCGCACTACCGATCCGGTACGTATGTATATGCGCGAGATGGGCACGGTCGAGCTGCTGACTCGCGAGGGCGAGCTACGGATCGCCAAGCGGATCGAGGACGGCCTCAATCAGGTCCTCTCCGCACTTTCCATCTATCCCCGCACGATCGAAAAGTTGCTGGATACCTTTACTCTGGCGGAAAAGGGAGAGGTTCGCCTCACCGATATCATTTCGGGGTTTACCGACGCCGACGAGCCCGAGCCAACTCCCCCGGGCGCGGCCAAGCCGGCCAAAACCGAGCTAGCCGCGGACGATGAGGACGCAGAGGCCGAAATAGACATGGGCCCGGATCCGGAAGAGGTCGCTCGTCGAGTACAGCTTCTACGTGACCACTACGCGGATATGAGCACGCGTACGCAGCAGTTCGGGCGCAACGACGAGCGCACTCGGGCGACCATGCAGGAGGCATCCGAGGCATTTTTGCACTTCAAGCTGGTAGCCAATTTCTTCCATGTGCTGATGGATATCCTGCGCCAAACCATCGAACGTGTCCGCACCCAAGAACGCATAATCATGGACCTAGCGGTGAAAACGGCCGGGATGCCTCGCAAGGTCTTTATCGATACCTTTCCGGACAACGAGACCAACTTAGATTGGGTTGACCGGCAGCTTGCCGGCAGTGGGCCCTATGCCGAGCAGCTCGCGGCGCATGCACGGGACATCCGCCGGGCGCAGCGTAAGCTGCAAAACGTGGAAAAGGAGAACAAGCTCACCATCGGTGAGATCAAGGAAGTCAACCGTAAGATGTCGATCGGAGAAGCCAAGGCCCGACGCGCGAAAAAGGAAATGGTCGAGGCGAATCTACGCTTGGTCATTTCCATTGCCAAGAAATACACCAACCGTGGCTTACAGTTCTTGGATCTGATCCAAGAGGGCAATATCGGCCTCATGAAAGCCGTGGACAAATTCGAGTACCGTCGCGGCTACAAGTTCTCCACCTATGCTACTTGGTGGATCCGTCAGGCGATCACCCGCTCCATCGCGGACCAAGCACGGACTATCCGCATCCCGGTGCATATGATCGAAACGATCAACAAGCTCAACCGCATTTCCCGCCAGATGATTCAGGAAATGGGCCGTGAGGCCACGCCAGAGGAACTCGCCGCGCGTATGGAGATGCCCGAAGACAAGGTGCGTAAGGTCTTAAAAATCGCCAAGGAGCCCATTTCGATGGAGACCCCCATCGGCGACGATGAGGACTCCCATCTCGGTGATTTCATTGAAGATTCCAGAGTAGTCGCCCCCGTGGAGTCCGCGACGGCCGAGGGCCTGCGTGAGGCGACTCAAAATATGTTGGCCAGTCTGACCTCGCGGGAGGCCAAGGTCCTGCGCATGCGCTTCGGCATCGATATGAACACCGACCACACCTTGGAAGAAGTCGGTAAGCAGTTCGACGTCACCCGCGAGCGGATTCGGCAAATCGAGGCCAAGGCCCTACGCAAGTTGCGTCATCCGACCCGCTCCGAGAAGCTTAAAAGCTTTCTCGATGTGGAATGATAGGGGCCTTGAAAAATAACCAGACATCTCTGACCGGCACGGACGCCCTAGATTTTCCTAAGGCATTCTTTATTCTAAGGACCCCAATGTGTGACCGGGCCGTTAGCTCAGTGGTTAGAGCAGGGGACTCATAATCCCTTGGTCCGGGGTTCGAAGCCCTGACGGCCCACCAATCAGGGCACCTTGAACAATTCAAGGTGTCCTTTACCCATGGTGCACTGGAGACACACCCAAAGCGGTCCGAACGGAGCTACCTTTCGCCTACTACTATCCCGCGTCATCATCCGGTTGTCCGGCACGTACCAGGGCCACCGTGTAGTGGGCTCCCTGTTTGAGCTTTGCGTAATTGCCGAAGACCTCGATCAGATTACGCTTCAGATACTGTCGCAATCCATTGATGGCCACCAAGTACAACCGCCCCCCGGGCCGTAACCGGGCCTGGGCGTCATGCAGGTAGAGGCTGAGCATCTCCTTGCCGACCTTGGCCGGCAGGTTGCTCGCGATCAGGTCGAAGCTCGAATCCGGGTCGATGTGGTCGAATCCATTGCTGAGCTGAGCGCGGGCGTTGTGGATTGCGTTGTACTCGGCATTGCGGTTGCTGTACCGAACGGCGACGAAATCCTTGTCCACCATCAGGGTGCGGCCCTCCGGGGCCTGCACCGCCAAAGCCAGACCGACGGGTCCGTAGCCGCAACCCAGGTCGAGACAATCGTCCGTCGGCCTTACCGCCATATGTGTGATCAGGAGCCGGGTACCCTCGTCAATCGCGCGCGGGGAGAACAGCCCCCAGGTACTGTGAATCACTAAGCGGCGTCCGCCGAGCTCGGTGGTGAACCGAATATCAGTGCGGAGCCGAGCGAGTTGCTGTTTGTCGAGCATCTTGCCTAGTCAGCCCTTGACGAAAAATCCCCCGGATTTTTCATCGCGCTCCAGCTCGAGAATACCGCGCACCTTGGCCTCTTCGAGCAGATATCCGAACGATCTGAAGCCGTAATAGGATTCGCTGAACCCAGGCTTACGGCGTTTCAAGGTCTGCTTGATCATGGAGCCCCAGATCTTCTCCCCCTCGCCACGTTCCTCCAACAGCGCCTCGTAGGTCTCGACGATCAGGTCCCAGGCCTCCTGTTTCCTATCCTCATCGGATTTATCCTCCGCAGCCTTTTTGTTTCGGGCCGGTTTGCGTTCACCCTTACCGGATATCGTCTTGGCCGCGGTGGCTTTACGTTGGACTAGGTCATCGTAATGAATGAACTCATCGCAATTGGCGATCAGTAGGTCGGAAGTCGAATCCTTCACGCCAACCCCGATGACAAGCTTGTTATTCTCGCGCAACTTACTGACAAGTGGGGAAAAATCCGAGTCCCCACTGATAATGACGAAGGTATCCACATGCTCCTTGGTATAGCAAAGGTCGAGGGCATCGACCACCATGCGGATATCCGCCGAGTTTTTACCCGATTGGCGTATATGTGGGATCTCGATCAGCTCGAAGGAGGCCTCATGCATCGCCGCCTTGAATGCCTTGTATCGCACCCAGTCGCAATAGGCCTTTTTGACCACGATATTCCCCTTCAGCAGCAACCGCTCGAGCACCCTGGTAATCTCGAACTGCCCATCCGCCGCGTCTCTGACCCCCAAAGCGATATTCTCAAAATCACAGAAGAGGGCCATGATCCTGGTATCGCTGGATTGACTCATCCGCTTTCCTATTGTTCAGGAGACTTCAGGGCACCTTGAACTTTTCAAGGGGTCCTCCCTCATTCACCACCGGCCAGCTCGACCGCACCGAACCCGCAGCGGCTTGCCGAATGATTCCATATTCCGTAATCTTGCCCTATCCATCCGTTCAGCCACCCACGCAAACAGCTACCCCCATGGATACCAGACTCGATAAAGCCCGCTCCAATATGATCCAACAACAGATCCAGCCCTGGAACGTCGCGGACGACAAGGTCCTGTCGGTTATGGCGGATATCCCACGGGAGCAGTTCGTTTCGACCGCTTATCGTAACCTAGCCTATGCGGATCTGGAGATCCCCATCGGAGAGGGGCAAACCATGCTGGCACCCACGATGGCAGCCCACATGTTGCAGGCCCTCGCCATCCGGCCGGACGACAAGGTCTTGCAGATCGGTACCGGGACCGGTTACATCACGGCCTGCCTGTCCCACCTCGGCGGTCCTGTGATCGGCCTGGAGATCCACGCAAGTCTGGCGGAACAGGCACAAAAGGTGCTTTGGACACTACAGCTGCGGCAGCCGGAGATACGGGTCGGGAATGGCCTTGCCGAACCGATAGCCGGGGGCCCCTTCGACGTGATCGCCGTGACCGGCTCCCTACCGAATACCACGGCACTGGCAATGCTGGAAGCACAATCGACTCTCGGTGGGCGGCTATTCGTCGTTATCGGCGAAGAACCTGCCATGAAGGCCCTGATTGTAACCCGTATCACCGAGCGGGATTTCCGCCACCAGTCCCTATTGGAGACCTGTATCCCAGCCCTGGAGCAAGCCCCGGAGCCGGAACGTTTCGTCTTTTGAACGCTCGGGGACCCTGAACTCCTTCAGGTGCGTCTCTCGTCAAATATCTCGTAACATACTGTTTTACAATTTATTTTATTCGTACACGTCAAGCGGACTCACGGACTGTAAAGCCGAGATGCTTGGCCTTTACACCAGTGTCTGAACGGCCTCGGTTCCCCGCGGCCCCTATCTTGCCACTTGCCACTTGTTTGCTGCGCGACAGCGCGCCACCTACTAGTGGGGTGGGTTATCTTTTGAAACGACACCGAGCGTCCAAAATCCAAGAATCGAGGCCGGTTTTTCGGACACCTTGTAGAGCTTGCGTACCGTCCCTATCACGCCACTTTGCCCTGAGATTTAGCAATCCACGCCGCCCCGTGGATTCGAAAAGCTCCGTGGCCAAGTTGACCGCACCGGCGGGGATTTCTTAGGCTGGGCTGTGTGTGCCCACCGACAAACTATCGAGTAAGCGCTGCGGGGAGAAAATTTAGCCGCAAAATCAACCTCTATGGATTGAAAGTCCATAGTCTGGAGCGACTAAAAGTCGCTGTTTCGGCTAAAGCCGACTGAAAGCCTCAGACTGAAGTCAGCTCGAAATGACTGAAAATCAGGCGCACTCAATTTGGAAAATCCTCATCATTATGACCCGGATGTTCTCGATGCCTCTTTATATACTCTCTAATCATATCGTCTGTAATCTATCCTGAGCTGAAAGCTCCCTATCCAATAGCCCAAAAATGACGGCCCCCATACCGTTTCCCCAAATGTGGGGATTCTTGTTGGAGTGTACGAGACGTCCTCCCTTTCAGTCACCTCATGAGTTCACTCACCGACAACCGGGGCGGATAAGAGATAGAGAGATGCACAGGGTCCTTGCTTACTACTCCCTGGATGATTTCTATATCGTTAGCCGCACAGGTCTGTCGAACCAATGTCCACAATCTTTCCCCTACATCCTTGGTGAGTACCTTATCGCGATACTTCGTGATCCATACCAGATGAACCTTCAGATCGTAAACGACATGGGGTGCAGGCTTCTTTGATCTCATAACCAAAATACTAAAGCCCTTGGACTAAAAGTCCACAGTTTTTACTAGCGACAAACGCCAATGAACGCAAATCTATCCAAGATAAAGTCGACGAGGATGAACCGACCTTTTCGACTCATTGGCGTCCATTCGCGTTCATTTGCGGCAAAAAAGAAGATATCGAGTAAGCCTAACGGTGAGAATAGTCCACTCTATAGTCGGCTGAGCCTTTGTCTCCGGGTTTCTCCGCGTCGTTTCAAAAGAGAACCCACCCCCCGGTAGGTGGCGCGCTGTCGCGCAGCAAACACGTGACAAGATAGGGGGGCCACGGGGAACCGAGGCCGTTCAGGCACTGGTGTGTTTGTACCCGCCAAAAGAGAGTGGCCCGCACGGTATCGGCGTGGTGTCGTTGACGGCTTGGCGTAAGCCAGGACCTCGAGAGATTGAATCCTTCGCCGCCGCGTTTCCCCGCGCACCCCGCTTTCCAGCATGAGAGCACCGGCCATGGCGCGCAAGCCCAAAAAACAGCCACGGCAAATCGTTCATCCCCGCTGCGCGGGGATTGACATTGGTAGCCGGGAGCACTGAGTCGTGGTCGATCCGGACCGCGACGACAAGCCGGTTCGGTGTTTCAGCACCTTCAACGACGATCTCTAAGCCCTGGCCGACTGGCTGAAGTCGCTGGATGTCGAGGTGATGGCGATGGGCAGCCACCGGGGTGTATTGGATCCCTCTGTACGAGGCGCTCGATGCCCGAGGGTTCCCAGTGAATCTGGTCAACTCGCGGGTCACCCGTCAGGTCTCCGGGCGCAAGTCCGACATTTTGGACGGCCCGTGGATTTGCCCGCTGATGACCTATGGCCGGCTCAAGGGAGCCTTCCGTCCCACCAACGAGATCGGCTCGCTACGTTCGGTGGTGCCAACGCGCCGCTCAGGTCCAAGAGCAATCGCGCTGTGTGCCGCGCAGGCAGAAGGCGCTGACACCGATGAACAGCCAGCTCGACAATGTGGTGAGCGATCTGACCGGTAAAACCGGACTGGCCATCTTGCGCGGATCGTGGCCGGTGCACGCGACCCGGAAAACTCAGCGATCCAACGTGACCGTCGTCTTCGAGCGAGCGAACAGACGGTTGCCCGTAGCCGGCACGGTAGCTGGTGTGAGGAGCATCGGTTCGCCCTGGCTCAGGTTCTGGCTCACGATGATTTCTTAGGCCAGCCGATCGCCGAGTGCGACCAAATTGATCAGCTAGGCGTTGCAACGCCTACCAACCCTCACCGATCAGATTTCCGCCCCCGTCAAACCGATACGTAGTCCCCATCGTACCCGTGCTCAGCCAACGCAATGGCATCAAGCCCTGAACCAAGTTTTTGGTGTGGACCTCACGCGCGTTCCAACCCTCAGGATCAACACCGTGTTGGTGCTCGCCAGTGAGATCGGACCCGACCTGTTGTGCTTTCCGTCCGCTCGGCACTTTGGCTCCTGGCTCGGGCTGGCACCACCGACACGGATCTCCGGTGGCCAGACCCTCGCCGGCTCCCAGCCCAAGGTCTTCAACCAGGCTGGGCCTGGCCTTACGCCAAGCGGCCTTCCATGCGCGACGCAGCCAGACCTTCATCGGGGCCGCTCACCGCGCGCTTGGCACGCAGGGACACCGCGAAGGCGGTCAAAGCCACCGCTCACCAGCCAGCACGTCTCATCTATGCCCTGCTGACGCAGGGCATAGAATATGTTGAACGAGACTTGGAGAAATTCGAGGCTCGCCGCCGGGATCGGCTACTGCGCTCCATCCCGCGTAAGGCCAAGTATCTCGGCCTTACAGTCCATGAGGCCACTTGACGTGGATAAATAAATACAACTTAAAAACAGCATGTTATGATATGTTTGATGAGGGCTGCACCCAAATCCTTCCCTGGAAATTTCCAAGTTACAAGACCTCTCGAATTTTTCAAGGTCCCCTTCGAAAGAAAAGCCCAGCCGCTGACAGGGCATCCGGTCGATCGCTACCGACAAGGTGATGGCAGACGTTATCCACCGGCTCCGGAATCATCCGCATAGATCCTCTCCAGCAAATCCACCAGCCGCGGCAACGTACCCTGGTTCATTCGCACCACCCGCCGCCCCTGTTCGCCGATGCGTTTCCTCACTGTCGCATCTCCCAGCCATTCATTTATACAGCGTGCCAGCCCTTGGGCATCAGCCACCTGGACGGCCGCATGTTCCTGCACCATCAGCTCGGTAATCCGGGCGAAGTTGAAGGTATGAGGACCTACGGCGACCGGTAAGCCCACCGCTGCCGCTTCCAGCAGATTGTGGCCACCGATGGGGACCAAGCTGCCCCCGATGAAGGCGGCATCCCCCGCGGCGAGAAATGCCGGGAGCTCCCCCATCGTATCGCCCAGGAACACGGAGACCGGCTCGTTGCAGGGCTCCTGGGCGGAACGGCGCACCAGGGTGAAGCCTCGGTGCCGGACCAGCGCTGCGACCCGCTCGAAGCGCTCGGGATGGCGCGGCACCAGGACCAAAAGTGCCGTCGGCAGCCGCCTCAGAACCTCACGATGGGCATCAAGGACCTGTTCCTCCTCACCCTCGTGGGTACTGGCCGCCACCCAAACCAGGCGCTGCCGACCCCACAGCCGGCGCAGCAACCCCGCACGTTCGAGCAAATCGTCCGCTGGGCGGACATCGAACTTGATGTTACCCGTCACCTGTATTCGTGCGGTAGCCACGCCCAGGGCCTGAAAACGGGCCGCATCGGCGGGGCTTTGTGCGCCGATCGCCGCGAATCGCCGCAGAGTCTCAGCGGTAAAACCGCCGAGCCGAGCATACTTGTCCGCGGAACGGGCGGACAATCGGGCATTGGCCAGTACCACAGGAATGCCGCGGTGCTCACAAGCACTCAGCATATTGGGCCAGATCTCGGTCTCCATAACGATTACGAGCCGAGGACCCACCGCATCGAGAAAACGGCTCACGATCGACATGGTATCGAAAGGCGTATAGACATGGCGCACCGCTTCCGCGAACAGACTGCGCAGGTGCTCCGAGCCGGTGGGCGTGGTAGTGGTGACCATAATGCCGGCATTCGGATAACCTTGGAGGAAATGCTTGATGAGCGGTGCGGAGGCCTGGACCTCCCCCACGGAAACGGCATGGATCCAGATGTCAGCCCGCAGCGGCTGCCGATCGTAGCGGCCCAAACGCTCGCGCCAGCGAGCCCGATAGGCCGGCACGTAACGACCCCGCCAAGCTAGACGCAACAGTAGGAAGGGCAACGCAAGGGAGAGCAGCAGGCGATACAACCCTATCATGGGGGCAGGAACATCCGTATCGGGTGGTGGATTGGCCGAGCACCCAGCTTCAGAGTCTCGAGCCTAATCGATCGGCCTGTACAGGGATTTGTCCGCTAGGCAACAGCATCAGGCTACCAATTGGGGTTGGGTACGTCTCTCATCAAATATCTCGTAAGACACTATTTTAAAATTGAATTTATTCGTACACGTCAAGCGGCTTCACGGACTGTAAAGCCGAGATGCTTAGCCTTCACACCAGTGTCTGAACGGTCTCGGTTCCCCGCAGCCCCCTATCTTGCCACTTGCCACTTGCCACTTGTTTGCTGCGCGACAGCGCGCCACCTACCGGTGGGGTGGGCTCTCTTTATGAAACGACGCGGAGAAACCCGGAGACAAAGGCTCAGCCGACCATAGGATGAGTTGTGCCCACCATGGGGCTTACTCGATATCTTTTTTTGCCGCCAATGAACGCGAATGGATGCAAATGAGCTGAAAAATACTCGGCTGAGGTCCGCGCTCGGCCAGCTCGACGCACAAAGCCTTCTCGTACACGGACTCCAAAGACCCAGGACCCAAGACTTTGCCGACCTCAAAGGCACACCCCGATAACACGCCGAGAGGTGGGTGCATCCTCGTCGACTTTTCTTGAATAGATTTGCGGTAACTATTCAGCTACTCCAATTGGGGCATTGGAGGGTGGCCCTGGAAGGTCAGGACGAGCGAGTTGAAAAGATCGTCGAATTGTTTGCAGAGAGTTGAGAGGTAGGAGCAGATGATGGCAACGTCCCCGGCGCCGGTATCGGAGTGGAAGTAGCCAGAGGTTTTCTGCTTGAGCTTGGGCATGCGCAGGTCGCGTTCGGCCTGGTTGTTGTCAAAGGGAACGCGCCGGTCGGTGAGGAGGCGCAGGACCTCGTTGTGGCGCTCGCGTAGCCGCCGAATGAAGGTTGCAGGCCGGGGGATTGTTTGACCCGCCCGCGGGTGCCGGGACGGCAGGGACGGGGAGGATTGCCGGCTTCGGCTTTGCTGAGGATGGTGTCGTAGCGGGTCCGCAAGTGCTCGACGTTGCTGGCGGGTAGCGTCTCCTGGTCCTGGGCCTCGCCGACCACGGCATTGGCTTGGCATAACAGCGTGATCATATCGGTTGCCCACGGCTGGCTCGGGGACCTCTCAGCGATGGCGATCAGCTCGCGCCGATGATGGGCATTGCAGAAGGCATGCAGACATTGGTAGCGCTCGTAGGCTGACCCGTGGTCATGCACCAGTACGCCCACGAATTGGGACAATAGGCCGAACGTATCTAGGGCCTCGGCCCCGCGTTTGGGATGAGGGAAGTAGGCCGTAAGCGGTTGGTACTGAGCACAGGCAGCCAGTGCAGAGTGCCGTTCACGCGCCAGCTGGTTTCATCAGCATGGGCCACTGGTGCCGCGACGAGTGCGTCGCGAATCGTGGTGACTGGCGCCTCCAGGCGGGTGGCGGCCACCCGTACGGCGCGCTGGAGCGCACCCGGTGAGATCGCCAGACCGGCCAGCTCATTGAGCACCTCGGCATTGCGCTGGTAGGGCAGCAGCTGATATTGAGTCATGTACACCGCAAAGGCCGACCCGTTCGGTCCGTATTGCACCGGGGCCTCGATCTCCGCGGGAAATGTGCTGCGTTGCGCGCACCCGCAGGCACAAGTCCCACTGACAATGCGGTACTCCATGACCTCACATTGGATCACCACCTCGACCACCTGGCGTCGCTCTGCGAGCACCGTAGTGGCGATCTCGGTACCGCCGAGCACGCACAGGTCCCCGACAGCGGGATGATCACGCACTGATCGGGGGCATCGACCAGGGAGTGGGTGACGCCGCGCCGACCCGGTTGTCCACCGGGCTTGCGCCCACTGGATTGGCGCGCGAACGTGGTGGTGACTTCTTGAACGAAGAGTCTGAGGATGGTGGCCGGCTGGAGTTGTGGCTATCCTTAGCCAGACGTGCTTCGAGTTCCTGAATGCGCTCATGCATCTGCTCAATGATCGCAGTTTGCCCCTCAATGACCGCAAGCCTGCTCCACAACCCGTTCACGCAGCCGCTTCAGCTCGTCGTCAGGGCTTTCTGGAGAATGGGTTAGGGCGTGCTATTTAGGCATGGTTCCATGGGTACGCGCGTAGCCTACTGCTTGGCAAGAGGTCCTGAATAGTTACGATTTGCGTTCATTGGCGTTTATTTGCGGTTGAATTTTCTCCCCGCAGCGCTTACTCGATATTTTCCGGTGGGCGCAGCCCATCCGGTTGAATCCCCACCGGTGATGCGGTCAACTTAGCCACGGAGCTTTTCGAGTCCACGGGGCGGCGTGGATCGCTACGTCTCAGACGCGAGGCGGCGTGATAAGGACGGTAAGCAAGCTCCACAAAGTGTCCGAAAAACCGGCCTCGACGCTCGGATGTTCAACACCCGGTGTCGTTCCAAAAAAGTCGCACCCATTGGGGTTTGAGGTCGATTCTCGACCACCAGATTCCGGACGTAGCCGCCCAAGTTGTCACCAAAGGAGATGGCCTTGCGTAGCAGCACCCGCAAGCGATCGCCAAGCACTGCGGGACCGCGCAGACAGGTAGTGATACTGAGATAGCCGGCTTCGGCGGCCGCATGGACGCGAATTCGCCCACCTGATTATACATGAGGATGGAGATCCGGTTGGCCACTGAATGCCCGTGGGGCGAATCGGGACCGGCATCTTATGGTGTACCTTGAATTTTCCAAGGTACCCTTACGCCAATAGCGGCGACCCACCCGGACTCGGGCTCAAATCCCGAAAATTCTGCTCAGGTTATCGAGACCTACCTGGTAGATCCCTCGGATAATTCTGAGGGCTTCATTGTCCGGAACCTCTGCGGCCTCGAAGCCCCCCGACCATTCGACCGTGCAGCCGCTGCCGTCGGCGTTCGGTCTGACGGCGATGATACCCCGACAATTGCGCACCGGCAGTGGACTCTCGATAATGGAACAGCTGTATCTACGCTCCCCGGTCTTCTTGCCGGTGGTCTCGATCTGCTCGACGATGGAGCCACCCCCCAACATGTGCAAGGTACGCTTGGAGCCGTCGTCCGATAGCTCGGACCTCGAGATAGCCGGGTGCCAATCGGGAAGCATGTTGAAGCCGCCGATCAAATTCCAAACACTTTCGGCGCTGGTCGGCAGCTCGGTCGATAGCGTGACTTTCGACATGGTCGTCTCTCCTCCGGATATTCGCCGACAGCGGATTGCCCCCCTGCCCCACCGGCGGCGGCCGTACGAGTATATCGAACTCTTCGAGCCGGGCACCTTCAAGCCCGACGCAACCAAGCTTGGAGGGTGAGTATAGTTCGATCGAAGACTCGGCATCGGAGTAATGAGCCTAGTCCGTGAGGCGGATCATGATTACCGACACCCCCTCATCTCCCTGCCCACGGGCTTTACGGATGGAAAAGCACCGGCGGCCAATAACCGGCAACCGGTAGCCGATTCCGCATCGCCAGGATTCGATTACCTCACCTCCTCAGGCACCGGTGCGGACTCCGCTAGTAGCTCGCGGTAGACCGCAAGATTGCCCTCCACCATGGTGCCTACAGAGAACTCACTACGCATCAGCTCCCTACCGGCGGCCCCCAGCTGCCGAGCAAGCTGCCTGTCGCGCAGCACAGTCGCCACGGCCGTACCCAAGGCTTGGGGATCCTCCGGTGGTACCAACAAACCATTGACCCCATGACGGACGGCCTCCGGTATACCACCGACAGCGCTGGCCACGATGGGAACATCGGCGCTCGCCGCCTGGAGCAAGGAGACCCCCAACCCTTCCATGGTAGCGGGATGGACCAGTAGGTCCAAGCAGGGCAATAGCTCCGGTAGGTCATCCCGAAATCCGAGGAATTGCACACGATCCGCGAGTCCTACCCGAGCAACCTGCCGGTGCAAATCCGGCTCTAGAGGACCCTTTCCGAAGATCAGGACCCGCAAGTGCGGAAACTCATCGACCAGAGGTGGGAGGGCCTCGATCAGAAAGCGATGCCCCTTGCGTGGAATCAGTTGGGCTATGATACCGATGGACCGGGCCTCCATGGGAACCCCTAGCCCGCGGGTCAGCAGCTCCCGGTTACAGGGACGGTCGAAGCGCTTCCACTCCACCGCACTGCGCACGAGACGCAGCTTCTCCCTAGGCAAGCCAGCAGCGAGCAGGACCCGGCCGATACCTTCCGAAATAGCGATCACCCGATCATGCAATCGGTACTTGAGCGCCACCACCCAGCGGGGCTCCGGATTGTCGATCCGGCGCGAGTAGACGACCGGTACGCCTTCCAGGCGACAGGCAATACCCCCCACCACATCGGCGCCGACCCGTCCATGCAGGTGTACCAGATGCGGACGACGGCTACGCAGATAGCGGCGAATTCCGGGGATGAGCCGCAGATCCAGGTCCCCGCCCATGACCATGGGAGAGACCTCGGCACAGGTGGCAGCCACCTGCGCCAAGTCACTGCCCGCGGGACAAATGAGCGCATTATGGTGGCCACGGTCCGCCAGCCCTCGCATCAAATAGAGGGCCTGCCGGGCACCGCCATAGAGGTTGTGGCCTGCTTCCACATGTAGGATCTTCAAGCTGTTTGCCTCAAGAGGCCCTTGGCCGTTTTTAAGACCTCGTCCACGGTTATCGATCGCATACAGGTAAAGGCACCATTACAAGTCGGTTTGCGCTTACAGGGTGAGCAATCCAAGGGGTGGTACAGCACCCGGGCATTGGCACGGGTCGTATCCAGATAGGGACAGGTGGACCCGAACAGCAGCAGACTCGGTCGCCCCGAGGCAATCCCCATATGGCCGAGGCCCGTATCGACACCCACCAAGAGGGTACTGCCATCAATCATGGCCGCTGCTTGCGATAAGGTCGTCCGTCCTGCAAGCAGAATTAGGCCCCTGGCGGTCAGATCACGGATATGCCCCGCGACAGGACGGTCTCCGGGTCCTCCGAGCACGACCACCGGCAAACCCAGCTCGGCCCGAATCCGGTCCGAAAGCTCGGCCCAACACGCAGCGAGCCAATGCTTCTGAGGTCGAGTCGTAAAGGGGCAGAGGACGGCATATCCACGACTCATCCCCAGGCGCTCGATCAGGTCCCGGGAAAAATCGGCGGCCTCCGACCCATAGTGGACGGCCATGGCGAAACCTTGGGTGGACAACCCCAAACATTGAGCCAGAAAAAGGTATTCCGAGCCGATACGTGTTTGCTCCCCACCACGGGGAACAACACGGGTCATAAGCCACCGGCTACCCTCCCGGGACCCCAGGCCGATCCGCTCCCGGGCCCCGGCGAGATAGGTCGCAGATCCACTCTTGAGCAACCCTTGCAGATCCAGAGCCAGATCGAACCGGCATGAACGTAAGTGCTTACGGAAAGCCCCGAGCGAACGCATGAGCCCCACGAAGCGCCGCTGGCGCCAAAGCTCGCGCCACTCACCGATAGGCCAAGTCAGGACCTCGTCCAGATCGGGATGTCGCTCCAGGATGGCCCGATATTCCGGCTGCACCAACCAAGTGATCCGGGCCCTCGGATAGGCACGGCGGAGCACAGCGATCAAGGGCGAAGCAAAGACGATGTCACCGATGGCGCTGAGCCGTACCAACAAAATATGCGGTGATGCGGTCACGATCGCGATTCCTTACCACTGCGAGCCGCGGTCCGCAGCACGCCCGGCCGTAAAGACATCCACAAGCGTCTACCCCGCCAATGCCTAAGAAGCTATCTAAAAACTAACTAACCTGTAGGGTGGGCTGTGCCCGCCAACATACCACGCCTGACCGGTGGACACAGCCCACCCTGCGAGCACGCATTCATGAAAATCAATAGGTTAATTCTTAGGCGGTCTCTAAGGGTGCGGTTCTTTTGAAACGACGCGGAGAAACCCGGAGACAAAGGCTCAACCGACTCATCGGATGAGTTGTACCCACCATTGAGCTTACTCGATATCTTCTTTTTTTGCCGCAAATGAACGCAAATGAGCGGTATCATAACTCTGTTGTTTCCGGGTATACCTAATGTGAGGGAATCTCTCTATCGAATCCTGGAAAGAACAAAGCCGGGAGAAGCGATAGTTTTCCTATCTCACGCAACGACGCTACGACGCAATGGGTTATCAGGTACGGCCTTTACGTGGCAGCGTTACACCGTTGCGCCGTGGCGTGAGCTGTTCTTCTCAGCTTATCGGTCAGTCCGTTTGCGACGCGCTTGAATCTATGGTGTTCTAATTCTGTTGTATGCCGGTGTAGCGGGCACCGTTGAAAAATCCCAGGGAGACCGTCTTTCAAGGCCCCTTTATTCGGAAACAACAAGTTTACAACACTACCAAATCATGAGATCGAGCCAGGATTCGAGATCGGGAAGCCAGCATGAAACCCGTGCGTGACCCCCGAATGGCTACCCCTCGGTCGACGCATCGGACCAGCGGAACATCAGGGTCCCCGACACCAAGACGATGACAGCCGCCAGATAAGGCGGCAACCCGCGATTAAACAACCAGGAGCCGGTCAATCCCGCCACCGCGTACAGGACAATGGTTCCTACGCCGGCCAGTGCCGAGAATTCAGCCCAGTTGGCGGCGAGTGCCCGGCAGTAGGCCAACCAAAAATATCTAGTGGCAACAGAAACACCCCGATCAGCATACTCGAGCAGCCAATCAAGCCGGGTGGTCGCGAGACTGTCGAAATACACACTGTGAAAACGGGGAAGGGCCTTTCCCGGAATAGAACCGCTGGCTTGGACCCAAGCAGCCAAATCATCCTGGGGATCACCCAACCCGGTCCCCACCCAGGGATGCTTCTGCCAAATCTCGAATGCGCCCGGCCACATCATTAGGCGCCCCCTGACCGACCTATTGCCCGCCTCACTCGCAAGATAAGATAATTCTTGGCTCTCACAGCGGCATTATCCAGGAACTCATTCCAGTCTTTATCGACCGAAATCACGAGAGACAAGACCGAGATCAGCAATAATAAGCCGCCTATTGCTCCCCACAGCTTCTTCCAGGCAAAAGCTTTGAACAGCTAGGTGGCCAGCAACGCACCGAACCCACAAACCAGGGCCAACAAGGCCCCCCGAGAATAGCTGGCCAGACTCGCATAGCCGCTTGCAACAAAGGCACCGACTAAAAGGTATGAAGAAGGCTACCGTCCGCCTTCGGGTCAAGGCGGCCGCCACACTCAAGAGCAATAGCCAAGCCGTATAGGCACCGAAGCGGTTCGGACTGAGATGTTGCTAATCTGCCCTGAGCTCTGCGCGGGACCCACCATGGAAGAGCATGAAGACGGCTACGCTGAACGAAGCCAAGAGTCCAGCCCAAAAGAGGACTCGGACCTGTCGGTCTTCGATCGGACCCTGTGTAAGAAAATAAAATACCGGAAAAATCAATAGGAAAGGATAATACTTCTCGAAGCGCCAAGCCGCAAAATCCCAATTTTGATTGTTCACCAAGCTAAGCAGGCCACTCAGGAAGAACAACGCGAAACCGGCCACCAATATCCAGGTCTCACCGGATAGTTTACGCCAGTCACGCCACCCGAAAACGATACCCAGCAGAAGCATGGGTGCCGCCAGATTGGTAATGGCTCCCGGTACAATGACCGCAAGCGGCAAATAGACCAAGAGGGAGAAGGCAAAACCTAAAATAGCCGAGTTCATGATCCGAAACCACATTTAGGCGATTTCTGTCAAATGAAATACCATCTTGGTTGTCTTCTCGTCCGTCTTCTGTGTTGCGTCAACCGTTATATAGTCCACTAGGCGCCGGTTGCCGCGCCTTGAATACGAACGAAAATTCGACCCAATCTGGTACTCCATTTTCCGGTAATCGCCTTAAGGGGACTTTGAAAACTTCGTCCTTGGAATTTTTTCGCCCTGTATACCGAGAGATGGATTCGCTCCTCATCGCGGCACATTCGGCACCGATCGAACAGGAGAACTAGGCTTTATCATGAACCGAAACCACTATGCGTGAAACCGGCATTTTCTTCCTTTATCTCCTCGGCTGCCTGATCCTGGGCGCACTCCTCACCTTCCCGCTGCTCCAGACGGGCTGGATAGCGCACGACCCCCACCGTTTCATGGGCCGCCTCACGCAGGTCTGTATCCTGCTGGGCCTGTGGCCCTTTCTCAAGGCACAGCACCTGAACCACCGCGAAACGCTCGGGTATGCCCTTCCCCGACCGCGCTTTCGGACCGTCCTGTGGCAAGGCTGGCTACTCGGTACGGCCATCTTGCTGGTGCTGGTCCTAACCCTGCTATTGCTGGAGATTCGATCACCCGACATAGCCGCAAGCACCCAGCTGGCCAATCTACTTGAAAAATCGATCCAAGCCCTGCTTGGCGGCCTGATCACCAGCCTGTTGGAAGAAACCTTCTTCCGCGGTGCCCTCTATTCGGCCATCCGACGCAGGAGCAGCGCCCGCTCCGCGATTCTCTGGTCATCCTGTTTGTTCGCACTGCTCCACTTCATGAAGCCCCACAGGCTACCCGATGGCGTAGCCTTCGATTGGCTCGGGACTTGGCAGATGTTCGGTGCTGTTTTTACCAACGCCTTCCAATGGCAACACCTGGATTCCATGGCGGCTCTATTCCTGGCCGGGATCTTTCTGGCCCTAGTGCGGGAACGTAGCGGACACATCGGTTGGTGCATGGGCCTGCACGCTGGTTGGGTTTTCGTGATTCAGATAACCCGCCACCTGACCACCGAAAATCCGGCGGCGCCCAATGCTTGGCTGGTAGGAAGCTACGATGGGATCATCGGCTGGCTTGCTGCAGGTTGGATCGGCCTTCTGATATTGGGGCTCCCCGATTGTCAATGCGCCGAGCCGAGCAGACATAAAGACCGAACACAACCGGTGACCACCGATCGCTCGCAACGGACACCCGGCTCGGATCGGTTATCCGAGCAACCTTCGGAAGCCCTCGAGGAGGCCCTGAAAACCGGCGGGGCATCTTGGCACAAAGGTACCCTCGAAAAAGTGCGGGGCATCTCTGCCCCGCACTTTCGACCTCATGTTCGGAAAAACTCCGGGAATGAAATTTCTCAGGTCCCCGTCAATCGATCGGTGCCAGCAGCGCCGGATCCTTTACCAGCCGACGCACGCCATGGGCGTGATCCTTCTTGAACGGATTACGCTCTTTCTCGGCCCAACCCTTGATGCCATCGATCTCCAGCGGTATGCAGGCCGAGGTGACGTTCCAGGTCACATGAAAGGGCAAGCAACTCCCATCATTAATAGATAGGGCCGGTTGTCGAACCGAGATATTGTACCGGATTGGAAGCCTCCGGCAGCACCACCTGACCGGACGGGGACGACCGGAAGATGGCAAAATCTGCTCCTGAGCCGTCACCCGTCAGCTCGAATACCCTGGCTTCGACGCGCAGCTGCGGCTCCTTGCAGGTGTCGGTAAAACAGCTGGCCAGCTTGGGTCCCGGTTTCACGTCGCAGGTGGTGAACACCCAATGTACCTCGTCGTATCACCGGGTACGACCTCGTGATCCATACGGTGGCTTTCGCCATGGCCCTCTGCAGGTTTCGAGCCATTACACACATAGCCCTTATGGCTACCGGTACCGGCTATCTCCAAGTAGCCGGCAACTCGGTGCTCGGCGTATTTGTGGAAATGAATGTCACACGGCTCATACCCGAAACCGGCGGTGCCACAGCAAAGCGCACGACGGTTACTGCCGGAAGGCTGGTGATATCGCGTGGTGCCTGCGGCCCGGCCTGATCGCAGGGAAATCTTACCCTCGCTGGTACCCTCGCTGGACGTGAACGCCGCCACCGGCAGTACGGCAACCATCCCGGCCCCATAAACCGCTATCGCGGCATAGCGAGCAGTACCCGTCAAGCGATCGAGCCAGTGTTTCAAAATCCCGGACAAAGACATGAAAATCTCTGGCTCTCTTGCGTTTGGTGTGGGAGGAAAAGGAAACCACCGCGTAGCGGCCGCGTCCTTGACAGGCTGGATGGGCGCAACACAATGTGGGCAAGAGGGGATCGGGGCATCCGGCGGATCAAGCCTAATGTCCTGCTGTTGCTGAGTTCTCCGTGATGCATGGCCTCGCGGCCAAAATGCCCCGATTCCCTCATGCAAACCCCTCTTCTGCGCCTATCTAGCCCCTCAAGGATAATTTTCTTTTCCATCCTACCCACACGATCCGTAAGAGAGCCAAATCTCTCCTATCAAGTAAAGGGTAATTATCCTCCCTTAGTCAAAGATACTTTGAAGAACCCAAAGTGCCTGTGCAGATAAGAAATACGCTGCCGTATTTCAAGCTTAAAATAAGGCATACTGCAAGGTATTTCCGTATCGAGATCCAAAATATTCCAGAAATGGAACCTTCCAAGGTCCCCGGGGGAAGCCGCCACAATCTACACTAGTCTCAGATAGTGGTCCGCCAGCAGGAAAGCAAATAGCGTGGAAAGATAGAGGATCGAATAGCCGAAGGTCCTCATCGCCAGGGCATCGCCTTCACTACGGAACAAGCATAGGGCCTGATAGACGAAACCCAGCCCCAAGCCAAGCGCCCCGAAGAGATACAGCGGGCCGCTCATGCGGATCATGAAAGGCATGAGCGATACCCAAAGCAAGAGCAGACTATAGATCAGTATCTGGAGCTTCGTGTAGGCTAGACCATGGGTTACCGGTAGCATCGGAATATCGGCGCGGGCATACTCGTCTCGGCGTTTGATCGCCAACGCCCAGAAGTGAGGCGGGGTCCAAATGAATACCAACAGCGCCAACAACAGCCCCTCGACGGAAACCTCACCGGTAACCGCCGTCCAGCCCAGCAGCGGCGGCATGGCACCGGAGATGCCACCCCAAACGATATTGTGAGGTGTAGCCCGTTTCAGGTACATGGTGTAGACGCCCGCATAGCCGACGAAAGCAGCGAAGGTCAAAAGGGCGGTCAACAGATTGACGAAGATCACCAGTACCGACATGGACGACGCCGCCATCCCCAAGGCAAGCACCACGGCGTGACGCGCATCCAGGTCCCCACTCGGCAGCGGACGCTCCCGGGTACGATCCATGATGGCGTCGATGCGCTGGTCGACCACATGATTCAGGGCGGCACCAGCACCAGCGGCAAGCTCGATCCCGAGCAAACCGAAGACTAGGGTCGATAGCGGTACCACCCCCGGAGACGCCAGCAACATTCCCACCAGCGCAGTAAACAGGATAAGCGCTAGGACCTTGGGCTTCGTCAGCTCGAGGTAACGCCGCCATAAGAGACCGTTGGAGCGGGACTCGGTCAGACCGATCTCACCGGTGGCCATACTGCGCACCTTTGATCCAATTCTTGGAGGCTTTGAGTAAATGCTCCATGTCCTCCAGCGTATCCCGCATCGGGGCATCCACCGCATAGCGCATCATCAAGTTGCCCATGGGATCCAGGATATGGATCCGACCGAAGGTAGCCGTGCCTACCCCCAAGATATTCGACAAGCGCCTGCCGCCCGCCGCATCCGTAAACGCGACTCGCAGACCGGGGAACTCGGCACCGAACTCCTGCGCCACGTTCATCGCAGCCGAATCGGTCAACACCAGCAACCTTTCGACGTTGCGTCGACTCTCACCCAAGGCTAGGCGGATTTGGCGTATCGCGATCAATTGGTTGCGGCAGGCTTCGTCACATTCACCACCACTAAAAGAAACCAGGGTCCACTTACCCGCCAAAACATCACGGGGGAAATCCGATCCATCCCAGGTAAATAGGGACAGATCCGCCGGCAAGGCGACCATTGGTTCGATCAAGTCTCCCTTATTGGTACGGCCGGAAGGGAGATATTCAGGATTCAGGTAGAAAAACCAAGCCGCAATGACGGGGGCCGCAAAAACGGCGACCATCGCCCACAGGGGCACTATGCTGCGTGGTTTTCCTTTGGCCTCGCTATTCATGCCGTAATCCTTTCATTCGAACGCGCAACAAATGTCAATGGCCCCAACCTCGCTGCTCACGCATGCTCGTTCCATCCGAACGCACGAGGCTGAACCTCAGCCACAGCACCAATGCAATGAAGGCGAATGCGAACCACTGGATCGCATAGCCGATGTGCCTGTCTTCTCTGGGTAGCTCCCGCGGCCAAACGCGCAGAAAGCCGCCGACATCGTCGGGGTTCTGGAGTATGACGATCGGCTCTATTCGAACACCGGTCGCTACCCGATAAAGCTCCAAGGGGAGGTAGGGCCAGCGCCGACCCCAGCCTTTCACCGCCTCCGGACCGCCATGAAGCACCAAGGCCGGGGGAGTGGGGAGATAGGCCTCCCCCGTTACCGTCACCTCTCCCTCGGGGACCAGGGCCGCCGTCGGGCTGCCATCGTCGGCCGCAGCGATCCAACCCCGGTTCACCAGAACCCGACGGTCCGACCCCAGGATACGCAGGGGGGTGATGACGTGAAAGCCGATGCGATTGCCCCAGCGGCGATTTTCGATCAGGATCTGCCCGGCAACCTCGAAAGTCCCCCGAACCCGCAGCTTACGAAAGCGCAATGCCTCGGGATCATCGACCGGTTTATCAAGCTCTATCACTGGCATCTGGGTCCGTTGGTCGAGGGTCCGTGCTTGCTCCCGCTTTTGCTCGGCCCGGTCAATTTGCCAAAATCCAAGCCCGGAAAACAGGGGAATCGAGAGCACGAGCAGCAAGGTCGGCACCCAACGAAAACGAAAATTCAGGTCGACAAACTGCATCCGGATGCTATATTCGAGAAGTAGGCAATAAATTGCACCAAGGTTACGACTTCGGTGTGAACAGGCAAGGAGATAGCCGCTCACCGGTCCCCGACCAGCGGAGCTGCGAGGCGGTTATCGCATAAGCCCCCTCAGCCAAACCAAGAGGTAGACTATGGACCTCATATACAAGATCCCGGTTATTCTCGTCCTCGGATTTATCGTCTTTTCGCTTGCCCAGGGCATGTACTATCTTGCCAAGGACGATGGCGACGAGGACAAAACCCGGGTGGTGAAAGCGTTGACGGTGCGTATTGTGCTTTCACTTACCCTCTTCCTGCTGCTCATTCTCGGCTACTTCGCCGGAGTACTCCAACCCACCGGAGCATAAACCGCGGTCTTGCTGCTTAGGGGCACCTCGGATTTTTCAAGGTGCCCAAGGGATGGGATTTTTCAATTCGACAGCGTGAAACGCCCCTCCCCTCGCCCGGATTCGAAGCTCGCCTAATCCGAATCGGCTACAACCAGTAGACGAACACGAACAACCCCAGCCAGACTACATCGACGAAGTGCCAATACCAAGCAACGGCCTCGAAGGCGAAGTGATTGTGGGGCGAAAAGTGCCCCTTGATCGCCCGGAAGAGGATGACCAAAAGCATGACCGCACCCATGGTGACATGGAGGCCGTGGAAGCCGGTCAGCATATAGAAGGTCGAACCGTAAACGCCGGACTCCAGCGTCAGGTTGAGCTCAGCGTAGGCATGGCGATACTCGTAGGCCTGAAAAATGACGAAGAGGAAGCCCAAGAAGATGGTCGCAGCCAGACCCCAGACGAGCTTACGCTGGTTGTGCTCCTTCAATCCCCAATGGGCCCAAGTTACGGTCGCACCCGAGAGGAGCAGGATCAGGGTGTTGATCGCCGGTATACCCCAGGCACCCATGGCCTCGAAATGCCCCCCCAGCTGTTCCGGTCCCGCAGTCGGCCAATCAGCGGCGAACTGATTATAGAGTAGCTCCTGGGTAACTCCGAGATAGCCCTCACCACCGAGCCAGGGTAACGCAATCACCCGGATGTAATACAGGGAGCCGAAGAAGCTCAGAAAGAAAAAAACTTCGGAGGCAATGAACCAGAACATGCCTTGACGGAAGGAGCGATCCACCTGCTCATTGTATTGGTCCAGGAGGTTTTCCTTGATGACTTGGCCGAACCAGCCGTAGAACATGACGATCAGTAAAGCGAAACCGGCCAGGATCATCCATTTGCCGAAACCGACCGCGTTGATTATCAGAGCAGTTCCCGACAGCATGAGGAACACCGACAGCATAGCGGTGATCGGCCAGGGACTGGAATCCGGAATGTAGTAGTCATTGGGACCGTGGTGGGCGACGCTGCTCATCCTTCTCTATTCCTCATTGTGCACTGGTTGTAACCTTCATCGCTCGGTAGCTTGCCGCAAGCGAATCAGGATCGATCGGAGACTCGCATCACACTATAGGACAAGGTAAGCGAGTTGATGTCCGCGGGCAGGTCGGGCGACACGGAGAAGCGCAAAGGCATCTCGGTAGTCTGGTTACCGGCCAGGGTCTGCCGGCTGAAGCAGAAACACTCCAGCTTGGCGAAAAAGGCGGTAGCCTGCCAAGGGGCGATGCTCGGGATAGCTTGGCCGGTAATCTCCTGGCCCGAGCGATTTTCGGCGATGAACTTGACGAGATAACTTTCTCCCGGACGCACGCGCAGCTTACGTTCTAAGGGCTCGAGTCGCCAGGGCAGGTCCGGATGAATCGTGGTATCGAACTTCACCGTCACCCACCGGTCCGGGAACACATCGGTAGCGGCTGACAACACTGCCCCGGTCCCAATCACGGCTCGCTGTTTGACCGATTGCACGCCGGTTACCTGACAGAGCAGGTTGTATAAGGGGACCATGGCGAAACCAAAACCGAACATGCCGACGGCCAGCCCCATCAGTAAGAACAGGGTACGTCGCCTGCGTCTTTCGACCGTACCGGGCAAGGAACCGTTCATTGGAGGCTACCTGACAGCCATATCGAACAAGCTCTTCCAGAAAGGAACTGAACTCAACAGTATGAACAGGACAAAGCCCACCAGGATCCAAGCCAAGCGTAGGTTCTTGCGGCGGCGTTCGGAAGCGTTATCGGTTCTCATCGTCATGGGTATCGGCATAAAAAGACGGTGGGCGACTCCCGTTTGCCCACCGTCGCCACTTTAGGTGATTGACGGAAAATGACGTACCGGATCATCGGGCCGGATTTTCATTCGTATTCTAAGGCACGGCAACGGCGCCTAGTGGACGTGGACTAGGTATCGGTTGTCGCAACATGGAAGACGGACGAAAAGACCAGCAAGACGGTATTCCATTGGACAACAATCGCCTCAGGGAGTGGCCAGCTGCTTGGGAGGTATAGTCCAGCTATGGAACGGCGGAGGTGAAGGCAACTCCCACTCCAAACCATTGGCACCCTCCCACACTTTGTCTTTCGCCTGCTTTCCGCCACGGATGGTCTTGATGATGATGTAGAGAAACAGCAGGTGGCTCAGACCAAAGACTATGCCACCGATGCTGGAAAGAACGTTGAACTCGGTGAACATCACATGGTAGTCGATGATACGCCGCGGCATCCCGGCCAGACCGATGAAGTGCTGCGGAAAGAAGGTGATGTTGAAGCTGATAACGTTGACCCAGAAGAAGATCTTGGCCAGCTTCTCGTCGTACATATGTCCGGTCCATTTGGGCAACCAGTAGAAGACGCCCGCGAACAGCCCGAACACCGCACCGGGCATCAACACATAATGGAAGTGGGCTACCACGAACATGGAATCATGATATTGCATGTCCGCCGGCACCACCGCCAACATAATACCGGTCAAACCACCGAAGGAGAACATGAGCAGTATGCCGACCGCGAACAGCATGGGAGTCTCGAAGGTCATGGCCCCCTTCCACATGGTCGCCATGTAATTGAAAATCATCAACCCCACCGGAATGGAAATGATAATGGTGCCGATCATGAAGTAGCTCACGGCACCCAAGGACATGCCGATGGTGTACTGGTGATGGGCCCAAACTACCATGCCGATGACCATGATCGCGACCATGGACCCTACGAGGGACGCGTATCCGAACAAGGGCTTGCGGGAAAAGGTTGGCACCACGGAGGCCAGAACGCCCAAGGAGGGAAGGATCAGGATATAAACCTCGGGATGACCGAAGAACCAGAACAGATGCTGGAAAAGGACCGGATCGCCACCGCCGGCAGCATTGAAGAAGCTGGTGCCGAAGTGACGGTCGAAGAGCAACATGGTCACCCCGCCGGCCAAGACCGGAACCACCAGAATCAGCAGGAAGGCAGTCACTAGCCAAGTCCAAACGAAGATCGGCATCTGCACCAACTTCATGCCCGGAGCGCGCATGTTGAAGATGGTAACGATGATGTTGATGGACGCCAACACCGAGGAGATACCCAGCATATGGATGGCGAAGATCAGAAAATCCATGGACATGCCGACCTGGGTAGACAACGGCGGATAGAGAGTCCAGCCGGTGTTGATCTGACTGCCGCCACCGGGGAAGAAGGGCACGATGAAGGATAAGATAAGCATGGTCGCTGCCGCCGGCAGGATCCAAAAGCTCAGATTATTGAGCCTGGGGAGGGCCATATCCGGCGCCCCGATCATAAGTGGGATCATCCAGTTGGCTAGGCCGGCGGCCGCCGGCATGACCGCGCCGAAGATCATGATCAAGGCATGGTTGGTCACCAGATTGGTATACAAATCCGGCTCCAGGAGTTGCAACCCGGGCATGAACAGTTCGGCCCGAATCGCCATGGCACTGGCGCCGCCGACAAACAACATGATAAGGGCGAAGATCAGGTACATGGACCCGATATCCTTGTGGTTGGTCGATAACAACCAACGCTTGAAGCCCTTGGGTGGCCCATGGTGTTCATGATTCTCGTGGTGGTCGAGGCCGATAGTTGCGGTGCTCATGGCAATCTTCCTCTATATTTAGCTGGATTCGAATTCGTTGAACGGTCGATGGGATAGGAAGCCATCGACCGACCACTATTTAACGGCCAAGGTGCGGGCAGCTTTGATGTCACGTGGCTGGATCACATCGCCCGTATCATTGCCCCAGGCATTGCGCTCGTAGGTGATGATGGCGGCAAGCTCGAGATCGGTCAGCTGATTCCAGGCCGTCATCGCCGTCCCCTGTTTACCGTTCAGGACGATATCCAGATGGGTGCCGATGGAGCCGGTAGCGATAGCGCTACCCTTGAGCGCCGGGAAGGCGGGCGGCAGGCCTTTCCCCGTGATCTGGTGGCAACCGGCACACTTGGTGTTGTAATCGGCCCGGCCCTTTGCCATCAACTCTTCTTTGGTCCAGTCCTTGTCCAGCGAGGCCTCGGCGACGGCGGCCAACATCGTCTGTTTTTGCTCTTGTATCCAAGAGCCGAATCTCTCTTCCGAAACCACCTCCACCTCAATGGGCATACGCGAGTGCCAAGTACCGCAAAGCTCGGCACACTGCCCGGAGAAGCGACCCTCCCGGGTGAGGTCGACCCAGGTCTCGGTCACATAGCCGGGGATGGCGTCCTTCTTCACCGCCAGCTCCGGGACCCAAAAGGCGTGGAGCACGTCCGCGGAGGTATGGAGAAAACGCACCTTCCTACCCACGGGCAACACCAGAGGATTATCTACGGCACGCAGATACCCGGCGGTATCCTCACCGGCCTGATCCTCCGGGATATAACGGCTCTCGACCCGGACCAACTCCAGCTTACCATCGATCTCGACGCTATGGTCCAGATATTGGTACTCCCACCACCACTGGTGACCGATGACCTTCACATCCATTAGGTCCACCTCTTTCGGCACCTCCCAGACCTTTTCCAGGGTTCTCTGAGCAGAGCTGGCAATAGTCAAGTCGACCCCGAGCACCAATACCGGAATCAAGACCCAGGACCACTGGCCGAACCAAGTCTTATGAAAGTCCTGATCGGCCTGATAGCCACGGCTCTTACGGTGGAAATACAGGGAGTAACCGACAAAGGCGAAGATGATCACCAGGAGTATCGTAGCGATGCCCGAGGTGAGCATGTGAATATCATAGATCTCCTGCGCCACGCCGGCGGCGGGCTCGGGAAAGTTCAGGGCCATCTCGGCGCGGACACTGCCGGTCCAACCGGCAAGGAGTGAAAATACGGATAGAGCGCCGAGGCGCTTGCTGATTGCTGCCATAGTTTCTCTCATCTGATTTGGATATGCGCCTCAGCGCAAAACCGGCCGCTGCTCCGCGCTCCGGCGGAACCGAGAGCGGCACCTGACATGGGATCGGAGCCGTTACCCAATATATAGAGGAAGCTTGGAAAATCGCATTCCTACAATTTCTCAAGGTATCCCATGGCCTGCCGCATCCGGCCCGTGCCATACCGGCCGTGACGGTACCCGCAGCGGCTGGAGTGGTACCCGGCCGATCGAAGCCTACTTTGTCATCGAGATCACCGGCAACTCCTCCCGCTCCGTCTCGACCAACTTCGCGCCTACTTGGAAGCGCCGGCCGTGACAACACAGAGGAAGACGACTCGGGTACCAACCGCAGGGATCGCGCTTTAGCTAGACCCGGGCCAATTGGCCAGCAGACTGACCACCTCGTCGAGGTACCACCGACCCCGCAAGACCCACAACACCGGACCGGTGATCTTGATCACCTCCGCGTGTAGCCGGCAAGCGCGCTCAGGTAGAAGCCAGCCGCCAACACAGTGAATTCGAGTCCTGCAAACGGTAGCACCAGCCAAGCTCCCACTGCCGCAAAGTAGATCCCGAGCGTAGCCAAACCAGCACCGAAGAAAAGCAAAACAAACTTTGTCCTCCTCCAGCTGAGCGTACAGGTAGGACGGACGGTAAACCGATAGCCGTCGGCACCCTGCTCTCGGAACACAGGCATTCATGTACCCTCTCAAGGAAGCCTTGAAAAGAAAAATTGCTCCCTTGCCACTCTTCCACGACCCGATACTGACGACGCAGTCTTCGCTACGCTTGGTTGTTCAGGAGACCTTATGGAATGTTCCAAGAGCACCTTGAAAAAGTCCAGAGAGGAATTTTCTGAGGTGCTCCCATCAAGGCACCCTCATGCTTGCCGCACCGGTCATGGCACTGATTGCGACCCTCCGAATCACCTATCACTCGACCATCCCCAACCTACACCGGATCGGTACGCACGGTGAAAAATTGCGATTCTCAAATCCCCGAACCGGAGATTAAAGAATGGTCGAAACCAAGCAGGAATGCAACATTATTAGAACATGCCAATTTTCTAATGGATAGGGCGCGGTAATCCTCCTGAAAGCACCTTGAAAAATTCCACCCCTGGAATTTATCGAGTCGCAAAGCGAAAACGCAGCTTTCTCTTCTCCAGCTTTAAAAATAGGTAAATAGTTGAAAAATTAATAGATATCCCTACTCCGCAACCCCCGAGTGCGGGTGCAGATGCTCCCGCACCAAGTAGCTCGACCGGCTCCGGGACTGCCCACAGAGGTGCTGCAGGTACCCACCCAGCAAACCGATACCGAACAGAATCAGCCCCATCAGGAACAAGAGAATAACGGACAGGATGAAGATACCCCCAACCTCATGGCCGCTGATCAAGATCCACACTGCCAGCACGCCAGCCAAGGCAAACGCGGAGCAAGCAACCCCGACACCCACCAGCGAGAAGAGCTGTAAGGGTACCCGCGAGAAGCCGGTTATCAGAACTAGATTACGGTGAATGGACTCACACAGGGAATATTCGGATCGACCCGCTGCCGCCGGCTCCGGCTCGATCTCCACCTCGGCGGGATCGGCGGCATAACGATAAGCCGAGGCCGGAATAAAGCCATGGACCGCATCGGAGCTCAGGAAATCCACGAGTGCACGGTCGTAAGCACACAGCATACAGGTCGGGTCTGTCATCCGAATCCGGGTGATACGCTCGCGCACGCGATTCATGACCTTGGACACCGAATCCCGCCATCGACTGTCCCGATGCCGGCAGCAAAAACCGCCCACATAGTCATGCCCCTGCGCCATCTCGGCCAAAAGCCGGGGGATCGCCTCCGGGGGATGCCGTAAGCTCGCCTCCAGCGTCACCACCCGGTTACCGACGGCGACCTCGAAGCCGGCCATGACGGCGGCATGCCGACCCACATCACCGCGCAACAGAAGCACCCGGGTGACACCCATGCGCAGCTTGTACTGCTGACGCAGCAGAGTCATGGAACGATCCCGGCTACCACAGTCCACGAACACCACCTCGTAGGCCGTACCGAGACTATCGAGCACCGGGTAGAGGCGGTCGAACAGCTTAGTCAACACCGCCTCCTGGTTGGCGACGGGAACGATTACCGAAAGCTCGACGTCGCTGGCTCGGTTCTTCGCTTTGTTCAACTCATCGACCTCCCGACAGCTGTCTCAAAGACCAGCGATGACTCATGGTCGTGCCTCACGTTGGGTATACCATAGACACATATCATGACTATAGAGCACCGGTTGCCGACGCTCACTATGCAACCATGCCGAAGGGTGCGGCTCTTTTGAAACGACGCGGAGAAACCCGGAGACAAAGGTTCAGCCGACCATAGGATTAAGTTGCGCCAACCATTGGACTTACTCGATATCTTCTTTTTTGCCGCCAATGAACGCGAATGAGCCGAAAAGGTCGGCTCATCCTCGTCGACTTTTCTTGAATATATTTGCGTTCATTGGCGTTTATTTGCGGCTGAATCTTCTCCCCGCAGCCCTTACTCGATATTTTCCCGGCGGGCACAGCCTGCCGCCTAGGCAATCCCCGCCGGTGCGGTCAACAAGACCACGGAGCTTTCCGATTCCACGGGGCAGCGTAATATGGATAGTGCGCAAGCTCTACAAGGTGTCCGGCAAACCGGCCCCCCGACACTCGGATTTTGGACCCCCGGTGTCGTTTCAAAAGAGCCGCCCCCATTGTCGAATGACTCGGTCGACATGGAAGCTCGATCGATCACCCCGCACAAAGCAACCGATGCCGCCTATTGGCTTCTGCCCATGATTCCGGTATGGCATATTTTTCATAGAGGATCTCATTCAAAGCCTGCCTCACCTGAACGGCACAGACTTTGGCACCGATCTGTCCTACCCCCGTTCCCAAACCGGGCATGGCAACCGCATCCACCACCTTCGAGACCTTTTGCCCGGCATATGGGCCCTCCTTGAAGCACCCGTGTAGACAGAGGATAAACACCGCCCGCGCCGCCAAATAGGCATTGACCGAATTTCGGAGCACCATCGGAACCCTCATCGTCGGCGCTACGATCAAAAATGGGATGTTCTCGTTACCGGTCTCAACAATATCCGCAGCCCCGACGATAAGCTCACCCTGGTGATACTTGTGGATTTGCCGCCTGACGACCCTTTGGATCTCATCCCCGAAATGACGCCTGTACACAGCATCGAGACCGCCATCCATAAACCCGAAGCTATTTGCAGGACTGACAATAGCATCGCAATCCACATCCAGGATCGATCCCTGGTGAATTGCAACGAGATCGCAGTCGCCACATTCACTTTGCCAAGCCTCGGCCAGCCCTTTATCTTGAGCGCACAAGACAATCTTCACGATTCTTCCGCCTCCGACATCATGCTCGATTGCCCGCGGGAAGACTGCTCGAGGGACCATGCAACCGGTTCATGGCACGCTGGAACGCCCCCGAAATCGCCTCGGAAAGACAGGGTTCCGCTGCCTCCAGGGCCTCCCGAATGCGGTCCTCATCATCCCGGGATGCCCGGCTCAGAACATAATTCACCCCCTGGGCCCGGTCTTCGGGACAGTCGATGCCGATACGCAAACGCCAGAAATCCCGGGCACCGAGCGCAGCGATGATATCCCGCAGTCCATTGTGCCCGGCGTGTCCGCCGCCTTGCTTTAAGCGCAGGATTCCCACCGGCAGATCCAGCTCGTCGTGAGCGACCAATACCTGCTCGGGAAGAATATCGAAATAGCGGACCACTGCGGCCACCGACTGCCCACTGTGGTTCATAAAGGTCAGTGGCTTGAGGAGTCGCAGGTCCTGCCCTGCGAAGAAGAGACGGCAGAGCTGGCCATAAAACTTATTCTCGACCCGAAATCGACCACCGTTGCGTGCGGCTATGGCATCCGTGAACCGATAGCCCACGTTATGGCGGGTCTCCGCATACTCCGGCCCGGGATTACCCAAACCTACGACCAGCCTGATTCCCTGCTCGGCCATGGATCTTACCCAATATACAAGAATGATATACACAATCCACCGGACGGCCTCCCTACCGTTCCGCCGAGCCCGTCCTCAGGACTCCGAACCGGTGGGCTCGGTGCTGTCGTCTCCGCCTTCCTCGGCCTCTCCTTCCTCGACTTCTTCGTGGACCTGCGCACTCTGGATAGTCACGACGGGAACATCCGGGTCCGGAGCATGGGCGAGCGTCACACCTTCGGGCAATAGGACCTGGGAGAGGTGTACAACGTCCCCGATCGCCATTTCCAGCAGATCGATCTCGATATGCCGGGGCAGGTCTTTGGGCAGACAGACGACATCGACCTCGGTAAGTTTATGGGCGACCATGCCACCGAGCTTCACCCCCTTTGCACTGTCGGCATTGAGGAAATGCAGCGGGATCATCATACGAAGCTTCTCCGCCGCATTGATGCGCTGAAAATCCACATGTAGGATGAAAGGCTTAGCCGGGTGACGTTGCAAATCCTTGATGACCACCTGCTCGGCCTTGCCCCCTACCTCGAGGTCCAGGACCTGAGAGTAAAACGACTCATGCTCTAGGTGCCGAGTCAGCTCGTTATGGGCTAAGTTGATCATCTCCGGCTCTCGGTCCCCACCATAGACGATGGCCGGAACCAACCCCTGCCGGCGCAGGCGGCGGCTCGCACCCTTCCCTGCGTCTTGACGGGGTTGCGCATTGATCTGGATGCTCCCACTCATGTTATTTGCTCCCGTTCGATTATGTGACCCGAATAAGGCGCGGGCCCCGCGACCAGGACCCGAGCGAAAACTTCGGGGAATCTTGAAAAATTCCGACCCGGCAACCTTTCAAGACGCCCTATTGTTTCGTCAGTCCACGAACAATGAACTCACGGACTCTTCATTCGAGATCCGGCGCATAGTCTCGGCTAGCAGCTCACCGATGCTCAGTTGGCGAATCTTGGAGCAGGTCTCCGCGTCCGGGCGCAATGGAATGGTATTGGTTACCACCAGCTCATCCAGGACGGACTCGGCAATATTGGAAACCGCAGGCCCAGACAGCACCGGGTGAGTGCAATAGGCAACCACCTTCGCGGCCCCATGCTGCTTGAGAGCGGCAGCGGCCCGGCACAAGGTTCCCGCGGTATCTACTAGATCGTCGATCAACACACAGGACCGGCCCGCCACATCGCCAATGATGTTCATGACTTTGGCTTCATTCGCCCGTGGCCGACGCTTGTCGATGATCGCCAGGTCCGCATCGTCGAGCCGCTTTGCTAAGGCGCGAGCCCGCACCACACCGCCCACATCGGGCGACACCACGAGCAGATCCGGGTACTTCCGCCACCAGATATCCCCCAACAGAAGGGGCGACGCATACACATTGTCCACCGGGATATCGAAGAAGCCCTGGATCTGGTCGGCGTGCAGATCCACGGTGAGAACACGATCCGTGCCGGCATGGCCGAGCATCTTGGCGACCAATCGGGCCGTGATCGGAACCCGTGCCGAACGAGGGCGTCGATCCTGACGCGCATAACCGAAATAGGGAATGACCGCTGTGATCCGCTTCGCCGAAGCCCAACGCAGGGCATCGATTACCACCAACAGCTCCATCAGATTATCGTTGGTGGGCGTACCCGTGGACTGGACCACGAACACATCACGCCCGCGCACGTTCTCCTGGATCGCGGTCATCACCTCGCCGTCGCTGAATTGACCGACAACGGCTTTTCCCAACGGGAGGTTCAGGTGAGTGACGATCTCCGCGGACAGCTGCGGATTGGCGTTTCCGGAAAACACCATCATATGACTGGTCGGCACGACTGCTTTTTCTATCAACACAAGGGCATGAGACTCCGTTCAGGAAACCTTGAAAAAACCTACTCCGGGAAATTTTCGGCTCTCTTGCGTTTGGTGTGGGTAGCGGGTCATAGCGACTAGCGACCTGACTCAAGTCGTGATGGGAAGCCCCGACTGGACGACGAACGGAAAAGTCGGCAGCTGGGTCAACTTACCCGCCACAAGGTAGACGATAGTAATCAGGTGCTTGGTGGTCCCGTAGCCGCGGGCCCTGGCTTTGGCGACCTGGATGAGCGAATTGACCGCCTCGACACGGCCGTTGGTGAGCCTGGAATCGAACGCATTGAGGAGACTTGGCCAGTGCTTCTTAAGCATCTTGTCCACCGCTTTGATCGGCTCCAGGCGGTAGCGGCGCGCTCAGCTGTACCATCGCAGCCCGGAGCGTCGCCATTTTTCGCGAAACCCGAAATGGGGTCCGTCCGATTTCGGGTGCAAAAAACCAGGCGACGGCCATGGCCTTCGGCGGCCCACGTTCGTCCTGCGTCCGTCCCGACGCGCACTCCGCGCGGCGCCAGAACTCCCGCAATGACTTGACGCCGTGTCGCATGGCCTTGCCTTTCGTCTCCGCCGGCGCTCACGCGCCGCACTCCGACGAAACGCCCGGCCCTACGGCTACGCAGGGATCGTCGCACTCCGCTCGTCGCTTACGCTCCCTCGCTTTCCTGTGCTCCTCCTCGGCTTGCGCCGCGCTCTGAGCGCTGTGGAAGATCTCGCGTAACATCTCCTGGATCCGGAAGCCATGGTGTGTCTTGAGGTTTCGGCGCTTGAGTTCCGCAAACGGGGCTTTCTGGCGGTTACTCCAAGCGGGCTTGTCCTTAGAGCCGGATGTAGCGTGTACGCCGCAGCTCCGGGGCCCTTTCGACTTCTTGGCAACGCACTCCGTCAACCGCCTTGTTGACGAGCTGAATGACGTGAAACTCATCGAAGGTGATCGCCGCCCAGGGCCGATGCTCACACACGCCAGCCTGGTAGCTTGCCGACATATCCATACAGACCACGCCGATGTTCTCGGCACAGGCGCCAGGAGCCTCGAGCGCATCGGCAAATTAGGCCACGACCTGGGCTTTTCGCCCTTCGCAGGCATAGAGCCCACGCGGGGCATCGGGATCGTGAAATAAGCTCATGTAATTGTGTTCACGCCGCGAGGCGGTCTCGTCGAGACCAACCGAGGTGACGGTCGAGAAGCCCTCTTGAGCGTGCGCCTGATCGACGTAATGATCGAGGGTGCGCCAGACGCGCCCGTCGCTGACGCCAGGTAATTGAGCGACCTGAGAGACCGCCATCGCCTTATAGAGGGTGACCAGTAAGGCCTCCATCCGTAGGCTGAAGCTGCTATTGGGGCACGCCCAGGGCGCCACGACTTGGGGGTAGTCTTGGCGCAGGCCCCGCAGCGCACACGGGGCACCTTGGCGTGGATGTGGGCTTGGAATGGAAAGAAGTTCAGGTGACGCCAGTCGCGCTCAAGCGGGTCGTGGACCGGCTGGTGTTCCGCCCCACAATGCGGAGAAGAAACTCGTGTCCCCAGGGCGAAGGCGCGGTGAAAATCGACCTGGCCCGATTTGGGATCGCAGGCCACGTCAACGACCTCCCAAGGAGCCGGAAGGCCGAGCGCAAGGGTAAACAACAACAACGGGTCCATGATGAAAACCTCCGACGTTTGGCTTGGCGACGGGTCCGAGCCTAACAGGCGAAAAGAAGGGCACAGAGTAGACTTAGAGCAGGCTACCCTACGCGATGGGAAAATGGCGCTACCCACACCAACCGCAAGAAAGCCAAATTTTCCCCGACCGCGAGAGGGCGCAAAGGGCACGTTGGAAAACCCCATCTCCGGAATTCTCCAAACGTGCCCCATAGTTATAACAAACTCGACCATATGGCTGGGGCGCCAGGATTCGAACCTGGGATGCAGGGATCAAAACCCTGTGCCTTACCGCTTGGCGACGCCCCAATTCTCGGGGGTATCTTGAAAAATCCCAGTTCAAGGCGCCCATAAACCGAGCGCTACCTAATTTCTCAAGGAGCCCTTATGACGGCCGTTTACGACCTCTGCTCGCAAACGACCCATAACGCCTTCCAGCCTCCATAGCTACCGGGATTTACAACCCGGACCGCCTCTCAAAACCAGCCCCGGCCTGCCGCCATAAGCGGCGAGCGATTCATGCCCCGGGCGACGAATGCGGAGAAACGGGAGGGTACCAACGAACAGGCAGCAAATGCCTGCACTGCCGTCGCAAAGGCACAAAATGCACAGGCACCGGTTCCGGTGAGCCGCGGCCGACCCACGGTGGCCAACCAATCCAAAGCTGCGGCAACCTCATCATAGCGTCGCCGTACCACCGCCAGACAGTCATTTTGATCATCGCCGGCAAACAAAAAGTTTATTTTCATCGGGGCGGAATCCCTTGTCAATTCGCCGTCTGCAAAAACCACCTTGGTGACCACCTCGCACTTCGGCACCAACACCAGATACCAGGGCTCCGGCGGCTCGACAGGGGTCAGCACCTCGCCAATACCCTCCCCCCAGGCAGCGCGCCCGTATACGAAAATCGGGACATCCGCACCCAGCATCACGCCGAGCTCCATCAGATCGGATTCGGTAAGCCCCAGGTCCCAGATCCGATTCAGTGCCACCAGAGTCGTCGCCGCATTCGAGCTGCCGCCACCTAACCCACCGCCCATAGGTAACCGTTTGTCTACCCGGATATCGACACCCGGACCGCAGCCGGTCCGATCCCGGAGTAAATGCGCTGCGCGCACCACCAGATCGGAGGCCTCGGGGACCCCGGCAAGGTGGGAGGTACGGCGGATTCGGCCATCATCGCGTGGGGTAAAGAACAGTCGGTCTTGGCGGTCGATGAACTGAAATACGGTCTGCAGGCGATGATAACCATCAGGGCGCCGCCCGAGGATACGCAGCATAAGATTGAGCTTGGCCGGAGCCGGCCAAGGGTACCCCGAGGGCGGAGCGGTCATCGCGATTCGGAATCCGAGCCCGTAAACTCGTAGCGACTGATCACACGTAGGAGATACTTGTGCTCCGGGTCCCGATCCAAGGCGGCTTCCCAGGTACTCCGAGCCTCGTCGTGTCGACCCAGGGTCCAGAGCACCTCACCCAGGTGTGCGGCGATCTCGCCGTCGGGCATCAAATCCAGGGCCCGGCGCAGGTATTTCAGGGCCCGTTCCGGATGGCCCAACCGGAACTGCACCCAGCCCATACTATCGAGCACGGCAGGATCGTCCGGCTTCAGGGCCAAGGCACGCTCGATATAGGAGAGGGCCTCGGTAAAACGCTCGGTAAGATCCGCCAAGCTATAGCCGAGAGCATTGAGGGCATCGGCATGATCCGGATTCGCGGCGATAATAGCCAGCATGTCACGTTCCATGAGGTCCAGCTGACTCAGATCGAGGGCGAACAGACCGCGTGTATAGAGAAGCTCATGATCATCGGGAAAAGCGGCCAGGGCCTCATCGTAAACAGCCATGGCCTCGTGCAGCCGGCCCACATCGGCCAGAGCGACACCTTCGATCAAATAAATCATCGGTGAATTTTCGGGCCATCGATCCCGCAGCCGCTGCAAAATTTCCCGCGCGCGCGCCACCTGCCTCTGTTTGGCATACAGCAGCGCAATTCGCACTTGGGCATCGAGGACCTGCTCGCCTGTCACGCGGCGATACCAGGACACGGCGGTCTCCGCATCATCCGCCAGCTCCGCCACCTGTCCGAGATAATAGGTGGACTCATCCTGATGCTCACCGGTATCGTATAGCCGCGTGAAGTAATCGCGGGCCGTCTCCAAATCTTCCATTTGGATCGAAAGCACACCCAGAGCAAACAGGACATCCCGCTCCTTCGGCGTATTATGCAAAATTTGCTCGAACATATCGCGAGCACGGGAGAACTCTTGTTCATCGACGAGTAGCTGCGCATACAGCAGGCGTAAATCCCGACTTTTGGGTTGCTCCTCGACAAAGGCCTCTAGGACCCGGCGCGCCTGCTCCCGATCACCCCGTTGCAAGAGCAACCGAACCAGAAAGAGGCGCGGTGCAGTCCAATCCAAATCCAGCTCCGACGCCTGCCGCGCCGCCGCCAAGGCGGTCTCTTGGTGGTCGGCTCCGACGGCAACGACGGCCCTGGCAAACCAAGCGCGAGCATTCTCCGGGGCCTCGGCGGTCAGGATCTCCATGAGCCGCAACCGCCGCTCCGGCTGCTTCAGCTTGGAAACCAAGCGGACCGTTCGACTATAGCCATCCTCGCCTGCCGCCACGGCCAAGGCGATCATCGGTCGCAAGTATTCCAGCACAGCAGATAGATCAGATAGATCATCGGCATCGAACTGGGCGTAAGCCGCCAGCTGGTGAGCACCGATCGAGTCGGGAGCCAGATCGAACCAGACCTCCGCGGTCTGCCGCATCGCCTCGGCATCGCCGAGGACAAGGGCGGTCTCGGCCGCCAGCTCCACCACCTCAGAATCCCGCACCAAACGGGCAGCACGCAGAAAATGGGCGAAGGCCAATCGATACTCACCACGCTGTCCGGCAATTTGCCCGACGAGTACGGCATAGACGAGGGCTGCCGTCAGCTCGGAAGGACCAGCGCCCGGCGGGACTTCGATCGCGGGCGATATATCGGCTGCCTCTACCTGATCACGGGCGGCTGGAGGACCGGCATAGACCCGGACGGTGCCCGGCGATGCCGGATCGACGCACCAGACAATCGACGGCAGGAACAGAAGGCAAAAAGGGAAAGAGAAGTGGAATCGGCTCAAGATGACAGATACCCAGCTCATATCGGTTTTCAGTTTTTTCCTAAAGAGTCGCGACAAAGTACCTTGAAAGCCTATCCATACATCGGCCGGCTTTGAAGAATCAAGATGATTATGATGCATCGGAGCATGGGAACAAGCCACCTCTCTCGGTATCCCAAGGCCATTCTATGAAAATATGCATTAAATATCAATAGGTTATTTGGATTCCCGATCGACGGGCTAGTGGAAAATCATTTTTTGCTACCAACTCAATGGATTATGCTTACCCCCGAGGCTCAGCTATTAAGCCTGAGAAGGGCGTATACTGAACCTGAGCCCAAAGAGGGGGAGCCCCCATGGCCAAGAATCCGATTCAGTTTCAGAAGGGTCTGAGTTTGCCGGATTTTCTGAAGCCGTACGGCACCGAAGAATAATACCGTCGCGCCGTGTACGGCTGGCGCTAGCCGCAGAGATGATCTTGCACCCTGAAGTGCTGGTACAGCGGATATTAGGTCCCGAACGACAACGTTAGATGGCCTCAGCGCAAAATCAATATGGAGTCCTGAAAACAAAATGGCCATTAGGAGAAAAGCCTAGAGGCCTGCTCCTCCGAGACAAACAAAGTCTCAGGTACCTGATTCCATAAAGCGTGTCCTTATTGCAGAAGAGCCTTACTTCATACCGTGAAGTTTAATTAAAAAACCGAAAATTCGGTATTAGTCGGGTATATTCGACCTACGGCAAGTCCTGGGGAAAGGCAAGGCTCAAGCTCATTATCCGAGATATCCCGGATGACATTGCTCACGATTCCATCCTGGCCCAGGCCAAGGCGATTATCCCACCGAGTAACTATTCAGCTACTCCAATTGGGGTATTGGGGGTTGCCCTTGGAACGTCAGGACGAGCGAGTTGAAAAGATCGTCGGACTGTTTGCGGCGGGTCAAAAGGTAAGAGCGGATGATAGCAAAGGCACCTCCGCCAGCTTCGGAGCGGAAACAACCGGAGGCTTTCTGCTTGAGCTTGGGCATGCGAAGGTCGCGTTCGGCCTGGTTATTGTCGAAGGGAACGTGCAGGTCGGTGAGGAAGCGCAGGACCTCGTTGCGGTGCTTGCGCAGTCGCCGAATGAGGTTGCAGGCCGGGGATTGTTTGACTCGCCCGCAGATGCCAGGACGGCGGGAACGGGGAGGATTGCCGGCTTCGGCTTCGGCTTCGGCTTCAGCTTCGATGAGGATGGTGTCGTAGCGGGTCCGCAAGCCCTCGACGTCGCTGGTGGGCAACGCCTTGAGGCCCTGGGCCTGGACCTCGCCGACCAGGGCATTGGCTTGGCACAACAGCGCGATCATATCGGTTGCCCACGGCTGGTTCGGGGACCTCTCAGCGATCGCGGTTAGCTCACGTAGATGATGGGCATTGCAGAAGGCATGCCAACATGAGTAGCGCTGGCAGGCTGACCAGTGATCATGCACGAGTACGCCAACGAACGGCGCCAACAAGCCGAACGCATCCAGGACCTCGGCACCACGTTTGGGATGCGAGCGTGGTGGCGGCCTCTTGAACGGGGAGTCCGAGGATGGCGACCGGCTGGAGTTGTGGCTATCCTTGACCTAGGCGCGCGTCCAACTCCCGGATGCGCTCGCGCAGATGCTCAATGAGCGCCGTCTGCTCCGCAACCCGTTCATGCACCCGTTTAAGCTCGTCGTCAGGGCTTTGCAGAGAATGGATTAGGGTGGGTTATTCCAGCATAGTAATAGATTACGTGTGTAGCCTGCCGCTTGGCAAGATGTCTTGAATAGTTACCCCACCAAAGAACAAATCACTCTCAGGTCCGCACTACGGCTCAACCGTCCTGTGCCTTACCGCGCGTTGCACGCTACCGACGCGCCGCTTTGGGGTCTGCGATCAGCGGCCGATAAATCTCCACCCGATCCCCCGGCTCCAAGACCCGATCGAGCTTCACCAGCTTGCCGAACACCCCCACCCGATTGACCGCCAAGTCGATCTCGGGAAATCGCCGCAGGATCCCGGAGCCCTCAATTGCCGCCTGCACCGTAAGCCCTTCGCTTGCCGCTACCGAGAGAATCGCCTGCTCATCCGGCCGGGCATAGGCGACCTCGACCCGATTCGCCCCCTCAGTCACGATAGACCTCCTCGGCCCGTTTACAGAAGGCGTCCACCAGGGTATTGGCGATCTGACTGAACACCCGACCAAAGGCCTTGTCGACGAGCTTGCCGGAAAATTCGAAATCGAGCTCCAGCATCACCTTGCAGGCATCCTGGCGCAGAGGCAGAAAGGTCCAGGCACCCTGGAGCTTGCGGAAGGGACCCTCTTCCAGCTTCAACTCTATCCGTTCCCCGGGCACGAACCGATTGCAGGTGGTGAAGGACTGACGGATCCCGACCCGGGCCACTTCCATGCGACCGCAGAACCGGTCGTCCTCGCGGGACAGGACTTCGGCCCCCACGCACCAGGGCAGAAACTCCGGATAGGCCTCCATATTTGCCACCAACTCGAACATCCGGGAAGCGGAAAAAGTGACCAAGGCACTCTTGACGACAACCGGCACCCGTGAAGTCCTGGGGCCTACATGAGCCCAGTGGTAGTGATATACCCATCACACATGGATTTTCACCCATGTACGACGAGTATAAGCATGACATCGACTCCGGCTCGAAGGGACTTCTGAAAAATCCCATCCTTGGAATCTCTCGGAAACCCTAACGCAGCCAACCCATAATCAGAGACGGCAGTCCACTCAGGTTGATGAATACAATGGCGACCCCCACGGGAGCCACATAACGGATCGACACCCGCCACAGGCGGTAGGCCGGACCCGCGCCCATGGCTAGCTCGTCCCGGGTTGACCGTTCGGACATGAACCAACCCGCGAATAGGGCCATGGCCAGCCCGCCCAGGGGAAGCATGAAGTTGGCGGTCAGGATATCGAGCAGATCGAAGACACCGTGCGTTTTCTCCTCCCCGCTGAAACGAAAGCTGAAGGCCCAGTCACTGAACGACAGGATGGTTACGATCCCCAGGAGCCAAGCGACAATCCCCACGTAGACCGCGGCACGCATCCGTTCGAACCTCCGATTCTCCACCAACCAAGCGACCGCCGGCTCGATGAGCGAGATCGCGGAGGTCCAAGCCGCAAACACCAGCAGGATGAAGAACAGGGTGCCGAACAGCAAACCGCCGGGCATATTGCCGAATGCGATCGGCAGGGTCAGAAAAACCAACCCGGGGCCAGCTCCCGGCTCCAAACCGTTGGCAAAAACGATGGGGAAAATCGCCATTCCCGCCAACAAGGCGACTAGGGTATCCAGCAGGGCGATGACGAAGCTCGAACGGACGATCGAAGCACTCGTGGGTAGGTAAGAGCCATACATCATGATGGCCCCCATACCCAGGCTCAGGGTAAAGAAGGCATGACCCATAGCTGTAACCACCGCCCCCGGACTCAGGGCAGTAAAGTCGGGGACGAACAGAAATTCGACCCCGTCCATGAACCGACCGCTGGTCAGCGCATAGCCCACCAGGACCAGAAGCAACACGAGCATGATCGGCATCAGGACGCGCACCGCTTGCTCGATACCGGAACGGATACCGCGGGAAATGACGACAATGGTCATGACCATGAAAATCGTGTGCCAAGCAAGCAATCGTTCCGGATCGCCGCTCAGGGCGCTGAACAGGCTGCTAGCAGCTTCACCGGTCAGGGATGTGAAGGCGCCGCCCAAGGCGCGAAACGTATAAGCGATGGCCCAGCCGGCGATGACACTGTAATAAGAGATGATGAGAAAACCGGCGACCATCCCGCCCCAACCGATCAGCGGCCAGAAGCCATGCCGTCCCTCCTCGCGGGCCAGGGTACGCATGGTATTGACGGGACTTTGGCGTCCGCGGCGCCCGATGAAGACCTCCGCCATCATGATCGGGATACCGATCGCGGCCACGCAGAGCAGATAGACCAGAACAAAGGCCCCCCCCCCATTCTCGCCCGTGATGTACGGAAACTTCCAGATATTGCCCAGCCCGATCGCCGAGCCTGCGGCCGCCAAAATGAATGCCAATCGGTTAGCCCACATGCCGTGGATAGAGGTCGTCTCTGCCATCGATTACTCCTCGCGTGTGCTATCCGACAAAGTGCCCATAAGGTACCCCGACATCGACTCGGATCGAGGCCGGCCTTCACTTACACTTGACTCCGCCGGACGGTCATAGACTCCGGGGTGGCGGCAAATGGCCATTGGAGTAAGACTCCCAACAGTTCGGTGTTGGCAACCGGTTGAACGAAGTGTGCGCTAAGACCAGCCCCAGGGAGAGGGGCTTTCGGTCAGCGGAATCACGGCACGATTCTACTGGTTGGTGGAGTCAAGCGTGTACCAAAGACTAGGGATCAAGAGGCACCATTGTCCGGTAATCCAAAGTGTGGCTCAAGGGCACTCTTGGAAAATTCAAGGTACCCGTGCGGTGCAAGGATGCACGCCATGTTCAATTAGGCCACCGGTTGAGCATGGCGCCGAGTCGAAATCATATTTCGACTCGGCGTAAGGGACAATTCCAGGGAGGGAATTTCCCCACTCTTAAAGAGGCGGCCTTCACCAACTGCGTCACTAGGGTTTTTCGGGTATGATCCAGCTGTTTTTCCCGTCTCGGTAGCCCCAACACCATGCTCAATAATCTGCTCAATAAAGTCTTCGGCAGCCGTAACGAACGGCTAGTCAAGCGGATGTCGAAACAGGTCGCCGAGATCAATGCCCTGGAGCCCCACATCCGATCGCTCCCCGACGCCGAGCTGAGGGCCAAGACCGACGAGCTCCGCTACCGTCTGGAGGCGGGCAGCACCCTGGCGGACCTGCTCCCCGAGGCCTTCGCCGTGGTGCGCGAGGCCGGCCAGCGGGTGCTGAGCATGCGCCATTTCGATGTTCAGCTCATCGGTGGTATGGTCCTGAACGACGGCAAAATCGCCGAGATGCGCACCGGGGAGGGGAAGACACTCGTAGCCACTCTGGCCACCTACCTAAACGCCCTGCCCGCACAGGGCGTTCACGTCATCACGGTCAACGACTACTTGGCCCGTCGCGATGCCGAATGGATGGGCAAGACCTATCGCTTTTTGGGGCTCAGCGTAGGGGTCATCAACTCCTCGGGTGGGCTGGGACCGGACGCCTCCTCCTACCTCTACGATCCGGACTACGAGCCACCCGCAGACCAAGGCTACCGGCACATGCGCCCGGTCACCCGCCAGGAAACCTACGCCGCCGACATCACCTACGGGACCAACAACGAGTTCGGGTTCGACTACCTACGCGACAACATGGCCTTCCTCGCCGAGCACCGAGTACAGCGCGACCCCTACTACGCCATCGTCGACGAGGTGGACTCTATCCTCATTGACGAGGCCCGCACCCCTCTCATCATCTCCGGCCCCGCGGAGGGCGGCACCGAACTCTACCGGCAGATCGACAAGATCGTGCCAATCCTCACCCGCCAGGAGCCCATCACCAACGAAGAGGGACAACCGGACTTCGGTCTCGGCGACTTCTCCGTGGATGAAAAGGCGCGCCAGCTCTATCTGAGCGAAGACGGCCATCAAAAAGTGGAAGAAATGCTGGCCGAGATGGGGCTACTCAGCGCGGACGAAAGCCTGTACGACTCCTCCAACATCGCCCTGATGCACCACGTCTACGCCGCCCTGCGTGCCCACGCCCTGTTCCGGAAAAACGTGGACTACATCGTCCGGGACAACCAAGTCATCATCGTCGACGAATTCACCGGTCGCACCATGCCGGGCCGGCGCTGGTCCGAGGGCCTACACCAAGCCGTGGAGGCCAAAGAAGGGGTCCCGATCCAACAGGAAAACCAGACCCTGGCCGCCATCACCTTTCAGAACCTGTTCCGCCTTTATCCCAAGCTCTCGGGCATGACCGGCACCGCCGATACCGAGGCCTTCGAGTTCCAGCAGATCTACGGCCTGGAAGTCGTCGTCATCCCCACCAACGTCTCCATGATCCGCAACGACATGGGAGACTTGGTCTACCTCACCCAGCAGGAAAAATATCAAGCCATCGTCAAAGACATCCGCGACCGCGTGGAGCGGGGACAGCCGGTCCTGGTGGGCACCGCCTCCATCGAAACCTCGGAGCTCATCGCCGGGCTCCTGACCAAGGAAGAGATCCCCCACTCGGTACTCAACGCCAAGCAACACGAGCACGAGGCCAGCATCATCGCCCAGGCCGGACGTTCTGGAGTGGTCACCATCGCCACCAACATGGCCGGCCGCGGGACCGACATCGTGCTCGGCGGTAACCTGGAAGCCGAGCTCGACGAGAATGCGGACCCGGCTGCCGAAGCGAGCATCCGCGCGGACTGGCAGCAACGCCATGACGCTGTCATCGCTGCCGGCGGGCTGCATGTGGTGGGTACCGAACGCCACGAATCGCGGCGCATCGACAACCAGCTACGTGGCCGCTCCGGTCGTCAGGGCGACCCGGGCTCTAGCCGCTTCTTCCTCTCCCTGGAAGACAACCTGATGCGTATCTTTGCCTCCGATCGTGTCGGCAGCCTGATGCAAAAGCTCGGCATGGAAACAGGCGAGGCCATCGAGCACCCCTGGGTCACCAAGGCGATCGAGAACGCCCAGCGCAAGGTCGAGGGACGCAACTTCGACATCCGCAAGCAGCTGCTGGAATACGACGACGTGGCCAATGACCAGCGTAAGGTCATCTACCAACAGCGCCGCGACCTCATGGACGCCACGGACGTTTCCGATACCGTCATCGTCATGCGTACCGACGTCCTCACCCGCGTCATCGACGGTTACATCCCCCCCCAGAGCCTGGAGGAGCAATGGGACATTCCGGGCCTGGAGCAGGCCCTGGCCGAAATCTTCGGTGGCGACTGGCCGCTACGCACTTGGCTGAACCAAGACCCGGACCTGCACGAAGAGACCCTGCGCGTACGCATCGGTGACCGGATCGCCGAGCGGTACGCAGAAAAAGAGGCCACCCTGGGCGCGGACGCCCTACGCCAGATCGAAAAATCCCTGATGCTGAACATCCTCGACACCCAGTGGAAGGACCATCTGGCGGCCATGGATTACCTACGACAAAGCATCCATCTACGCGGCTATGCCCAGAAAAACCCGAAGCAGGAATACAAGCGCGAGGCCTTCGAAATGTTCAGCGCTATGCTGGACGACATCAAACAGGAGGTTACCAGGATCCTATGCAAGCTCCGGCTACAAGCCTCGGACGGCCCGGCCATCTTCGACCTAGTAGGGAGGACACCGGAAGCGATGGAAATGCCGGAGCAGGGATTCGAGTTCAAGCACGAGACATTCCATGGGCTGGATATGGGACCACGGGAGCAACAACCCTCGGCGGCAGATCGTCCCGAGCCGCAGCGACCCTATGTGCGGGAGCACCGCAAGATCGGACGCAACGAGCCCTGTCCCTGCAACTCCGGCAAAAAATACAAGCACTGCCATGGTAGGGCCAACTGAAAGATCATAAGCAATCCGCGGACAGTAGCCCGGCAAACCTTGCTCCCCCGGTGGCACGGAACCCTTCAACCACGAAAAACGCAGAGCATCGGCGATCGGGTAGGGCTACCATACCTGAAGGGTTTTCCCCTCGTCTTGATCGACCACTCGTCCACTAAGCGTCATGTCAAAGCCAGCCGCCCGAATCGGCGACACGCATACCTGCCCCAGGTTGATCCCGGCCCAAAGCCGCACGTCGGGGGACCTATCCTGGAGGGCTGTCCCACCGTATTGATCGGCGGTATGCCCGCCCGGGTCAGCGACCGGGCAACCTGCGCCGGCCCGCCGGATACCATCGTCACCGGCGAGCCGACAGCACTAATCGGCGGTAAACCCGCCGCAAGACTGGGCGACACCACGGCCCATGAGGGTATCATCGTCACCGGCTGCGCAACCGTCCTTATCGGCTCGGCGAAGCTCGGTAGCAAAGCCTTTGGGTGCGGCTCTTTTGGAACGACGCGGAGAAACCTGGAAACAAAGGCTCAACCGACCCTAGGAAGGGCTGAGCCTACCCTTGCGCTTACTCGACATTTTCTTTTTTGCCGCAAATGAACGCAAATGAGCTGAAAAATACCCAGCTAAGGCCCGCGTTTGGCCAGCTCGACGCACAAAGCCTTCTCGTACACGGACTCCAAAAATCCAGGACCCCAGGACCTAAGACTTTGCCGACTTCAAATGCACGCCCGAGGACACGCCGAGAGGTGGGGTTATCCTCGTCGACTTTTCTTGAATACATTTGCGTTCATTGGCGTTTATTTGCGGCCGAATCTTCTCCCCGCAGCCTTTACTCGATATTTTCCGGTAGGCCACAGTTCACCCTAGGCAATCCCCGCCGGTGCGGTCAACCTAGCCACGGAGCTTTTCGAATCCACGGGGCAGCTTGGACCGCTAGGTTACAGAGCGAGACGGCGTGATCAGGACGGTGCGCAAGCTCCACAAGGTGTCCGATAAACCGGCCCCGACTCTCGGATTTTTGACGCCCAGTGTCGCTTCAAAAGAGCCGCACTCAAAGCCTTTAAACGCGACCCCAATGGCAACATCGTGGCACGGAAAATCGGCAATCCGTTTGAAGTTACACATCCTGGTGCTCCGGGTGACGTATTCGTTGTTCAGGAGTACGAGCTAGTACTTCAGGACGGCTCCACCATAAAGGCAACCAAATCGCTTGGGCGGTACGATGCCGCAACGGGTAGCATCGTACCCGATGCGCGTATGGACACCGATTGCCACAGTGTGACCTTTACCAACGGTGAATACTGGATTAACAACGACTAAGTCGATGATTTACTGGTTGGCGGAGGCTTTTCCGGAACAAACACTCCTCAACCCGGTGACATCCTTATTTATCGTAACCAAGGTGGCAGCGTCGTCCATAGTGTGACGGTCAGCAAAATAGATTCCGTAGGAAATGTGATGGAGGTAAGGGGGCTGGGTGGACTGGAAACAATGGAACACTCAGGCCCGCCGGACCAAGCATGGCACGATCCAAACGCAACGCAAGAGGTCTGGACGAAATAGGTAGACGGGGAAAAACACGGGAGAGACCTGCGGTTTGAAAGCAATGACAGCAAGGATATTCCTTTCTATATGGTTGCTGCGGTTTCTACCCGGAATATAGTCTGAGTTGCAGTAACCAACACTTTTATAGCGAGACTACAGAAATGGCATTCGACTTTTTATAGCTGGGCTCCGGAAACGGGCCGACTCAGTCCGGAGCGTCGCCATTTTTTGCGAAACCCGAAATGGGGTCCGTTCGATTTCGGGTGCAAAAAATCAGGCGACGGCCATGGCCTTCGGCGGCCCACGCTCGTCCTTCGTCCGTCCCGGCGCGCACTCCGCGCGGCGCCAGGACTCCTGCAATGACTTGACGCCGTGTCACATGGCCTTGCATTTCATCTCCGCCGGCGCTCACACGCCGCACTCCGACGAAACGCCCAGCCCTACGGCTACGCGGGGGTCATTGCACTCCGCTCGTCACTTACGCTCCCTCGCTTTCCTGTGCTCCTCCGATGAAGAGCTTGTTCATAGATTAACAAGTCGCGACCTCAAAAAGTCAAGCCCCGCTGCCATCGAAGTGATGCGCCGGGGCGACCGGCTTTTCGAGCAACTCTTCGCATTAAATAACGACCAACGCTATTTTACGGGAAGGTCTCTCATGGACCCGACCGCGAGCATGCTGCTGCCGGTTCCAAACGAGGATTTCGAGGTACCCGAGTCAAAATGGGATTGGGTGATAACCGTGGGAGTTGCCGCTTTGTACTTGATTTCGGCTATCTATCACGGCGATATCCACTTTGCTATGGCTCCATTACTGTATCCTGAAAATCCTCGTAGTAGGCTCCGTGGGGATGCCGAAAGCGACAAACCCGGGAACACCAAAGAGCGAGTCGAGCGTGCTCGTAAGGCTATAGATACCTGGATACAGGCTTGGCGTAAGCATGGATTAGATGCGCTTCGGTCACAGGGATATCTCCCCCTTTCAGGCTCCAATCTTCGTTGGTACTAATGTAGTGCCAGACAGAAAACCCGTCATTCGGTTGAAATCCGAGCGAGTGGATTGATAGATCCGCTGCCTATTTCATCGAATTTTTATGGCTGTCGCCATGGCTGAGTACCGAATGAGAACAAATCGCATTGGCCACGGATTTCAAGTGGACCGACTCTGCGGCAGCAGTGGAAAAACCGTATTCAGGTGGCTTTTCCGTTGATCCTATCCGTGCTCCCTGCATATTCTGCCTGGCCTGACCGCGTTACTTGCACCGGAGTAAAATCAGAGTGTTAGCACATGAATCCTTCGCCGACATCCGGAGCGACATCTGAAGCTTCGACCCTGAGGACAACTTATTAACCGATTGTTCCACAAGGTAGAAACGACTTCTCGGTCAAGCACCATTCGGGATATCCAAGTCTCTCTATGAGAACGATGACTGAAATGATAATAAATCCTGCGGATGACTTATTACGATCCGTCGGAAATAAAAGGTCGCGCCCAGGGCGCCACGACCTGGGGGTGGCGCAGGTCCCGCAGCGCACACGGGGTACCTTGGCACTACCCACACCAAACGCAAGAGAGCCGGGAAATAGCCCCTGAGCATAAACGCTTGTCGCGCTATCCGACCTTGAGCCTTCGAGCAATAAAAGAATTACCGGTAGAAACAATTACGGAAGATACCGCCCATTTATATTTATGGGTTCCCAATGCCTTGTTGGCAGAAGGCATGCAAGTCATGACACATTGGAGCTTTTCCTATAAGACCAATTTGATTTGGTACAAGGTGAGAAAAGACGGCGGACCGGATCCGTCGTGGTGTTGGATTCTACTTTAGAAACGTCACTGAAATGATCCTGCTCGGAGTCCGTGGAAAAAATGCTCGAACATTGCGGCCAGGACGTAGCCAAGAAAATGCCATCGTTTCAAACGAGAACACAGCAGAAAGCCCGATGAACAATACGAGCTGATCGAGGCCTGTAGTTGGGAGCCGAGAAGCGAGTTATTTGCCAGAGGCCCAAGAACCGGGTGGTTCGTGTGGGGTAATCAGGCAAACGAATACAACCCGCGTTGGGAAATCTACTCCAATCATTCGCAATCCGAAGTCGTTCCATTTCAGAGGGAACTCGAGATGCCATTGCAAAGAAGCCCCGAATAAATCAGCGCCTCCCAAAGCGCCCTTTACTGTCCGCGAGTCGATCTGTCGACGGGAAGCTCGGTGCCGATGAGTAAAGAACCGATCGCTGCGAAACATACCCCGGTGATGGAGCAGTATCTCCGCATCAAGGCGGAGTATCCAAGAATGCTGCTGTTTTACCGCATGGGGGATTTCTACGAGCTGTTCTTCGAGGATGCGGAGCGGGCCGCACTCTTGCTGGATATCACCCTGACCAAGCGTGGTCGGTCTGCCGGCCAACCCATCCCCATGGCCGGCGTCCCCTACCATGCGGCGGAGACCTATCTGGCCAAGCTGGTGCAGCAGGGAGAGTCGGTAGCCATCTGTGAGCAGATAGGGGACCCGGCCCAGTCCAAGGGGCCGGTGGCGCGGGAGGTCGTGCGCATCGTCACGCCGGGGACCCTGACCGACGAGGCCCTGCTCCAAGAACGCCAGGACAATCTGCTGGCGGCGGTCTGTGTCGGCAAAGACGACTATGGTCTGGCTTGGCTGGAGCTTTCCAGCGGCGGTTTCTCGGTGTTGCAGGCACCGACGCTGGAGGCCTTGGGCAGCGAGTTAGCGCGATTGCAGCCCTCCGAGACCCTGTTTGCGGAGGATAGCCGTCTGCCCGCGGACTTGGACCTGAGTGGCAGCATCACCTACCGTCCGGCTTGGCATTTCGATCCGGATACGGCCTATCGCCTTCTCTGCGAGCGGTTCGGTACCCGCGACCTGACCGGGTTCGGATGTGCTGAGCTACCTTTGGCGGTGGGTGCCGCCGGTGGCCTATTGCAGTATGTCCAGGATACCCAACGCAGTTGCCTACCCCATATCCGTGGTCTCAGCACCGAGCACCGCGACGATGCGCTGATTTTGGACGTGGCGACCCGCCGCAATCTGGAAATTACAGCCAGTCTGAGCGGTCACCCCAAGCACACCCTGGCCGGGATCATGGACCGCACCACGACGACCATGGGTAGCCGCCTACTGCGGCGTTGGCTGGGCCGTCCCTTGCGCGACCGAGACAGCATCCGCCACCGTCATGCCGCCGTCGAGGAGTTGGGCGCGGGCAACGCCTTCGCCCCGGTGCAGGAAGAGCTGGCCGGGATCGGTGATCTGGAACGCATCCTGGCCCGCGTGGCCTTGGGCTCGGCGCGACCGCGGGACCTGATGGTGCTGCGCGACTCACTAGCACACCTACCGGCCTTGCAGCGTGCCCTGGAGCCCCGGCAGTGCCCCCTGTTACGGAAGCTCTCCGCGGCGGTGGGGGTATTCCCCGATGTGGTGGATCTGCTGCAACGGGCCATCGTCGAAAACCCACCCGTGGTGATCCGTGACGGGGGCGTTCTGGCGCCCGGTTATGATCAGGATCTCGACAAGCTACGCGAGCTGTCGACCAATGCCGATCGGTTTCTTCTGGACCTCGAGAACCGGGAACGTGAGCGCACCAGCATCGCCAACCTCAAGGTGGGCTACAACCGGATCCACGGCCACTATATCGAGGTGAGCCGCGGTCAGTCCGAGCGGGTCCCGGATGAGTATGTGCGACGCCAAACCCTGAAGGGTGCCGAACGCTATATCACACCAGAGCTCAAGCGTTTCGAAGATCGGGTGCTCAGTGCCCAGGAACGGGCGTTGGCCAAGGAGAAAGCGCTCTACGAGGAGCTGTTGCAACAGCTGAGCCAATGGCTGTCGGAGCTGCAGATGGCCAGTGTCGGCATCGCGACCTTGGATGTGCTCGGCAACCTAGCGGAACGTTCCGTTACCCTGAGCTGGGTGCGGCCGGAGCTGACCGAGGAGCCGCTCGTCGAGATCGTCGACGGCCGCCATCCGGTGATCGAGCAGGTGATCGATACCCCCTTCGTGGGCAATGGGGTACGGCTCGATGCCGATCGCCGCATGTTGGTCATCACCGGGCCCAATATGGGTGGCAAATCCACCTTTATGCGGCAGACGGCCTTGATCATACTCATGGCCTATTGCGGCAGCTTCGTGCCCGCCCGTTCCGCTCGGCTGGGGCCCGTGGATCGCATCTTCTCGCGTATCGGGGCCGCGGACGACCTAGCTGGTGGGCGCTCGACTTTCATGGTGGAAATGGAGGAGACGGCCAATATCCTGCACCATGCAAGCGAGCACAGCCTAGTGCTGATGGACGAGGTCGGCCGTGGAACCAGCACCTTCGATGGTCTCTCCCTGGCCTGGGCCTGTAGCAGTGAGCTGGCAACGCGCAACCGGGCCTTTACCCTGTTCGCCACCCATTATTTCGAGCTCACCACCCTGTCCGAAGAGCACCCCGGAATCGCCAACGTGCACCTAAATGCCGTGGAGCACGGAGATTCCATCGTTTTCCTCTATGCGGTCCGAGAGGGCCCGGCCAACCAGAGCTACGGGCTCCAGGTCGCCAAGCTCGCCGGGGTGCCCGCCCTGGTTATCGAACGTGCCCGCACCCGATTGCGCCAGCTCGAGGAATCGGCACAAAGTCACCCGCAGCGGCAAGGTGCTCAGCTTTCCCTGTTTCTACCCCAGGCATCCCCGCCGGGTTCGGCTTTGGAGCCCCCGCTAAGCCCGGCCCTGGAGGCCTTGCGGGAGCTGGACCCGGATGGGCTCTCGCCGCGGGAGGCCCTGGAGGCCTTGTATCGGTTGCAGACGCTGGCGGCGTGCCCCGAATAATCCCGCCCATGAGGCTGCGACTTTTGGCCAAGGTGGAATAGGCAACTGCAAGGATTGCCCCTACCTCGATGAGGCCGCGACTTTGCTGCTGATCAGTGTGCTATGCGGTCCCGGCGGGGGCAGTCGGCCTGTAGTGGCCCGTTCTCGGTCGCCGAGATCGCGATGGGTGAGAATGTCTTCGAAACCGTGCCACTCGAAGATCGCGCGAGCCGCCGGTCCTTGGTCGTAGCCGTGCTCCAAGGCAATGAAGCCGGTGGGCCGTAGCCGGGAGGTAGCTTGGGCACATAGGGTACGGATGGCGTCGAGACCGTCGGGGCCGGCGGCCAAGGCAGGGCGCGGCTCCCAGGGCAAATCGCCTTGCCCGAGATGGGGGTCGGTGGCGGACAGGTAGGGGGGATTGCCGACGATGGCATCCAGGGAGTTCCGGGCAATGGGTTGCAGCCAGTCGCAACGGATAACGTGCGCATTTCCGAGCCGGTATGTGCGCAGATTGGTGTCGGCCAAGCGGGCGGCTTCCGAATTATGTTCGGTCGCGAGCAGAGTCCAGGCGGGTCGTTCGGAGGCCAAGGCCGCGGCGATGGCACCGCTCCCGCTGCCGGCGTCCAGAACCCGCAGCGGTGCCTTGGCCGGGAGCCGTGCCAGCGCCAGCTCTACCAGGAGCTCCGTTTCCGGGCGCGGGATCAGGGTAGCGGGGGTGACGCGCAGGTCCAGGGTCCAGAAGGCCTGCCGGCCACGGATGTAGGCGATGGGCTCGCCGGCCAAGCGGCGTCGGAGCAGACGGTCGAAATGCGCCAAGTCCGTTGCGGAAAGCTCGGTCTCCGGTCGAGCCAGGAATTCCGTGTGCGTGCGCCCGGTGGCGGCACTCAGCAGTAACCTAGCTTCCAGGTACGGAGAGGCCTGTGGTAGTGCGGCCAGTAATTCGGTAGTCTCCCGGAGCACTGCGCCGATATTGGATGGCCGCTGCACATCGTCGGTGTGGCCGGATTTTTCAAGGCATCCTTGCTTGGCGCAAAGCAGCTTATCGGCCCTCATCCCGAGCCGGAATCCATCAGATCTATCATCCGTTGGGCCTGATGCTCCTGAATCAGGGGGTCGATGACCCGGTCCATCTGCCCGGTCATGATCTCGTTGAGCTTGTAGAGGGTCAGATTGATGCGGTGGTCGGTCACCCGGTTCTGGGGGAAATTGTAGGTGCGGATGCGCTCGGAACGGTCGCCGCTACCGACCTGGAGCCGGCGGGATCGGGCCTGCTGGTCGATCCGGGCGCCCCGGGCCTGGGATAACAGCTTGGATTGGAGCAGCGATAGGGCGCGGACCTTGTTTTTGTGTTGGGAGCGTTCATCCTGACATTCCACGACCATTCCGGATGGTCGGTGGGTGATGCGTACCGCCGAGTCGGTCTTGTTCACATGCTGGCCGCCGGCACCGGAAGCACGGTAGGTATCGATGCGTAGGTCCTTGGCGTCGAGCTCCACAGCATCGATGGCCTCGGCCTCGGGCAAGACCGCAACGGTACAGGCCGAGGTATGGATACGACCCTGGGATTCGGTATCGGGTACCCGCTGGACACGATGGGTGCCGGCCTCGAATTTGAGATACGAGAAGATGCCGCCGCCGCTGATGCGCAGCACCGTCTCTTTGTAGCCGCCGAGCTCGCCGGCACTCGCGCTGATCGGCTCTACCGACCAGCCACGAAGCTCGGCGAAGCGTAGATACATACGGGCCAAGTCGGCGGCGAACAGAGCTGCTTCCGCACCGCCGGTACCGGCTCGGATCTCCAGGAAGACATTACGTTGGTCGTGAGGGTCCGGCGGTATCAGGAGTCGTTGCAGCTCCGGCTCCAGGGCCTCGAGACGGGTACTGCCGGCGGCGATCTCCTCCCGGGCCAAGTCGGCCAGTTCCGGGTCCGCGAGCATCTCTTGGCCGGTGGCGATTTCATCTTCGATCCAACGATAGCGCCGGTAGCAAGCCATCAGGGATTCCAGTTGGGCATATTCTTGGCCCAGCTCACGCAATTGTTGTCGGTCTTCCTGGACCTGCGGATCGGCCAGCAGGGAGATAATCTCGGTGCAACGATCCGTGATTCGTTCGAGCTTGTCGCGGATGGAGGGATTCATACCGAGTGGCCTGTTTGGTCGTCGGGTCGAAGCAGCTCGTTGGCGGCCTCCAGGAGCTTCTCCCGGCCTTCCCGTCCGGCTTGGCGGAGACGGATGCTGGGCAAGTGCAGGATCTTGTTGGTGAGGGTGCGGGCCAGGAACTCGACGACCTCTTCCGGTGGATTGCCGCGCTCGAGCCGGTGCACGGCCTTGGCGAGCACTTGATCGCGCAGGTGTTCGGCCCGGTCGCGATAGTCTTGGATCAGGGCCACCGCATCCAGGGAACGCAGCCAACCGAGGAATTCCTCGGTGTGGAAGGCAACGATCTTCTCGGCCTGCTCAGCGGCCTCGCGGCGTGAGCGGATGCCTTCCGAAACCACGTTCCGCAGATCATCCACAGTATAGAGGTAGATATCGTCGAGCTCGCCCACTTCCGGTTCTATGTCGCGGGGCACGGCGATATCGACCATGAAGATGGGTTGGCGTTTGCGTTGCTTGAGGGCTCGCTCCACGGTTCCCTTACCGAGTATCGGCAGGGGGCTGGAGGTGGCGATGATAAGGATATCCGCCGCCGAGAGACGGTCGGCGACGGCGGTCAGGGCGATAGCGGAGCCACCGAGCCGAGCGGCTAAGCGGTGCGCGCGTTCGACGGTACGATTGGCGACGATGATATGCCCGATCCTGTGTTGGTGGAGGTGCCGTGCGGTAAGCTCGATGGTTTCGCCGGAACCAATGAGCAGGGCGGTCTGCCGGCTCAGATCGCTGAAGATCTGCCGCGCTAGGCTGACTGCCGCGAAGGCTATGGATACCGGGCTGTTGCCGATGGCGGTCTCCGTACGGATCTGTTTGGCCGCCGCGAAGGTGTTCTGAAACAATCGGCTGAGTAGCTTGCCCGTGGTCCCGCTGTCGCGGGCTACTTGGAAGGCGGTCTTCACTTGGCCAAAGATCTGGGGCTCGCCGAGTACCATGGAATCGAGTCCGCTGGTTACCCGTAGCAGGTGAGCAACCGCCTCGCGGTCCAGCCGGGTGTAAAGGTAGGGTGCGATGGATGCCGGGTCCAGCCCATGGAAACGTGCCAACCAGTCGGTAATCGGCGGCTCCCCGGCAGTTTGAAGGGAGCAGTAGATCTCGGTGCGGTTGCAGGTGGACAGGATGAGTCCCTCGCGGATCGGCGCGAGCTCGGTCAGGCTGCGCAGGGCGCCCACCAGGATGTCCGGTCCGAAGGCGATACGTTCGCGCATAGCTACCGGGGCGGTTTTGTGATTGAGTCCGACTACCAGAATCGCCATCTTGGATACTTGCGTTAAGAAGAAAGAAAAAATTGCCAAAGGACCGGGATGTCCCGCACAGGGACCTTGGATTTTTGGTAACTATTCAGCTACTCCAATTGGGGCATTGGGGGGCGGCCCTGGAAGGTCAGGACGAGCGAATTGAAAGGATCGTCGGATTGTTTGCGGAGAGTTGAGAGGTAGGAGCGAATGATGGCAAAGTCCCCGGCGCCGGTATCGGAGCGGAAACAGCCAGAGGCCTTCTGCTTGAGCTTGGGCATGTGCAGGTCGCGTTCGGCCTGGTTGTTGTCAAAGGGAACGCGTAGGTCGGTGAGGAAGCGCAGGACCTCATTGCGGCGCTCGCGTAGCCGCCGAATGAGGTTGCAGGCCGGGGATTGTTTGACCCGCCCGCGGGTGCCGGGACGGCGGAGACGGGGAGGATTGCCGGCTTCGGCTTTGCTGAGGATGGTGTCGTAGCGGGTCCGCAAGTGCTCGCCGTTACTGGCGGACAGCGTCTCAAGGGCCTGGGCCTCGCCGACCACGGCATTGGCTTGGCATAACAGCGTGATCATATCGGTTGCCCACGGCTGGCTCGGGGACCTCTCAGCGATGGCGATCAGCTCGCGTCGATGATGGGCATTGCAGAAGGCATGCAGACATTGGTAGCGCTGGCAGGCTGACCCGTGGTCATGCACCAGTACGCCCACGAATTGGGACAACAGGCCGAACGCATCCAGGGCCTCGGCCTCGCGTTTGGGATGAGGGAAGTAGGCCGTAAGCCGGTTGGTGCTGAGCACAGGCAGCCAGTACAGAGTTGCCATTCACGCGCCGGCTGGTTTCATCGGCAATGGGCCACTGGCGCCGCGACGAGTGCATCGCGAATCGCGGTGACTGGCGCCTCCAGGCGGGGCGGCGGCCACCCGTACGGCGCACTGGAGGGGATCCGGTGAGATCGCCAGGCCGGCCAGCTCATGGAGCACCCCGGCGGTGTGCGCTGGTAGGGCAAGCAGCTGATATTGAGTCATGTACACCGTAAAGGCCGACCCGCTCGGTCCGTATTGCACCGGGGCCTCAATCCCCGCGGGAAACGTGCTGCGTTGCGCGCGCCCGCAGGCACAAGTCCCGCCGACAATGCGGTACTCAATGGCTTCACGTTGGATCACCACCTCGACCACTTGGCGTCGCTCTACGAGCACCGTAGTGGCGATCTCGGTGCCACCGCGCACGCACAGGCCCCCGGCAGCGGGATGATCACGCACTGATTGGGGGCATCGACCAGGGAGCGGGTGATGCCGCGTCGACCCGGTTGTCTACCGGGCTTGCACCCGCTGGGTTGGCGCCGCGAACGTGGTGGTGGCTTCTTGAACGGAGAGTCTGAGGATGGTGGCCGGCTGGAGTTGTGGCTATCCCTAGCCAGACGTGCTTCGAGTTCCTGAATGCGCTCATGCATCTGCTCAATGGTCGCCGTTTGCCCCTCAATGATCGCAGCCTGCTCCGCAACCCGTTCACGCAGCCGCTTAAGCTCGTCGTCAGGGCTTTCTGGAGAATGGGTTAGGGCATGCGGTTCAAGCATGGTTCCATGGGTACGCGCGTAGCCTACTTCTTGGCAAGAGGTCCTGAATAGTTACGATTTTTGGTGGTATTCCGATTTTATTGTGTGTCGGTGTAGCGGATACCATGAAAAACCCCAGGGAGGCAGTTTTTCGGGGTTCCTTCTTATTCGGCAACACAAGGTTAGAATACTAGCCGAGGTGTCTTTATTCCTCCGCCTCCGGGTTCAGCTTGGCTAGAATTTTGGCGAACAATCCGCGGTTGTCCTCCCAATCGGGTACCGAGACCAAGAGGTCGGTGGGTTGACGCCGGGCCGCACGGTCCGGGTCCGGCCGCAGGTCGCCCTGTACCTCTACCAAGCTATCGTTTTCGAACAGCAGGGTGAGGCGTATTATGGCCATTGGGTCGTGACCACGACGTATCGTGTAGGTGTAGTCCCAACGATCGGTGTGAAAGAGGTCGGTCAGCATGGGGGTCCCGAGTAAAAATCGGACTTGGCTTTTCGTCATGCCCGGATCCAGACTGTCTATCATCTCTTCGGTGACGAGGTTTCCCTGCTGTACCGTCATTTTGTAGACGAAGGGCAGTTGCTCCAACGCCGAGGCTTTGGGTTGGAAAGGTCTTTCATCGCGGGAGCATCCTGCCGGGACCAAGACTACGCTGATGAGAAGATAGATGCGAACCTTTTTCATTTGGAGATGATCCCGAGACATCGCAGCGATCGTAACCGTTCGGACCCTCCCTTTAAATTCCGGTCTTGGCGCACACTCGACTCCACCAAACCAATCCATCGGTTACTATTAAGGCGATTGCCGGAAAATGGTGTACCAGATTGGGCCGGATTTTCGTTCATATTCAAGGCGCGGCAACCGGCGGATAGTGGACTATGTAACGGTTGGCGTAACACAGAAGACGGACGGAAAGATCACCAAGATCACTAGTGCCCCAACGTTCATTTAGGTAAATTCAGTTGGTTGCCGTGATCGGGCTCGTTGCATCGGTTGATTTCACATATTTTATTCGAAGATAATGAGGCTCAGAATCTGTAGAATCATGTAGAAACTGACATCGGTTTTCAGCCGCTTCTTAATAATGGCCACGAGCCCATAGACGGAAACGGCGATCTCGAGAAGACGAATAGACCTGTGGACATGCGTCGTTGTTCTCAGCCCGCAATTCCGCGGGAGAGGCTGTCACCTTAGCGTACCGCAGCTCAAGTCAGTAAAATGAATGGGTTATTCTGAATTTCCGGTCATAACGTTGGGACACTAGTGCACCAAGATGATATTTCATTTGACAGAAACCGCCTGAGCCCCTCGCCCCTGGCGGGAGAGGGGTTGGGGAGAGAGGGAGCAAAAGCGGAGCCCCGGCATCAGAGGCAACCCTTTGATTTTCGGTTTTTGGGATCTAGAGAGCTTAGAGAGAGTCTGAACGGTTACCAGCGATCGGGCGCGGGTGCGGCTCTTTTGGAACAACACCGGGCGTCCGAAATCCGAGAGTCGAGACCGGTTTTCCAGAGCGTCGCCATTTTTCGCGAAACTCGAAATGGGGTCCGTCCGATTTCGGGTGCACAAAATCAGGCGACGGCCATGGCCTTCGGCGGCCCACGTTCGTCCTGCGTCCATCCCGGCGTGCACTCCACGCTGCGCCAGAACTCCCGCAATAACTTGACGCCGTGTCGCATGGCCTTGCATTTCGGCTCCGCCGGCGCTCATGCGCCGCACTCCGACGAAAGGCTCGGCCCTACGGCTACGCGAGGGTCGTCGCACTCCGCTCGTCGCTTACGCTCCCTCGCTTTCCTGTGCTCCTCCTCGGACACCTTGTGGAGCATGCGCACCGTCTCCCTACCAGGTCAACTCGCTCTGAGACGGATCCACCGCCCCATGGATTCGAAGAACTTCGGGGCCAAGTTTACCACATCGGCGGAGATTCATCGGGGACAGGCTGCGCCTACCGGAAAATATCGAGCAAGGGCTGCGGGGAGAAAATTCAGCCGCAAATAAACGCCAATGAACACAAATATATTCAAGAAAAGTCGACGAGGATGACCCCGCCTCTCGGCGTGTTATCGGATGTGCATTCGAAGTCGGCAATGTCTTGGGTCCTGGGTCTTTGGAGTCCGTGTACGAGAACGCTTTGTGCGTCGAGCTGGCCAAACGCGGACCTCAGCCGAGTATTATTCGGCTCATTTGCGTTCATTTGCGGCAAAAAAGAAAAAAGGCTCTCTTGCGTTTGGTGTGGATAGCGGGTCATAGCGACCTGACTCAAGTCGTGATGGGAAGCCCCGCCTGGACGACGAACGGAGAAGTCGGCAGCTGGGTCAACTTACCCGCCACAAGGTAGAGGATGGGAATCAGGTGCCTGGTGGTTCCGTAGCCGCGGGCCCTGGCTTTGGCGGGCCTGGATGAGCAAATTGACCGCCTCGACACGGCCGTTGGTGAGCCTGGAATCGAACGCATTGAGGAGGCCTGGCCAGTGCTTCTATAAGCGCCTTGGCCACCGCCTTGATCGGATCCAGGCGGTAACGGCACGCCTAGCTGTACCATCTGTCGAGGAGCGGCCCGGCTTGCGCCGCGCTCTGAGCGCTGTGAAAGA
>Ga0209457_1000023_pt1 | contig 72722 bp, 66 predicted proteins | sample WorMetHEROISLAND_5_FD_187410 | JGI IMG/M metagenome (GOLD analysis project Ga0209457, IMG submission 187410) | Marine gutless worms symbiont microbial communities from Max Planck institute for Marine Microbiology, Germany - Olavius sp. 5 HERON... ... | reverse complement strand
GGAGGAGGAGGCGGCCGGGGTTGAGCGGTGGTTGGGGCGGATGGGGTTGACCGCGATGGCCCGCCGCAGGGCGAGGGACTTGTCGGGAGGCGAGGCGCAGAAGGTCGCCCTCGCCAGGGCCCTGGTCACGGCGCCGGACCTGCTGCTTCTCGACGAGCCCACTTCGGCTCTCGACGCGGGGGCACGGGTCCGCGCCAGACGCGACCTGGCCGACCGGCTCGCCGAGTTCGAGGGGCCTCGGGTGCTGATCACCCACGATCCCGCCGAGGCGTTCCTACTCGCCGACGAGATCGTGGTCCTTGAGGGCGGGGTCGTCACCCAAGCGGGCGCCGCCGAGGAGATCCGGCTTCGTCCCCGGACCGGGTATGTGGCCGACCTGGTCGGCGTGAACCTCTTGACCGGGACGGCGCGAGGCGGGGTGATCGACGTCGGCGGGCACTCGATCCGGGCGGCGGGCGCAGCCGTCGGCGGCGAGGTCCTGGCGACGATCCGCCCGCACTCGATCTCGGTCCACAACAGACGGCCGGAGGGGAGCGCACGGAACGTGTGGGAAACCACGATCGTCAGGCTGGAGCGTCAGGGCGAGAGAGTCAGGCTGGGCGTCGGCGACCCGCTGCCGCTGGCGGTGGAGGTGACGTCGGCTGCCGCCGACTCGTTGGGGCTGGCGCGGGGCGGCCGGGTCTGGATCTCGATCAAGGCGAGCGAGATCGCCGTGACCCCCGCCTAACCCCCCCCAATCCGTTTTCTGATGCTCTGGAGTCGGAATACCGCAATCTGTGCATTGAGAAACGGTCCGCGGGGGCGGGACCGCCTCCTGCGCGGCGATCGGCGCAGGCGCCGGGTCGGCCCCCAATTCCGGGTCGTCGCCGCACCGATCCGTCACACCCGGCCTGTAACGTCGGGCGAGCGAGATCCGATCAGGGCGGATGACCGACATGCAACCGGCAATCACACATCCCGGGCGGGCTCAGAGCCCGACGACCTTCGCCGACAACATGCGGCTCCCTGTGCACAGGTGGTTCCGCTACTCGGCGGGCTTCTCGGCCGAGCTTGTCCTCTCGATCCTGGCGGAGGTCGATGAAGCGACCGTCCTCGACCCTTTCGCGGGGTCGGCGACGACTCTGCTCGCCGCGCAATCCGGCGGAGCGGAGTCGATAGGCATCGATCCTCACCCGTTCGTCTCAAGGGTCGCGGAGGCGAAGCTGTCTTGGACCGCGGATGTCTCCGAGTTCAGGGCCGCCTCCGCTCTGGTGGCTTCGACGGCGCGTGCGCAGGCGCCGTCGGCGGGCCTTCCTCCGCTGTTGGCGAAGGCGTATCCTCAGAAGACCCTCGGAGAGTTGTTGGGTTATCTCGCCGCTGTCGAGTCGGTTGACGCGGGCGTCGCCGTCCGCAGACTGCTCTGGCTCGCTTTTGCGGCGATGGTCCGGCCGACTTCACCGGTTGGGACCGCCCAATGGCAGTACGTCCTGCCCAATCGGTCGAAGGCGAGGTCGATGACCCCGGCCGACGCATGGCTGGCCCAGACGTCCATGATGGCCTCCGACATGGCTCAGATGCAGGCGACAACGCAGACGGTTCCCTCTGCGCGGTTCCTCGCCGAGGACGCCCGATTGGAGCACCCGGAGATCCCGAGCGCATGGGCCAGCCATGTGATCACGTCGCCCCCGTATGCGAACAACTACGACTACGCGGATGCCACCAGGCTGGAGCAGTCCGTTCTCGGCGAGGTGTCCGGGTGGTCCGACCTGAAGGAGATCCGAAGGGATCTCGTTCATGCCTGCAGCCAGCACATGAGCGGCTACGCCGCGGAGGAGGCGCTCGCGCACGAGGCGCTCGATCCGATCCGCGACGAGCTGCTCCCCGCCTACGAGCGGCTCTCGGAAGTGAGGCTCGAGCGGGGCGGGAGGAAGGCGTACCACTCCATGATCGTCGCCTACTTCCTGGACCTCGCTCAGGTGTGGCGCCGGCTGAGACGCGTGGTAGCCGGGGGAGGTGAGGTCTGTTTCGTGGTCGGCGACTCGGCGCCCTACGGCGTGCACGTCCCGGTGGAGAGGTGGCTCGGTGCCCTTGCGGTGAGCGCAGGCTTCGAAGCGCCCCGGTTCGAGAAGATCCGGGACCGGAACACGAAGTGGAGGAACCGGAAGCATCGTGTCCCGCTTCATGAGGGTTACCTCCGGGTGAGGGGTTGAAATGGCGGAGGCGCCGGGGCATCGACTCGGCCAGATAATCGGCGAGACGCTGGAGGCTTCGATTGAGCCGGTGCTGAAGGGGTTCGCCCAGGAGCACGGGCTGTACCTGGACAGCCCGGGCCATCGACCCGCTAGACAAGGGAAGAAGGTCACTTGGGTCGACGACCGCGGCAACAGGCACGACCTTGACTTCGTGTTGGAGCGAGGCGGGACAGACGAGAAGCTGGGAACCCCGGCGGCTTTCATCGAGACCGCCTGGCGTCGGTACACGAAGCACTCCAAGGCAAAGGCACAGGAAATCCAGGGCGCCATTGAGCCCCTGCTCGCGAGATTCTCGGAGGTCCGGCCGTTCGCCGGCGCCGTGCTCGCGGGTGCGTGGACCATGAGCTCTCTGACCCAGTTGACGAGGGCGAATCTCACGCTCCTCAGGATCGAGTACGACGAGATCGTCGCTGCATTCGCCGGCGCCGGGATCGACGTCGATTTCGATGAGTCGACCGGTGATGCCTATCTGCAACTACAGGTGGAGCGGTTCGGCGAATTGACCAGGCTGGAGCGCGACGAACTGAGCGTCGCTCTCCGATCACTTGCGCCTGACGAGTACGAGCAGTTCATCTGCGGGCTGACCTCGTCGGTTGTCCGGACCGTCGCGGAGGTCAGGGTTCTGCCGCTTCACGGCATCGAGCTCCGATTCGAGTCAACTGATGATGCGACCGCTGCGATCGCAGGCTTTGACGCCTTCGCGGGGGAGGACGACTTCCACCGTGTGGAGATCGCCGCCCGGTTCAGCAACGGGGACCGCGTCGAAGCCTCGTTCGGAGAGCCGATCGGCGCAGTCTCCTTTCTTCGAGTATTCGACTAGCCGGGATGCGGATCCGAATGAGGGTGTGGCGGCCGCCGGGCCCGCGCCGGGTGATAGTCGACGTCGTGCCGGCTCAGGCGGCCGGTTGACTGCAGCCCGGCTGCACGGCTTGGTCGTGATCGGCGGGCGTTAGCCCTCGCTCATCTCGTCAAGGTCGGCCTCGAGAAGCCTTCGGTCGTCGGCGTCGTCGATCTCGGCGACGAGGGCGCGGGCGCTCGCCACATGCTCGGCGAACGTCTCGACGTCGTCGACGTCGGCCGCCGCCCGTGCGATGGCCTCGTGGGCGAAACCCTTCACGAAGGGCCCCAGGCCGTGCTCGACGGCGGTCTCCAGCGACCGCTCACCGAAGCGCCGCGACAACTCAGCGTGACCCAGGACGGCGAGCACTCGGGACACCTGCCAGTCGGCGATCGCCCGGTTGCGGGCGTCCCCGACCGCCGACCAGTGGTATTTCTGGGCGAAGGTTGAGGCGAGCATCTTCTCCTCCTGCTCCGGCGTCAGGTCGTCGGCGTCGAGGTACTCCCAAGTCTTGTTGAAGGCCCGCGGGGCGAACGTTCGGTGCCAGCGGGCGACCTCCTCGTCGGAGGGGTCCCGCTGAACGGGCTCAGTCACTCACCCACCTCCATCGGCGTAGGGAACCATCTCAACTCTTCCGCGGCCTCCGACAGAGCGGGGCCGTCGCCGTCGGGCGGCAGAGCGTCGCTCAGAGTTCGCCTGGCCTCCTCCAAGTGTTGGTCGAGGGCCTCGATCGGGAGGGTCGCGGGCGCAAGCCTAGATGTGTCGGCGAACCCGATGTCGCGCAGGCTCGCCGCCGGCGTCGGGCGCCCGTCGCGATGCCTCCACACGCCCGTCTCGGTCTCGAACGTGTAGAGAGGCAGTAGCCGCCGTCCGTGGTCGGCCGTCATGTGGACCGCAGCCAGGATGTACTGGAACTCCTTCTCCGAGATGAAGTAGTTGAAGTTGAGCCGGACCCACCCGGGTTTGATGACCTCGCACCCGTCGGCGATGACGTCCTCGAACCGGCTGCTCGTCTCCAGGTCGATGCCGAGCAGACGGTGCCCGTAGGGGCCGGCGCAGGAGCACCCGCCGCGGGCCTGAAGCCCGAACAGGTCGTTCAACAACGCCACGACATAATTGTGGTGGAGCGCCGTGGCGCCGCTCCTTATCACGAAGCTGACGATGGAGAGCCTCTCGGCGCCGTGGTTGCCGAGGATCTCGATGTTGGGATTCGCCTCCCACGACTTGATGGCTCGCCGGATGAAGCCCCGCTCGAGTCGGCGGATCGTCTCCACGCCCACCTCCTCTTTCAGCTTGAACGCGAGGCCGGCGCGAATCGAGCCGATGATCGCCGGGGTCCCGCCCTCTTCCCGGCGCTCATGATCGGCGACGTAGCGGTGACGGTTCGGCGAGACGTACTGGACCGTCCCCCCTCCGGGCACTGCGGGGACAGCGTTGGTCAACAGGTCCCTCCTGGCGACGAGCACCCCCGGGGTAGCGGGCCCGCCGATGAGCTTGTGGGGCGAGATGAAGACGGCGTCTTTGTAGTCGAGTTCGCCGCTCGCGGCCGAGCCCATTTCGATGCCGACGTAGGGCGCGGCCGCGGCGAAATCCCAGAAGCTCAGGGCGCCGTGAGAGTGGAGAAGCTCGGCGACTGCCTTGGTGTCGGAGATGATCCCCGTGACGTTGGAGGCCGCCGAGAAGGAGCCGATTCTCATGGGGCGGTCGGCGTGCTCGGCCAAGCGGTCGGCCAGCTCGTCGATATCGATCCGGCCGTCGGAGTTCTCGTTGATCTCGATCACCTCGGCGATCGATTCCCGCCACGGCAACTCGTTGGAGTGGTGCTCGTAGGGCCCGACGAAGATCACCGGCCGCTCGTCGGGCCTGATGGCGTCGCTGAGTCGGTAGGCCTCGTCGAGGTTGGCGGGGATTCGCAGGCCGAGTATGCCGATCAGGCGGTCGATCGCCCCGGTGGCCCCGGCGCCGGCGAAGATCACGGCGTGCTCGTCGTCGGAGGCGCCGACGCACTTTTTGATGATGTCCCGGGCCTCCTCGCGGAACCTCGTGGTCTGGAGGCCGGTGCCCGACGTCTCGGTGTGGGTGTTGGCGTACATGGGGAGGACCAGGTCGCGGATGTAGTCCTCGATGAAGCCGAGGCTTCTCGCCGACGCCGTGTAGTCGGCGTAGGTGACCCGCCGGAGCCCGAACGGCGTCTCGACGGCGGTGTCCTTCCCGATGACGGACTCTGCGATCTTGTCCACCAACTCCATCTGGGCTGAGGCTAGTGCTGTGTCGAAGATGTGAGCGCTCCGCCCATCCGGTTTCCTATTGCTCCGGATTCGCCTGTACCGTATTCCGCGAAACGAGAATGGCTTCTGACGGATCACGCTGAATGATCGTCTCAACGGACTCACATGTCGCCGGGTACCGGATCGCGTCGCATCTTGGCATCGTCTCCGGCAACACCGTCCGCGCGAAGCACATCGGCAGGGACTTCGGCGCCTTCCTGCGGAACATCGTGGGCGGGGAGATCGGGGCATACTCATCCCGGCTCACAGAGGCGCGCAGAGAGGCGACCACCAGAATGGTGGAGGAGGCGCAGCCAGTTGGGCGCCAACGGCGTGATCCTCGTGCGGTTCAGCGCTTCTGATGTGGCGCTCGGGGCTGTCGAGCTCTATGTGTACGGGACCGCTGTGCGCATGGAGTCGTCGGCCGGGGGCGACTAGGCGTTGTCGGGGAGGAGCGCAGGCTTCGTCGAGGGCTTCATTCGCGATCTCGCGCTGGCCGCGGCGGGGATAGCGGCGCTTCTGGGGATCGCCTACATGGTGCAAGTGTGGGGTTGGAGGTCGGCGCGCCGCTTGGAGGAGATGCGAAGGGCAGCTCGCCGTCACGTCGGGTGTCCCGGAGTCGGCGAGAAGACAGCTTCTCCTCTCGTCCGAGCACGTCGTCAGCGTCGGGATGCTCTTGACGTGGGCGGTCACGGTGAGGCTCATGTTCGGCAGGGAGTCGCGTTCTCTCACAAGGTGGGCGGCGCGGGAGCGCAGGCGGGTGCTTAGTCGGCTGCGGCGAATGGCGATTCAACGCGACGCCGACGGTCTTGCGTGTGTGCGCATCGTGCCGGTGCGGATTTCGAGGCGCGGGCGGTTCAAGCTCGGCTTCCTTGTGTCGGGGGACGCCTACTTCAACTCGAAGCCCGAAGCCGACTTCCTGGATTTCGGTGACCGGGCTCTCCCGAACGCGGCACGGTCCACGTCTCAGCGTGTGCAGTAGCACCGACGAGAGCCGCGAAACTGCACACGCATCGCCCAGGCAATCCTCGACCGTGTCGCTACATCCGCGTCGCGGCGAACCTAGGATCGGGCTCCATGAGCGCCCTCCCGGAGTACGAGACGTTCGACGCGACAGCTCTGGGAGGGCTCGTGTCCGACGGCGAGGTCTCACCCGGGGAGCTGGTCGAGGCCGCCGTCGACAGGATCGAGCGGTTGAACCCCGTCCTCAACGCGGTGGTGCACAAGACGTACGACCTTGCTCGAGCCGCCGCCGCCGAGCCGCCGCCCGCCGGGTCGCCTTTCCCCGGTGTGCCGTTCCTGTTGAAGGACCTGCACGCCGACCTCAAGGGTGAGCCGACGACGGGCGGCTCGCGCTCGATGGCCGATCACATCCCTGATCACGACTCGGAGATCGTGTCGAGGCACAAGGCGGCGGGGTTGCTCATCTTGGGCAAGACCAACACGCCCGAGTTCGGCTTGGCGCCGGGCACCGAGCCGGAGCTTCACGGCCCGACCGTCAACCCGTGGGACTCCGCTCGGACGCCGGGCGGATCAAGCGGGGGGTCGGCGGCGGCTGTGGCCGCCGGTCTCGTCCCGATGGCGCACGCTTCCGACGGGGGCGGCTCCATCCGCATCCCCGCCTCCGCGTGCGGCCTCTTCGGCCTGAAGCCCACGCGGGGGCGCAACCCTATGGGCCCGTCGCTCGCCGAGGGGTGGTACGGCCTCTCCGAGGAGCACGCCGTCACTCGCTCCGTGCGGGACAGCGCCCGGCTGCTCGACGCCACACAGGGCCCCGACATCGGCGCCGCCCACATCGCGCCGCCGCCCGTCAGACCGTTCGCTGACGAGGTGGGCGCCGACCCGGGCCGGCTCCGGGTCGCCTTCGACTCCGGGGCTCTTCTCTCGTCGGGCATCGACCCCGAGTGCCGGGAGGCTGTCGAGGCCGCGGCCCGCCTTTGTGAGGAGCTTGGCCATGAGGTGGCGGAGGCTTCGCCGGCCATCGACAAGGAGGCGTTGGCCGCGGCGTTCGTGACCCTCGCCGTCTCGGGGGGAGCGTTCGACGCTTCGATGGCCGAGCGGTTGAAGGGGAGCGCCCTCGCCGGGGACGACTTGGAGTTGACCCAGTGGGTCATGAAGAAGGCGGGCGACAAGATCTCGGGTGCCGGGCTCTCTTGGGCCATGTACACGGCGAAGCAGTCCGCTCGGACGGTGGGCCGGTTCATGTCGAGCCACGACGTGTTCATGACCTCGACCTTGGCGTCGCCGCCCTGGCCCACGGGCGACTTGGCGCCCGCTCCGTCGGAGCGCATGGTCCTGAAGGCGGTCAAGGCCATCCCGGCGAAGCCGCTGCTCGACTCTCTTGTGAAACGACTCTCCGGCGAGCTGTTGCGGCCGATCCCGAACACGCCCCTGTTCAACATGACGGGCCAGCCCGCCATGTCGGCGCCTCTCCATTGGACCGACGGCGGGCTTCCGGTCGGCGTCCAGTTCGTCGGGCGGCACGGCGACGAGGCGACTCTCTTCCGGTTGGCGGCCCAGCTTGAGGAGACCCGCCCCTGGTTCAACCGCTGGCCGCCTCTTGCGGGCGGGGACGGGCCCGACCGACCCACCGGCGAGGGTCCCGCCCGCGGCTGATTGTGGGGGACTACACGACGGTCTCGGTGGGCGGCGAGGAGGTGCGGGTCAGCAGCCCGGGCCGGCTAGTGTTCCCGGAGCAGGGTTGGACGAAGCTTGATGTGGCGGAGCACTTCGCCCGGGTCGCCGAGGGAGCGGCTCGGGGGGTCAGGGGGCGGCCCACGATGTTGAAGCGTTACATGAAGGATGTGACGGTCGACCCGATCTACCACAAGCGGGCTTCGAGGAACACGCCTTTTGAGACGGTCGACATCCGGTTCCCGTCACAGCGTCCCGGGTCGATGAACGTGCCCCGCACCCAGGCCGACGTGGTGCGGCTGGCCCAGCTCGGTTGCCTCGACTTCCACCCGTGGCCGGTGCGTGCCGAGGACGTCGACCACCCCGACGAGTTGCGGCTTGACTTCGACCCGACGCCGGGCATCGGCTTCCGCGAAGTGAAGGAGGCGGCGGCGGGGGCGAGGGTCCTACTGGGCGAGGCGGGCCTGGTCGGATGGCCCAAGACGTCGGGTAGCCGGGGCGTGCATGTCTATGTGCGGATCGAGCCGATCTGGGATTTCACGCAGACTCGACGCGCAGTGCTGGCCTTCGGGCGTGAGTTGGAGCGGAGGATGGGCGGTTTGGTCACCACCAAGTGGTGGAAGGAGGAGCGGGTCGGGGTGTTCGTCGACTACAACCAGAACGCCCGGGACAAGACGGTGTCCTCGGCCTACGGGGTCCGGGCCGGCGGGTTCGTCTCGACTCCGGTCACCTGGGATGAGCTGGGCGACGTCGAGATCGAGGACTTCCCTCTCGGATCGTTCGCCGACAGGTGGGCCGCCGTGGGGGACTTGACGGCCGGGATCGACGACTCGCCGGGGCGTATCGACGCGCTCTTGGAGTGGGTGGCCCGCGACGAGGAGAACGGGATCGGCGACGCCCCCTGGCCGCCGCACTACCCGAAGATGGCGGGAGAGCCGCCTCGGGTACAGCCGTCGAGGCGGAGACGACCCGACGAGGACTACTGACCGGGCGCCCGGTCGGCGGCCGCCGGTGTCGAGCAGGCATGGCCGGGCCGGCCCGCCCCGGTCAGAGGGCGTCGCGGCGGCGCAGGGCCCAGGTGAGGCCTGCAAGGCCGACCACCGTCACACCGACGATCTTCACCACGCCGCCGCCGGCGCCCGCCTTCACGGCGCCGAGCATCTCCTCGGCCTCCATGCCGACTCTCGGCGCCAGGTCGGCGTATATCGACAGGGCGATGCGCCAGATGGAGAACTGGCTGAGGCCGCTCACCGCCGAGGCGACGATCGACTCGACCACGATGATGTAGCCCAACCCGGCGAGGATCGCCCGGGGGACCAGGTAACCCAGCGGCACGAAGACCGCTGAGTAGCCGGCGGCCGCGGCGACGAACAGGGCGAGGCCGGACAGGGCGACCGAGACGTCGACGCCGACCGCCAGCGCGGCCAACAGCGTGACGACCCATCCGCCGACCCCGATGACCAGGGCCGCGGCGACCCCGGCCGCCAAGGCGGATGCCGCCAGCCACAATCGGGGCATCGGCCTCATGTAGATGTAGGGGAGGGTTCCTGCGTCGCGCTCCTCGCGCAGAGTGGCCACCGTCAGGATGAGGGCCGCGATGGCGTAGGTGAAGCCCACCGTCGACACGATGCTCGAGTAGAGGATCTCCCTATCCCCGATGCTCGAGTCGAATGCGGTGAGCCAGTAGACCAGGCCGGGCACGGAGGCGAGCGCCAGCAACGACAGGACCCGCCCGCGGCGCATCATCCGCATGTAGAGGTGGCGCGTCAAGACCATCAGCGGTTCTCGACCAAGTAGCGGAACACCGACTCCAACGACTCATCGGACGGCTCGACTCGAGTCAAGGCGACTTGCCGTTCCAAGGCGAGGCCGGGAAGCCTTGTCGCCAGGTCGGCGGCGTCGTTGGTCTCAATGCGGAGTTGGCCCGTCCCCAAATGGAGGGCTACCACGCCCTCGGTCTCGATCAGCCCGGCGGCCAGTCTCCGCGCCTCGTCGCACTCGACGAAGACCTGGCGCGGCTTGTCGGTCATCGCGGCGCGGATCATCGCCACGCTCCCAATAGCGGCGAGACGGCCGTCGACCATGGCCACCACCTGGTCGGCCATCCGCTCCACCTCGGCGAGGACGTGAGAGGAGACGATCACGGTCTTCCCCGCGGCGCCCAGCTCGCGGAACAGGGCGATGAGTTGCGCCCGTTGCACCGGGTCGGCCCCGTTGAGAGGCTCGTCGAGCAAGAGAATCTCCGGGTCGGTGACGAGCGCCGCGGCCACCTTGGCCCTCTGCCGCATGCCTTTGGAGAACCCGCCGAGCCTGCGGTCCGACGCGTCCGTCAGCTCCACGGTCTCCAGCGCCCGCTCAGCCCGCCCCTGCGGGTCGTCGACCTTCGCCAGGCGAGCGGCCAGCTCAACGAACCGGCGCCCCGTCAACCTCTCGTAGATGGCCTCGTCCTCAGGGACCAGGGACATCCGCCGGTAGACCGGCGGGTGTGCTCGGGGGTCGGAGCCCAGGACGGTGAGGCTCCCTTGGGACGGCCGCTGTAGCCCGGCGATCACCCGCAGCAGGGTGGTCTTGCCCGCGCCGTTGGGTCCGAGGAGCCCGGTGATGCCCGGGCCGAGCTTGAGGCTGACCTCGCTCACGGCGACTTTCAGCCCGAACCACTTGGACAACCCGTCGACGACGATGGTGTCGCTCACGCCAGCCTCCGGTAGCGGGCCCGGACGAACACCGCGGCGAAGGCGACCAGCGCGACGATCACGACGACCGAAGCCCAGACCTTGAACCCGGCCGCCTCGGGCGAGTACTCGACGGTGTTGCCGAGCAGGTGGTCGCGGATGATCCGCGGGTGTGTGTCGAGGGACAGGAGCGAGGCCCAGCGCGCCCCGGAGAACTCCGCCTCGGCGACGCGGCGGGCGATCCCGGTTCCCGCCGTCAGGAGGCCGAAGTAGGCGGGGGCGGCGATCCCGATCCGGTTGATGACGGCCGACAGCGAGAACACCACGGCGCCGTGCAGCGCCACGAAGGACAAGGTGGTGACCGGGACCTTCCACAACACGTCGAGGTTGTCGCCGAGGTAGGTGAGGAACCCGTCGCTTGAGATCAGGGCCAGGCCGAGGTGCAGGACGATCTGGGGGACGATGTAGATGGCGGAGATCAGCGTGACCAGCGCCCCGGTCTTGGAGGCCAGGTAGCCGTCGACGGTGAGAGGCCTCGAGAAGTAGACGGAGAGCACGCCTTTGGTGCGGTCCGGTATCAGCAGCGAGGGGCCGGCGAAGGCGATGAAGAGCAACGAGATGGCCGAGTAGAAGTCGAACAAGCCGCCGTAGGTCGGGACGTTCCGCCTGAAGCTCTCGGCGATGTTCCCGATCGACCAGTGGATGCCGATGAAGACGGCGGCCGAGATGAGGGCGATTGAGATGAGGGCCCAGGGGAAGACCTTCAGCCGGGCCTTGCGCCCGAGGCCGAGGATCCGGCGGAGAGCCTCCTTGTAGACGGCGTTCCTCGCCCCGGCGGCCCCGGTGCGGGGGCCGTCGTAGGCGCGGTACCCGCGATCGAAGATGACCTGGTCGGTCACGCTCCCTCCCCGAGGAAGAGGTCTTCGAGGGAGGATGCTCCCCGTTCCATCCGGACAAGGCCCGCCCCGGTCGCCGCCGCCGCCTCGACGACGGCGCGTTCCAGGTCGTCGCCCCCGGGGCCAACCACGAGCCGTTTCCCGTCGACGGCGGCCGCGATGTCGTGAGCGGCCAGCCGCTCGGCCACCTCGTCGGCGGCGGACAGAACCTCGACCAGCACCGTCCCGCCCCTGCTCGACTCGTCGATGGGGCCGGAGCGGAGCAGGTCGCCCGCGTCGAGCATGACCACCCAGTCGCAGGTCTCCTCGATGTCGGTGAGGACGTGGGAGCTGATGATCACGCTCATGTCGAACTCGCCGAGCCGCCTGATGAGGTCGAGCATCTGGGCCCGCCCCTCGGGGTCGAGGCCGCTTGCGGGCTCGTCGAGGAGAAGGAGGTCGGGGTCGTGCACGATGGCCTGAGCCGCCTTCACCCGCTGCTGCATGCCGGTGGAGAAGTCGCCCACATACCGGAAGCGCTCCTCCTCAAGGCCGACCAAGAAGAGGGTCTCGGAGGAGCGGCGCTTGGCCTCGCGCGGCGGGATGCCGGCAAGCTGCGCTGCGTATGAGACGAAGTCGGCTGCGGTCTGGTCCTTGGGGAGGCACTCGACCTCGGGCATGTAGCCGATGCGGGCGCGCACGGCCAGGGGGTCGGTCTCGGGGTCGGCGCCGAGGACGGTCATCCGACCCGCGGTGGGGTGGAGCAGGCCGAGCATCAGCCGTAACATCGTGGTCTTGCCGGCGCCGTTGGCGCCGACGAGGCCGGTGACGCCCGGGGGGACCCGCACTGTCAGGTCCTTGAGGGCGACGACCTCGCCGTAGTCGTGTGTGAGGTCGTCGACCTCGAGCACGTTCTGCTGAGTCATCGGCGCCAAGTGTGCCACAGTCGGCACGCATCAGGCGGACGGCATCGGTCAGACGGCGCTGTCGGCTCGGCGCTGCGATTCGTGGAGAGGCTCGATGGGCGCCCCGGTCATCATCCGGTACCCGGCCCAGATCAAGGAGAGGCCGATCAGCTCGGTCACATACAACACCTCCACCCGGCCGCCCCGGGCGAACGCGCCGCCGACGCCGGGGAGGATCGCCCCGACGGCGATGAACGCGTTGCCCCAGACATGCGACGCCGGGCGATCATGGCGGCGGCGGTAGCGCATCGCCGACCAAATGGCCCCGCCGGCCAGGAAGATCACCGCATACAGGTTCAGCGGGGGAGAGAAGTAGCGCACCCACTCCCATTCCATGACGGCGCCCGTGAGCCTGTGCTCCTCGACCAGCTCAGCGGTGATCGGGACGATGATCGCCGCGGCCGCGGCGACTGCGATGTAGAGCAGGGAGACGACGGTGAGGCGGTCGGCCGTCTTCTTCTTCATCAGCAGGTAGACCGTGCCTTGGGCAAGCGGCCAACCGCCGAGTAGGGCGCCTGCGACGTACCACAGGCGAAAGGCCGGCTCAGACCAGCCGAAGACGCTCGTCCACGCCTCGGCGGACGTGCCCAGCCCGAAGGCGGTGACGCCCACTGCCCACCAGAGCAGGTATCGGGCGGCTCGCTTTCGTCGCCAATGGCGCCAAAGGGCGCCGGCGAAGAAGGCGGCGATGACGGTGGTGGCGACGGGCGCCAAGAGCACGGGCTCCAAAGGCGTTCTCCTTACGACGGCTGGGCGGCATGCAAGAGGGCCCCGCAGCCGACTCGAAGTCGGCATCATCTCGACACGGTGTCGTCGGGCGGGCCGGTATCGTCGGGCGGGTCCGTCATGCGCCGTGGGTTGTGCGGAGGTCTGTCACAGGCGCCGCGTATCATCGGCTGTGGCTCGAGACTCGGAGAGGGAGTCGATCCGTGATCAACGCCGACAAGCCGCAACGCTGGAAGAAGGACATCGCCGCATCGGTCGACCTGTTCAACACCTGGTTCCGCTCGTTCAACACCTGGTTCCGCTCGTTCGCCCCCAGCGCGTACCGGAAGACCAGGTTGGATGTGGAGGCTGAAGTCAAGGCTGCCTTCGCCAAGACCGGCGACCTCGCGGACATCAACAGCGGATCTCTGAGGGCAAACCCGCAGACCGTCAGGGTGCTGCGCATGGCGACTGCTCCGCCGATCGCCCGGGATCGCCTTGTTGGGCTCGCGTACTCGAAGCGTTCCTTTGTGAAGACACTTGAGGCCGGCAGTCTGCCAAGCCGCACGACAGCTCAGGAGCTGGACGCGCAGTTGAGTCGGATTGGCGCGACGCTCACCGAGTTGCTCGACATCGACATCTTCCCTTGGCTCGCCGAGAGCAGGCCTGCCGCTGACGACGAGCGTGATCGCGCGGCGACGATCGTCGCTGACCGGCTTTGCGGGGCCGTAGCCGACCCAATAGTCCGAAACGCTCAAGAACGCCGCCAGTTCGCAGTTGTCAAGGAGTTCTTGGAGGAGAGGGGCTACAGCGAGGCTCATCATCCAATGGACAGGCGTATCACCGAGATGGCGCCGGGCACATTCCAGCTACAGATGAACTTGACGGTCGGGACGGAGAACAGGGTCAAGATCCCGATCGACATCGCGGTCCAACCCAGAGCGCCGTAGGCCGCCGGGTTGCCGATCTTCATTGAGGCGAAGTCCGCCGGGGACTACACCAACACAAATAAGCGTCGGAAGGAGGAGGCCACAAAGGTTCGACAGCTTGTCGACCACTACGGCGATAGAGTGCGGTTTGTCCTCTTCCTGTGCGGGTATTTCAGCAGTGGGTTCCTCGGGTACGAGGCGGCCGAAGGCATCGACTGGGTTTGGGAGCACCGGGTCGAGGACTTGATGGAGCTGGGGTTGTGACTCTGGGCGAGACGCTCGGGGAGTTGGGCCGACGCGAGGGCCGACGCGTCGCCGTTCAGGCCGAGCTCGACGCCGAGAGGTCTCAAGCGGAGCGCAACCGGATGGGTCAGTTCGCCACGCCTGCCGCCCTCGCTCGCGACATCGCCGAATACGCCGTGTCGTTGACGCAGCCTGAGGCGCCGATACGGTTCTTGGAGCCGGCGTTGGGCTCGGGGTCGTTCTTCTCGGCTCTGCTCCAGTCGGTCCCGGCCGAGCGCGTCGAGAGCGGTTGGGGGGTCGAGCTCGACACTCGGTTCGCCGCTGCGGCCCAGCGGGTGTGGGGAGACTTTGGGCTCGAGGTCGTCGAGGGGGACTTCACGTCGGTCTTCGGCGACCTCCCTCGCGCCAACCTGATCCTGACCAACCCGCCCTATGTCAGGCACCATCACCTCGACCCGGATCGGAAACGTCGGTTGCGGGCGGCAAGCGCCGTTGCGGGCCTGTCTGTGAACGGCCTTTCCGGACTCTATGTCTACTTCGTGGCGCTGGCCCACCTCTGTATGGACGACGGAGCGGTCGCCGCTTGGCTGATCCCGTCGGAGTTCATGGGCGTGAACTATGGCGGCGCTCTGCGCGACTACCTGACCCGGCGGGTCGAGCTCATCCGCATCCACCGCTTCGACCCCGAGGACGCCCAATTCGACGACGCCCTCGTGTCGTCGGCCGTGGTGGTCTTCAGGAATCGTCGCCCGGCGCCGGGCGGCGCTGCCCAACTCACCTTCGGCGGGACCGTGACGGCCCCGGCGCAAGTTGAGGGAGTGCCGGTGGAGTCCTTGCGCGAGAGCCGCAAGTGGACCGCATATCCGAGGGTCCCAGCGGCGAGAGCCGGAGAGGCCAGGGCCGTCACGGCAAGGGCCGCCCGAAAGACGGTCGTCCTTGGGGACCTGTTCAAGACCCGACGCGGCATCGCGACCGGCGCCAACAGCTTCTTCATCATGGAACGGCGCAGGGCCGCCCGCCTCGGCTTGCCCGCCGAGCATCTGAAGCCCATCTTGCCGAGCCCTCGCCGTCTCGCGGCGGACGTCATCGAGGCGCTGCCGGACGGGTATCCCGACGTGAGCCCCGCCCTCGTGGTGATCGACTGCGACAAGCGGGCCGAGGAAATCCAATCCCGCTGGCCGAGCCTGTGGCGGTACTTTGAGACCGGGGCGGCTGAAGGGGTTCGGGATCGCTACCTCATGCGGAACCGGGCGCCCTGGTATCGGCAAGAGCGGAGAGATCCGCCTCCTTTCCTCTGCACCTACATGGGGAGGGCCAAGACGAGCGACAGACCCTTCCGGCTCATATGGAACAAGTCGGACGCGATAGCCGCCAACACATACTTGCTGTTGTACCCGATCGGTCCCCTCGCTGCGACCCTGGAGAGGCGCCCCGACCTTCACGGCGCCGTGTTCGACGCGCTGAGCTCGTTGAGCCGCGCGAGATGAAGGAGGAGGGGCGCGTCTACGGCGGGGGCCTCCACAAGATCGAGCCCGCCGAGCTGGCGCGCGTGCCCGTCGAGACGATCATGCAGCGGATCCCCGAGCTGAGGGAGGCGGCAAGCCAGGCGGCGTTCCTGCCGGGTGCGGCCGACGACGGGCAAACGGCGTTGTGGGCGTAGCCGGGCGGTCGGCGGGCCGTCTCCGAAATGGGCAATGGGTTAGAGTGGCGCCGTGCCCATGATCGCCCCCCCGTTGGAGATGACCGCCGAGCAGCGGTCGGAGTTGAGTGTGATGGCCCGGTCCCAGTCGGCGCCGTATCGCCAGGTCCGTCAGGCGAAGGCGTTGCTGTGTGCCGCCGACGGCATGGCCAACTCGGAGATCGCCCGTCGGTCGGAGGCGTCGGTGTCGTCGGTGAGGCGGTGGCGGTCGCGGTTCGAGACCGAAGGTGTGTCTTCGGTCGGTCGCGTCCGTCCCGGCCGGGGCAGGCCCCCGACGATCAGCGACGACAAGATCGAGCGGATCGTCTTCGACACGAAGCACACCGTCCCCGGCGACGGGTCGGCGGCGTGGTCGACCCGGACGATGGCCGCGCGGCACGGGGTCAGCAAGGACACCGTCGCCCGGATCTGGCGATCGCGCAGGTTGAGGCCGCGGCGGGTCGACTGACCGCCGGCCGACCCCCGACTTCGGCGCCGAGGCCGGCGTAAAAGCGGCTTCTCAACATCCAAGTCGCCGCCATGACGGTTTCCCAATGCACACATTTCGGCATAGGCGAATCCAGAGCATTAGGAAACCGTCAGGGGAGGATGTCGGCGAAGGTGAGGCCTTCAGGCCGGTCGAGCTGACTCATGGTGCAGCCCTCGGCCTCCTTGTCGGGCCGCCAACGATGAAACCGCGAGGCGTGACGGAAGCGGTCCCCCTCGAGCTGGTCGTAGCTGACCTCGACGACCACCCCGGGCCGCACCGGGATCCAGGAGTCCTTCCCGGCCGACCATCGGCTCGGCGCACCCGGCGCTCGCGCCGCTTCGCCGAAGCTCTCCTCAGCGCGGAGCGCCATGAATCGCTCGTACAGCTCGGAGCGGTTGACGTCGGGGAAACCAGAGCAGTGCCCGACGAAGTGCAGCTCGCCCCGCTCGTCGTAGAGGCCGAGCAGGAGCGAGCCGATCTTCCCCCCGTCTTTGTGCTCTCGGAACCCCCCGACCACGACGTCGACCGTGCGGCGGTGCTTGATCTTGACCATCGCCCGCTTCCCGTGTTGGTAGGGAAGCTCGGGCCGCTTGGCGATCACCCCGTCGCAACCCGCCGGCTCGAGCTCGTCGAACCAACGCTTGGCGACGCTCTCGTCGTCGGTCTGAGGCGTCAGGCGCCAAGGCGGGCGCAGCGACGAGGCCAAGGCCTCCAGCCGCTCGCGCCGCTCCGCCAGAGGCGACTCGCGAAGGTCGTCGCCCCGATCGGCGAGAAGGTCGAAGACGACCAACTCGGCGGGCGTCTTCTCCGACAACATGTCGACCCTCGACTTCGCCGGGTGGATGCGCTGCTGAAGCGAGCTGAAGTCGGTCGCCCCGCCGACCACGACCACAACCTCCCCGTCGAGCACCGTGCCTGCCGGGAGCCGCTCCAGAGCCGGGCCCAGCTCCGGGAAGTAGCGGAGCAGCGGGCGCCGGTTCCTCGAGTCCAGTCGGATCTCGGGCTGGGACCAGCACACCGCGCGGAACCCGTCCCACTTCGGCTCGTAGACGAAGGCCCCCTTCGGCCAAGTCTCGGAGACTCTGGCCTCCATTGTCTCGACGGGGGCGGGGAAGGGATGACTCACGGGCGGCGAGTCTATGCCCGATACGCTGGAGCCCACTGATGATTGAGCGCATCGGGAAGCGGGCTCGCTTCGCCTATGAGCTGCTCTCGGCGTCGGTCCGCGAGCACGGGGCGGTGCGCGCCAACCGCATGGCGGCGGCCATCGCCTATCGCGCCTTCTTCTCGCTGGCGCCGCTGCTCATCATCGCCGTCAGCGTCTTCGGCATGATCCTCGGCAGCGACTCGGAGGCCCAAGCGGAGATCCTCGCTGTCGTCGAGAGGGCCGCCGGGGCCGAAGCCGCCGCCGCCGTCGAGGTCCTGCTCGCCTCCACGGTCGACAGCGCCGACACCGCGGCCGTCGTCGGCGGCGCCCTTCTGCTCTGGGCCGCCTCAAGCCTGTTCGCCCAGGTGCAGCGCGACTTGAACGACATCTTCAGGGTCCCCCGCGAGCGAAGGGCCGGGGTCGTCGGCTTCATCAGGAAGCGGGTGATCGGGCTCGGTTGGGCGCTGGGCCTCGGCCTTGCCCTGGCCGCGGTCTGGCTGGTCAACCTGCTGTGGAGGTTTCTGGGGAACCTCTTCCCCGACGACCTGGCTCAGCTTCACAGCTTCATCGGCTATCTGACCCCGCTCGTCTCGGTCATCCTCTTCTCCGCCATCTTCGGCCTCAGCCTCCAGACGATGACGGCGACGCGGATCCGATGGAAGGCGATCCGGTTCGGGGCCCTCGCCACAACGGCCGTGTCCCTGCTCGCCGCCTACGGGGTCGGCCTCTACTTCGCCTGGGACGAGGACACGGCGGCCCTCACCGTGGTCGGGTCGGTGCTGATCGTCCTGTTGATGGCCTATGTGTTGGCCGGCGCCTTCCTGTTCGGCGCCGTGATGACGAAGGTCTACGGCGACTTCCTGGAGCACGGCGACGTGAAGCCGCCTTCGGTCAGGCTCGCCGAGCTGGGACCCGGCGGGTGACCCCCTTTCATTGCGCCGTCGCCGGCGATAGTCTCGACGTCAGTGTCGATTGATATCGCCGGTTTCATAACCGATCTCAAAGACCACGCCGCCGAGCACGGGTTCCACGTCCACGACGAGCGCCACTTCGTCGAGACCTACTCGTTGCGTCAGTCCTGGGAGCTTGACGTCCATCCCGAGGCCGGGTGCGGCGGGCCCATCGACCTCCATGTGGCTCTCGACGTCGACCCCAAGGTGGTCCTGTCGTTGCGCGAGCTTCTTGATGAGATGCGCGACGAGTTCGAAGAGCCGGACGACACGTACTTCCTCGACATCTACTTCAACTGGGCGGTCCCTCCGCTCCAGAACCCGCCCGACCTCCTGATCCTCGCCACCGACCTCGCCGGGGTCAGCGGGACGGCCCTCTCGATCGAGGTGGCGGCCATCGACTCGTTCGCCGCCGTGACGGACGCTCCGGAGCGACGGCTCAGGCTGCAAGGCAAGTCCTCGGTGAGCCTGGTGGACGTGATCATGGGTAGGGAGCAGCTCTGCGACGTGCTCGACCGGTCGCGCGAGGTGTCGGAGTACCTGCTTGACCGGGTCGGCGCGTGGATGGAGCTACCGACCTGAAGTCGCGCCGTCTCGGCCGGTCACCCGAGCAGGGTGGTCAACGACCAGGCGCCGAGGGCGAGCGTGATCGCGAGGAGGGCGAAGAACCCGATCCTGGTCCACGGCCCCGGCGGGGGGGCGACGGCGGAGTCCTCGTCGTTCGACGCGGCGTCGTCCTTGTTTGACGCGGCGGCGTCTTCGTTTGACGCGGTGTCGTCCTTGTTCGGCGGCATCGGAGACAAGTTAGGCGATCGCAGCGGGCGGCGACGTCAGAACGGCGCCCCGATCGCCTCGCACACGAAACGGGTGTAGGCCGACGCCCTCCTGTACATGGCGGCCAGGTTCGCGTCGAAACCCTCCGAGGTCACGTCGGCCTGGGACAGCCGCGCCGAGGCGACGAAGCTCCTGAGCCGCAGGTCGTCGGCGTGGGGGTGGTCGGGGCCGAGCTCGTTGGGAACCCGCTTCAACATCGTCTCCTCCTCGCGCTCGGTCTCCCACACATCGGCGAAGGCCTTTCCTTTGGCCGCCCTCCTCCACGCCGCCGGGTCGTCGTGTATCGCCTGTCGCACCTGCCGCGCCGTCGCCGCGTTCGGCCGCCAGATCCCCACCCCCGCGTAGCTGGACCGCGGCTCGAGGTGCAGGTAGAAGCCGGGGGCGTGCACGTCTTTGCCCATGACGTGACGGAACTGAATCCCCACGTTCGTCTTGTAGGGGGTCTTGTCCTTCGAGAAGCGCACGTCGCGATAAGGGCGCATGAGCGAGCCGCCCACCGTGCGGGGGTCGGCGACGAAGTGGGGCGAGATCTTGGAGAGCCGGGGTCCGAAGCCCTCGATGAACTCGAGGGCGGGCTCGCGGATCGTGTTGATGTAACGCTGCTTGTTCTCCTCCCACCAGGCTCGCTCGTTGTTCTGCTCAAGCTCTCTCAGGAAGATGTACAGGCTCTTGGTGAAGCGGCCCTTGGCCACGTCATCCTTTCGGTCGCCGTCTCAAGCCTACGCGGCCGGGCGACGGGTTTGAAGGGGGTCGGCCCGGTCAGTGAGGCTCGGCCTCCCGCTCCAGCTCGTCCCACGGCGCCCGGAACCCGTCGCGCATGGCCCCGCCGAGCGTCCGGAAATCGTGTCGAAGGACCCAGACGGCCGCGAGCAGGAAGACGACGCCCACGCCGATCCGCGCGTACTCCGAGTGCTCCATGGCCAGCCTCCCGGTCTCCGCCAGCCACGACTCGGCGAGTTGCGCCCCGAAGAGGCCGAGCATGATCCAGGCCTCCGGCCTGCTGATCGTCCTGCTCGCGATGATGGCGACGGCGAACACCGACTGCGCCGCCGTCACCCACAACTCGACTCGCTGAACCGAGTCGAGGGGCAAGCCGTGCGGCCGCCCGGAGAATATCGCGAAGACGATCGGCAACGTCCCGACCAGGAGCGTCCACTGGTTCACCTTGGAGGAGATGAGGGCGCCGATGCCGGTCCGCGAGGCGAGGCGCCACGCGAAGAGGGTGGCGATGAGAAGCTCGGGCGCCTCCGACGCCAGGGGCGCAAGCCACTTGACCAGGAGGAACTCGCTGATCCCGACGGCTTCGCCCAACTCGATCAGCGACTCGGCGAAGGGCTCGGCCACCGCGAGGATGGCCCCAGCCGCGAACGCAAAGGCGACGTAGTTGACGGTGCGGCGCCTTCGCTTCGGCAACGAGCCGATGTAGGCGCTGGGGCCAACCAGGTGGGGCTCCTCGGGGGAGGCGCCGGCCAGCCGGATCATGTAGGCGACGTAGATGCCGACGAGGACCGCGGCGTCGAAGAGCGTGAGGGTCGATTTGAGGAAGAGGGTCAGGCCGTAGAGCGAGGCGACGGCCAGGTAGGCGATGTCGACGGTTTGGGGCCTGGTGAGGACGACCTCGCTCGCCGTGGCCCCCTCGGCCTCCGCCGGGCTCACCCGCTTCCGCTTCACGCGCCAGGTGCCGAGAAGGATGACCAGCGGCCACCCGAACCCGATCAGCAACTGGTTGGCGCCCGTCATGTTCGCCAGGGCCAGCGGGCCGTACTGGTCGGCGGCGCCGGTCTCCGCGAACTCGCCCCCGGCTTTGGCTGTGAAGACGAAGTCGACCGCGTACTCGGGCAACACGGCGATCAAGGCGAGGAAGGCGAGGGCCAGTCCCGCTCCGATGTCGAGCTGGATGACCTCCGCAGCCCACGACAGGATGAAGGCGGCGCCGACGATGGCGGCGCCGAAGAGGGCGGCGGAGACGATCGGGTCAATGTGTTGGCCGCTCAGTGTGAGAGCCACCCCGGGCACGGTGGCGGCGACGGCGAGCGCCATCAGGGCTATCTGACGTTTGGCGCTCAGCTCGGACTGTACCATTTGCGGGGCAGCCTAGCGGTGCGTCGCAGGCGTCCCGCCCCCAACCGGTTTCCTGATGCTGTGGATTCGGTATGCCGAAGTTTGTGCATTGAGAATGCCCCGCGGCCGGCGAGGGGGACCGCGCCGACCCGATTCGCCGTCTTGGCGGCGGTCGGCCGGGGCGGGTCAGCCCAGGCGCCGGCGACAGCCCCAGGCGGTCCAGTAGCCCTTGCCCAACTCCTGGTAGCGGTTCGTCAACCAGGCGGCCACGGAGATGTTGGCTTCGGGGTCGAAGACGCTGTGGCCTGCCCACCCGGCGCTCGGGGCGGCCCCCGCCCAGGTGCCGGGGAGGAACTGGAACAACCCCGACGTCCCCGAGAAGGGGCTGTAGGCGTCCGGGTTGCCGTGGCTCTCGCAGTCGAGGATGCGCAGAGCCTCCTCGACTCGGTTGGCTGGGAACCACGCTGCCACAAGTGGGCGCCAGCGCTCCACCTTGGGCGGGTGGTCCCAGGCCCGGTCGCTGGGCGGCGGGGCGGCGCCTTCGGGAGTCGGGTCGCCGCTTTCGGGAGTCGGGGTGGCGCCTTGAGGAGGCTCGGTGGCCCGACGCGCCCGCTCCTCTTGGCGGCGCCGCTCGTCTTCGCGCGCCCGGGCCAGGTCGACGGCTGAGAGAGCCTCCCTGTGCGCGGCTTCTGCGTGTTGAGCCTCGCGGACCGCGTCGGCGACCGCGTCGTCGGCTCGCTCGTAGAGGTCGGCGACCCGGCCGACCTCCGCGTCGAGCTCGTCTCGTCTCGCTAGGAACTCGCTCTGCTGCGCGAGGTGGGTCTGTTGAAGCTCCTCAAGGTTGCGCCGCTTGACGACGAGCTGGTCGACGGACTCCTGCCCGGCCGCCACCACGTCCTCGACCACGGCTCCGGCGATGATCGCCTCCTCGACCGAAGCGGAGTTGAACAGGTTGACGGTCGAGGAGAGGACGGTCATGTAGGCGTCGACGGCTTGGGCCTCGATTTGCCGCCCGATGCCGTCAAGCTCGTCGGCCGCATGTCGGAGTTGGCCCGCGGTGCGATCGAGCGCGGCCCCCGCCGCGGAGAGTTGAGCCGCGATGTCGTTGGCCGCGGCGATGGTCTCTGTGAGCTGCCGTTCGATCTCGTCGCGCCCGGCGACGGCCTCGCCCACCAGCCCGGAGGCGGCCTCCGCCTTTCTCTCGGAGGCGGCGGCGCCCTCTTCGGCCTCGTCCACGGTTTGCGCTCGCGCGGGAACGTAGCCGCCGAGGGCGACGGGCAGGGCGAGGACGGGCGCCAGGGCGAGGACGGGCGCCAGGGCAGCGGGGAAAGGGCGAAAACGCCGCATGGGGATGGGAGGAAGGGTAATCGGGCCGCCGGGCCCTGAGAAGGCCGGGCACCCCCCGGGGAACGGCGGTCCCGCCGCCGATCAACCCCCCACCCTCAAACTGGTTTCGTAATGCTCTGGATTCGCCGATATCGTAGTTTGTGCATTGAGAATCGTGGGACGAGACGCCACAGCGACCACGAGCGCCGGGACCACGAGCGCCGGGACCACGAGCGCCGGGACCACGAGCGCCGGGACCACGAGCGCCGGCGCCGCCCCCGGGCGGGCCGAGGCGAAGGCGGCGGGCGAGATCCACTTCGTCAACGGCCGCCCGTTGCGGGGGCCTTTCCCCGAAGGGACCGAGACCGCCGTCTTCGGCATGGGGTGTTTCTGGGGCGCGGAGCGGCGGTTCTGGCAGAAGCCCGGCGTCTACGTCACCTCGGTCGGGTACACCGGCGGCCACACCCCCCACCCGACCTACGAGCGGGTGTGCGGCGGGGACACCGGTCACGTCGAGGCGGTGATGGTGGTGCACCGGCCCGACGAGACGGCGTTCGACGAGCTGCTGCGCGTCTTCTGGGAGACCCACGACCCGACCCAGGGCAACCGGCAGGGCGCCGACGTCGGCGCCCAGTACCGGTCGGCGATCTTCACCACGACCGACTTCCAGCTCGACCAAGCGATGCGCTCGCGGGAGATCTACCAGGCGAGCCTGACTCGACGCGGCTTGGGCGCCATCACCACCGAGATAGGCCCGCTGGGCGAGTACCACCTCGCCGAGACCTACCACCAGCAGTACCTCGGCAAGAGCCCGCACGGCTACGACTGCGCCGCCTCGACCGGGGTCGCCTACCCGGGGTTGGGCGAGGGGGCGGGGCTCAACCCCTGACGTCTCTCCTCCGGGGCGGGACTCAGCCCCTGACGTCTCTTCTCTGGAAGGCGGGCAGGGAGGCGCCGACCAACACCGCGAACACCGCAACCAGCACCCCGGCGTGGGCCCAGTTCATCCCGCGCACCAACGGGTCGCCGCCCAGGTAGTAGTGGAACGGAGAGATCTTGGCCCAACCGGCGAAGCGCTCGCTCAGAGGCATGAACGACCAAAGGAAGTAGCCGGCGAGGATCATCAGCGACGTGGCGTAGGACGCCGCCCGGCTTCTGCCGGTGGCCGCCCCCACCAGAAGCGCGAAGGCCCCGAACACCATGCCGAGCAGCGACACCAAGAGCGACGTGGCTGCGATGTTCCCGACGGGGATGTCGGGCGGCGCCAAGAGGACCGTCGCCCAGACGCCGGCGAAGGTGACGGCGCCGAGGGCGACCGAGTAGCCGATCAGGGTGAGGGCCTTCTCGAGGATGATCTTCGACCGGGCCACCGGGTTGGCGAGGAGCAGGTCCATGGTGTTCCTCTCCTCCTCGCCGGAGACGGCGCGGGCGCCGATGAGCACGCCGAGCACGCCGAAGACGATCGGGGCGGTCATCGAGAAGATCTCCGCTTGGAGGAACCCCTCGAAAGAGCTCATGTCGGCCCCGCCGATCATGGCGGTCAACACGTCGGGGAACTGGCCGGCGAGCTCGAGCATCACCTCGTCCATCAGTCCGTAGACAGGTCCCATCATGAGGGCCATCCAGAACATGATCGCCGAGCAGACCACCAACAGCCCCTGGTGCTCCGACGCCGTCTTCATGGCGATGCGCGACACCCGGGCCGACCCGGCGATTCGCTCCGCCGCCTTCATGGTGAGCGGGTGCTCGCGCATCCGGTCGAGGAGGGTGGCGGTCGCGGTGCGAGACCTCAGGTCCCGGCGGTTGACTCCGACGACGGCGACGACCAGGAGGAGAGCGGACAGCCCGCCGAGGACCGCCATGTCGTCCCAGGCGACGCCGTTGAGGTGGGGGGCGCCCTGCGCGAAGTAGCGCCAGGGGAAGATCTTCTGCACGGTCTCGGCGCCTTCGATGAGCGGGAGGATCCCGTAGGCGAGGTATGAGACGACCATGACGGCCACCGCCGCGCCGGAGGCGCTCTTGGCCTTTCCCGTCCAAGCGCCGACCGCGGCCGCCGCCATCCCGTAGAAGACGGCGTTGATCGCCAGGTGGGTCACGAGGGCCTCGGTGTGATAGGGCGACATGTCCACGCCGAGCAACGACGGGACGACGTAACCGGCGAGCAGGAGGATCACCGCGCCTGCGGCCACCACGGCCAGCATCGACGCCAGCTTCGAGACGAGGATCGATGTGCGGCTCTTCGGGTTGGCCAAGAGCAGCCCCAACGTCCCGTTCATCTCCTCCCCGGCGATGGAGGCCGTGCCCATCGATATCGCCAGGCCGGCGACGGTCAAGGCGCCCATGAAGCTGTACATCGCCCCGAAGGCGAGGCCCGCCCCGTCGGCCCCCTCGGGGATGCCCATCATCTCCAGGATGGCGGGAGGCATCGTCTCCATGTAGAGGGTGAGGTCGATGTCCTTGTACACGGCCATGCCCATCAGGAGGAAGACGCCGATCGAGCCGGCGCCGACGGCCATGGCGCCGACGCGGTCGCGGGAGGCCTTGGCGAAGACGTTGGAGTGCGTCACCCCTCCTCGTCCTCGTAGTAGGTGAGGAAGATCTCCTCGAGGTCGGCCTCCTCGCTGTTGATGTCGATGAGGCGGGGCCCTGAGCCGGCGGTCGCCAACAGTTGGTCCATCCTGCCGTCGAACGACATCGAGACGCTGTGGTCGGAGGCCCTCAGGTCGCGCACGCCGGGCAGCGCCTCGAAGGCTGCGGCGTCGACAGGCCCGTCGAAGAAGAGCTCGACCTTGCGGATGGCCTTGGAGCGCAGGTCGTCGACCGACTGCACCTCGATCAGGCGGCCGCGGCGGATGATCCCGACGCGGTCGGCGACCCGTTGCACCTCGGACAGGGTGTGGCTGGAGAGGAAGACGCAGCTCCCCTCGGCCGCCGTCTCCCGCACCAGCTTCTGGAACTCGCGTTGGACCAGGGGGTCGAGGCCGGTGCTCGGCTCGTCCATGATGAGGACGGCGGACTTGTTCATGAAGGCCTGGATGAGGCCGACCTTCTGCCTGTTGCCCGAGCTGTAGTCGCCGACCTTGACGTCTAGGTCGCTGACGAGGCGCTCGGCGAGGAGCTCGACGCGGCCCCAGTCGACGCCGCCCCGGAGGTTGGCGAAGTACTTGAGGGTGTCGCGGCCGGTGAGGCTGGGGTACATGGCGAGGTCGCCGGGCACGTACCCGATGTCGCGGCGCAGCTCGACCGCGTGGGCGTGGGTGTCCTTGCCGAGGATCTCGGCTCGTCCCGACGTGGGCCGGATCAGGTCGAGCACGGTTCGGATCATGGTGGTCTTCCCGGCGCCGTTGGGGCCGAGGAACCCGAAGACCTCGCCGCTGAAGACCTCCAGGTCGAGATCGACGAGAGCCTTGACGTCGCCGTAGTGCTTGGTCAGTCCCTCCGTCCGTATCGCCGCGCCCATATTCGTTTCCTAATGCTCTGGATTCGCATGTAGCGTAGTTTGTGCATTGAGAGAGATCTCCGGCGCGCGATCCCGGCCCGGGATGTCGACATGAAGGTCGGCGTGGGGATACTCGGCGGCGGGACGGTCGGCGGGGCGTTGGCCCATCGGCTGCTCACCGAGAGCGGGGCCATCGCGGCGAAGGCCGGCATCGAGTTGGAGCTGCGCCGCCTCGCGGTGCGCGACGTCGGCAAGGCGCGTAAGTACACGTTCCCGGAAGCCGCCCTCACCGATCAGGCGGCAGCCGTGGTCGACGACCCCGATGTGCAGCTTGTGGTCGAGTTGATGGGCGGCCTCGACCCGGCGGGCGACTTGGTCATGGCAGCGCTGGAGGCGGGCAAGCCCGTGGTCACCGCCAACAAGGAGCTGGTGGCGGCCCGGGGGAAGGAGCTCATCCAGACCGCGGAAGACCGCGGGGTCTCGCTCCTGTTCGAGGCCGCGGTCGGCGGCGCCATCCCGATCATCCGCCCCCTCTCCGAGTCGCTGGCCGCCGAGCGGATCACCGAGATCCTCGGCATCGTCAACGGCACCACCAACTACATCCTCACCCGGATGTGCGAGGGCGGCGCCGACTACGTCGAGGCGCTCGCCGAGGCCCAGGAGCGCGGTTACGCCGAGGCCGACCCCACCGCCGACGTGTCCGGCGCCGACGCCGCCTCGAAGGCGGCGATCCTCGCCTCGCTCGCTTTCGGCGCCTGGGTCGGGAGCGACCAGGTCTACAGGGAGGGGATCGAGCGCATCGAGTCGGCGGACATCGCCTTCGCCGCCGACCTCGGCTATGTGCCCAAGCTGTTGGCCGTGGCGACCGGGGGCGAGCGCGGGGTCAGTGTCCGGGTTCACCCCACCCTCATCCCGACAAGCCATCCCCTCGCCAACATCGGGGGCTCGCAGAACGCGGTCTTCTTGAGAGGCCCGGATGTGGACGAGCTTTTGTTCGCAGGCCCGGGGGCCGGGGGAGAGCCGACCGCCACTGCCGTGTTGGGCGACATCATCGAAGGGGCGCGGGAGCTTCTCGCTGGGGCGCCGGCGCCTCCCCGGGTCCGTTTCGCCCCGGGCGAGGTGCGGGACTTCGCCGAGGTCGACACGAGTTGGTACCTGCGCCTCGAAGTGGCGGATGAGCCGGGTGTGCTCGCTCAGATCGCTTCGAAGATCGGGGAGAGCGCCGTGAGCATCGAGTCGATGGTGCAAATCGGGCGGGGCGAAACGGCGACGCTGCTGTTCATCACCCACGCCTCGCCGGAAGCAGACCACCAGGCCGCCGTCTCCGCGCTCAGGGACCTGACCGCGGTCCGCCAAGTGGCCGCAGCGATCAGAGTCCTGCCCGTCGCCTAGCTGAGCGTGTGCAGTAGTACCCCTGAGAGCCGCGAAACTGCACACGCATGGCTGAGCGTGTGCAGGGTCGTACGGCGGGAGGGTTAAGCGGCGACGAGGACCGCCTCAACCAGGGCCGCGGCGTCGAGGCCGGCGAGGTCTTCGACGTCGAGCTGAACATCGGGCGTCACGCCGGCGCCTCCAAAGTCGAGGCCCGCCGGCGTCAGCCAGCGGGCGATGGTCAGCTTCACGGCGCCGCCGTTGGAGAGGCCGAACCGCTGCTGGACCGTGTTCTTCCCGAATGTGCTCTCGCCGACAAGGGTGATCCGCTCGTTCTCCCGGAGGACCGCGGAGACGACCTCGGACGCGCTGGCGCTCCCCTTGTTGACGACGAAGACGAGCTCGATGTCGTCGGGGACGATCGAGTCGCCCGTGACCGAGTAGGTCTGGGCGCCGTCCGGGCTCTGGGTCACGACGACGTCCCCGCGGCTCATGAAGGCCGAGGCGACGGCGATCGCCGTGTTGAGCAGCCCGCCCGGGTTGTCCCGCAAGTCGACGATCAGCCGTCCGACCTCCTCAGCCAGCAGCTCGGTCAAGGCCTCGGCGAGCTGCTCGTCGGCGTTTCCGCTGAACACCCTCAGGCGTATGTAGCCGGTGTCGTCGAACCGCTCCGACTCGATCACCGGTATGACGACGGCGGCTCTGCGCACCGAGACGTCAAAGGTTGCCCCGTCCCGCTCGACGGTGAGGGTCACCTCGGTCCCGGCGGGCCCGCGGACGCGGGAAGTCACCTCGTCAACCGTCCAGCCGATGACCGACTCGCCGTCGACGCGGGCGATGGCGTCGTCCCTCTGCAGCCCGGCGGCCTCGGCCGGCGCCCCGTCGATGGTGGAGACGATGAGGATGCGGCAGGTCTCGGACATGACCTTGCACAGCTTGTCGTCGCCTTCGATCGTGCGGTCCTCGGGCGAGACGATGGCGCCGATGCCTTCGAACGTCCCCTCCTCCTCGCGGTCAAGTAGCTCGACGGCGCCCTCGTTGAAGTAGGCCGAGTTCCGGTCGAGGGCGTGCCCGGCCATCCCGGCCACGATCGCCTCCGCCGCCTCCATCGTGTCGTCGGCGGTCTCCGCGGCGATGTCGCAGGCCTCCTTGAAGGCGGCCGACGGGAGGGCGCATGTCATCGGCTCGGCAGCGTCGGCGCCGTCAAGCGACCTGAGCGCCTTGGCGGCCCCCGCGGCCAGGTCGCCGTCCGCCACGTCGTCGACATAGTGGGTCTGGATCAATTCGTAGGCCTCGCAGACGATGGCTGCGGGCTCTGCCGCCTCGTCACATGCCACCTCGTTGACCTGGCGGTCGGCGAAGGAGGCCCCATCAGCAGGAGTTGAGCCGGCGGCGGGGGGCGCGGCGGTCGAGTCGGCGGTCGTCGGCCGGCACGCAGCCGACCCCAGGCACAGGAGAGCGACCGCGGCGACGAGTCTCAGTGAGATCACGGCGCGCCAGATGTTCGTCGCGTCAGCGTCCAATTCGCAGCTCCCTGCCGGTGACCGTATCCGAGCGTGTGCGGTAATGCGGCTCCTGTCGGCACTACTACACACGCTCACGGCCATGTAGTAGAAGTGAGATCGGCGGTTAGCCTCACAGGTCTTGAGCATTCGACTAGATGCTCGCTCGCCTCACGGTGGTCGAGTTGTTCGCGACATCGTCGGCGGCCGGTGGGCTCAGCCCATGGGGGAGGCCGACCTGACCGTGGGCGAGGGCGCCTGGGCCCTGCCCGGCTTGGTGGACGCCCACGCGCACCTGGCGAGCGCCGAGCTCACGTTCGAGCCCGGCGCCCTGGCCGACGCCAAGCGACGCGCCCGCGAGGCGCTGGAGGCGGGGGTCACCCTCATCCTCGACAAGGGATGGTCGGACTACACGACCATTGAGGTGATCGACTCCATCCCCCCCTCGGAGCGTCCGGACATCGAGGCGGCGGCAAGGATCATGGCGGTCCCGGAGGGTTACTACCCCGGCTTCGCCCTCGAGATCGACCCTTCGGACATCGAGAAGGAGGTCGCCGAGCAGGCGGATGCCGGCGAGGGGTGGGTCAAGTTGATCGGGGACTGGCCGCGTTCGGGCAGAGGCGCTGTGGGCAACTTCACTCTCGACGAGTTGCGCCGGGCGGTCGGGGCCGCCGAGGCCGCGGGCGCCCGGGTCGCCATCCACACCATGGCGCCGGAGATCCCCTCGATGGCCGTGGCTGCAGGCGTGCACTCGATTGAGCACGGGCTTTTCTTGACCGAGCCCGACATCGCCGCGTTGGGCGAGCGCGGAGGGATGTGGGTCCCGACCTTGTTGCGCATGGAGGAGACGGTGATGCAACTCGGGCCCGAGTCGACGGGAGGGCGCCTTGTGCAGGAGGGCCTCCACAGGGCGCAACTGAACCTTCCCCTCGCCCTCGAAGCCGGGGTTCGCGTCTTGGCGGGCACCGACCTCATCGGCGCGCCGGCCGACGTCGCCGCCGAGGCGATCAAGTTGGGCGACTACGGGCTCTCCGGCCGGCAGGTCGTCGACGCCGTCGGCATCGCAGGTTTCAAGGCGACGGGAAGGCCCGCAGGCTTCGCCGTCGGCGCCCCGGCCAACGCCGTGCTCTTCTCGGTCGACCCTTGTGAGGAGCTTGCCGCCTTAGCCCACCCGACACACGTCATCAGGGAGGGTCGGCTGCGGTGAGGCTCGTCCTCGCCTCGTCTTCTCCCAGGCGGCGGGAGCTCCTCAAGGGTCTCGGCCTGGCTTTCGACGTCGAGCCGCCCGATGTCGACGAGAGCAGGCGACCGGAAGAGGCCCCGGGGGTCTATGTGGAGAGAGTCGCCGTGGACAAGGCCGTCGCCGCCGCCGGGCCGGGCCGCGTGGCGCTAGCCGCCGACACGGCCGTCGTTCACGAGGGGCGGGCTCTCGGCAAGCCGACGCACCCCGAGGAGGCCAGGGCCATGCTCCGCGCCCTCGAGGGAGACCGTCACGAAGTGCTCACCGGCATGGCCGTCGCCTCCTGGGACGGGCGGCCAAAGGTCGATTCGGTGGTGGATGTGACGGGGGTTGTGATGCTCCCGATGACCGACGATGAGATCGCCGACTATGTGTCCACCGACGAGCCGATGGACAAGGCGGGCGCCTACGCCCTTCAGGGGGCCGGGGGTCGGTTCGTCGAGTCGGTGGAGGGGAGCCCGTTCACGGTTGTCGGCCTTCCCATCCATTTGGTCGCCAGGATGATCTCCCACAGCGGCCGCGACTTCGCGTCGTTTCTGCGGGCGCCGCCCGGGTCGCCGGGTCGATGACGGGGCCGGCGCTGCAGGCCGGCGGCCCCGCTGGCCAGCCCCGCCCGCGTTTCTCAATGCACAAACTACGGTATAGGCGAATCCAGAGCATAGGGAAACCGGAAATGGCGGGTTTGAGGGTGGGGAGGGTCGTGTGAGCGTCCTTCCCTTCGACGTCAAGGGCGCCTACGTCGAGCTCAACGGGATCGACCTGACCGAGATCGGCCCGGATCGCAGCGTCGGCCGGCTGGAGATCGGCGAGCAACACCACCAGCCCTACGGGGTGGTCCACGGCGGCGTCTACTGCACGCTCGCGGAGACCGTCGCATCGACCGGGGCCGCGGTTTGGGCCATCGGGCGGGGCATGGGGGGCGCCGTCGGCGTCACCAACAAGACCGATTTTCTCAGGGCGACGACCGAGGGCGTGCTGATCGCCGTCGCCGCTCCCATCCACCAGGGCCGGACTCAGCAGCTCTGGCAGATCGACATCACACGCGAGGGCGACGGGAAGCTGGTCGCGCAGAGCCAGGTCCGCCTCCACAACATCTCCGACACCCGCATCTGAGCCGGGGCCCCTCCCTTGGGTAGCGGCTCCGAACGTGCGACCCTTTCGCCATGACAGCGCGTCAGGTCAGCATCAGTCGTCTCGCCAGCCTCGGCTCGAGGGCGATCTCCAACGCCTACCGCGACCTGTCGGCCGGGTTCCTGACTCTCACCGCCCGGGCCAAGACCCGGTTCGAGTCGCGTGACTGGGCGGGCATGACACAAGACGCCGCGGAGCGTCTCGACATGTACGGCGAAAGCTCGCGGGCCACCGCCGAGACGGTGGCTGAGATCCTGGGTGATCGGTATCTCGACAAGCTGGTGTGGGTCGCGATGAAGGCGGCCTACTCGGCGTTCGCCATGGACCGCCAAGACTTCGAGCTGGCCGAGACCTACTTCAACTCCATCACCCGCAGGGCGTTCGCCACGGTCGGCGTCGACCCGACGATCGAGTTCGTCGACACCGACTTCGACACCCCGCCCACCGAAGGGCTCGTCGCCGCCCACAGGTCCTATGCGGGCGGGCCCGTCGGCGGGTTGGTGCGGTCTGCGATCGACGACATCGGGTTGAAGGCGGCATTCGTCGACCTCGAAGGAGACGCGGGGCGAGTCTCCGATGAGATCGAGGGCAGGCTCGCCGACCTCGGAGCGGGCCCCGGCGTCGACCGCCTCGAGATCGTCTCCGACGTCTTCTACAGGGGCAAAGGCGCCTACCTGGTGGGCCGGGCCGTCTCCGGCGCCGCGACCCTCCCGCTCGCCGTCGCCCTTGAGCACGAGGCCGGGGGGGTGCGGGTCGACGCCGTCCTCCTGACGGAGAACGACGTCTCCGTGCTCTTCTCCTTCGCCCACTCCTACTTCCACGTCGGGGGGGAGCGCGTCTACGACCTGGTGCGCTTCATCCAGGAGCTGTCGCCGCGCAAGCGGCTGTCCGAGTTGTACATCTCGATCGGCCGCACCCGCCACGGCAAGACCGAGATGTTCCGTGAGTTGCTGCGGACCCTGGAGACCAGCGACGACGTCTTCGTCAGGGCGCCGGGGATGGAAGGGTTGGTGATGTCGGTGTTCACGCTTCCCGGGTTCGAGATGGTGTTCAAGGTGATCAAGGACAGCTTCCCGCCGCAGAAGGCGACCACGCCGAGTCAGGTGATGGACAAGTATCGGCTGGTCTATCGGCACGACAGGGCGGGGCGGCTGGTCGACTCGCAGTCCTTCGAGCATCTCCAGTTCGACGCCGACCGGTTCGACCCCGAGCTGCTCGAGACCCTGCTTAGGGACTGCTCGCGGACCGTGCAGCGGGACGGGTCGAAGGTGGAGGTCGTCAGGGCGTACGCCCAGAGGCGGGTCGAGCCCCTCGACATCTACCTGAGCGAGGCGCCGGTCGAGGACCGCCGGGCGGCGGTGGTCGACTTCGGCGCCGCCATCAAAGACCTGGCCGTCACCGGGATCTTCCCCGGCGACCTTCTGATCAAGAACTTCGGCGTGACGAGGAACGGACGGGTCGTCTTCTACGACTACGACGAGTTGACCGAGATCGGCGACTGCAACTTCAGGGAGATGCCGGTGGCCGCGTCGATCGAGGACGAGATGGCGGAGACGCCCTGGTTCCCGATCGGCCCCGACGACGTCTTCCCCTCCGAGTTCAAGGCGTTCCTGGGGTTCCCCGGGGAGCTGCGGGAGCTGTTCTTGGAGAGGCACTCCGACCTGCTCGGGGCGCCGTGGTGGAAGGAGATCCAATCGAGGATCGCCGAAGGCGAGATCGTGTCGATCTACCCCTACGCCCGGCGCCGCCGTCTCGACGTCTAATAGCCTCGACGCTCATGGGCTTCCGGATCGGCTCGCTGGTCGTCGACCCGCCCGTCGTCTTGGCGCCGATGGCGGGGGTGACCAACGCCCCTTTCCGGCGGCTCTGCCACGAGCTGGGGGCCGGGCTGTTCGTGTCGGAGATGATCGGCGCCCGTGCGCTGGCGGAGCGCAACGAGAAGACGCTTGCCCTGGCCCGGTTCGACGAGGACGAGGCGCCCCGGTCGATTCAGCTATACGGGACCGATCCCGCCTCGATGGGCGACGCGGTCGCCGCGATGGTCGAGGAGCGGAGCGTCGACCACATCGACCTGAACTTCGGTTGCCCGATGGCGAAGGTGACGCGGCACGGCGGGGGCGCCGCCCTGCCGTGGAAGATCGACCTGTTCCGGATGATCGTCCGGGCCGCGGTCGCGGGCGCGGGCGCCGTCCCGGTGACGGTGAAGCTGCGCAAGGGGATCGACGAGGAGCACCTGACCTTCGTCGAGGCGGGGCTGGTCGCCGAGGAGGAGGGAGCGGCCGCCGTCGCGTTGCACGCCCGGACGGCTCGCCAGCTCTACTCGGGCCGGGCGGACTGGGGCGCCATCGGCAGGCTGAAGAAGGTGACGTCCGCGGTCGCAGTCCTCGGCAACGGCGACATCAGGACCGCCGACGACGCCGTTCGGATGATGGAGACGACGGGGTGCGACGGCGTTGTGATCGGGCGGGGTTGTCTCGGCCGCCCGTGGCTGTTCCGGGATCTGACCGACGTGTTCGCCGGCCGTCCGCCTCAGGCGCCGCCGAACCTGGGTGAGGTGGGTGCGGTGATGATCCGCCACGCCCGGCTGTTGGAGGACAGCTTCGGGGAGAAGATGGGCCCGGTCCTATTCAGGAAACACCCATCGTGGTACCTCAAGGGGTTCCCGGTGGGTCCAGCGCTGCGGGACGCCATGTCGCGCGTGGAGTCGGTTGACGAGCTGGTGCGGCTTGTGGGTCGGCTAGACCCGGACGCGCCGTTCCCGAAGAAGGCGCATCGGATGAACCGCGGGCACAGCCGCGGCCCTCGCCCCGTTCGTTTGCCGCGGGGTTTCCTCGACTCCCGCGCCGGGGACCGTCTCGGCCCGGGAGCGGAGCGGGCGGTCGGCGGAGGCTGATGCGTGTGCAGTTTCGCGGCTCTCGTCGGCACTACTGCACACGCTGGGCTTGTCAGCGCTCGGCGAGGCCGACGACGGCGGTCAACATGAGATGGGCCATGGCGTCGAGGGTGATCCCGTCGGCGTCAAGCTCGGCGTCCACACCCACGAAGCCCATAGCCCGGGCCCTCGGGTCGGCCGCGCAGGCCCGCACCCCCTCAGCCAACCGGCGCACGGTCAGCCCGCCCGGCCGGGCGGCTGGGCAACCTGGAGCGAACACCCGGTCGAGCACACCCAAGTCGACGTCGACATAGAGGCTGTCGCACTCGCCCAGAGCCTCGAGGGCGCTTCGCGCCGCGGCCGTCATCCCCGCGACCTCGATGTCGGCGACCGTCGTTGCAGCGACCCCGGCCGCCTCGCAGCGTTCCCTGCTCGCGGAGAAGTCGGCGAAGGCGCCGGCGCCGAGCACGACCACATTCTCTCCGGGCAGCCCGCCTTCCTCGATCAACCGTCGAATCGATGTGTTGGCCGAGCCGCCGGCCGAGGCGCTCTCCGGTGTGCCCGGGCCGCAACAGTCGACACAGCAGCCGGCACAACAACCGGCGCCGTAACAACCGGCGACGCAACAGCCGGCGCCGAAAGCGACCACCCCGACGCGGGACAGGTCGTCGGACATCGCAGCAACCAACGGCCCGGTGATCGCTGAGTCGCCGCCCAGGTACAGGGTCAGGTTGGCGTCGGGGCGGCTGCGGGCCAGTCTCTCGACCTCGGCGGCCATGGCGTCGGCGTCCAGCTCGGAGACCGGCCAGTTGCCCACGTCGCGCACCATGGTGTCGCCGCCGAAGTCGATCCCGGCCTCGCCGTGGAAGGTGGAGAACCGGCCGAGACGGTCTCGCACCGCCATCGGCGTGAGGTCGGCCCGGGAGAGCGACGCCTTCGAGGACGGGACCCCCACCACGAGGATCTCCGGCTTGGCGTCCTCGCGCGACAACCAGATGTCGGCCGTCGGCGGGAGTGCCGGATCGGGTGCGGCGGCCGGGTCGGGCGCGGCGGCTGGGCGGGGCGCCTCGGTCACTTGCGGAGCATCCCGTCGAGCCGTCGGTTGGCCACATAGGCGCCGATCAGCCCCATCACGGCCAGGAAGGCGGCGTGGCCGAGCATGGTCCGGTCGATCACCCCGAGGGTGAGTCCCCTCAGCAGCTCGGTCCCGTGATAGAGCGGCGAGACCCGGACCACACCGTGGAGCATCGGCGGGTAGACGTCCAGCGGGACGATCGTGGCGGAGAACAGGAACATGGGCATCGTCACCAGCGACACCAAGTCGAAGTCCTGCCACGAGCGCATCCAAGTGACGGCCGCCAGGCCGACCGCCCCGAAGGCGAAGCCGATCAGGGTGGCCGCGGGCACGGCGAGGGCGGCGGTCCACGACTCGGCGAGGCCGAAGGCTGCCATCACCACGATGAAGCTCGTGGAGTAGATGGCGCCTCGGAGCAGGGCCCAGCCGATCTCGCCGATAGCTATGTCCGCAGGCTGCATGGGCGTCGTCAGCACCCCTTCGTACACCTTCCCGTACTGGAGCTTGAAGAAGATGTTGAACGAGGTCTCGAGGACGGCGCCGTTCATGGCCGAGGCGGCCATCATCGCCGGGGCGACGAAGGCGGCGTAGGACACGGGCGCGCCGCCGGGCCCGGGGAAGTCCTCGACCATGGCCCCGACAACCACGCCGACGGCGAACAGATAGAAGACGGGCTCGAAGAACCCGCTGAAGACAACCTTCCACAATCGCCGGTAGACGATGTAGTTGTGCTCCCAGATCCGGTGGGCGCGGAACGGCGTGATGCGGGTCGCCGCCCGGGCGCTCATGGCCTGATCCTCCTGTCGAGGAAGCGGATGGAGAGGCCGATGCCCGCCCCGGCCATCGCCAGCAGGTAGCCGAGATGGGCCCACATCGGGATGGAGGAGACCGTCGGCGCCTCGGCGCCGACCAGGATGACCTTGCGCACAAGCTCCACTCCGTGGAACAGCGGCGTGGCGCAGGCGATGGGCTGGAGGAAGCCGGGAAGCTGATCGACCGGGAAGAACGTGCCGGAGAAGAGGAACAGCGGGACGATCCCGAACCGGAAGAGAGTCGAGAGGCTCGTGGCGTCCTCCCGCGTCAGGGTCCAGGCGGTGATCACGGAGGTGAAGGCCAGCCCGGTGAGGACTGCGGGCGGGACGCCCCTCAGGGCGGGGCCGAGGCTCACGGCGCCGAACGCAGCGGCGATGACGGCGAAGACCGCCAGGATGAACAGCAGCCTCGCCGCGCCCCAGATGAGCCGTCCCCACACGATGTCCGCTGGGCCGAGCGGCGTCGTGATCGCCCCCTGGAAGTTCTTGCGCCAGAGCACCCCGGCCATGACCGGGAACGAGCCGTCGCCCGCCCCGTTCTGCATCGCGTTGGCGGCCATGAGCCCGGTCGCCACAAAGGTCAGGTAGGGGATGCCGAGGTCCTGCGGCCCGCGATCGACCATCGTCCCCAGCGCGGCGCCCATCGCGGCGAGATAGAAGACGGGGTTGATGAAGGAGCTGATCACCGTGCCCCGCCACGTCCGGCGGTAGGCGACGACCTCCGACTCGGCGAACCGGAGTGAGCGGGTGAGGGCGGTCATCAGTCGATGAGCCTCCTGCCGGTCAGCCGCAGGAAGACGTCTTCAAGAGTGGAGCGTCGCACCAGCATCTGCTCGGCGTGGATGTCGCGGCTGTGGAGGCCCGCCTGGGTCTCGTCGGCGTCGTCGGTGTAGAGCAACACCCGGTCGGCCAGCACCTCGGTGCGAGAGGCCAGGCCGTCCAGCTTCGGCGCCGCCTCGCGTTGGCGGTCGTCGGTGAACCGCAGCTCGACCACTTCCCTGGGGGCGTATCTCTCGATCAGCTCCCGCGGCGAGCCCTCGGCGACGATCTTCCCTTGATCCATCACCACCAGCCGGTCGCAGAGTTGCTCCGCCTCGTCCATGTAGTGGGTGGTGATGATCAGCGTGGCGCCCTCCTGCTTGAGCCGGTAGAGGCGGTCCCAGAGCAGGTGCCGGGCCTGCGGGTCGAGGCCGGTGGTCGGCTCGTCGAGGATGATGAGGTCGGGGTCGTTGACAAGGGCGCGGGCGATGGTCAGGCGGCGCTTCATCCCCCCCGACAACGGCTCGACCTTGGAGTCGGCGCGCTCGGCGAGCTCGGCGAAGTCGAGCAGCTCGGCGATCCGCGGGTTGATCTCGTCCCGCTTCATGTCGTGGTAGCGCCCGTAGATGAAGAGGTTCTCCGCCACCGTCAGCTCGAGGTCCAGGTTCTCCTCCTGGGGGACGACGCCGATGCGCTGACGGATGGAGCGCCCGTCGGCCCTCGGGTCGATCCCGAACACGGTCAGCTCGCCTTCGGTGATGGGGCTCACCGTGGTGATCATCTTCATCGTCGACGTCTTGCCTGCGCCGTTGGGCCCAAGGAAACCGAACGCCTCGCCTTTCCTGATCTCGAAGTCGACGGCGTCGACGGCTGTGAGGTCGCCGAATCGCTTGGTGAGGCCGCGGGCCTCGACGAGGAGCTGTGTCATGGGTTGGCGGACGGTAGCTCGGGAGTGGGCGCCCGCGAGCTGGGGGCTCAGCGGCGGTCGAGCCTGATGACGGCCTCGGCCGGCTTCCGCCCGCCCATCTTCCGGGGCCTTGCGTTCGGGGCCGGGTAGCCGAGGGCGATCCCGTATCGGGCTTGTGACCCCATGGGCGCGTCGACGAGGCGCCGGGCGCCTTTTTCCCGGTGGAAGGTGATGGGGCAGGAGGCGACGCCGATCGCCTCGGCGGCGAGCATCATGTTCTGGGCGGCTCGCCCGATGTCGAACATCGTGCCGCCGCGCTCACTCACCAGGACGATGGCGGCGGCGGAGTCGCGGATCGGTTGTGTGAAGTGGCCGTGCTCGGCGAGCTCTTGGAGGCGCTCGGGGTCGGTGACGGCGACGAACGACCAATCCTGCCGGTTCTTGGAGCTTCCGGTCCAACGCCCGGCTTCGAGGATCGCCTCGAGGTCCTCGTCGCTCAGAGGCTCGGGCCGGTAGTCGCGGATGGCCCGGAGTCTCAGGATGAAGTTGTAGATCTCGCTCATGGGTCCCAGCCTACGCCCGGCGGGCTCGGGCCGCGGGCGGCGGGCCGAGCCGCGGGCGCCGTCGGATAGGCTGGGGCCGACCCCGAGCCGGAGCCTGCCCCGCCATGCCGACACCGCACATCTCCGCCGAGAAGGGCGACTTCGCCCCTTCGGTCCTCCTCCCGGGCGATCCGCTGCGGGCCAAGCACATCGCAGACCACTTCCTCGACGATGCTGTTCAGGTCAACGAGGTCCGCAACATGCTCGGGTTCACCGGCCGATACGACGGCGTCCCGGTGTCGGTGATGGGCACCGGCATGGGTGTCCCCTCGGCTTCGATCTACGCGGCCGAGCTGATCGCCGAGTACGGCGTGGAGCGTCTCATCCGGGTCGGGTCGGCGGGCGGCGTGCAGCCCTCCGTGAGGATCCGCGACGTGATCCTCGCCATCGGCGCCTGCACCGACTCCGGGGTGAACAGGGCCCGCTACGGGGGGTACGACTTCGCCGCGACCGCCGACTACCGGTTGCTCAAGGCGGCCGAGCAGGCGGCGGAGGCCAAGGGAGTGGAGGCGAAGGTGGGCGCCGTCCACACGGCGGACCTCTTCTACAACCCCGACGGCGAGGCCTTCGACCGCATGGAGGCTATGGGGGTTCTCGCCGTGGAGATGGAGGCGGCGGGTCTCTACGGGGTGGCCGCGGAGAAGGGCGGCCGCGCCCTGACCGTCGTGACCGTGTCGGACCACATCAGGACCGGCGAGTCCACCAGCTCGGCTGAGCGTGAGCGGACTTTCGGCGAGATGGTCAAGATCGCACTCGAGGCGATCAAGATCGACACATCCCGCGCTTAACACCGGACGCCAAACGGCGAAGCGGCGACGCGGCCAGCCGGCGACGCGGCCAAGCGGCCACAAGCGTGTGCAGTACTGCCGAGCGTGTGCAGTAGTACCGACGAGAGCCGCGAAACTGCACACGCATCGCTGGGCGTGTGCAGTAGTGCCGATGAGAGCCGCGAAACTGCACACGCATCGGCCGGGCCTCCCCGCGCTCCTACTTCGACTTGATCGCATCGACGTACGCGCCGAGGAAGGCGGCGTTGTCGACGATGAACTGATCCTCCAACTCGCGTCGCACGTCGTCGAAGAAGGGGAGGGCTTCCTCTCTGCACTCAGCGTCGGCCATGGCCAAGGCGATTTCCTCAGCTTGCAACTCATCGGCCATGGCCTCCTGAGACTCATCCAACTCAAAGGGATTGCGCCGGCCGGGCGCCTCCTGCTGCCCCGAGTTGTCGCTGCGCTCGTCGGCCGCCCAGATGGCCTGCATTTTCCATAAGACAGACCGATATGGCGCCTCCAGGCTCGAGAAGCTCCAACCCCTCGCCTCCATGCAGTCCGACCACCTGGGAATCTCGGCAGCGACGCGGCTGTCCAACAGGATACGATTGTCCAGATCGGCGGTCAGGGACCACAGTTCCATCTGGAAGTCCAACGCTGTGCTCAAGGTCTCGTCGTCGACGTTCTCACGGCAAGCGTCCACCCGGGAGGAATACCTATTCTGATCGCCCCTTGACAACCTGGCTTGATGGGCCAGGTTGGGATCATTCCAGGAGGCGATAGATGACTGAAGCGTCGAATCGACAATGCCATAGCCGTAATGTGAGGTGAATCCGTCGTTCGCGTCCAGCGTGATGTAACTTCGATGCGCGAGCTGAGTGCTCTCGCTCCGATGCTGGGCCAAGTAGGGTATGTAGGGGTGCCCGTGCTCGTCCATGCAGGAGCGAACACTCTCTTCGACCCTGACAAACAGATCGTCTATTGCCTCATTGGCGCCGTGTGACTCGAGGTAGTCGTCGATCGTGGCCGGGGACTCGGAGCTACAGGCCGACGCAAGCATGGCTGCCGCCAGGGAGAAGATGATCGGCGACCAGTTCCAGCGGGCGGTCTTCATGCGAGTGACGCCTCCGGTCGCAGTGTGGGATCCGATCATACCGCTGCGAGATCACGGAGCGGCGCGGGCAGGGACTTCGGTCTCAGAGGAGGCCTTTGGTCTTGAGGTGTGAGGCGAGACCTCAATGGGGCGTCGCGGCGCCTGCGCGCATACCCTGACCGGCTCATGCCCTACGACCGAGCCATCTCCAAGAGAGCGGTCCTCGACGCCCTGCCGCTCTTCGCACCCGCCGTCCCCTTCGCCCTCGTCGTCGGCTTGGCCATCGTCGACACCGGGATGAGCCCGCTGGTCGGCTGGTCGACGGCGCCCATCATCTTCGGCGGGGCGTCTCAGCTCGTCCTGATCTCGCTGCTCGGCTCGGGCGCGGCCGTCAGCGCGGCCGTCGGCGCCGCCCTCGTGGTGAACGCCCGCCACCTCATGTACTCGGCGGCGATGGCGCCCTGCTTCCAGAAGCAGCCGCGATGGATGAGACGGCTCGGCCCCTATGTGCTCATCGACCAATTGTTCGCCCTGTCGATCCTCCGGGCGGGCGACGACCCGGAGGACTTCCGCGCCTATTACCTCTCGGCCGGGCTCACGTTCTGGCTGTTGTGGCTGGTCACGGTGGCGTTGGGCCTCTTCGTCGGGCCGGTCGTCCCCGAGGGGTGGCGCCTCGAGTTCGCCGTGCCGATCCTCTTCCTCGGCCTGATCGTCATCGGGATCGACAAACCCTCGAAGCTGACGGCCGCCCTGGCGGGCGCCGGCGGCGCCTACCTGTGGGCCGGGCTCCCCAACCGGGCGGGGCTTCTCGTCGGCGCCCTCATCGGTGTCGCCGCCGGGACGATCGCGGAGAGGCTCAGGTCATGAGCGACTTCCTCGCCGTGCTCGCCGTCGGCCTGGGCACCTACGGAAGCCGGGCAGTCTTCATCCTCGCCCTCGCCAACAGGAAGATCCCGGTGCCGATCCTGATGGCTCTTCAGTTCGTCGCCCCCGCAGTGTTGGGCGCCCTGATAGTCGCGTTGCTCATCAACTCCGAGGGCGAGGTTTCCGCCGAGTGGCCCGAAACCGCCGCCTTCCTGATGGGCGGCCTCGTGGCCTGGAAGACCCGCAACCACATCTACACCCTCTTCGCGGGCATGGGAGCGTTCTGGCTGGTGCGAGGTCTCGTCGGCTGACCGCCCCCTACTCGCGCTCGAAGGGCGCGCCGATGGCGGCGGGCGGCTCAACGACCAGCCATCCTGAGGCTCGAGGCCATCGTTGCGCGAGCCTGCGGGACCGGTCCGACTGAATCACGGCCAGGGCAGCGATCATCAACGGGAACGGGGCGATCGGCAGCACCTGCGCCAAACCCGCGAAGACGTCCTGAAGCTGGAAGGCGGCCACCTGCAGGGCGCCGAAGAGATAACAGCCGAAGGCGACGCGCAACGGGCGCCAGCCTCCGAAGATGACGATGGCGAGGGCGATCCACCCCAGGTTGAGAGTCAGCGTCTCACGCCAGCCGAGCTTGACGTCGAGAGAGAAGGAGGCGCCTGCGATCCCGATGAGGGCGCCGCCGATCACCGCGTAGACCACCCTCAGGCGGTTGACGTCCACGCCGCGGGAGAACGCGGCTTCGGGTCTCTCGCCTATCCCCTGGAGGCTCAACCCGGCGCGGGACCGATAGAACAGCCACCACGTCGCCGCGATCGCCAGGAAACTCCCGTAGACCACCAGGTTGTGGTCGAACAGCACCTTGCCCACGAACGGGATCTCGCTCAGCCACGGGATGGGCAGCGGCGGCGTCCGCTCGCCTCGCACACCCACATACGGGTCGCCGAGGAAGGAGGCCAGCTCGACGCCCAAGAGGAACAACACGAACCCGATGGCGATCTGGTTGATCTTCAGCTTGACGCTGCCGAGGGCGACGACGGCCGCGATCATGGCCCCGACCAACGCTGCCGCCGCGAACCCGACGAGGGCGTGGCCGGCGTAGAAGGCGGCGACGAAACCCGTCATCGCGGAGAGCCGGAGGCTGCCCTCCATCGAGAGGTTGATGACCCCGGCCTTCTCGCTGACCGTCTCCCCCATCGCGGCGTAGACCAACGGCGCAGCCGCGGCGACAACCGAGTTGAGAGTTGCGCTCCAGTCCATCATGGCTCGCCCCCGCCGGCCGAAGGGCGCCTTCGCCGGAGGGCCAGGGCGGCGCCGAACATGACGAACAGGACGATCACCGACTGGAGCACGCCGCCGAAGGCGGAGTCGAGGCCGAGGCGCAGCTCCAGCAAGGTGCTACCGGCGGACACGGCGACGAAGAAGAGGGCGATGGGGGCGACGGCTCGAGCCGAGAGCCCGGCGAGAAGGACCACCAGGATCCCCAGGAACCCGTAGCCGCCGGAGACCGCGGGAACCAGCTTGTGGTGGAAGCCGGTCGCTTGGACGGTCCCGGCGACTCCGGCCAGGGCGCCGCCGAGGGCGAAGGCGCTCATGACGTAGCGGTCGTTCGGGATGCCCAGGAGGTGGGAGCTGCGGGGGCTCTTGCCCACGGCTTTGAGGCGCAGGCCGAACATCGTCCCCCGGAGCAGGAGATAGACCGCCGCCGCGGCGGCCAGCGCCAGGAGCGCCGCGAGCAGAGGCGCCTCGGCGCCGAGCAGCGTCGTGGTCGGCAGCAGCGCCTCGTCGCGGAAGATGTCGGTCCCGCTGGTGGAGGCCGTCCCCTCTCGGGCCCAGGGGCCGATGACCAGGTAGGTGGTCAACCCGAGGGCGACGAAGTCGAGGCCCAGGCCGCCGAAGATCTCGTTGACGTTCCCCTTGGTGCGGAGCGCTCCGGTGAGCATCGCCCAGAGGCCGCCGCCAACCGCTCCGGCGACGATCGTGAGGGGGACGACCGCCCAGGGCGGGCCCGGCGCCTCGCGGGCGATGAACGCGGCGGCGACGGCGCCCGCAGCTATCTGGCCTTCGACTCCGATGTTCCACATCCCCGCCGCGAAAGTGACGACGAGGCCGGCGGACGCCAACACGAGCGGGGCCCAGACGAGCAGCGTGGCGGCGATCCTGTCCGCCGAGCCGAAGGCGCCCTCCGCCATGGTCTTCGCCGCCTCCCAGGGCGCCGCCCCCGCCAACCAGAGCAGCAGTGCGGCCACGGCAATCGCCGCCGCTGCCGAGACGACGGTCGGCGCCGCCGCGGTCCTTCGGGACGGCGCGGTCACGGGCGCTCCCTCCCGCCGATCAGCCGGCCAAGCTCCTCGCCCCCCGTCGCCGCGGCCTCAACGATCTTGATGACCCTTCCCGAGAAGCAGACGAGGATGCGGTCGGCGTAGGCGAGCAGCTCGTCGAGATCCGCCGAGGCGAAGACGACGGCGGTCCCCTCGTCCCGCCGCCGCAGGATCTTCGACCAGACGTACTCGGCCGACTCGATGTCCAACCCGCGGGTCGGGTGCTCCATGAGGAGGAGCCGGAGACCGTCCGGCATGAGGGCCAGCAGGAGGCGTTGCTGATTGCCCCCGGAGAGCGACTCGACCGCGCTCGTCGGGGCCCCCTTCACGTTGAGCTCGTCGATCGACGCCTGCGCCGCCGACTCGGCCGCGTCCCAGTCGATGAAGAAGGGTTGGCCTTTCGTCGTGAGAGCGACGTGCTCCCTGATCGTCAGACCCTCGACGAGGCCCTCCTCCAGCCGCCCCACGGGCAGGTAGTGGATCCCGTCGGCGAGCCGCTCCCGGTAGGGCAGCTTTGTGATGTCGACTCCGTCGAGGACCGCCTTCCCCCCGGTCGGCGGGACGAGGCCTGCCAAGGCGTCGAGGAGGCGGCGTTGCCCGCTCCCCTCGAGTCCGGCGAGCCCGATGACCTCCCCGGCAGCGACTGTGAGGTCGAGGTTCGCGATGGCGGTCGACCCGACGGCGACCTCAAGCCCCGCCAGCTCAAGCCTCGGCTCGCCGAGGGCCGGCTCGGGCCGCCCCGGCGCTTCGATCATCTTTCCGAACATCATCGCCACCAGCTCGGCGGGGGGCGCCGGCATGGCGGCGCCGCCGACGACTCTGCCCGCCCGCATGACGGTCGCCGAGTCGCACAACTCCTCGACCTCCTCAAGCTTGTGACTCACAAAGAGGACGATCAGCCCGTCGCCGGCCAGGCGCTTGAGGACGGAGAAGAGCTGCTCGCGTTGGGTCGCCGATATACCGGTGGTGGGCTCGTCCAGGATCAGCACCTCGGCGCCCAGCCAGAGGAGGCGGGTGATCTCAAGCTGCTGGCGCTCGCCGACGGTCAACGTCCTGGCCCGTTGGGTCGGGTCGAGATCGAAGCCCAACTCGTCGCCCATCCGGGCCAGCTCGGCGGCCCCTCGCCTCCGGTCGAGCCGCAGGCCGCCGGGGGCGGCTAGGAGGAAGTTGTCGAGGACGGTGAAGGGCAGGAACACCAGGGGGTCCTGGTGAAGCATCCCTATGCCGGCGGTGATGGCGTCGGCGGGCGAGTCGAGGGCGAGGGCCCTGTCGTTGAGCCGAATCTCGCCCGAGTCGGCCTCGATGAAGCCGGAGAGGACCTTCATCAGCGTCGACTTCCCGGCGCCGTTCTCGCCGAGGATCCCGTGCAGGGTCCCGGACTCGATGACGAGGTTGACCCCGTCGACGGCGCGCACCGGCCCGAAGCGCTTGTGGACGCCTACAAGCTCAAGGGACATTCGCGGAGGCTAGCGCCGCGCCGCTCCCCCCGATCTGAGCGTGTGCAGTAGTACCGACGAGAGCCGCGAAACTGCACACGCATTACCTGGCTCGGGGCCGGCCGGGCCTCAGGCCAGGCCGGCGACCTCAACGAGGGTCACTCGCTTGCGCCCTCGATGCCCTCGAGAAGCTGCTTCGTGTACCAGAGGTCGTGGTCGTCGGCGACCGCCCCGTCCGCAAGGTACTCTGTGCCGTCCTGGTGGTTGAGCGGCCCGGTGAACAGGTTGATCGACCCGTCGGCCAACCCGGCGATGAAGTCGTCCAAGTCGGCGGCGGCGGACTCGCTCAGGCCGTCGCCCGCGATCCACCCGACGGCGGACGTGCTCAGGTTGTTGATGTCGGCCCAGTCGGGGTCGTTCCACACCCAGTCGGCGCTGAACGAGCCGTCCAAGACCGACTGCGCGATCGCCAGGTAGTGGGGCCTCCAGTTGAAGTAGGGGACCCCGAGGCAAATCTCGGGCGCCTCCTTGCAGCCGCCTTCGTAGTCGTAGGGGACCGCCCACACCGACTCGCCTTCGCCGGCCCGTTGCCCGGCCACCACCAGCGCTTCGGTGGTGTCGATCCCGGAGATCACCACGTCGGAGCCGCCGTCGAAGAAGGCGTTGGCCGTCTCGGTCGGGTCCAGCGTGACGCCGGAGATGTTGAACCAGAAGCCGATCCAGTTCACGTCGAAAGCAAGCTCGTCGCTCTCGCCGCGCACCTCGCTCCAGCAGTGCTTGGCCCCCAGGTAGGCGGCGTTGACGAGGCGGCGGGTCTCGTCGTTGATCAACGGACCGAGGTAGGAGATCCGGCCGGTCTGAGAGGTCAAGGCGGCGGCGCAGCCGGCGATCATCTTGCCGTAGTACATGCGCCCCATCGAGTTGCCCAGGTTGTCGAGGCCGGCGTAGGCCTCGCCCTCCTGCCAGGCGCTGTCGCCGGACGACCAGATCATCGCGACGTCGGGGTTCGCCTCGGCCGCGGCGAGCGCTCCGTCTCTCATGTCGTCGGAGGTGAGGAACACGAGCTGCGCCCCCTGCGCGATCATCTCGGCGGCGACCTGCTCGGGGGTCGCGTCGGGGCGGTCGGCCGTGTTGACCTTGTCGAGCGTGATCATCTCGGCGCCGAGCTGCTCCTCGACGTACTTGCCCGCCTCGTGGTGGGCCTGGGACCAGCCGCGGTCGCCCTCCGGGCCGACGAGGATCATCCCGAACACGAGCGGCTCCCCGGTCGTCGCGTCGGTCGTGTCCGACGGCGGTTCCGTGGCGCCGGGCGCTGTGGTCTCGGTTTGCGCAGTCGTCTCGGTTTGCGCCGTGGTCTCGGCGCCTCCGTCGTCGGCGTCGCCGCAAGCTGCGACGACGAGGGCGAGGGCCGCCGCCAACGCGGACAGGGTCGCCCAACGTGTTGATCTCATCGTTTCTCCTCCATCGGTCGGCCGGGTGGGGCTTTTCTCAACGCACAAGTCGTGGGCCGGGCAATTCTCAATGCACAAACTACGGTATACCGAATCTAGAGCATTAGGAAACCGGTGGAGATGTGGAGGCCTGCGACGTTGGGGGAGGCTCTCGACCTTCTCGCCGCCCGGCCCCACGCCCTGCTCCTCGCCGGCGGGACCGACGTGATGGTCGAGATCAACCTCCGCCGCTTCCGCCCCGAGGTCGTCGTCTCGACCCGGCAGGTCCCCGACCTCTTGGAGGCGACCGACCGATTCATCGGCGCGGGCGTCACCTTCGCTCGGCTGGAGTCCTCCCCGCACCGGGCCCTGGCCGAGGCGGCCCGGGCCGTCGGGTCGCCCCAGATCCGAGCCAGGGCGACCATCGGGGGGAACCTGGGGACCGCCAGCCCCGCAGGCGACTCTCTCCCGTTCCTGGCGGCTGCGGGCGCCGAGGTCGTGGCGGCCCATCGCGACGGGCGGCGGCGAATCGCCGTCGCCGACTTCCTGACGGGGCCGAAGCGCAACGCTCTCCGCCCCGGCGAGATGATCCTCGGGGTGGCCCTCCCCGACGACCCGCCCGCTCGGCAGGCGTTCTCCAAGGTCGGCCCCCGTCAAGCGATGACGATCGCCGCGGCCAGCGTCTGCGTCCTCCGGGGCGACGACGGCGACACGCGGGTCGCCCTCGGTGCGGTGGGGCCGACGGTGCTCCGAGCCGCCGAGGCCGAGGCTCTCGCCGCGGAGGCGGCGCCGAGCGAGGCGACGCTCGACGAGTTCCAACGTCTCGTCTCCAAAGCCGCTCGCCCGGTGACCGATCACCGCGCCACGGCCGAGTACAGGCGCCGGGCGGTCGGGGTCATCGCTCGCCGAGCCCTTCAGAGGGTGATGACGCGATGATCGTGTCGCTCACCGTCAACGGCGACCCGGTCTCGGTCGAGGTCTCCGGTCACGAGAGCCTTCTCACGGCCCTGCGGCAGGGGTTGGGCCTCACCGGGGCCAAGGACGGCTGCGAGCAGGGGGAGTGCGGCGCCTGCACCGTGATCCTGGACGGCGACGCCGTCTGCAGTTGTCTGGTGCTCGCCGCCGACGCGGAAGACTCCACAGCCACGACCGTCGAGGGGATCGGGCCGGGCCCGGGGCTTCACCCCGTGCAACAGGCGCTCTTGGAGCGGGGCGCCGTCCAGTGCGGATACTGCACGCCGGGCCTCGTCGTCGCCGCGGCCCACTACCTGGCCGGCGCCGACAACCCCTCGCCGATCGACTTGAGGGAGGCGTTGTCGGGCAACCTCTGCCGGTGCACCGGGTACGGGTCGGTGTTCCGGGCCCTTGAGTCCCTCCTGGAGGGGGAGACGTGAAGGCGCCGATCGCTACGACGACGGCAGGCGGCGTCGGCGAGTCGGTGATCCGGCCCGACGGGGCGGCCAAAGCGACGGGCGCCTTCGAGTATCTGGGGGACATGGCCGTCGAAGGCACGCTCTGGATGGCGGCTCGCCGCTCGAGCCTTGCCCGGGCCCGCATCGTCTCGGTCGACAAGGGCCCGGCCTTGTCCATACCCGGCGTGGGCGCGGTCCTCACCGTCGACGACGTCCCCGGGTCCCGCTACCAGGGCCAGATTCATCAGGACCAGCCGGTCTTGGCCGAGGGGGAGGTGCGCCACTGGGGAGAGCCGATCGCCGTCGCGGTCGCCGACGACCTCGAGACGGCGCGGGCCGGGGCCGAGGCGGTCGCGGTTGAGCTTGAGCCGCTCCAGCCCCTGCTGGATGTCGAAGAGGCCTTGGAACGAGGCGAAGTCTTCCGCACCGTGAATGTGCGCAGCGGCGACGACCAGGCGCGAGGCGACGTTGTCGTCGAGGGGGAGTACCGGATCGGTTCCCAGGACCAGGCGCCGCTGGGCGCCGAGGCGGGCCTGGCCGCATCGGATGGGGAGGGCGGCGTGGACATCTGGGGCCCGACCCAGTGGGCCCACGTCGACCGCGCCCAGTTGGCTCGTTGCCTCGGCTTGGAGGAGGAACAGGTGCGCGTGCGCGTCGGGGGCATCGGCGGCGCCTTCGGGGCCCGCGAGGACCTGACCGTGCAGATCCACCTGGCGATGGCGGCCCTCCGCACGGACCGTCCCGTGAAGGCGGCCCTCAACCGGGCCGAGAGTTTCGCTGCTCACGTCAAACGTCATGCCGCCGTCATGCGTTACCGCCACGAGGCGGATCGCGACGGGACGTTGGCCCGGGTTGAGGCGACTCTCCTGCTCGACGGCGGGGCGTATCACAGCACGTCGGAGGCGGTGGTCGCCAACGCGGCCTTCTTCGCCGTCGGCCCCTACCGGTGCCGGTCGACCCGGGTGGAGGCGCACGCCGTCAGGACCAATCGCCCGCCGTCGGGGGCGATGAGGGGCTTCGGCGCCAACCAGGCGGCCTTCGCTGCGGAAGCGCAGATGGACCTTCTCGCCGCCCGCCTGGGCCTCGACCCGATGGAGCTGCGTCGCCGCAACGCCCTGGGCCCGGGCGACGTGATGCCGACCACCGGGCAGCGGGTCGTCGGGCCGCTGCCGACCGTCGAGGTCATCGACGCGGTCTTGGCCGCCCCTCTGCCCGAGGAGGACGACTCCGACGACCCCCGCCGCCTGCCGGGAGGGGTGGGCCTGACTTCGAGCCGATCACATGTGCGCCGAGGGGTCGGCTACGCCCTCGGCTTCAAGAACACCGCATTCAGCGAGGGTTTCGACGACTACGCCGAGGCCGAGGTCGAGCTCGGCGCCGAGGGCGCAGTGGTACGGACCGCGGCAGTCGAGGTGGGGCAGGGGATGGTCACGATCCTCCAGCAGATCGCCTGCACCGCTCTTGGCGTTGAGGACGTGAGGGTGGAGTTCGTCGACACGGGGCGGATCGGGTCGGCGGGCTCGACGTCGGCGTCGCGGCAGACTCAGATGGCGGGAGGAGCGGTGCTCGAGGCATGTGAGCGGTTGATGAAGCGGCGGCGAGCCTCGGAAGAGCTCCCTTTGACCGAGCGGGTGCGCTTTCGGCACCCGCCCACCGAGGCGCCCGACGAGAACGGGCAGGGCGACCTGCATGCGGGTTTCTGTGTGGCGGCGCAGAGGGCCGTCGTCGATGTCGACCCGGAGCTGGGGCTGGTGCGGGTGGTGCGGATCGACGCCGCGCAGGACGTCGGCAGGGCCCTCAACCCGGTGCAGGTCGTCGGTCAGATCGAGGGCGGCGTCGCCCAGGGGTTGGGCCATGCGGTCATGGAGGAGTTGACGTACGGCGACGACGGCGCGCTTCTCAACCCGAGCTTCACCGACTACCTGATGCCGACGTCGCTGGACATGCCGGAGGTGAAGGCGACGGTGGTCGAGGCGCCGGGCGGTTGGGGGCCGTACGGCGCCAAAGGCTTCGCCGAGACCCCGACGGTGGCGGCGACGCCTGCGGTAGCGGCGGCCATCCGCGACGCGACCGGCCTGAGCCTCACCAGCGCCCCAACCCACCCCCCCAACTTGGTTTCCTAATGCTCTGGATTCGCCTATACCGTAGTTTGTGCATTGAGAATCGCCCCTCGGCCCAGCCGACGGGTCGAGAGCCGCCGGCGACGGGCGCGGCGGCCCGGCGCTCCAGACTGACGGGCAGGCGCCGATACCCTGTCGCGGTGCTCAAGGCACTCGACCCTCGCCCCCAGGTCGCCAAGCTGCTCCGCTACGGAGCGGCCAGCGCGTTCAACGTCGTCCTCGGCCAGATCCTCCTCTACGGCGCGCAGACGGTCGTGGGGTTGTCGGCCGTGCCCTCGAATGTCGCCGCGGTGTCGATCGGGACGATCCCCGCTTTCCTGATCGCCCGCTACTGGGTCTGGCAGAAGAAAGGGAGAGGCCGTCTGGTGAGGGAGGTCATCCCGTTCTGGGGCTTGACGATCACCGGGTTCGCGCTGTCGACAGTCGCCGTCTGGTACGTCGAGAGGCGGTGGGCGCCCGAGCCCTGGGCCATCAACCTGACCAACCTCACGGCGTTCGGGGTTGTCTGGGTGGCCAAGTTCTTCGTTCTTGAGAACGTGTTGTTCGCCGACGAGCCTCTGACCGACGACCCGCTCGACGCTCTGGTCGACGAGATTGCTCACCTTGAGCCGCCGACCGGCAGAGCGACCGACCGCTGACAGGCCGAGCGTGTGCAGTAGTACCGATGAGAGCCGTGAAACTGCACACGCATCGCTGAGCGTGTGCAGCAACACCGACGAGAGCGTTGCCAACCGCCCCCTCAGCCGCCGACCAACCTGAGGGAGGCCTTGTTGTGACGCTCGATGAGGGACTCGAGCTCGACCCCGACCGGACGGCCCGACGCGATGACCGCCCTGCCGTGCGCCCACGTCTCCTCGGCGCTCACCGGGGCGCAGAGGACCAGGGCGGCGACGGGGTCGGCCCCGGCCCCGGCGTGGGCCAGGTCGTCGACCCGGAACACGGCGAAGTCGGCCGCCTTCCCCGGCTGAAGCGAGCCGATGTCGTCCCGGCCGAGAGCGGCGGCGCCTCCAAGCGTGGCCATCTCCAAGGCCTCCCGGGCCGGCATGAGAGGCCCCGGCGAGCCCTCGACCGCCGCCGCGAGCCGGGCCAACAGCATCGCCTGACGCGCCTCGCCGAGCATGTGGCCGCCGTCGTTCGACGCCGACCCGTCGACTCCGAGCCCGACCCTGACCCCTCGGTCCCGGTAGCGGCGCACGGGGGCGATCCCGGAGGCGAGGCGCATGTTCGACGACGGGCAATGGGCGACCCCGACCCCGGCGTCGGCCATGCGGTCGACCTCGGAGGACCCCATGTGAACCCCGTGGGCGAACCAGGCGTCGTCGCCGACCCAGCCGAGGCTCTCGGCGTAGTCGAGGGGGCGCTTGCCGTACTTCTCGACGCAGAACTCGGCTTCGTCGGCCGTCTCGGCGAGATGGGTGTGCATGGCGGCGCCCATCGCCCTGGCCAGGGTCGCCGACTGCGCCATCGCCTTGCCGGTCACCGAGAAGGGGGAGCAGGGGGCCACCGCCACCCGGGTCATCGCCCCCGGGCTCGGGTCGTTGTACTCCTCGATGACCCGCTGGGTGTCGGCCAGGATGTCGGCCTCGTCCTCGACCAACGAGTCGGGCGGCAACCCCCCGTCGCTCTCGCCGAGGCTCATCGAGCCCCGCGACGCGTGGAGCCGCATCCCGATCGGCTGAGCCGCCTCGATCTCGTCGTCGAGCCGGCACCCGTTGGGGAAGACGTAGAGATGATCGGACGCCGTCGTGCAGCCCGACATCGCCAGCTCGACAAGGGCGAGCTGGGTGGAGACGACGATGTCGTCGGGCGTCATCCGCGCCCAGATCGGGTAGAGGGCCCTCAGCCAGTCGAACAGCCCGGCGCCCTGGGCCGCGGGCACGGCCCGGGTGAGTGTCTGATAGAAGTGGTGGTGGGTGTTGACCAGGCCGGGGACCACGACCCGGCCGCCGGCGTCGAGTACCTCGTCGGCGCCGTCGGGCAGCGAGGAGGACGGCCCGACCCGCTCGACCCACCCGTCCCGGGCGAGCAACCCGCCGCCGCGGATCTCACGACGGTCGTCGTCCATCGTCACCAAGACGTCCGCGTTGGCGACCAGCAGCGTCGCCACCCTCAGGCTCGCCGCTGGAACTCGGCCATCAGGCCGGCGAGCGCCTCGGCCCCGGCCAGGGGCATGGCGTTGTAGAGGGAGGCTCGGCAACCCCCCACGCTCCGGTGACCTTTCAGGCCGGACATCCCTCTCGCCGTCGCCTCCTCGACGAAACCCGGCTCGAGGTCGTTGTCGGCGATCCGGAAGACGACGTTCATGTTGGACCGGCCGGCCCGCTCGACCGGGCTTGTGTAGAACCCCCCGCTCTCGTCGATGGCCTGGTAGATGAGGCCCGCCCGCTCGTCGGCGGCGGCCTCCATGGCGGCCAGCCCGCCGGACCGCTCGATCCACCGGAGCGTCTTCTCCATCACATAGATGGGGAACACGGGCGGCGTGTTGTGCAGCGAGCCCTTGTCGGCGTGGATGTCGTATCGGAGGTATGTGGCGAGGCGGCGCGGCGCGCTCCCCAGAACGGTCTTCCGGACGATCACCAGGGCCATCCCCGCGGGGGCGAGGTTCTTCTGCACCCCCCCGTAGGCGAGGTCGAGCAGATCCCAGGGGACGGGCCTGCTCATCAGGTCGGACGACATGTCGGCGACGAGGGGGGCGCCGACGCTGGGCCACTCCTTGTGTTGCACCCCGCCGATCGTCTCGTTGCTGGTCATGTGGAGGTAGCGGGTGCCTTCCTCGACCCGCAGCTCCCCCGGCGCCGGGACGCGGGTGTAGCCGCCGTCGGCCCCGCTCCACGCCGTGTAGACGTCTCCATGGTGGGCGGCGTCGGCGAGCGCCTTGGACGCCCAGGCGCCGGTGTCGATGTAGCCGCCTCGGCCGCCGTGGGCGAGGAGGTTCATCGGGACCATCCCGAACTGCATGGTTGCGCCGCCTTGGATGAGCAGGATGTCGTGCTCGTCGGGCACGGCCAAGAGCCGGCGCACCAACGCGACGGCGCTCTCGTGGACCTCGCCGTACTCGGGGCCGCGGTGGCTCATCTCGATAAGCGACATGCCGGCGCCGCGGTAGTCGACGATCTCGTCCCGGATCTCCTCAAGCACCTCTAGGGGAAGGGTGCACGGCCCGGCGCTGAAGTTGAAGAGTCTCATGTGCTCTCGCTCCGCCGACTGGCGCTCTCGAGGAGGCTCTCTGCGCTCATGGCCCGAGTGAACCTAGCCGGAACGGATCGGGGCCGCCACTCGCCCAACCGGTTCCTGATGAGCTGGATCCCCCTGTCCCCGTAGTTGCCCATTTGGGGACGCGTCCGGCCTTCGTCGGCCGGCGGGCCCGACCTGCGCCGGCTCGCAGGAGCTCGGCCGCGATTGACGGCATCGGCAGCCCGGGCCATGATCGGTAGATGGCGTCGGCAAGCAGGGTGTCGGTAGGCAAGGTATCGGCAAGCAGGGTGCGGTTCGTCGTCAACGGCGAGGAGGCGGCGGTCCGCTCCGATCACCCCCACCTTCTCGCCGCGCTGCGCGAGGAGCTGGGCGTCACCTCGCCCAAGGACGGGTGCTCCCCGTCAGGCCAGTGCGGCGCCTGCACCGTCCTCCTGGACGGCAAACCCATCCAGAGTTGTCTCGTGTCGCTCGACCGCGCCCGCGGCAAGACGGTGACCACGCTGGAGGGCCTCGACCCCGCGGACCGCGACCGCATGGCCGCCGCGTTCGCCGCAACCGGCGCTTTGCAGTGCGGGTTCTGCACGCCGGGCATCCTCGTCCGCGTCAAGGCGCTGCTCGACCGGAAGGGCGACAGCCTCACCCGGGAGACCGTCGCCGCCCGGCTCGGCGGCCACCTGTGCCGCTGCACCGGGTATGTCAAGATCTTTGAGGCGATCGACATGCTGAAGGCCGGAGAGTCGCCCCGCTCGTCGCCCGTCCCCTGGCCCGGGCCCGGGGACGGGCCCGGGGCCGGAGTCGGAGTCGGAGACAGGCGCGTCAGGTACGAGGCGGAGTCGCTGGCCCTCGGCGACCGCGGCTACGTCGACGACATGCGTCCCCCCGGCCTAGTCCACGCCGCCCTCCGGCTGGCCGACCACGCCCGCGCCGAGGTCGTCCGCATCGACGCCTCCCGCGCCCTCGCCTGCGACGACGTGATCGCCGTCTACACCGCGGCCGACGTCCCTGGGAAGCTGCGGGTGGGAATCATCGAAGAGGATTGGCCGGTGCTCATCGGTGTGGGCGGCCGGACCTCCTACCTGGGCGACGCTCTCGCCGTGGTTGTGGCGGAGACGGCCCAGGGCGCCCGGCGGGCGGCCGAGCTGGTCGATGTCGAGTACGAGCCGCTGCGACCTTTCGCCGACGTCGAGTCCGCCCTCGCCTCGGGCGAAGACAGCGAAGACGTCGTGTGGGACCTCGAGGGCGCGGTGTTGTCCATCTCCGCCTACACCAGGGGCGACGTCTGGGCCGCCCTCGCCGAGGCCGCCCACACGGTGGAGGAGACCTTCCACACCCAACGGGTCGAGCACGCCTTTCTCGAGCCCGAGTCGACGCTCGCCGTGCCCGACGGCGACGGGGGCCTCACCATCTACTCGGGCGGTCAGGGCGCCTGGGACGACCGGCGCCAGATCGCCGCGGTCCTCGGCCTCCCGACCGATCGGGTCGTCGTCGAGATGACGCCCAACGGCGGGGCCTTCGGAGGCAAGGAGGACATGTCGAACCAGGCGCAGACCGCCCTCGCCGCCCACCTCCTCGGTCGGCCGGTCAAATGCACCCTCACCCGCGAGCAGTCCTTCCTGATGCACCCGAAACGCCATCCCATGCGCATCGAGATCGCCGCCGGATGCGACGAGGAAGGGCGGTTGACGGCTCTCCGCGCCCGGATCGTCGCCGACTCCGGCCCGTACGCGTCCGTCGGGGCGAAGGTCTTGGAGCGGGCCGCCGGGCACGTCTGCGGGCTCTACGCCGTGCCCAACATCGATGTCGAGGCCGTTGCGGTGCGCACCAACAACCCCGTCTGCGGGGCGTTCCGGGGCTTCGGGGTCAATCAGGCTCAGTTCGCGACCGAAGGCGTCATCGACCGGCTCGCCGAGAAGGTCGGCGTCAACGGTTGGGAGATGAGGTCGCGCAACGTCGTCTCCCCCGGCGACGCCTGGGGCCCGGGCCAAGTCATGGACGAGGGGGCGGCCGGGGCGCGGATGTGCCTCGACGCCGCCAAAGCCGCCTACGACGCGGCCCGTGAGGCGGGCAAGGCCGTCGGCCTCGGCCTCGCGCTCAAGAACTCCGGGCTGGGCAACGGGACGGTCGAGGTCGGCAAGGCCGTCGTCCGGTTCGAGAGCGACGGGTCGATCGAGGTCAGGCACTGCTGGACCGAGATGGGTCAAGGCGTCAACACGGTGGCAGTCCAGGTGGCTGCCGAGGAGCTGGCCGTCGACCCTGAGCGCATCCGCGTGATCGTGGACACGACGCGGGAGTTGGGCGCCGGCCAGACGACGGGCTCGCGCGGGACCATGATGGGCGCCGGCGCCGTCGCCGACGCCTGCCGGGCCGCCGACGAGGGCGGCCGGGTCCCCGGGGTCGACTACGAGGGCCGGTTCACGGTCGACTGGACCCACTCATTCGACGACCCCGCCGTCGAGAGCCCGGTCATCCACTCCGCGTTCGGCTACGCCGCCCAGGTGGTCGTCGCCGACCCGAAGACCGGCGAGGTGGAGAAGGTCGTCGCCGTCCACGACGTCGGCAAGGCCGTCAACCCGACCCTCTGTGAGGGCCAGGTCGAGGGGGCGGTGCACATGGGCCTCGGGTACGCCCTCACCGAGGACTTCCCCACCGACGACGAGTGTCGCCCGACGAAGACCACCCTGCGCAGCCTGGGGATTCTCCGCGCCAAGGACGTCCCCGAGATCGAGGTCGTCCTCCTGGAGGCGCCGCAGCCCCGCTCGCCCTACGGCGTGAAGGGGGTCGGCGAGATAGGCCTCGTCCCCACCGCGGGCGCGGTAGCCGCGGCGTTGCACGAGGTCGACGGCCGGCGGCGGAACCGGTTGCCGATGAGCGTCGGCCCGCCGGCGGCGGCGGGGCCTGCATCGGGGCCGGGCGGGCCGACGCCGCAGCGGGGCCGCGTGGGCCGGGCAATCGAGGCTGAGAGGCGCCGATGACCGCAACCACCCCGGGCCTGGTGTGCGCCCACCACCACCTCTACTCGGCGTTGGCTCGGGGGATGCCCGCGCCGCCGAGGCCGCCCACAGACTTCCGGGAGATCCTGGAGTTGATCTGGTGGCGGCTGGACGCCGCCCTCGACCTTGAGATGCTCCGCTGGTCGGCGATGCTCGGCGCCCTTGAGGCGCTGGAGGCGGGGACGACCGCCATCATCGACCACCACGAATCGCCCAACGCCATTGAGGGGAGCCTTGGGGTCGTCGCTGACGCGTGCGCCGAGGTCGGGGTGCGGTCCCTGGTCGCCTACGGCGTCACCGACCGCCACGGGCCGGATGGCGCCAGGAGGGGGTTGGAGGAGAACGAGCGGTTCATCAAGGCGGGCGGGAACGGGCTTGTCGGCGTGCACGCCTCCTTCACTTGCACCGACGAGACGCTGGAGGCGGCCGCCGGCCTGGCCGCCGACCTCGGCGTCGGCGCCCACATACACGTCGCCGAGGGAGTCGAGGACGCAGGCGCCCCGCGGCGACTGGGCGTCTTGACCCGCGACGATTGGCTGTTGAGCCACTGCGTGCACCTGCCCGACGACCACGGCTTGCGGGGAACGATCCTCCACAACCCGCGCTCCAACCTGAACAACGCGGTCGGTTACGCCGACCCGGCCCGATTCACGAATCTCGTGGCCCTGGGGACCGACGGCATCGGCGGCAACATGATCGAGTCGTTCCGCCTCGCCTACGTCATGCACCGCTCCGTAGACGTCACCGCCGGCCCCGATGTCGCCTGGTCGTGGCTGGAGACCGGGTGGGACCTGATGCCGGAGGCCCGCGACGACGAGGTCACCTGGTCGTACGAGCCGATGGGCCCCTGGCATCTCGCCTTCACCCCAGGCGTCAGGCCGTTGCAGGTGAAAGTGGGGGGCGAGACCGTGCTCCGGGACGGCGAGCCGACTCGGGTCGACCCGGCGGAGGTGCGGGCCAAGGCCCGGGAGCAGGCGGCCCGCCTCCACGCCAGGCTGTGACGGACTGAGAAGGGGCCGACGTGTCAGATCGATTCCGCCCGATCTCGATGGAGCAACTCACCGACTGGGTGTTCACCGAGCTGGAGGAGAGGGGCGCCGTGTTCGGGGCGCCGCAGTCGGCTTTCTTCGCCCCCTCGCCCGAGCACCGCTTTCGGGTCGAGGCGTTCGGGCGCGAGTTGGACACGCCTTTCGGCGTCGCCGCCGGGCCGCACACCCAGATGGCTCAGAACATCATCGTCGCGTGGCTTGCGGGGGCGCGGGTCATCGAGCTGAAGACGGTTCAAGCTCTAGATGAGTTGGAGGTCAACAAACCCTGCATCGACGTCGAGGACGAGGGCTACAACGTCGAGTGGTCCCAGGAGCTGAAGGTTCACCAGTCGTTCGACGAGTACTTGCGCGCCTGGGTCCTTGTCCACGCCCTGCACGACGCGCTCGGGCTGGCGGGCGTCGGGCCCGGCATGGTCTTCAACATGAGCGTCGGATACGACTTCGAATCGATCATGCGGCCCAACGTGCAGTGGTTCCTCGACGCCATGAGGGACGCCTCCGACCACTTGCCCGCGTACATCGACATCGTGGCTGAGCGGCGACCTGAGGTCCGGGGTTTGTGGGCGCCGGCCGAGATTTCCGACACGGTGACGCTGTCGACGATGCATGGCTGCCCGCCGGACGAGATCGAGCGCATCGCCCGGTACCTGCTTGAGGAGAGGGAGCTGCATACCTCCGTGAAGTGCAACCCGACGTTGCTCGGCGCCGACCGGGTGCGGGCGATCCTCAACGACGACCTGGGTTATCACGACGTTGCGGTCCCCGACGAGGCCTTCGAGCACGACTTGAGCTACGCCGACGCCGCCCCGATATTCCACAACCTGAGGAGGGTCGCCTCCGAGCGCGGGCGGGTCTTCGGCCTCAAGCTCTCCAACACCCTTGAGGTTGAGAACCGGCGGGCCGTCTTCGACCGCGACGAGGTGATGTACATGTCCGGTCGGGCGCTTCACGCCGTGACGGCCAATCTGGCCCTGCTGGTGGCCGAGGACCACCGCGGGGGCCTGCCTTTGTCTTTCGCCGGCGGGGCCGACGCCTTCAACATCGCCGACCTGCTGCGGTGCGGGGTGGAGACGGTCACCGTCTGCTCCGACCTGCTCAAGTCGGGCGGCTACCTCCGGATGCTCCAGTATGTCGAGAACCTCGATGCCGCCATGAGCGCCGTCGGGGCTGTCGACATCGCCGACTTCGCGTGTAAGTCGGCCGTGGCGGGCGGCGACTTGGCCGAGTTCCCCGCTGTGCTGCGTCGGTCCGCCTTGACCGACAGCGGCTTGAGCCTTGGCTTAGGCGCTTGCTCGGCGTTGGCGGAGGCGTTGGCGGAGGCGCCGCGGGAGAGACGGGCGGTTGACGTCGTGCGCGACTGGGCAGCGGCGGCGGGTTACGACGACTCCCGGGCAGACGAGGCGGCGGGGCTGGCGGTGGAGGCGCTGGCCCGGCTCAACCTGCGGGGCTACGCCGACGATGTCCGGGCCGATTGGCGTTACATGAAGCGGTCGTTTCACACGGGCCGCTCCAAGACGGCGAGGGAGTTGGGGCCGTTCGACTGCATCGAGGCGCCGTGTCGAGACGAGTGCCCGGTCGATCAGGACGTCCCCGGCTACATGAGGGCGGTCCGCGACGGCGACTTCGACGAGGCGGTCCGCATAACCTGTCGGGACAACCCGCTGCCGTCGATCCTCGGGCGGGTCTGCGACCACCTGTGTGAGGACACCTGCATCCGCACCCACTTCGACGAGCCGTTGGCGATCCGGTCGATCAAGCGGTTCATCATGGGCCGCGAGGCCGGGCCGCGGGCGCTCGCGCCCGAGCGGGCCGGGGGGGTCAAGACGGCGACCGCGGGGGCGGGCCCGGCGGTCAAGACGGCGATCGTGGGGGCGGGCCCTGCGGGCCTCGCCGCCGCTCTGGAGTTGGGCCGAGCCGGGCTCGCCGTCACTGTCTTCGAGGCTCGCCCCTACCCCGGCGGCATGGTCGGCGGCGCCATCCCCGCCTACCGGCTGCCGCAGGAGCAGATCGACCGGGACACGGCCGCGCTCGACGAGTTGGGGGTCGAGGTCCGCTACGGAGCGACGGCCGGCGCCGACTTCACCCTCGACGAGCTGCGGTCCGACGGGCATGTCGCGGTGGTTGTCGCGGTCGGCGCCCAGCTTCCCAAGAGGCTCAACCTTGAGGGGGAGGACTGCGATGGCGTCATCGACGCCCTCAGCTTCCTGCGCGGCGTACGGGAGGGCCGCCCCCCGCCGGTCGGGGCCCGGGTCGGTGTGATCGGGGCGGGCGACACCGCCATGGACTGCGCTCGCTCGGCGTTGCGGCTGGGCGCCGAGGAGGTGTCGGTCATCTACAGGCGCACGGTCGATCAGGCGCCCGCCGATCGCCAGGAGATCGGGGCGTGCGTCGAGGAGGGAGTTGTGTTCGTGGAGCTGACCCAGCCCGTCGGCCTGCGGGTGGAGGGCGGGAGGCTGGCGGCGCTGACGTGTGTCAGGACCGTGCGCGGGGGCGGCCGCGGCTCGCCGGGCGGGAAGGTGCCCGCTGTTGCGGAAGGCTCCGAGCTTGAGATCCCACTGGACACCTTGATCCCGGCGATCAGCCAACACGCGGTTCTCGACTTCTTCGGAGACGGCCCGCCGGCTCTGACGCCCCGCGGCTACATCGAGGTCGACCCGGTCACGTTGGAGTCGTCGGTCCCGGGGGTCTATGCGGTGGGGGACGCGGCGGGCGACGGGCCGTCGTCGATTGTGAGGGCGGCGGCCGACGGCAAGAGGGCCGCGGCGGCGATCATCGCGAAGCACGGGGTCGAGGTCATCGGCGCTCGGGCGCCGCCCCGCCCCCCGGAGGCGGGTCTCCACGAGCTGGTGGTGCGGCGCTCCCGACGCGAGTACCGGGCGCCGATGGCGCACACGCCGCTTGAGAAGCGGGGCGGCTTCGAGGAGACGGCCCTCGGCTACACGGAGGAGCAGGCTATGGTCGAGGCGGGTCGTTGCCTCGATTGCGACCTGATCTGCTCGTTGTGTGTCGGCGTCTGCCCGAACATGGCGCTCATGACTTATGAGGCGGCGCCGGGGCGTTTCGTCGCCCAGCGTTTCCAGATCGCCGTGCTCGCCGACTTCTGCAACGAGTGCGGCAACTGCGTGACCGCGTGCCCGACTTCGGGTGTGCCCTTCCGGGACAAACCCCGCTTGTACTTGAGTCGGGAGGACTTCGAGGCCGAGGAGGCCAACGCGTTCATGTTGGGCGCCGACGGGGCGATCGAGGCGAGGGTGGGCGGGGAGACCCACCGGCTCTCGGTAGACGGAGTGGTTGAGTACTCGACTCCGTCGGTCGCGGTGAAGCTCGATCCCGAGACGCTGGCCGTGATCGAGGCGGCGTCGGGGCAGGCGTCGGCGGGCGAGGCGGCGCTTGGGGAGGCGATATCCCTTGAGCCGGCCGCGGTGATGTTCAAGCTCCGGGAGGGACTGCTCGCGTCGATGCCCCACTTGCCGTCGCCGCGCCCCGAAGGCGCGGCGGCCACGTTCATCCCGCCCCCCAGCTACGAGTAGCCGACCGCCCCAGCGTGTGCAGTAGTGCCGACGAGAGCCGCGAAACTGCACACGCATCGGTCGGCGGCGGGTCCGCGGAGTCGCCCCAACTCGTGTGTTACGTTGTGCGGGATGGGCTCAGGCGATCTTCTCCGCTCGACGCCCGGCGGCCCGTTCTCGACGGTTCTCGCCGACCCGCCCTGGCGGTTCAAGAATCGGACGGGGAAGGTTGCGCCGGAGCACCGCCGCCTGTCTCGCTACGACACCATGACCGTCGCGCAGATCTGCGCGCTCCCTGTGCCCGAGCTGCTCGCCGAGACGGCGCATCTCTACCTCTGGGCGCCCAACGCCCTGATCGCCGAAGGGTTGCAGGTCATGGAGGCGTGGGGCTTCACCTACAAGTCGAACCTCGTTTGGGCGAAGCGGCGCAAGGACGGCGGCCCCGACGGCAGAGGCGTCGGCTTCTACTTCCGCAACACAACAGAGTTGATCCTGTTCGGGGTGAAGGGCTCGATGCGGACTCTCGCCCCCGGGCGGCGCCAGGTGAACATCATCGAGACTCGGAAGCGGGAGCACTCGCGCAAGCCGGACGAGCTGTACGACGTGGTCGAGGCTTGCTCACCCGGCCCCTACCTCGAGATGTTCGCTCGTCACCCCCGTCGCGGATGGTCGGTCTTCGGAGACGAGTCGGCTGAGGACGCCACGCCTCGGGGCAGTCTCAGCCCGATGTATCGGGGCGGGAAAAACGCAGCCTCCGCCCGGCTCCCCCTGTCCGAGGAGGGCGGCTAGCGACCCGCCTCCCAAGTGGCGAACCAGGCCTGGGTGGTCCGCCGCCGGCGAGCGCCGTCTTCTCAATGCACACATTTCGGTATACCGAATCCAGAGCATTAGGAAACCGGTTCGGGGGTGGGGGCGGTGGATGTGATAGGTTTGGCGGCAGACGTGAGCTCGAGACTGAAGCGGGTGTTGGCGTCGGCCGCCCGGCTTCAAGAGGCGGTGCCCGACGCGGTGCTGGCGGGCGACGCGGCCATGGCGCTCCGCGGCCGTCACCGCGTCACACACAGCCACGAGCACGTCCTCGCCGATCTGGTGGATCGGTACGAGACTGTGTTGGAGGCCGTGGAGGAGACCGAGGGATGGGCGACGTCGGTCCGGGCGTCGAAGCCGCCGTTCACCATCATGGGCCGCCTCGGAGGCGTGGAGGCCGGCCTTCGTCAGTTGCGGCGGTCCCGGCCGCTTGAGACCGCCAAGGTCAAGGTCGGTGACGAGGACGAGCATGAGGTGACCGTGCCCACCCTGGCAGAGACGCTGCGCATAGCGGCCTACCTCGTGATCCAGCGGAGGCTGGTCCGCGACTTCATCGACCTCGTGGCCCTGTCCGACGCTCTTGGGTACGACGAAGCGATCAAGACCCTGCTCGACATCGACTCCTACTACGAGGACCGGTCGGGCGAGGAGGGGTCGGTCCTCACCTCGCTCCTGATAGCGTTGGCCGACCCGAAGCCGCGGGACATCGACGTGATCGACGAGCTGATCCGATACAAGGGGCTGGAGGATCGTTACCGGCGATGGGAGGTCATCGTCGAGATCTGCCGCATCCTGGCGCCGCGGCTGCTCGAGGCCGACTGATGCCGGTCGACTTCCGCAATGTCGAAGGGTCGCAGTCCGACGACTTCGCCGCCTGGCCGTACGAGGGGTTGGTCGAGGTGATCGACCGCGGCCTTGTGGGCGACTGGCGGCCGGTCGTCGCCGAGGTGCGCCGGTCTCCGTGGGGGAAGACCGCGCTCCGATTGGAGCACTACCTCACCTACCGCGAGGAGGACGAGGTCAGCATCTTGTTCACCGACGTCATCGACCGCGCCCGCCTCGAAGCCGACGAGGAGAGGCAGGCCGAAGTGGCGGCCCGGATTCGCGCCATGGTCATCGCCTCGCGGAGGACCAGAGCCGAGGTCGCCCGCTCCGCTGGGATCAGCTCGGCGAGGCTGAGCGCCTACATGAGCGGCAAGATCATCCCGTCGGCCGTCATGCTGCGCGAGATCGAGCAGGCCGCCAAGAGGATGAGGCGCCACGCCAGGAGGCAAAAAAAGTACGCCAAGAAGCGAGAGCAAGCCGCCAAGAAGTGAGAGCAACGCAAGTGACGTCATGCGTGTGCAGAATTGCGGCTCTCGTCGGTACTGCTGCACACGCTGGGCGGTGCGTGTGCAGAATTGCGGCTCTCGTCGGCACTACTGCACATGCTCACATCGTGAGGGCCATCACCGCCTTCTGGGCGTGCAGCCGGTTCTCCGCCTGATCGAACACCCGGCTCCACCTGCCGTCGATCACCTCGTCGGCGACCTCGACGTTGCGGTCGGCGGGGAGCGGGTGCATGTAGACGGCGCCCTCGTCGGCCATCTCCATGCGTCGGGCGTCAGCCGTCCAGTCTTCGTACCTCGCCGAGATCCGGGCCGATTCGTTTGGGTCTGAGGCGGCAAGCATCGGGCCCCACGCCTTGGCGTAGACCACATCGGCGCCCTTCATGCCCTCCTCGAAGTCCTCAACGACCTCAAACCCGCCCCGGGCCTTCCTGGCGTTCTCCTCGGCCTGGGCCGTGATGTCGGGCGCCAGCCTCATCTCGGGCGGGCGGGTGAGGCGGACGTTGGCGCCGTAACGCGTCATCAGCAGGATCAAGCTGTGGGGGACGCTCATCGGCTTCTGGTAGCTGGCGGCGTAGGCGTAACTCATGTTGACGGTCAGCTTCGAGGGGTCGCCCTTGGCCTCGATGATCGTGAGCAGGTCGGCCAGCGCTTGGAACGGGTGGTACATGTCGCATTGCATGTTGAGCACGGGGACTCGGCTGGCCTCGGCCACGGCCCGGATGTAACGGGCGCCGACGCCCCAATCGACGTGCCGGACGGCCACGCCGTCGTTGTAACGGCCCAGGATCTCGCCGATCTCCTTCCATGTGTCGCCGTGGCCTATCTGGGTGACGGCGCTGTCGATGAACATAGCGTGCCCGCCGAGCTGGGCCATTCCCGCCTCGAAGCTGGCCCGGGTCCGGGTGCTGGCGAAGAAGAAGAGCATGGCGAGGACCTTGTCTCGGAGCAGGGCGTGAGGCTCCCCGAGAGCCCGCCGCCGCTTCAGGTCGAACGCCGCGTCGATGACGGTGTCAAGCTCATCTTTGGTCCACTCCTGGGTGGTGATCATGTCGCGTCCGCGGAGATGGGTCTGCATCTTGTCCTCCTCACACTCTTCTCATCCGGCCGGCCTCTCTCCCGGCTCCGCAGGCGGTCACGGCGCCGTCCTCCTCCGGATCAGCCGGAACCTGATCAGGTCGTCTCGGAACCACGAAGTGGCCGCCAAGATGGGTTGGTTGTCGCTGTCGTAACCCACCTCATCGAAGCGGATCGCCGGCGCCCGCTCCGCCGCGTCGAGCGTCTTCGCCGTCACCCCGCTGAGCGACACGGGCGTCAGCTCCGAGACATAGTAGGAGAGGGCTCGCCCACAGCGGGCGGCGATGAAGTCCCAGATCGGGGCGCGGGCGTCGGCCTCGTCGACCTCGCCCGCCACGAGGACCTTGGGAACCCGGTTCCGAGCGAGGATCACCGGCGCGCCGCCCTGGCGGAAGAGCTTCTCGGCGACGATCACCGGGCCGCCCTCGGCGAGGCCCAGGGTCTCGGCCGTCGGCCTGTCCGCGACCTCGGTGCGGACGTCGAGCACTTGCACCGAAGGCTCATACCCGTGGGCCTTGAGCGCCTCCTCATACGACCAGATCTCGTCGAGTTTCGACTTGATCCGAAGGCCGGGTTGGTTGACGAAGGTGCCCGCCCCCTGGCGACGGATGATCGCCTTCTCGTGCTCCAACCTGCTCAGGGCGTCGCGGACGGTTGTGCGGCTGACCCCGAGCTGGGCCGCTAGGTCGGCCTCGGCGGGGATGCGGCCGTCTTTGAACCGCTTGGCGGCGATGGCCTCCTTGATGTGGAGGCGGACCCGCTCGGTGAGGGAGGGGCCTCGGCTGATCATGGCAGACTGTGATCCTGGTAGAATCGTCGGGTCGCATGGTTGTATGACCAACACCGCCCTGCAAGTCGAACCGAGTGAGGCGCCCGACTCGAGACGCGTTCCCAGACGCGCCCCGAGGCGGCAACCGCCCAAACCAAAGGAGGAGGCGCCATGCGGAGTTTTTCGGGCCGCGACATCCTGTCGCTCAAAGAAGTCGAGAGGAGCGAGTTTGAGCACGTCTTCGATGTCGCCGACCGCCTCGAGCCGATAGCGCGGGAGCGGCGCAACACCGACCTCCTCTCCCACAAGACCCTCGTGACGGCCTTCTACCAACCGTCCACCCGGACCCGTCTCGCCCACGAGGCCGCCATGCACCGCCTCGGCGGCCACGTCACCGGCTTCTCCGACGCCAAGATGACCCGGGCGGGCGACTTCTACCAGGAGTCGGTCAAAGACACCGTCCGCATGTTGGAGTGTTACGGCGACGCCATCGTCATGCGCCACTTCCGGGAGGGCGCCCCCCGAGAGGCCGCCCAATGGGCCTCGGTCCCGGTCATCAACGCAGGCGACGGCTGGGGCGAGCACCCCACCCAGGTCCTCACCGACCTCTACGCCGTGCGCAGGGAGACGGGCGGCGTCGACGGCCGAGTCTTCGCCTGCATAGGCGACCACCGCATGAGGACCATGCACTCCATGGGTTACGCTCTGTCGCAGTTCGACGCCGCGATGGTCATCCTCGGCCCAGACGAGATGTCGCCGACCGACGAGTTCCTGGCCGAGCTCGACGAGATGGGGACCTCCTACCGCATCGTCGACCACATCGACGATGTCATCGAGGAGGCCGACGTCATATATATGGAGCCCGTCGTGCAGCCCGACTACACCAAGAGCCGGGACGAGAGCGGAGAGGGCCTGTTCGACGCCACACCCGCCGCCTACCAGGTGACCGCCGAGGTCATGGCGAGGGCCAAAGGGGGCGCCGTCGTCCTCCACTCGCTCCCCCGGATGGACGAGCTGCTTCCCGAGGTGGACCGGCTCAAGCACGCCCGCTACTGGCAGGAGGCCTACTACGGCGTCGTGATGCGCATGGCGCTGCTCGCCCTCGTGCTGGGGGCCATGGAGTAATGGAGTAGCCGTGCCTCGCGTCGTCGTCGCCATCGGCGGCAACTCCCTGATCGCGGACAAGGACCACCAGTCGGTCGAGGATCAGCACATCGCCGCCGCGGAGACCGACCACCACATCGCCCCGTTGATCGCCGACGGGTGGGACGCGGCCATCACTCACGGCAACGGCCCGCAGGTGGGGTTCATAATGCGGCGGTCGGAGCTGGCCCGGGGCGAGCTTCACGAGATCCCCCTCGACGTGGCGGGCGCCGACACCCAGGGCGCCATCGGCTACGCGCTCCAGCAGAACCTGGTCAACGAGCTGAGGGTGTTGGGCGCCAACAGGCCGGTGGCGACCGTCGTCACCCAGGTCGAGGTGGCGGCCGACGACCCGGCGATGCTCAACCCGTCGAAGCCGATCGGCTCGTTCCTCGACGAGGCCGAGGCGAAGCGGCGCCGCGACGAGGAGGGGTGGGTCGTCGTCGAGGACGCGGGCCGCGGCTGGCGCCGTGCGGTCGCCTCCCCCCCGCCGAAGCGGATCGTCGAGATCGACGTGATACGCAGGCTCATCGACTCCGGCGTGGTCGTGATCTGCGCCGGCGGCGGCGGCATCCCGGTGACGGCAGGTCACGGCGGCGAGCTCAAGGGCGTCGCCGCCGTGATCGACAAAGATCTGACGGCGGCGATGCTGGCCGCCGAGATAGGCGCAGACATGTTGCTCATATCCACCGCGGTCGAGAAGGTGGCGCTCAACTGGGGGTCGCCCGGGCAACGTTGGGTAGACGAGATGACCCTCGATGAAGTCAGGCGCCGTCTCGACGAGGGCGGCCACTTCGCCGAGGGGTCGATGGCGCCGAAGATGAGGGCCGTCGCCCGGTTCCTTGAGCAGGGAGGCCGCTGCGCCCTAGTGACCAGCCCGGAGTGCATCGAGCGGGCCGTGGCGGGCGAGACGGGCACCCGGATCGTCCCGTGACCGGCCTCAACCGCCTCAACCACCTCACGGGCCTCGTGTGCATGATCTGCGGGGCGACGCAGCATCCCGACGAGGCAGGGTATGTGTGCCCCGATCACGGCCACGAGGGGATCCTCGACGTGCGTTACGACTATGAGGCGGTCGGGGCCGGCCTGACGAGAGAGTCGTTGCGGGAGGACCCGGATCGGACGATGTGGAGATTCCGGCGCCTGATGCCCGTGGCGCCCGACGCCCGCTTCCCGCCCCTGACCGTGGGGGGGACGCCCCTGTACGAAGCGCCCCGGCTCGCCGCGGCGGCGGGCGTCGCACGCGCTTGGGTCAAAGACGAGGGGCGGCAGCCGACCGCCTCCCTGAAGGACCGGGCGTCGGCGCTGGCCGTCGTCAAGGCCCGCGAGCGGGGCGCCGAGGTGATAGCGGCGGCGAGCACCGGCAACGCGGCGGCGGCTCTGGCGGGCATCGCCGCAAGCGTCGGCCAGCCGACCGCCATCTTCGTCCCGGAGACCGCCCCCGAGGCGAAGATCGCCCAGCTTCTGGCCTACGGGTCGACGGTCGCCCTCGTGGCCGGGTCCTACGGCGACGCCTTCGAGTTGTGCATGGAGGCTTCCGCCGAGAATGGCTGGTACAACCGCAACACCGGGTTCAACCCCCACATGACGGAGGGCAAGAAGACGGTTGTCCTTGAGATTCTGGAGCAGCTCGGTTGGAGGGCGCCCGACGCCGTGTTCGTCAGCGTTGGCGACGGCTCGATCATCGGCGGCGTCCACAAAGGCGTGAAAGACGCCTTCGCCCTCGGCTGGATCGGCGCCGCCCCCCGCATCTTCGGGGTGCAGTCGGCGGGAAGCGATTACCTTGTGCAGGCCTACGAGTCCGACGAGGACGTCCTGACGAAACCCCCCATTTCCGCCTGCACGGTCGCCGACTCGATCAGCGCCGACCTCCCCAGGGACCGATTGAAGGCGATGGCCGCCGTCAAGGAGACCGACGGCGCCTTCGTGAGGGTGGGCGACAACGAGATCCTGGCTGCGGTCCCCGCCCTCGCCCGGGGGTCCGGGGTCTTCGCCGAGCCGGCGGGGGCGGCGGCATACGCCGGCCTGGTCATCGCCCGGGACGGGGGGTTGGTCGGCCCCGAGGACCGGGTGGTTGTGATCGCCACGGGCAACGGGTTGAAGGACCCGGCGTCGGCGATGCGGTCGGTCGCCTCGGCGGGGACGGCGCCGATGTGGGTCGATCCCAACCTGGAGTCTCTGAGGCTGGCCTTGTCGGAGGAGTCCCGATGATCGACCTGACCGTCGACGCCGAGACGCTCCAATCCGCCGTCCGGCGGGCGCGGGAGCGGTCGGTCCGCATCCCTACGTTCAGGGAGATGCGCGACCCCGGGCTTGTCCCCGACGGCGTGAGGGCGAGACTCGGCGACGTCGGCCTGTGGGACCTCGACCCGCTCAACCTCTATCGCATCACTTGGCACAACGAGCCGGTTCCCCACGGCGGCGGGTTCGGCCCGGTGAACCACATCGAGTTGCCGCCGGAGCTGACAGGGGTTCCGGCCCGCATCATCGTGTTGGTCGGCAAGTGGTTCCCGACGGGCGCCCACAAGGTGGGGGCGGCCTTCGGCTGCCTGGCGCCTCGCCTGGTCACCGGTCGGTTCGACCCGGCCTCGCAGAAGGCGGTGTGGCCCTCGACCGGCAACTACTGCCGGGGCGGGGCCTACGACTCCAGCCTGCTCGGGTGCGAGTCGGTCGCCGTCCTCCCGGAGGGCATGAGCCGTGAGCGGTTCGAGTGGTTGGAGGGTCTCGACTGCGAGGTCGTGAAGACGCCGGGCTCGGAGTCGAACGTCAAGGAGATCTTCGACAAATGCCGGGAGTTGCGCGAGTCAGGCGAGGACCTCGTCGTCTTCAACCAGTTCGACGAGTTCGGCAACTACCTGTGGCACTACGCGGTCACCGGCCCGGCTATGGCTGAGGTGTTGGAGACGGCGATGGGGCCTGACGACGCGTTTTGGGGAACGGCCCTGGCCACGGGCTCGGCCGGGACCCTCGCCTGCGGCGACTACCTGAAGCGGGTCCGTCCGGGCTCGAAGATCGCCGCGGCCGAGCCGTTGCAGTGCCCCACCATGGCCTACAACGGCTTCGGCGAGCATCGCATCGAGGGGATCGGCGACAAGCACATCCCTTGGATACACAACGTGAGGAACACCGACCTTGTCGTTGGTGTCGACGACGAGGCGACGATCAGCCTCATCCGCCTTCTCAACGAGCCGTCCGGCGCCGAGTATCTGATCGATCAGGGCGTCAAACCCGATGTGGTCGAGCAGGCCCCGTTGTTGGGGATCTCGGGTGTGGGCAACGTGTTGGCCGCGGTCAAGGTCGCCAAGTACCACGAGCTGGGTCCCGCCGACGTGGTGATGACCATCGGGACCGACTCGATGGGCATGTACGGCAGCCGTCTGGCCGAGCTCGACGAGGAGCGCGGCGAGTTGACCTCCCTGGGCGCCGCCGCGGCGCATCAGCGGCATCTGCTCGGCGCCGGGATCGACCATGTGCATGAGTTGGGTCACTACGACCGCAAGCGCATCCACAACCTCAAGTACTTCACCTGGGTCGAGCAGCAGGGGAAGTCGCCGGGGGAGCTGCGGGCGCAGTGGGACGATCGCGGCTACTGGGCGTCGATCCAGGCGATGGTCGAGCAGATCGACGAGTTGATCGAGGCTTTCAACGCCATGGTGGAGGGCGCTTGACCCGTCCCCGGCCAGCCGGGCCCTGGGAGGCGGGCCGCCTCACGGGATCTCGTCGATCAGCCTCGCCTTCTCGTCTTCGTCTAGGAACGACGACCTGATCGAATTGCGGGCGAGGTCGGCGAGGGCGGCCTCGTCGAAGCCGAGCTCCTCGGCGACGCCGACGTAGTTGTCGCCCACATAACCGCCGAAGTAGGCGGGGTCGTCGGAGTGGATGGAGACGACGAGCCCTTCTTCGACCATCCGGGGGAGGGGATGGTGGGCGAGCTTGTCGACGACGCCCAGGGCGACGTTGGAGAAGGGGCACACGGTGAGGGGGACCTGCTCCCTCCTCAGCCGAGCCGTGAGGTCGGGGTCTTCGAGGCTGCGCACGCCGTGGTCGATCCGGTCGGCCCCGAGAGCGTCGAGGGCGCCGGTCACATACGAGGGCGGGCCTTCCTCGCCGGCGTGGGCAGTGACTCGCAGGCCGAGCTCGCGGGCCAGGTCGAACGCTTCGGTGAACAACTCGGGCGGGTTGCCCGCCTCGGTGGAGTCGAGGCCCACCGCGATGACCCGGTCGAGGTGAGCCTCGGCCTCCCGCAACGTGCGGAGGGCGTCCTCCGGGGGCAGGTGGCGGAGGAAGCAGAGGATGAGGTCGGCGGAGATGTCCCGGCGTCTCTCGGCGTCGGCGATCGCCTCGGTGAGGCCCGTCGTGAGGGCGTCGAAGCCGACCCCTCGCCGCGTGTGGGTCTGCGGGTCGAAGAAGATCTCGGCCCGTCTGACGCCGTCGCCCGCGGCGCGCTCGAGGTAGGCGGTCATCAGGTCATAAAAGTCCTCGGGTGTCCGGAGGGCCCGGGCCGCGGCGTAGTAGAGGTCGAGGAACGACTGGAGGCCGTCGAAGTCGTAGGCCGCCTTGAGGGCGCCGATGTCGGCGAAGGGCAGGTCGACGCCGTTGCGTCTCGCCAGATCGATCGTCATGGCGGGGGTCATCGAGCCTTCGATGTGGATGTGCAGCTCGGCTTTGGGGAGCCGGCTGACGAAGCCTCTCGTCGTGGAAGGTGTTGTCGTCTGCATGACCCGCAGTCTCCGGCAGCACCCTGGTCAACTCAAATCGAGCCGCCCGGGGCGGTCGGTCGGCCGCCCCTCTCGGGCGGGTGTGTCGGCGCCTCCGGCCGCGTCGCCTCCGGCCATCAAGGCCGGCAGCGCCCGTCGCGCTTGGGCCCGCCAAGCCGGTATACCTGCCACTCTCAGAGCGCGCGCACGGAGAGTGGCCGTGCGCGCGTATTCGCGCGGGCAGGTTTTTTTTTTCGCGAACTGGGCCGTTAGGGTTGACATTGGTCGCGTCTTGTGCTACGTTAGCGTGTCCAAGGTACTCCGAAAGAGAGAGGCGGGTCATGTCCGTTGCTGGTGCGCGCGCGCGTGTTGTGTTGGTGGTTTTGGCGACTGCGGCGGCGCTGGTCGCCGCGTCCGAGGTGGGCGCAGCACCCGCGGACGACAGCTCAGTGATCGCCGTCAACACGCTGAGCGGCAAGGTCGCCGACGGCAAGTGCTCGTTGGCCGAGGCGATCGAGAACGCCAACGAAGACAGGGAGGTCAACGCCGACTGTGTCGCCGGCTCGGGCGACGACACCATCAACATCGGGGAGCCTGACGACACCACCGGGAGGGTGCCCGTGACGATCACCGCGCCGGCCGGCGGATTCCGGATCACGTCGAACGTGACGATCCAAGGCCACGCCGGCGGCTCGACCATCAGCGGCGGTGGCGGTGTCGAGATCGTCCTCACCAAGACCGGGACGCCCGACACGGTGGGCGCCACTGCGGTGAAGCTGGCCGATCTGACGATCACCGGCGCCAGCGGAGCGGGAGTGACGGTCAAGGACGACTCCGACACCGCTTCCCTCACGGACAGATACGACGTGACCCTGGAGAATCTGCTTGTCACCGGCAATACCGCTGAGGGGATCAAGTTCGAGAAGGACTTCGACTCGGCCCGGCCCGGCTTGGTTCATGTCAAGGACTCGATAATCGAGAGGAACGAGCTTGGCGGCGTCTACATGAAGGCTTGTGACACATCATCTGATTCTGCTAACGGCGCCATTCTCAAGGTCAGCAATTCGAGCATTAGCAATAACCGCAGTCCTATTGCCGGGAACGGGCGGTCCGGCGGCCTGGCTAATCGCTGCGGGAGGCTCGAGATCGAAGACAGCACTGTTAGCGGGAATACGGGTACCAGGGCCGCTGTCTGGATCCATCAAGGCGACTGGCAGGACCCCGACGACAAGTCGTCGCCTAAAGCCAGCACCACAACGATGATCATCAACACCACTGTCGCAGACAACACGATAATCAGGCCCAAGGCAGATACCTATTACGGCGGCGGTATCTTCGTCTCTCGGGTGGCCGCGTTCACCCCGTGGCTGGAGCTCCGGCATGTGACCATCACTCGTAATGAGGGCGCTAAATGGGTCGGCACCGGACTCCATGCTGATCCTGGGGTGGACGCGAAAATCCGGAACAACGTAGTGACCGGCAATTTCGTGGTCGATGACAACGGCAACCGCGCGGATGCGATCAGGCAGTGTGAGTTCCGTGATCCCAGGGGGAGGCAGGCTTTCGTCAGCAATGCGTCATCATCATCATCACGGTCGTGCCGGAATGCTGACATCCGATGGGCCAAATCTACTCTGGGACCATTGGCTGACAACGGCGGAAGCGCCCGAATCGGGCCTAACGGCGCCGGCGGTCACATCAAGACCATAGAGATCGACGCCACTAGCGGGCTCGTCGGAACTGCGCGAGCCGAGTTCTGCCTAGACAAGGACGCACGGGGTGTGAGTCGCCCACAAGGCGCCCAGTGCGATATCGGCGCATATGAAGCTACGGGGGTCTTCGAGATTGGGGACTATGTCTGGGTGGACGCCAACAGCGACGGCTTCCAAGACCGCGACGAGGCGCTGTTGCAGGGTGTCACCCTCGATCTGATTGACGCCAGCGGTGATGTAATTGACACGACGACGACCGGCGACGACGGCACCTACGGTTTTGAGGTGACCCCGGGGACTTGGACAGTGACGGTGACCGACACGGGAGATGTTCTCGACGGCTATCGGGCGACGACCTCGCCGTCGTTGGCGCTGCGGGTGGACGACGCCGGCGGTTTTGCCTCGAGCTTTGACTTCGGTTATGTGCTTGCGGCTGGGG
>Ga0209457_1000022_pt1 | contig 74954 bp, 61 predicted proteins | sample WorMetHEROISLAND_5_FD_187410 | JGI IMG/M metagenome (GOLD analysis project Ga0209457, IMG submission 187410) | Marine gutless worms symbiont microbial communities from Max Planck institute for Marine Microbiology, Germany - Olavius sp. 5 HERON... ... | reverse complement strand
CGCGAGTTGATCAGATTCACTGGGAACCCTCGGGCATCGAGCACCTCGTACAGAGGGATCCAATACACTCCGGTAGCTGCCATCGCCATCACCTCGACATCCAGCGACTTCAGCCAGTCGGCCAGGGCGTAGAGATCATCGCTGAAGGTGCTGAAACACCGAACCGGCTTGTCGTCGCGGTCCGGATCGACCGCGACCCAGTGCTCCCGGCTACCAATGTCAATCCCCGCGCAGCGGGGATGAACGATTTGCCGTGGCTGTTTTTTGGACTTGCGCGCCATGGCCGATGACCTCGCGCTGGAAAGTGGGGTGCGCGGGGAAACACGGCGGCGAAGGATTCAATCTCTCCTACGAGGTCCTAGCTTACGCCAAGCCTTCAACAACTCCACGCCGATACCGTGCGGGCCACTCTCTTTTGGCGGGTACAAACACACCAGTGCCTGAACGGCCTCGGTTTCCCGTGGCCCCTCTATGGACTTGCCACGTGTTTGCTGCGCGACAGCGCGCCACCTACAGGTGGGGTGGGCTCTCTTTTGAAACGACGCGGAGGAACCCGGAGACAAAGGCTCAGTCGACCATAAGATGAGTTGTGCCTACCATTGGGCTTACTCGATATTTTCTTTTTTGCCGCAAATGAACGCGAATGGATGCCGTAACTACTCAGCTACTTAAATTGGGACATTGGGGGTTGCCCTTGGAACGTCAGGACGAGCGAGTTGAAAAGATCGAGCGTTGGCAGGCTGACCAGTGGTCATCCACGAGTACGCCAGCGAACAACATCAACAAGCCGAACGCATCCAGAACCTCGGCACCACGTTCGGGATGAGGGAAGTAGGCTGGAAGCCAGTCGGTGCTGAGTACGTGTAGCCAGTACAGGTTGCCGTTCACGCGCCGGCCGGTTTCGTTGGCATGGGCCACTGGCGCGGCGACGAGTGCGCGGCGGATCGCGTTGACTGGCGCCTCCAGGCGGGGTGGCGGCCACCCGTACGGTGCGCTGGAGGGTGCCCGGTAAGATCATCCCAAGTCCGGCCAGCTCATTGAGCACCCCGGCGGCGCGCTGGTAGGGCAACAACTGGTATTGGGTCATGTAGACCGCAAAGGCCGATACGCCCGGTCCGTATTACACTGGGGCCTCAATCCCTACAGGAAACGTGCTGCGTTGCGCGCGCCCACAGGCACAGGTTCCGCCGACAATGCGGTACTCGATGTACCTTACGCTGGGTCTCCACCTCGACCACTGGAGGAGCACAGGAAAGCGAGGGGCGTAAGCGACGAACGGAGTGCGACGACCCCCGCGTAGCCGTAGGGCCGAGTGTTTCGTCGGAGTGCGGCGCGCGAGCGCCGGCGGAGATGAAATGCAAGGCCATGCGACACGGCGTGAAGTCATTGCGGGAATCCTGGCGCCGCGCGGAGTGCGCACCGGGACGGATGCAGGACGAACGTGGGCCGCCGAAGGCCATGGCCGTCGCCTGATTTTTCGCACCCGAAATCGGACGGACCCCGTTTCGGGTTTCGCAAAAAATGGCGACGCTCCGGTGGCGTCGCTCCGCGAGCACTGTAGCCGCGATCCCGGTGCCGCAACGTCCGCAGGCACAGGTCCCCGTCAACGGGATGATCACGCACTGGTCGGGGTGCTCAACCAGGGAGCGAGTGACACCGCGTCGGCCCGGTTGTCCACCGGCTTGCGCCCGCTTGGCTGGCGTTGCGAGTGTGGTGGCAACTTCTTGAACGGTGAGTCCGAGGATGGTGGCGGCTGGAGTTGTGGTTATCCTTGGCCAGACGCGCTTCCAACTCCCGGATGCGCTCGCGCAGATGCTCAATAAGCGCCGTTTGCTCCACAACCCGTTCACGCAACCGCTTAAGCTCGTCGTCAGGGTTTTCCGGAGCATGGGTTAGGGTGGGTTTTTCCAGCATGGGAATAAATTACGTGTGTAGCCTGCCACTTGGCAAGAGGTCCTGAATAGTTACAATAGATCATATTCTATTTTCTGTTCTAAACATCCCGAGCATATTAAAGAAGCATGCACAACCGGCACCGCACTTGTTTTTGTTTATACAGTCGAACGTAAGAACATCATCGACAAAGAATTTCCCTAAAGCATCTAGTCAGTTCCCTTTAGAAACTGACTCCAATACGGATAATTCTTACACAAAGTCAAAAAGCTCGGTAGTCATTACTCTATACATAAGAACTTCCTTAAGTTGTTGCTTCTCCTCTTGGCTACCAGTTCGCTCTAATACTAAATGTATTCGTTGCCAGATATACTCAGCTGCCATATATTCCCGAAAACTCTTATGCGCAAACTCTATTGCACCTTCTGTTTCCCCTCCTCTGACGCTTTTTTTTAAAATAAAACGTAGGCAATATGGTATGCAGAAATTTTAGATTCGATTCTCGAAAATTATGGAATTTCTCATTAAATTTTATGACAAACTGCTCTGCTTCTTGAAAACGGATGACTTCAGAACCGCTTGCGAAAACAGTGGAAGCACGTTCCCGAATAAATTGGCGATAGTCGTTTTTTGGAATGTCTCGCAGTATTTTTGGTTGACTTCTTTAACATATACGCTTCCTTCAACAATTTGTCCGAATAATTTTTCAGCAAGCTTGCTTACAGTTTCTCGATAAATCGCTGAGCGCGAAATTATCTTCAAGTCCTGCTCTATGTCGATATTTAAGCAAGTTATAAGGTATAGCAAAAGTGGTTGACTAACCAATCCCCTTATCGGTTGCAGTATCGTTTTGTGTTCTTCAAAGTCTTTTTTTTTGGCTTTGAATATGAAGTTTTGCCTCTCTAGTCTCGATAAGTTTTTTTGTCCACTACACTCAGCTTGTCAACGCTACCAAAGTCTGTGTATTTCTGGCGACAGAGACTCGCTTTCCTCTTTAAGCTTTCGTTGCACTAAATCGTCAATTTCGTTCTTTCGTTTTATAGCAGAGTCGAGACTATCCTTTGCCACCCATATATCTTGGATTACGACCGACAAGAATTCAGAATATTTCTTCTCAAAAACAGATAAAGCCTTACAGGTCTTCCGTAAATTTTTATATTCGTTCTGCGCCCCTTCTGCTTCTTCCAATACCGGATACAAATTAAGCTCATCTTTTATTCTAGTTACAGCAATCTCCTCTTCCGACTTAATCTTCGCCTCTTGATCATTGATACTCTTTAATGTTCTGCTTTTTCTTCTTGAGCGACTGTTCTTCCTGAAGTAGCTCATCAAAACGACGTTCTTGGTATTCATACGTATTGATCTTATTGATGACTTCGGGCGTCAGTCGCCTATCCGGGTGGATAGCAATCATACTTTGTTAGCCACTCCTTCTGCCTCTCTACATCAAGACCTTTAAGAAAAAGGACTAAGGGCCGTCTGTTTCTCGCAAGAACATTTAAATCTACGTCAACGTACCGAGAGGTAACAATAATCCATTTAAGGCTGTTTGCAGCAAAAATGCCTTTCAGAATCTGTTCGAAGCGTTTTTTTGAGATAGGTTTTCTATAAGATCAAGTTCATCACGACCGTCAAGAATGATGACACATCGGCGCAATTCTGATGAGATATTGTCTACCTTGCCCTTGTAAACATATCCTGGATATAACATTGCAAATATAAGAATTTGGAGATTTTATAAAATTTCCGACTTCTTCCAATGGGATATTGCGCAATGGAAGAAACAAAACGTTGTCTACACCCACTAGTGCCCCAACGTTATGACCGGGAATTCAGGATAACCCATTTATTAAAAAAGAAATATTTGGAATTATACCGGTTACCGACTTGAGCTGCGGTACGCTAAAGTAACAGCCTCTCCCGCGAAATTGTGGGCTGAGAACAATGACGCATGTCCACAGGTCTATTCGTCTTCTCGAGTTTGCCATTTCCGTCTATGTGCTCGTGGCCACGATCAAGAAACGGCTGAAAATCGATGTTAGTTTCTACACAATTCTACAGGTCCTGAGACTCACTACAGAATAAACTCAATTAAATAAACTGATTACCTACCAGACATACAATCCTGACGAGCGTTACCAAGATAATCAACTGAATTTATTCAACTAAACGTTAGGATACTAGTGTGTCTACACTGTCTGTCGCATTGCAATGTCGTATGCTAAACGTTTACACAGTGGGCTTTTTCGGCTCTCTTACGGATTGTATGGGTAAAATGGAAAAGAAAACCATCCTTGACAGGCTGGACAGACGCAGAAGAGGGGTCTGCATGAGGGGATCGGGGCGTTTTGGCCGCGAGGCCACGCATCACGGTGAACTCAGCAACAGAAGGATATTAGGCTTGATCCACCGGGTGCCCCGATCCCCTCTTGCCCGCATTGTGTTGTGCCCATCCAGCCTGTCAAGGACGCAGCCGCTACGCGGTGGTTTCCTTTTCCACCCACACCAAACGTAAGAGAGCTACTTTTTCCTTGACCTGGATATCCAAAGATAAGCATGCGAGTCTAAAGATATTTGCGGATGCAACCCCCACGGCTCAGAAAAAGCCCTCTTGTCGTTACACTCATATAGCGCTTTCAGGTATGAGTGTATATTATCGGATAGCGCAAATTTTGACTCTGTTTCGTCGTCACGTTGAGAGGATGTATCAACATTGTACGATGGCCAGATGTAGTCGCCGGCTGGGCAGTCTTACGCAGCACGCAGTGGCCCATGACCAGGATGTCCAGGCCGCAGGCCATGAAGGTATCGCAAGCACCTTGCGGTGTGCAGACGATGGGGTCCCGGCCCAGGTTGAGGCTGGTGTTGATCAGCACCGGGCAGCCGGTTTGCACGTAGAACCGCTCCAGCAGCCGGCGTAGGAGTCCATGCCGTCGGGGATCGACGGTCTGCACCCGGGCCGAGTGGTCCACGTGGGTGACTGCGGGGATGACCGACCGCTTGGCCTCGCGCACCGGGGCGACCAGCAGCAGGTAGGGACTTTCCTGGCCCGGCTCCAGCTTGAAGTATTCGTGCGCCTGCCCCGCCAATACGATGGGGGCGAAGGGGCGGAGGCCTTCGCGGAACTTCACCTTTTTGTTGATGGACCGGTGCATGTCCGGGTTACGGGCATCGCCGAGGATGCTGCGACTGCCCAGCGCCCGTAGGCTGAACTCCAGCGGTGGCGATCTGCTCCCATAGTATCTCCTCGTCATCCACCCGCTGGTAAATGGCGTCGACCGAGCGCAGAAATTGCTCGATCCGGTGCTCGCTGTAATGCACGCCGATCAGTGAGCCCTGCTGGGAATCCCCGGCCTCGGCCCGGCGCGGATTTGTCCTGTAGCTGGTACCGGATGTACTGGGCTACTCCCAGGGCCCCGCCGGCATCGCCCGCCGCGGGTTGGACCCATATCGCCTCGAACGGTCCTTCGCGCAGGATGCAGCCGTTGCTCACGTAGTTCAGCGCCACGCCGCCCGCTAGGCACGGTGTCGCATGCCAGTCCACTCGTGGACGTGACGGGTCTGACGCAGCATGATCTCTTCGGTAACCTGCTGGACCGATACGGCGATATCCTTACGCTCTGCGTGATGTCCTGTCCCTCCCGGCGTGGCGGGCGACCGAACAGGCGGTCGAATTTCCGCGCCGTCATGGTCAGTCCCTGGCCGTAGTTGAAGTACGACATGTCCATGCGAAACGAGCCATCGGGCTTCAGATCGAGCAGGCAGTCGAGGATCAGGTCCGCATACTTAGGCCCGCCGTAGGGTGCCAAGCCCATTAGCTTGTATTCGCCACTGTTGACGCGAAAGCCGGTAAAGTAGGCGAAGGCCGAGTAGAACAATCCGAGCGAGTGGGGGAAGTGTAGCTCATCTCTGAGTTCGATCCGGTTGCCGCGTCCGATCCCGAAGCTACAGGTGGCCCACTCCCCGACGCCGTCGTAGCAAGATCGCCACCTCGTCGTAGGGCGGGCGCTAGCGGTGTGCGAGACATGATGCCGGGTGAATACGAACCGCTTCCGGTACTGTCCCTCTAGCCCCTTTCATAGCTCGCGCGGCAGATGCAGCTTTTGCCTCAGCCACAGGGGTATGGCCCGGAGGAACGAGGGAAAGCCGGCCGGGGCATAGGGGGCATAGGCAAGATAGGTCTCCAGCAGGCGCTCGAAGGTGAGTAGAGGTTTGTCGTAGAAGCCGACATAGTCCAATGCTCGGGGCTCAACTCCGCCTCCCGGAGGCACCCCGGAGCATCGCCATTTTTCGCGATACCCGAAATGGGGTCCGTCCGATTTCGGGTGCAAAAAATTAGGCGACAGCCATGGCCTTCGGCGGCCCACGTTCGTCCTGCGTCCATCCCGGCGCGCACTCCGCTCGTCGCTTACGCTCCCTCGCTTTCCTGTGCTCCTCCGCTGCGAGTGGTCAACCAGATTGGCGCGGGTGCGCTGCGGGATTACTGCGCCCGGCGAAGATGGGTCAGGAATATCGAGGCCATCACACAATAGGTCGGATGAGACCGAAACCGTCTCTTTTTATTGTCTTCTCCTGTTCTGACAACCGGCAACCCGTTGGCGGGTGCTCAGCGGCCATAAGCCACCCATTTGAGCGCCTTTACAGGGGCTCTGCGCGGCCGATGACCAGAAGCTCACGCTGAGGATGGGGCTGCGAATTCTTTCACAACCTCCTGGGGGGAGAGGGGGATCAAAAACAGCACCCTCACCAACAGGACGATTTCTCATACATCGAACCGGCTTCTATCTTGGATACAGAATCAGAGACAACTCGAGTCCGAACACAGGAACCCGAGATAAACCATAAGGGCACCATCGGAAATGAAAACCATCGAGAGTAATCTGCGCAAATTGATCTTCGATCACCTGCGGGAATGGGCCGGTGACACCATCCTCGAGCGGGGCAAGGGTTATGTAAAACAGGTCGACCGGATCGCCCGTACCGAGGACAACACCCTTGTCGCACGGGTAATCGGTAGTGAAGATTACGTGACCTCAGTCTACGTCGGAGAAAAAGGCGATTTCGAGTACTCTTGTACCTGCTCCCTATTGGGATCCGGCAAACATGCCATCGCGGTAGTTCTGGCGGCGTGGAATACATAAGGAAAGGAAGACGACGATTCCCCTGCTCAAGGACGACGAACTCTACGCAGCACAGTATGAGGAGGCGGAAGAAGACGACGACGAATGGCCCGATGACGAGGAAGACAGCGAGTGGGAAGACGACAGACCGGCACGGAAACCCAAGCCACGGCCCAAGAAAGTCCAGGTCGCAATCAGGCAGATCCTCGAAGACAAGGACCGGGAAGAGCTGATCGACCTCCTGGTCGATCTCAGTGACCGGTTCTCGGAAATCAGACTATACATCAACGAGCAGCTCATCAGCGGCGAAATGGCCCAGCTCGTGCGCACACTGAGATCGGAAATCCAGAATCTCACCGCTCAGGAAGCCTAGTACGAACCTTGGAACAACCGGGGCAGCATTCCCGATTTCTCACGCGTCGAAGAACGGCTGCAGGCACTGGTCGATCAGGGTTATAGGGACGAGGTACTACAGCTCGGCGACGAGCTCCGGATCAGAGGTAACGAACAGATCGAACATCCGATGACGAGGGGGAAACCGCCATGGCGATCGCGTCGTGCCTGGAGGTCGTATTCACGACCTTACCGCGATCGCCCCTATCCCCATCTGAGCAGTTGCTATGGGCGATCGACCGGGTCCTGGAAGACGACTATTCCTTGCTGGACTCCGCCGGCGAAATTCTGAGTGAGCCCGGATACACCCAGGCCCACTGGCGAGAAGTCACAGACACGCTCGAAACGCGCCTGCGAACCCTGGCAAACCGAGCATCGACAACTTTTCCGACAGATGTCGGCGCCAAAAACTTCTGACCCAGCTGCTGGACGCCTACGATAGCGCCGGATGGAACGACAAGATCATCCCCCGCCTCGAAGACGAATCGGACACCTGCCAGTGCTACCCGGAGCTGGTCGATACGCTGTTGGTGGCCGGTCGGAAGGCGCAAGCCCGCCGTTGGTGCATTCGAGGCCATGAGCGTACCTTGCAGGGATCACCCGGTATCGCGGCTAGCTTCCAAGATCGGCTGCGCGAGATCGTACAGAGGGAGCGACGATACGACCTAGTCGCGACCTACCGAGCGAAGGATTGCTTCGATCATCCTTCGAGTGCCAATTACGACGAGCTACGCAAAGCGGCCGAAAAGATCAATTGCTGGCCAACCGTGCGGGCCGCAGCCCTCCGTCATCTCGAGACCGGACAACGTCCGGCACCCGACGACCGAAAGGATGAGATCAGCGCCTAACCGCCACCCTCCCCCGAGATCGAGTCGCTATCGACCGAGAAACGGGCCGGCTATCGACGATCCCCTGATTCCGACCTACTCATCGATATCGCCATCACGGAAGAGCGCTTCGAGGATGTCGTCAACCTTTACCAACGGATGCGCGAGAAGACCTAGTGGCACCAGGAAACAGGCAAGAAAGTCGCTCGGGCCGTAGCCGATTCCCATCTCGACTTGGCCCTCGAAATTTAGAAGGACATCGTCGATAGCCTGATCGACCAAATCAAAGTGAGGGCTTACGAGCAAGCGGCCACCTACCTGCGCCTTATGGAAAAGGTCTACGCACGTCATCACCGACTCGGAGAGTGGCAAGGATTGCTGGAAAGACTGAGAAAAAAAAACATAAAGCCAAGCGGCGACTCATCAAAATACTCAGTAATATACCGAGCAAGAAGCTTATCGACTGATCCCTTATGCCCCTGGTTTTGGCACGCACTCGACTAGTGGAGAGGGGTTGGAAAGAGAGGGCTTGACCCCACCAAGCCGAAATGTAGGGGCGACCGACTGGTCGCCCCTACGTGCTCCCTACCTATGGGGACCCCACCTGGAGCGCCGGCAAGCCGGCGCCTACATCTATTACCATGCGGTAGGCGCGGGCCTGCCCGCGCTGAATCTGGCATCACACGGTCATGGCTCCATACCTCTGGTCTTGGCACATACTCGACTGGTGGAGAGGGATTGGGAGAGGGTGACCGGTCGGCCTCCCCTATTTGCTCCCTGCTGGTGGCGTTATTAATTTTTTACCACTATAAATCACTTGATATATTATCTGAACTTTAGGCCATTAACTGAACGAAATTTTATCCGAGGATAATTCTTATGGTATTACAACCCGTAAAACGCCCTGTCTGCCATGGTATTGATGTTATTAAACACGGCAATACCAGTAATGGCAAACAGCGCTTTGTATGCAAAGATCAAGACTGCGAGAACAAAACATTTATTTCCGGATTATTCCGCGAAAGGTTGTTTACCAGAAACGAAGCAAAAAATCACTGAAATGGCACTGAATGGCTGTGGTATTCGTGACACCGCACGGGTACTGGGGATTAGTTGTGACCATCATCAACGAATTAAAAAAAGAGCCCAAGCTACAAGCCGTGAATCACGATTTTTTAGCGATCTACACGCCCGATCAGATTGCTAGATATTATAAAAACAGAGTATTATCATGACGTTAGAGAGCTAGATACCACCGTTGAAATGGATGGGATGTGGAGCTATGTGGGCAATAAATCTAATCAAACGATGGCTGTGGCATGCCATCGATCAGGATACCGGTAAGGTGCTGGCTTATGTATTCGGGCGACGTCAAGATGAGGTTCTTCTTAAGTTAAAAGGCTTGTTAGAGTCATTTGGGATCACCTGTTTTTATACGGACGATTGGGGTACCTATACACGCCATTTAGATCCCGAAAGGCATGTTATTGGGAAGCAAAACACGCAGAAAATAGAACGCAGACATTTAACGCTGCGGATACGAATCAAGCGGCTTGCCCGCAAGACGATTTATTTTTCAAAACGAAACCAAATGCATGATATCGCCATTGGATTATTCGTGAATCGTTATGAGTTTGGCATTGCCGTTTGGAATCGTTTAACAATAAACTTGTAACGCAACCTATTTTTCAGCTTTACACTGGCGGACTTACCCTTGTTGCGGCCAGCCATGATTATAAAATAATCTCGACCATTTTCTGTTTTCCGGTGGTCAACCTTTGGAAGCTGAGGAAGAGGAAGATATGTCGTATTATTCGAATAACGAACCATTAACCATCCTTTCCCATCTGCGTTGGTTATGTAGCGGGTGGCTATGATATTGGTCTCCTATGAAGTCGATGCAAGCTTGATACCCCAGTCGACTTGAGCGAGCTAGCCGCTCACAACCTCGGCGCACCTGGGCAGGAGGGTTGGGTACGGGTCGCGATGATGCGCGCGAGCTTTTGGCCATAGGCCGCAATGTCTTCCTCGGTGCGCAGCTCGGTGGCGCAGACGAGCAATGCGGGATCGAGCTCGGGATAGTGGGGTCCCAGATCGCAGCCGCCGAGGATGTTGTGTGCGGCCAGGGAGCGTAACAGATCCTTCGTAGGGGCCGGAAGCCGCAGGACTTTTTCATGGAAGACGAGGCGCTCGAACAGAGGCTCGATACCGGGTATCTCGCATAGCCGGTCGCTGAGCCTAGCCGTATTGGCATGGCACGCCTTGGCGACCCGCTCCAACCCTTCGGCACCCAGCAGGGCCATGTGGATGGTTGCGGCGGTTACCGATAGCCCTTGGTTGGTGCAGATGTTGGAGGTGGCCTTGGAGCGGCGGATGTGTTGCTCGCGGGCCTGCAGGGTCAGGGTGAAGCCGGGGTTACCGTTCCGATCCTGAGTACGGCCGGCGATACGTCCGGGGAGCTGACGCACCAGGGGTTGCCGGCAGCTGAGGAAGCCGGCATAGGGGCCACCGGAGGCCAATGGCATGCCCAGAGGTTGAGCCTCGCCGCAGGCGATGTCCGCGCCGCGTTCGCCCCAGGCCCCCGGAGGCGATAGCAGGGCCAGGGCGATGGGGTTGACGACTCCGATGACTAGGCTATCGTGCCGGTGAGCCCAGTCGGTGAGGGCATCGACTTCTTCCAGGACGCCGAAGAAGTTGGGCTGGTTGATGACCAGTGCCGTGAATTCCCGGTGTTCGAAGGCGGCGAGCTGCTCCGGGGCCGTGTGTCCGCCGGTCGGGTCGAAGGGGATCTCCACCAGCTCGATCCGTTGCGGGCCGACGAGGGTGCCTAGGGTGTGGCGATAGGCGGAGTGCAATGCCCTGGGGATGAGTACCCGAGGTGGCTTGCGCTTGCGGTTGCAGCGGACCGCCATGAGTACGGCTTCCGCCAAGGCCGAGGCCCCGTCGTAGAGGGAGGCGTTGGCGACGTCCAGAGCGGTCAAGGCTGTGATCATGGACTGGAACTCGTAGAGTACCTGTAAGGTACCCTGGCTCGCCTCGGCCTGATAAGGGGTGTAAGCACTGTAGAATTCGCCCCGGGTAGCCAACTGCCAGACCGCCGCCGGGATGTGGTGATCGTAGGCACCGGCACCGATGAAGCATAGGGGCTGGCCGTCCTGCCGGCTGCGCTCCTGCATCAGGCGGCCGATTTCCATTTCCGAGAGGGCCGGAGGTAGGGGCGGCAGGCCGGTTGCCATGAGATCCGGGGGGATCTCGTCGAACAGGTCGTCGATACGCTCGACGCCGATGACCGCCAGCATGGCGGCGACTTCTTCTTCGGTGTGGGGGATGAACGGCATGGGGGCCAAGGGCCTCTAGGGGCATCTAGTCCGTTTCCGTTATGAAGGTCCGGTAGCTGGCCGCATCCAGTAGGTTACCCAACTGCGCGGGATCGGATGGACGCAGCTTGAATAGCCATCCCGCTCCGTAGGGGTCTTCGCTGATGGTCTCTGGGGTATCTTCCAGGAGGGAGTTGGTTGCCGTGACTTCACCGGTGAGGGGGCTGTAGACGTCGGAGGCCGCCTTGACCGACTCGATGACGGCGCAGGCCTCCGCACTCTCGACCCGGCGCCCTACCTTTGGTAGCTCGACGAATACCAAGTCACCCAGGGCCTCCTGGGCATAGTCCGTGATGCCCACCGTCAGGGTCCCGTCGCCATCGTCTCGTACCCATTCGTGTTCTTCGGTGTATTCGAGGTCTTCCGGTATGTTGCTCATGCTGGGCTCCTCGGGTTTCGTGATGGATGACGTTTCGCTCCCATGTTTCATGTACTGATGTACTTGAAACATGGCGGGTATCCTTGTTCCGCACTTGGTCTTTACTCACACTCGATTCCGGCGGACGATCATGGGCCATGCAGATAGCCACCGGGGTAAGATTCCCATCAATGTGGAATCACGGCACGATTCCCCGGTATCGAGCGCTCATTCGTGAAGCCAAGTGCCGGGGCTCCGCTTTTGCTCCCCCTCTCTCCAACCCTTCTCCCCCCGCCAAGGGAGAGGGGCTTATAGCCGCCGACGGATTAGCTTGGTGGGGTCAAGTGTATGCTAAGACTAGGCTTCTCAGAGCACCTTGAATTTTTCAATATGCCCTTATAGCTCAACAAGCGGTTTCCCGTTGCGCACGAACGGCGGCTTTACGATCCGCGCCGGCACGGCCTGACCACGAATCGATACTCGGCATTTTTCCCCGATGTCCGGTGCGACCCGGGCGAGGGCGATGGACCGCTGCAAGGTGGGCGCATATCCGCCGGAGGTGATCTCTCCCACCGGCTCGTCACTGTCGAATAGGAGTACCTTTTGGTGCCTGCGCAGTACCTCACGACCGGTCAGTAATAGGCCGACGAGATGTCGCAATCCACCGCGTTCCCATTGAGCTTCGAGGGCGTTGCGGCCGATGAAGTCCCGGTCGGCGGGCGTCCAGGCGACCGTCCAGGCGAGTCTGCTCTCGAGGGGGCTGACGGTCTCGTCCATATCTTGGCCACAGAGATTCAGGCCCGCCTCCAGGCGCAAGGTATCCCGCGCGCCGAGGCCACAGGGTGCGACGCCGGCCTCTAGCAGACCCTGCCACAGAGCCGGGGCCTCCGCGGCGGGACAAACGATCTCGAAGCCATCTTCCCCGGTATAGCCGGTGCGGCTGACGAACCAATCGCCCTTTTGGGCGGCCCGGAAGGGTTTCAACCCGAGCGACTCTTGGCGTAGATCCGGGGGGATTCGATCGATCGCCTTGGTACGGGCGTTCGGTCCCTGGACCGCGATCATGGCCAAGTCCCGCCGCGGCCGAATACCGAGGGCCGAGCCCGGGGTATGGTGACTCCGTATCCAGGCTAGGTCCCGCTCGGCGGTAGCGGCGTTGACGACCAAGCGGTAACGGCCGATTCCGCAGAAGTAGAGGATCAGGTCATCGATGACGCCGCCCTGGGAGTTGAGCATACAGCCGTAGAGGGCATCAATGGGTACCCTGATCCGCGCTGGGTCGTTGGCGAGCAGGCGGCCGAGCAAAGTCTGCGCGCCGCTTCCCTCGAGGTCGATGATCGCCATGTGGGAGACGTCGAACATCCCGGCATCCCAACGCACTTGATGGTGTTCTTGGATCTGGGAGCCGTAGTGCAGGGGCATGCGCCAACCGCCGAAAGGTACTAGGCGAGCACCCAGGGCTTCATGCTCGGCCAAGAGTGGAGTCGTACGTTCTATCCGAATTTTCCTGTGTACCACCGACGCTGCTTTTCAGGTTTGGAAATTCAGGGGATCTCGAGGCATCCCGTCCTTGGAATTTTTCGTTCCTATTCAAGGCGCGGCAACCGGCGCCTAGAGGACTATGTAACGGTTGCCGCAACACAGAAGACGAACGAAAAGACCAGCAAGACAGTATTTCATTTGACAGAAATCGCCTAAGGTCTGCGCTCGGCCAACTCGACGCACAAAGCATTCTCGTACACAGACTCCCAAGACCCAGGACCTAAGAGGGTGTTGAAAAAGTCCATCTTTGCGCTTTTGCAATGCGAGAATGGAAAAGGAAATTTCCTATTCCCTTTATCTTTATTTCCAACTACTTACGATAGTCAGAACTGGTGGTCAATCTCCGGCTCGTGACGGATGTTACCTTTGTCATACACCCGCTAAGACATTGCTGACTTCAAATTTTTCGGTGGGCACAGCCCACCCTATTAATCCCCGCAGTCCGGAGGAGCGTCACCATTTTTCGCGAAACCCGAAATGGGGTCCGTCCGATTTCGGGTGCAAAAAATCAGGCAACGGCCATTGCCTTCACGGCCCACGTTCGTCCTGCGTCCGTCCCGGCGCGCACTCCGCTCGTCGCTTACGCTCCCTCGCTTTCCTGTGCTCCTCCGCGGTCAACAGGACCACGGAGCTTTTCGAATCCACGGGGCAGTGTGGATCGCTACGTCTCAGAGCGAGTTGGCCTGATAGGGACGGTGCGCAAGCTCCACAGGGTGTCCGATAAACCGGCCTCGAAGCTTGGATCTTGGTCCCCCGGTGTCGTTTCAAAAGAGAACCCACTCCCCCGGTAGGTAGCGCGCTGTCGCGTAGCAAACAAGTGGCAAGTGACAAGATAGAGGGGCCGCGGGGAACCGAGACCTATCAAACATTGGTGTGAAGGCCAAGCATCTCGACCTTACATTCAGTGAGGCTGCTTGACGAGTACGAATAAATAACATTTTAAAACAGTATGTTATGGTATTTTTGATGAGAGACGAACCTTTTTCTATGGGGTAATCGCACGACCATAACGGGAACCGAGTGCCTACCAACAGGGCAAATACCGAGGCTCTTCTCTCGATCTCCTTCTCCCCGACCTTTCTCCCGAGGGCAGGACGTTTCGTTGGCCGGATTTCCGATGGGACAAAAGATCACGACGAATCGAGCACCACCCGATTTTTCAAGTTTCCTCAGGCATCGAGCTTTTCTTGTAGCCGCTTGTTGACCTGCTGGGGATTGGCCTTGCCTTGGGTAGCCTTCATCACTTGGCCGACGAAGAAGCCGAATACCTTGTGCTTGCCGCCGCGATACTGGGCCACCTGCGCCGGGTTGGCGGCCAGAATGTCATCGATCACCGTATTGATGGCCCCGGTATCGGTGATCTGCTCGAGGCCCCGCGCCGCGATGATCGCGCCCGCATCGCCCTCGCCGTTCCAGAGGGCCTCGAACACCTGCTTGGCAAGCTTACCGGAGACCGTATTGTCCCGAATGCGGGCGATGAGTCCCGCCAACATCCGGGCGCTGACGGGGCTCTCGCCGATCTCTAGACCGGCCTTGTTCAGGGCTGCAGCCAGCTCGCCATTGACCCAGTTGGCCGCTAGCTTGGGATCCCCCACCTCTGTGGCTACTTGCTCGTAGTAATCCCCCAGCTCCCGACTCGCGGTCAGCAGGTCGGCATCGTAGTCCGAGAGGCCATATTGGTCGCGGAGCCGGCGGTGCTTGGTGTCCGGGAGCTCCGGCATCCCTTGGGTCGCCTGCGCGATAAAGGCGGCGTCGATGACCAGGGGCAGCAGGTCCGGGTCCGGGAAATAGCGGTAGTCGTCGGCCTCTTCCTTGGTGCGCATAGCGCGGGTCTCGTCCTTGTCCGCATCGTAGAGCCGCGTCTCTTGGACTACCCGGCCGCCACCCTCAAGGACATCGATCTGGCGCACGACCTCGAAGCGGATAGCACGGTCCAAGAAGCGGAACGAGTTGATGTTCTTGATCTCGGTGCGAGTACCCAGCGTCTCCTCGCCCGGCGGGCGCACCGAAATATTGGCATCCACCCGCAAGGAGCCTTCCTGCATGTTGCCATCGCTGATGCCGATCCAGCGCACGATCCGGTGGATCTTCCGGGTATAGGCTACCGCCTCTTCCGGCGAGCGCAGGTCCGGCTCGGAGACGATTTCCAACAATGGGGTCCCAGCCCGGTTCAGGTCGATACCTGTCAGGCCGTGAAAATCCTCGTGCAGGGATTTGCCCGCGTCTTCTTCCAGGTGGGCGCGGGTAACGCTAATCTCTTTGAGGGTCCCGTCGTCCAGTCGGATCCGCACCCGTCCCTGGCCGACCACCGGTTGCTCGTACTGGCTGATCTGGTAGCCCTTGGGCAGGTCCGGATAGAAATAATTCTTGCGTGCGAAGAGGGATCGCTCCGCGATCTCGGCCTCGATCGCCGTGCCGAAGCGTACCGCCAGGACTACGGCCCGCTCATTGAGTACCGGCAGCACGCCGGGTAGCCCCAGGTCCACCGCGCAGGCCTGGGTATTGGGTGCAGCACCGAAAGCGGTGGGTGCGCCGGAGAAGATCTTGGAGCAGGTGGCGAGCTGGGCATGGATCTCCAGCCCGATCACGGTTTCCCATGGCATGTCCGAAACCTCAATCCATTTCTCCCACGTAGGGCTTGGTCATGAGCTGTTCGATTCTATCCGGTCTGTCATTTCTATCAAGGGCTTGCCGGCTGATTTCATGATCGATCCTGGCCAACACCCACCGTGTTTTGACCATTACCGATGCGTTGGTCATGTTCCCGACAGGAATACTTCCACCATCGCCCGGCTTGATTCCGAGGGTATAGTCGGATTGCAAGGCGGAGCCTGCGGGAAGCTGGCTCGCCAGAATTACCGGCTTTCCCATGTGCGTTGCGGTGCGGATGATGTTCTCGAACGAATACTCGGGTATGTCCGGCATGTTTCCCGCCCCGAATACCCGGATCACAAGGGCCGAACAGGCCGGCGATCGGATGACGGGCAGCAATAGATCGGGCTTCAAGCCCGGTGTCAATGTGATCGGAAATACGCCGGACGCGAAATCCGGATAGAAATCGACGGGTCTCTTGCCCTCGGTATCCGGACGCCGCCGCGCCGATGGGTCGAGAAGGATCGTCTCCGCGATTTCGCCAAGCGGCGGAATGGCCGGGGAGACGAAGGCCGAGAAGCTACGGGCATCGGATTTTTGGGTACGGCATCCCCGAAAAATATGCCGATCGAAACTGATAACCACCTCGGCAACCTCGGATAAGGCGACCTTTATCGCCCTGATCAGGTTGATTCTGGCGTCGCCATGCAACACATCCGGAGTGGTTTGTGCTCCGGTGAGCACGACCGGGCATGGAATCTCCGGCCCCAGGGCAAAGGCGAGTGCGGATGCCGTGAAGTGCATGGTGTCCGTCCCATGGGTGATTACGAAGCCCCGATATCCCCGGTCCATACGCTCATGGATGGCCCGAGCCGTTTTCGTCCAGTCCGCGGGCACCATGTTGGTACTGTCCTTGTTCAGCAGGTCCACGAATTCCAGGTCGGCAATCTCCCGGATTTCTTCCTCCACCTCGAGGTGACGCAAGAATCCGCTCGGGTCTTCCGGGGGGCGCAGGACGTAGTTCTCGCCCTTGCGCTCCCGAATCATGCCGATAGTACCCCCAGTGTGGATCAGGCATATTTTGAGCTTGTTCATGATCGATCGGGTAATTCCGATAGCACAAGGACTCAAGGCTCTGCGCTCGTTCCCCCTCTTCCCAACCTCGCCCCCCAAGGACGTGGGGCTTTTCGGCCACCGGAATTCCGAAGGGTACGGCTCTTTTGAAACGACGCGGAGAAACCTGGAAACAAAGGCTCAGCCGACCAGAGGGGGGGGTGAACTGTGCCTACCCTTGCGCTTACTCGATATTTTCTTTTTTGCCGCAAATGAACGCAAATGAGCCGAAAAATACTCGGCTAAGGTCCGCGTTCAGCCAGTTCGACCATAAAGCCTTCTCGTACACAGACTCCAATAGACCCAGGACCTAAGACTTTGCCGACTTCAAATGCACATCCGAGAACACGTCGAGAGGTGGGGTCATCCTCGTCGATTTTTTTTGAATACATTTGCATTCATTGGCGTTTATTTGCGGCTGAATTTCCTCCCCGCAGCCTTTACTCGATATTTTCCGGTAGGCCGCCAGCCTGCCCCCGAGGCAATCCCCGCCGGAGCAGTCAACATAGCCACGGAGCTTCTCGAATCCACGGGGCATACATGATAGGGGCTAAGCTCCACAAGGTGTCCGATGAACCGGCCTCGACTCTCGAATTTTCGACGCCCGGTGTCGTTTCAAAAGAGAACCCACCCCACCAGTTAGGTGGCGCGCTGTCGCGCAGCAAACAAGTGGCAAGTGTCAAATATAGGGGGCCGCGGGGAATCGAGACCGTTCAGACGCTGGTGTGAAGGCCAAGCATCTCGGCTTTACAGTCCGTGAGTCTGCTTGACGCGCACGAATAAATTCAACTGAAAAACAGAATCTTATGAGATATTCGATGAGAGCCGCACCCAATTCCAAATGGAGCAATTGCAAGACCTCTACGGATCGAGCGTCACCGGTCTTTCAAGGTACCCTAATCGTGACCGTGCTTATGCTCGCGTCCCCGAACCTGGGGGGGTAGCTGGCGATACTCCGAGCAACGCCGAGGGGTCGGTATGCCCTTGCCCGGATTCAAAAGCTCGTGCGGATCGAAGGTCCGCTTGACCGCCATGAATTGCTCGAGCTCTTCCTTGGTGAATTGGACACACATCTGGCTGAGCTTCTCGATGCCCACACCGTGCTCGCCGGTGATGGTGCCGCCGACCTCGACGCATAGCTCCAGGATCTTGCCGCCGAGCTCTTCGGTGAGTGCCAGCTCCCCGGGCTTGTTGGCATCGTAGAGGATCAAGGGGTGCAGATTACCGTCGCCGGCATGGAAGACATTGGCGATCAGCAGGCCGTATTCCGCAGAGAGCTCCGCGGTACGACGCAGGACGTCGGGCAGTCGGCGCCGGGGGATGGTGCCATCCATGCAGTAGTAGTCAGGGGCTAGCCGGCCCACGGCGGGAAAGGCAGCTTTGCGACCCTGCCAGAAACGTATGCGTTCCTGATTGTCGCGGGCGGTGCGCACTTCGGTGGCACCGCTGGCGAGCAGCAACTCCCGAACTTGGGCGATGTGGGTAACGACTTCCTGCTCGCTGCCGTCCACCTCGCACAGCAGCATGGCGGCGACGTCGGTGGGGTAGCCGGCGTGGACGAAGGCCTCGGCGGCGGCGATGGCGGGACCGTCCATCATCTCCAGACCCGCCGGGATGATGCCTGCGGCGATGATATCGCCGACTGCTTGCCCGGCCTTTTCCACATCGTCGTAGGCGGCCAATACGACTTGCGCCTGTTCGGGTACCGGCAGGAGGCGGATGGTCACCTCGACCACCACGCCGAGCATTCCCTCGGAGCCGATGAACAGGGCCGGCAGGTCGTAGCCCGGTGAGTCCAGGGTCTGGCCGCCGATCTCGATCAGCTCACCATCCACGGTCACGAACTTGATCGCCAGCACATTATGCACCGTCAGCCCGTATTTGAGGCAGTGTACGCCGCCGGAGTTTTCCGCGATGTTGCCACCGATGGTGCAGGCAATTTGAGAGGATGGGTCCGGGGCATAGTAAAGGCCGAAGGAGGCCGCGGCCTCGGAGATGGCTAGGTTGCGCACCCCCGACTGTACCCGTGCGGTACGGCCGGTCGGGTCGATATCCAGGATGCGATCGAAGCGCGCCAAGCTGAGCAGCACGCCCTCGGCATGGGGCAAGGCGCCGCCGGATACCCCGGTCCCGGCGCCCCTGGCGACGACCGGTACCTTGCGCTCATGACACAAGCGCAGGATACGCCGGACCTCTTCGAGGGTACGGGGTAGCACCACCAATAACGGGAGCTGCCGATAGACGGAGAGGGCATCGCACTCGTAGGGGCGGAGCTCTTCTTCCTGCTCCAGTACGGCGTCCTCGGGCAGAAAGGTACGCAGCGTGCGCAGTAGGTTCTTGCGGGCCGCGACCAGGGACGGGTCGTGAAACGAGTCTTGTCGGGTGTGGATCTGGCTCATCGGGGTAGCTTCGAGTTGTGGGATTTCGGGGGTCTTGCATTAGAATAGGGAAATTCCATCCTCGGAATTTTGCTTCTTTTCGGGATTTTGCTTCTTTAAACCATAGAGTGGGAAAATTCGGCTCTCTTGCGTTTGGTGTGGGAGGAAAAGGAAACCACCGCATAGCGGCTACGCCCTTGACAGGCTGGATGGGCGCAACACAATGTGGGCAAGAGGGGATTCGGCGGATCAAGCCTAATGTCCTGCTGTTGCTGAGTTCGCCGTGATGCGTGGCCTCGCGGCCAAAATGCCCCGATCCCCTCATGCAGACCCCTCTTCTGCGTCTGTCCAGCCTGTCAGGGATGGTTTTCTTTTCCATCCTACCCACACAATCCGTAAGAGAGCCAAGTTTTTCAAGGTGCGATCGGGTATGTCTACCCGTATCGGGCCGAGTATACTCGCATCGATCGTTCGAGGAGTCTCCCAATGAACCATAAGGTCGAGAAGACTGATGCCGAGTGGCGCGTGCAGTTGACGCCGGAGCAATACTGGGTGTGTCGGCGCAAGGGTACGGAGCCGGCTTTCACCGGCCGCTTTTACGACCATGAGACCCAGGGCGTCTATCGATGTGTCTGCTGCGGCGAGACACTCTTCCGCTCCGAGGATAAGTACGATTCCGGCAGTGGCTGGCCGAGCTTTCAACGATCGGCCGGGGAGGGTGCCATTGGCACGAAGACGGATAGGAGCTTGGGCCTATCGCGGGTGGAGGTCCATTGTGACCGCTGCGGCTCCCACCTCGGCCATGTCTTCGAGGATGGCCCTGAGCCGACCGGACAGCGCTACTGTATCAACTCCCTGGCACTCGAATTCGAGGCCGGCCATTCACCACGCAATTAGACCTTAGAGCCGCTTGAATAATTCATGCCCTCTCATAAGGACTCTTGGGTAGTGTTTTAACTTTGTCGTGCCCGGTGTAGTGAGCATCGTAAAAAACCCCAGGGAGGCGGTTTTTCGAGGTTCCCTTTATTCAGCAGCTACAAGATCAGAACGCCGCGAATCTTGAAACGACATTTTCCCCACTTACCTGGCAGGCTGTCATCCCATGATCTCCCTCATCGACTATGGTGCCGGCAATGTACGTAGCTTGCGCAATGCCATCGGTAAGCTCGGGTATGTCCTGACCGACATTGCGCGACCGGAGGATATTCTCGAGGCCGAGCGCTTGGTCTTTCCCGGTGTGGGCAGCTTCGGGGCCGCTATGCAACGTCTGCATACCTTGGGATATGTGGAGCCGCTCAGGGCGTATCTGGAGGCCGGCCGGCCGTTCCTGGGTATCTGCATCGGGCTGCAATGCCTGTTCGAGGGCAGCGAGGAATCCCCTGGCGTCCCTGGACTGGGGCTCATTCCCGGTAAGATCCGACGATTCGACGCGGGCGGTCTTTCGGTTCCCCACATGGGTTGGAACGGGGTCCGTCTAAGCCGGAGCTCGCTTCTGTTCGACGGCTACCGCGGCGAGAAGCTCTATTTCGTCCATGCCTACCGTGCCGTGCCAGAGCCCGCCAATTCGGACTGGTCACTCGCGGATACCGACTACGGCGGGGCGTTTCTCAGCGCGGTGCAAAAAGGCAAGGTCGCGGCAGTCCAGTTCCATCCGGAGAAGAGCGGAGAGGCCGGGCTGCGTTTTCTGAACCGGTTCCTATCGGATGCGCCCATCAAGGCCAACGCACCTTACCGGGATCGGCGGGAAACGCGGCTGGCTAAGCGGATCATCGCCTGTCTGGATGTACGCGCCAACGATGCCGGCGATCTAGTAGTAACCAAGGGCGATCAATACAATGTACGCGAGCAAGGACAGGTGCGCAATCTCGGCAAACCGGTCGATCTGGCCCGACGCTACTACGAGGAGGGCGCCGATGAGATCACCTTCCTCAATATTACCGCCTTCCGCGATTTTCCCTTGCAGGATCAACCTATGCTGGAGGTCTTGAAACGGACCTCTGAGCAGGTATTCGTGCCCTTGACCATCGGTGGCGGTATCCGCGCCTTCACCGATTCGGACGGCCGCCACTACTCGGCCCTGGATGTGGCCGCGGCCTATTTCCGTTCCGGTGCCGACAAGGTCTCCATCGGGAGCGATGCGGTGACGACCCTGGAGCAATTCCTGAAGGACGGGCGCCCTACCGGTACCAGCGCCATTGAGCAGATTGCCCGGGTCTATGGTAATCAGGCGGTGGTCATCTCCATCGATCCGCACCGGGTCTTTGTCGATGCGCCGGAGGCGACCCGCCATCACACGGTAAGGACCGAGAATCCGGGACCCAAGGGTGAACGGTTTTGCTGGTTTCAATGCACGATCAAGGGGGGACGCGAGGGCCGGGACCTGGATGCCGTCGAGCTAGCCCGGGGGTGTGAGCGACTGGGTGCCGGTGAGATTCTGCTCAATTCCATCGATCGGGACGGGACTGGTGCCGGCTTCGATCTGGAGCTGATAGAAACGGTCAGCCGGTCGGTGACTATCCCCATTATCGCCTCCAGCGGTGCCGGCCAAGTTGCGCATTTTTCCGAGGTGTTCGCGGCCACGGGTGTGGAGGCGGCCCTGGCCGCTGGCATCTTTCACCGCAATGAAGTCCCCATCGCATCCGTCAAGGCTCACCTGAAGGCCGACGGTATCGAGACCCGCGATCAGGGCACTTGAACGACTCGATAGGACCTTGAAAAAATTCATCTTTGAAATTTTTCTTCATTGGGCGCGGCTCTTTCGGAACGGCGTGGAGAAACTTGGAAACAAAGGCTCGGCTGACCAGAGGGCGGGCTATGCTCACCCTTGGCCTTACTCGATATTTTCTTTTTTGCCGCAAATGAACGCGAATGAGCCGAAAATAATCGGCTAAGAGGCTGTCTAAAAATTTATTAACAATGGAAACTCAACGAACAGCCATTTTATTAGGATGTCTGGTGATTACAGATTTGCCGGAGAAGCAAACGACTGGATGCGAAATAAACCTGTGTTTCGCTCGAAGTTGGTTTCTATTCGCAATCTTTACTCAATCGACGCCATCGACTCAGCCAGGAGAATGTTCTCTCGACCACCCAGCGGCGAGGTAAAACGTGGAAACCCCGCCGTCCTTTTTTCTTTACTAACAACTTCGAGCGGACACTCTAATTGGGTCAAGACCCAGTTAGAGTAGGTCCGCACTGGAATAGTGCACGATCGCCCCAGATTTTTTTGACGATATGGAGGATCGAAAACAAGCTCGTAATGACTTGACGAGCGGATTTACCGTCAAATACATTGGCGGCGTGTACCCGGACGACGAGCACGCAACCGATTGTATCGACAACGATAGGACGTTTTCTGCCCTTAACGGGTTTGCTCCCGCCAAATCCCAATTCTACATAGGATTCCGGGGTTCCCTTGACACTTTAGATTATCAATAATTGCTCCTGTTGGATCTGGCTTTCGGTCTCTTTTTTGGCGTAACCTCTGACGAAACACCGTATTGACTTTCTCTGGCAAACGATTATCTGTCCACTTATTTTATAGTATAATTAACGAGTTTGTAAGGAGGGAAGTCTTTTGGCAAATACCGCCAGGGACAACCTGTTTTATTCAAATAAAAAATGGCATTTAGGATTTCGCGAAGATCACTTTTTCGTGGGCGTCCGATGGTATAGGATTTCAATTCATTCATGGTGGGCTCAAGGATTTCCCATTCTTCGTCAGTAAGGTCACCCGGGTACCTGACAGCCGATTGAATCTTTGTCTTCAGTCATAGAAAACTCCAGGATTACATCGCATAAAACCACAAAATTAACATATAAATTTATCAATATATTACTTCCTGAACAGCCTCTCAGACTCTCCGTTCAAGAAGCCACCACCACGTTCGCGGCGCCAACCCACCGGGCGCAAGCCCGGTGAACAACCGGGGCGGCGCGGCATCACCCGCTCTCTGGTCGATGCCCCCGATCAGTGCGTGATCATCCCGCTGCCGGGAACCTGCTGCCGGGGACCTGTGCATGCGGGCGCAGTGGCACCGAGATCGCCACTACGGGGCTCGCAGAGCGACGCCAAATAGTCGAGGTGGTAATCCAACGTGAGGTCATTGAGTACCGCATTGTCAGCGGGACTTGTGCCTGCGGGCGCGCGCAACGCAGCACGTTTCCCGCGGGGATCGAGGCCCCGGTGCAATACGGACCGAGCGGGTCGGGCTTTGCGGTGTACATGACTCAATATCAGCTGCTGCCCTACCAGCGCACCGCCGGGATGCTCAAGAGCGGGCCGGTCTGGCGATCTCACCGGGTACCCTCCAGCACGCCGTACGGGTGACCGTCGCCCGCCTGGAGGTGCCAGTCACCGCGATTCGCGACGCACTCGTCGCGGCGCCAGTGGCCCATGCCGATGAAACCAGCCGGCGCGTGAACGGCACTTTGCACTGGCTGCCTATGCTCAGCACCAACCGGCTTACGGCCTACTTCCCTCATCCCAAACGCGGGGCCGAGGCCCTGGATGCGTTCGGCCTGTTGTCCCAATTCGTGGGCGTACTGGTGCATGACCACGGGTCAGCCTGCCAGCGCTACTTAATGTCTGCATGCCTTCTGCAATGCTCATCATTGGCGCGAGCGGATCGCCATCGCTGAGAGATCCCCGAGCCAGCCGTGGACAACCGATATGATCACGCTGTTATGCCAAGCCAATGCCGTGGTCGGCGAGACCCAGGCCCAGGCCCTTGAGACGCTGCCCGCCAGCAACGTCGAGCACTTGCGAACCCGCTACGACACCATCCTTAGCAAAGCCGAAGCCGGCAATCCTCCCCGTCCCCGCCGTCCCGGAACCCGCGGGCGGGTCAAACAATCCCCGGCCTGCAACCTTATTCGGCGGCTACGCGAGCGCCGCAACGAGGTCCTGCGCTTCCTCACCAACCTGCGCGTTCCCTTCGACAACAACCAGGTCGAACGCGACCTGCGCCTGCCCAAGCTCAAACAGAAAGCCTCTAGCTGCTTCCGCTCCGATACCGGCGCTGGGGGCTTTGCCATCATCCGCTCCTACCTCTCAACTCTCCGCAAACAATCCGACGATCTTTTCAACTCGCTCGTCCTGACCTTCCAGGGCCGCCCCCCAATGCCCCAACTGGAGTAGCTGAATAGTTATCACGTGGCAAGATAGGGGGCCGCGGGGAACCGAGACCGTTCAGGCACTGGTGTGTTTACACCCGCCAAAAGAGAGTGGCCCGCACGGTATCGGCGTGGAGTCATTGAAGGCTTGGCGTAAGCTAGGACCTCGTAGGAGAGATTAAATCCTTCGCCGCCGTGTTTCCCCGCGCACCTCACTTTCCAGTGTGAGGTCATCGGCCATGGCGCGCAAGTCCAAAAAACAGCCACGGTAAATCGTTCATCCCCGCTGCGCGAGGGTTAACATTGGTAGCCGGGAGTGCTGGGTCGCGGTCGATCCGGACCGCGACGACAAGCCGGTTCGGTGTTTCAGCACCTTCAGCGATGATCTCTACGCCCTGGCCGACTGGCTGAAGTCACTGGATGTCGAGGTGATAGCGATGGCAGCCACCGGAGTGTACTGGATCCCTCTGTACGAGGTGCTCGATGCTCGAGGGTTCCCAGTGAAGCTGGTCAACTCGCGGGCCACCCGTCAAGTCTCCGGGCGTAAGTCCGACGTCTTGGACGGCCCGTGGATTTGGCCGCTGATGACCTATGGGCGGCTCAAGGAAGCTTTCCATCCCGCCAACGAGATCGGCTCGCTACGTTCGGTGCTGCGCCAACGCACCGCTCAGGTCCAAGAGCAATCGCGCTGTGTGCCGCACAGGCAGAAGGCGCTGACACCGATGAACATCCAGCTCGACAATGTAGTGAGCGATCTGACCGGTAAAACCGGACTGGCCATCTTGCGCCGGATCATGGCCGGTGAACGCGATCCCGAAAGCTTGGCGACCCAACGTGACCGTCGTCTTCGGGCGAGCGAACAGACGGTTGCCCGTAGCCGGCACGGTAACTGGCGTGAGGAGCACCGGTTGGCTCTGGCTCTGGCTCTGGCTCTGGTTCTGGCTCTGGCTCACGATGATTTCTTAGGCCTGCCGATCGCCGAGTGCAACCAAATGATCCGTCAGGCGTTGCAACGCCTACCAACCCTCACCGATCAGATTTCCGCCCCCGTCAAACCGATGCGTAGTCCCCATCGTACCCGTGCTCAGCCAACGCAATGGCATCAAGCCCTGAACCAGGTTTTCGGTGTGGACCTCACGCGCGTTCCAACCCTCGGGATCGACACCGTGTTGGTGCTCGCCAGTGAGATCGGACCCGACCTGTCTCGCTTTCCGTCCGCTCGGCACTTTGGCTCCTGGCTCGGCTGGCACCACCGACACGGATCTCCGGTGGCCAGACCCTCGCCGGCTCCCAGCCCAAGATCTCCAACCGAGCTGGGCCGGTCTTACGCCAAGCGGCCTTCCACGCGCGATGCAGCCAGACCTTCATCGAGGCCGCTCACTACGCGCACTTGCCCGTATGGACACGGCTAAAGTGGTCAAAGGAGGAGCACAGGAAAGCGAGGGAGCGTAAGCGACGAGCGGAGTGCGACGACCCCCGCGTAGCCTTAGGACCGAGCGTTTCGTCGGAGTGCGGCGCGCGAGCGCCAACGGAAACAAAATGCAAGGCCATGCGACACGGCGTCAAGTCATTGCGGGAGTCCTGGCGCCGCGCGGAGTGTGCGCCGGGACGGACGCAGGACGAGCGTGGGCCGCCGAAGGCAATGGCCGTTGCCTGATTTTTTGCACCCGAAATCGGACGGACCCCATTTCGGGTTTCGCAAAAAATGGCGACGCTCCGGACCACCGCTCACCAGCTAGCACGTCTCAATCTACGCTCTGCCGACGCAGGAATATGTTGAACGAGGTCTGCAGGAATTCGAGGTGCGCAGCCGGGACCGGCTACTGTGCTCCATCCCGCGTAAGGCCAAGCGTCTCGGTCTTGCGTCTCGATCTTACACTCAGTGAGGCCGCTTGATGCGATCGAGTATTCAAATAAAAAAACAGTATTTTACGAGACATTTGATGAAAGCCGCACCCAATTCATAATTCTTCATTTGTGACGGGTATGTTTCTTGCCCGCCGCTATGGCCACGGCTAACATGCCAAGCATTCTCGGGTCGTAACTATTCAGCTACTCCAGTTAGGGCATTGGGGGGCGGCCCTGGAAGGTCAGGACGAGCGAGTTGAAAAGATCGTCGGATTGTTTGCGGAGAGTTGAGAGGTAGGAGCGGATAATGGCAAAGCCCCCGGCGCCGGTATCGGAGCAACCAGCGGCTTTCTGCTTGCAGCTTGGGCATGCGCAGGTCGCGTTCGGCCCGGTTGTTGTCGAAGGGAACGCGCCGGTCGGTGAGGAAGCGCAGGACCTCGTTGCGGCGCTCGCGGAGCCGCCGAATGAGGTTGTAGGCCGGGGATTGTTTGACCCACCCGCGGGTGCCGGGACGGCGGGGACGGGGAGGATTGCCGGCTTCGGCTTTGCTAAGGATGGTGTCGTAGCGGGTCCGCAAGTGCTCGCCGTTGCTGGCGGGCAGCGTCTCAAGGGCCTGGGCCTCGCCGACCACGGCATTGGCTTGGCATAACAGCGTGATCATATCGGTTGCCCACGGCTGGCTTGGGGACCTCTCAGCGATGACGATGCAGAAGGCGTGCAGACATTGGTAGCGCCCGTAGGCTGACCCGTGGTCATGCACCAGTACGCCCACGAATTGGGACAACAGGCCGAACGCATCTAGGGCCTCGGCCCCGCGTTTGGGATGAGGGAAGTGAGGCCGTAAGCCGGTTGGTGCTGAGCACAGGCAGCCCGTGCAGAGTGCCGTTCACGCGCCGGCTGGTTTCATCGGCATGGGCCACTGGTGCCGCAACGAGTGCGTCGCGAATTGCAGTGACTGGCGCCTTCAGGCGGGCGGCGGCCACCCGTACGGCGCGCTGGAGGGGACCCGGTGAGATCGCCAGGCCGCTCATTGAGCACCCCGGCGGTGCGCTGGTAGGGCAACAGCTGATATTGAGTTATGTACACCGTAAAGGCCGACCCGCTCGGTCCGTATTGCACCGGGGCCTCGATCCCCGCGGGAAACGTGCTGCGTTGCGCGCGCCCGCAGGCACACGTCCCGCTGACAATGCGGTACTCCATAACCTCACGTTGGATCACCACCTCGACCACTTGGCGTCGCTCTGCGAGCACCGTAGTGGCGATCTCGGTGCCGTCGCGCCCGCACGTACAGATCCCCGGCAGCGGGATGATCACGCATTGATCGGGGTCATCGACCAGGGAGCGGGTGACGCCGCGCCGACTTGGTTGTCTACCGGGCTTGCGCCCGCTGGGTTGGCGCCGCGAACGTGGTGGTGGCTTCTTGAACGGAGAGTCTGAGGATGGTGGCCGGCTGGAATTGTGGCTATCCTTGCCAGACGTGCTTCGAGTTCCTGAATGCACTTATGCATCTGCTCAATGATCGCAGTTTGCCCCTCAATGATCACAGCCTGCTCCGCGACTCGTTCACGCAGCCGCTTCAGCTCGTCGTCAGGGCTTTCTGGAGAATGGGTTAGGGCGTGCGGTTCAGGCATGGCTCCATGGGCACGCGCGTAGCCTACTGCTTGGCAAGAGGTCCTGAATAGTTACCTCGGGCCTGATCGACCTCTATCGATTTTTCCGGTAACGACACCCGCACGGCTACGGAGCGGGTGGTATTCAATGGGTATGACAACTACTAAGGTATCGAGTCATGGCGAGTATTTTGGCGATGTTTCCCGGTCAGGGGTCACAATCCGTGGGCATGGGCAAGGCTCTGTGCGACGAATTCGAGGTTGCCCGTAAGACCTTTGCGGAGGCCGATGAGGTGCTGGGCTGCAAGCTCAGTGCGCTCTGCTTCGAGGGCCCGGAAGACGAGCTACGGCTGACTGCCAATCAGCAACCGGCGATCCTCACCACCAGCCTAGCCGTGTGGCGCATCCTGACCCGCGAGACGGAGTTGAGCCCGACCCTGTTCGCGGGCCACAGCTTAGGCGAGTATTCGGCCCTGGTTGCGACCGGAAAGCTGGAATTCACACGGGCGGTCGAGCTGGTGCGCATGCGCGGTCAAGCCATGCAGAAGGCCGTGCCGGAAGGCACCGGGGCCATAGCCGCAGTGATGGGTCTGGACCCGCAAGCATTGATCGAGAAGTGTGCGACGGTGGATCCGGGTCTCGGCACGGTCGAGGTCGTCAACTTCAACGGACCCCAACAGCAGACCATCTCGGGACACAAGGAAGCCGTGGATGACCTTACCCGGACCCTTGCCGCCGAAAAAGTCCGTTGCACACCGCTGCCGGTCTCCGCGCCTTTTCACTCCAGCCTGATGGTGCCGGCACGGGAGGAAATGGCACCCAAGTTGGAAGAGACCTCACTGAATCCCACCGAGCATAGGGTTATCGCCAACCTGACCGGGCAGTTGGCGCACCCCTATACCACCGATAATCTGATCCGGCAGATCGACAGCCCGGTGCTCTGGACCAATACCCTGGCGACGGCAGTCACCGAGGGCTGCGACACCTTCTTCGAGATCGGTCCGGGCAAGGTCCTGTTCGGACTAGCCAGAAAGGCCGTGCCCAAGGGATCGAAAATTGTCCACAGCGAGACCATCGCTAAGGCGATTACGGATGCCCACGCACTGACCGACGGATAGTCGGTGGCGATTTACCGGGTACCCTGAAGGAGATCATTTTTAGGGAAAATTCCGCCCTTCGGAACGCTTCGAGTCTTGAATCGAGTACTCGGGAAAAATCCGAGGCCCCCCGGCTGTTTCCCGATAGATGAGATAGGGACCCAAGTGATCACCCGACCCCGAATCAGCCCGAGAGAACCTCCAACAAGGGGAGCCTTTCGGTGTTTCAAAGCGGCCTTACGACGGGGGATCCTTAGTTGCAGTCTTGCCCATTATCAGCGTCGCCGCTAACATCTCAAATCCATCCCGGTCGGCACGGTTGAACCGCGGTTCAGGTTCTTCTTCGGGGTGTTCGTAGAACCTGGACAGGCCGAAAACAACAATGCACAAAAACACCAGAGAGGATTGTTCGATGGCGAAAAAAGAGAAGAGCCGGATACCCCCGCCCGAATCACTGCTGATCACCGAACATGAGTTGGGGATGGATGCGGCTAGCATTACCGCCGATATACGGCGTCATTTCAACCATACCCTGGGTTGCGACAAGCACTCGATCTCGGCCCACCATGTGTATGAAGCCCTGGTCGTCGCCTTGCGAGACCGGCTGATGGAGCGTTGGAAGAGTACCCACTACTCTTATCAGGATAAGAAGTGCAAACGTACCCAATATTTGTCCCTGGAGTTTTTGATGGGACGCAGCCTCGGCAATACCTTGCTGAATCTGGGTATTCAGGAAGAGGTCGAGAAGGCGGTAAGCACTCTGGGGTTGCAGCTTGATGAAGTGATGGAGGTCGAGCGGGACGCCGGTCTGGGCAATGGAGGTTTGGGGCGTCTGGCGGCTTGCTTCGTAGACAGTTGCGCCACCTTGCAGCTACCGGTGATGGGCCACTGTATCCGCTATGACTACGGGATCTTCAGGCAGCGGATCGAACATGGTGAGCAGGTGGAACAACCCGATCACTGGCTGGCCTGCGGTAACCCCTGGGAGCTGGAACGCATGGAGTTCATGCAACGCATCAAGTTTCGGGGGCAGGTGGACCGGGTCGATAATGGCGACCGGGGTTTCCGGATGCGCTGGACGAATACCGACGATGTCTTGGCGGTACCCTATGACATCCCGATTCCCGGATATCGCAATGGCACGGTCAATACGCTACGAGTGTGGAAGGCGGTCGCGGTGGAAGAGTTCGACTTGGCCCAGTTCAATTCCGGCAATTACGCCGAGGCCGTCGCGGGGCGCATGCATGCGGAAACGATCAGTAAGGTCCTGTATCCGAACGACGCCAGCGAGAGCGGCAAAGAGCTGCGCCTGCGCCAACAGTATTTCCTGACCTCGGCGGCACTCCAGGACGTAATGCGGCGATGGCGGCGGGACCAGGGGAAAGACTTCGCCTCGTTTGCGGAAAAGAACTGTTTTCAGCTCAATGACACGCACCCCGCGGTAGCAGTCGCCGAGCTGACGCGCCTGCTGATGGATAAACACGGTATGGAATGGGACCCGGCGTGGGCGATCACCACCCGCTGCATGGCCTATACCAACCACACCCTGTTACCCGAAGCACTGGAGCGTTGGCCAGTGCGCATTTTCGGCGAGCTGTTGCCGCGGATCCTGGACATCATCTTTGAGATCAATGCTCGGTTCCTCTCCGAAGTAGCCAACCGCTGGCCGGGGGATACCGAGCGCCAGTCGCGGATGTCGATCATCGAGGAGGGCGAGGATCCCCAGGTACGTATGGCGCATCTGGCCATCGTCGGCAGCTTCTCGGTCAACGGCGTCGCGGCACTGCACACCAAGCTACTGAAGGAGGGGTTATTCAAAGACTTCTACGAGCTGTGGCCGGAGAAGTTCAACAATAAGACCAACGGGGTAACCCCGCGCCGGTTCCTGGCCCTGGCCAATCCGGGTCTGAGCGAGCTGATTACCAAGACTTTGGGTGCGGGCTGGGAAGTCGACCTGACCCGACTTGAGGACCTGCGGAAGAAGGCCGAGGACCCGAGCTTTCGGCGCCATTGGCAGGAAGTCAAACGCCGCAACAAGGTACGCTTGGCCGCGATGATCGAGCGGGACTGCGGCATAAGCTGTGATCCCGATGCGCTATTCGATGTTCAGGTCAAGCGGGTCCACGAATACAAACGCCAACTGCTCAATGCGCTGCATGTGATCCATCTCTATGACCGCATCAAACGGGGAGATACGGCCGACTGGACGCCGCGCTGCGTCTTCATCGGTGGCAAGGCCGCCCCCGGCTATTGGTTGGCCAAGCGAATCATCAAGTTCATAAACAATGTGGCCGAGGTCGTCAACAAAGATCCTGCGGTCGGCGATCTGTTGAAGGTAGCCTTCATTCCCAACTATCGGGTCTCGGCGATGGAGGTCATCGCACCGGGCACCGATCTCTCATCCCAGATCTCCACCGCTGGGAAGGAGGCCTCCGGTACCGGCAATATGAAGTTCATGATGAACGGTGCTATTACCATCGGCACGTTGGACGGAGCCAATGTGGAGATTCTCGAAGAAGTGGGTGAAGAAAACTTCTTTTTATTCGGCCTTACGGAAGCGGAGGTCGCAATCACCCGCAAGATGTATGATCCGGAGGGAATCATCCGCGAAGACGAGGACCTGAGCCGTGTCATGCAGCTACTCGATAGTGCCCATTTCAATCAATTCGAGCCCGGGTTCTTCGATGCCATCATCGGCTCAATGCGCAGTCCCAACGATCCCTGGATGACGCTGGCCGATTTCCGCAGCTTCATCGACGCCCAGCAGCAAGCCACTCAGGTCTTCCGGGATCAAGATCGCTGGACCCGTATGAGCATCATCAACACGGCCTGCTGTGCCCGTTTTTCCAGCGACCGCACCATCGCCGATTACAATCGGGATATTTGGAAGCTCGACCCGGTTGCACCCGAATCGTCCTCCCCGTTAGCTTGAGGGGACCCGGAAACATTTCCCAGGTGGCCATTTCGAATCGGGTCACCGATCGGAAATGAAGCGGAGTCGAAACTAGGCTTCGACTCCGCATCGGGAAGAATTCCAAAGATGGAATTTTTCAAGGCATCTACAAACTTCAAAATGAAGGATCGAGCGCAAACCCCACTGAAAAACATCCCCGACCTGACGATGAACCCGAGAAAACTCATCAGCTTCGGCTGGGCACTGAAGCGGTTGCTGCGTAGCAAGGCCAATTACGAGGTGCTGGAAGGCTTTCTATCGGAGCTACCCTAAATGAGGACATCGAGACCCGGGAGATCCTGGAAAACGAAAGCGACTGGGCCGGGGACGTGGAGGAAGGCTATAACGCGAGAAATACCGGCTCGAAATCGAGAACTTCTCCGGTCTCACCGCCTAGGCCGTAAAGCAGGATTTCTGGCTCTCTTGCGTTTGGTGTGGGAGGAAAAGGAAACCACCGCGTAGCAGCTGCGTCCTTGACAGGCTGGATGGGCGCACCAAAATGTAGGCAAGAGGGGATCGGGGCATCCGGAGGATCAAGCTTAATGTCCTGCTGTTGCTGAGTTCGCCGTGATGCGTGGCCTTGATCCCCTCATGCAGACCCCTCTTCTGCGCCTGTCCAGCCTGTCAACGCCCAAGGTTTTGCCGAAGAGGAGCTGCCCTCGGCCAGCACGATGGCCGAAGTGCTCAACCGCAAAGGCCAAGCCAAAAAAATTCCGGAAACCGACGCCATCTTCACCAATCTCCGCGACAAAAGCTAGGCACCCGGAAGAGGGAAGGTCGTACGATTAAGCTTGGATGGCAAGGCCACGGTGAACATTGGTCACTACTCACAAACCGGGCAGGGGTGGTGAACGAAAATACCGGGGACTTAGTAGATAATCTTCAGGGGTGTTCGGCAAAGACCAGCGATTTCATCGTAGACGGTCTCTACGGGTGGTGGAAACGCCAATCATCCGAGAAATGTGACGGGCTCTCGCTTCTCCAGACCAAGGCCGATAACGGGCCGGAAAGCAACGGTCAGTGCACTCAATTTCTCAAACGCCTAGTGGAATTCGCCGATTACATCGGTAAACCCATCCAGCTGCTGTACTACCCGCCCTACCACAGCCAATACAATCCGGTGGAACGTTGCAGGGGGATTCTGGAACAGCACTGGAACGGCACAAAACTAGTGGACGTTAAGACGATGTTGGAATGGACAAAGAGTATGACCTGGAAGGGTCTCCACCCGGTCGTGGAGCTGAATCGTAAGGTCTACAAAAAAGGAATCTCCCTCTCCAAACAGGCCAAGCAAGCGGTGGAGGCTCGGTTAGAACGAAGCAGCCTAAGTGGGATATCCTCATCCGGCCAGCTTGTATGGTATGAGATTTTTCGGAAATCACTTAGTACCGGAGGACACTCATGTTCAAGATCCTGGAAGGTCTCCGTGTCGTCGAGGCCTCGGCCTTCGTCGCCTGTCCCCTCGGTGGCATGACCCTGGCCCAACTCGGCGCGGATGTCATCCGCTTCGACCCCATTCGTGGCGGGATCGACGCCTGCCGCTGGCCCATCACCAAAGACGGTAAGAGCCTGTACTGGGTCGGTCTCAACAAAGGCAAAAGGTCCCTGGCCATCGATACCGGCAAGCCGGAAGGGCAGGAGCTCTTGGCCAAGCTCATCACCGTCCCCGGCGAGGGCAAGGGGATCTTTTCGACCAACCTGCGGGCCGACAAGGGTTGGATGAGCTATGAGGCGCTCAAGCAACGCCGGGAAGACCTGATCATGGCCAACCTGCTCGGCAGCTCCGACGGAACCTCGGCCGTGGACTATACGGTCAACTGCGCCGCCGGGTTCCCCTTCGTCACCGGCAGTCACCATGCCGAGGGTCCGCCGCGCCCGGTCAATCATGTCCTCCCGGCCTGGGACGCCCTGGCCGGGGTCAACCTAGCCCTAGCCATCCTGGCCGCCGAGCGACATCGACGGCTCACGGGCCAAGGACAACTAGTCAAGCTGGCCTTGTCCGACATCGCCTTCGCCATGACCGGGCATCTGGGATTCATTCAAGAAGCGCAAATCAACCAGGAAGACCGAAAGGGCTACGGTAACTACCTCTACGGTGCCTACGGCAGCGAGTTCGAGACCAGCGACGGACGCTGGCTCTATGTCGTCGTAGTGACCGGCTACATGTGGAAGGAGCTACTCGAGGTCACTGGGCTCGGTGATGCGATCGGTGCCATCGAGGCCAAGCTAGGGCTCGACTTCAAACAGGAAGGTGACCGCTTCCTCGCCAGCGAGGAGATCTCGGTACCCATCCGGAACTGGTGTGCCCAACGCACCCTGGCGGAGATCGAACGGACCTTCACGGGCACCGGTGTTTGCTGGGGGCCCTACCGGACCTTCCGCCAGATGGTGGCGGAGGACTCCAGGGTCTCCACCACCAACCCCATGTTCTCCGAGATCGAGCAGCTTGGTATCGGCCGTTACTTGGTCCCGGGTTCGCCCCTCGACTTCGGTGCCTTTACCCGTGAGCCCCCGCGCCGGGCCCCGCTGCTGGGCGAGCATACGGACGAGATTCTGAGCCAAGACCTGGGACTAAGCAATGCCGAGATCGGCCGCTTGCGTGATGCGGGGCTAGTGGCCGGACCGGTGGAGATTCCTTAAGATGAGCGATCGAAACAAACCCCTGACCGACTGGATTGGGCCCCAGGAGACCCGCACTGAAATCATCTCTGAATTTCCGGCCCAGGCCGCGGCCGCTATGCTGGATCTGGATGGGGAAGCCATGACCCATGGCAACCCCCTGCCCCCCCTGTGGCACTGGTTCTACTTTTTACCCCAAGCCCCCCGCTCTCAAATCGACCACGACGGCCACCCCAAGCGGGGTGGCTTCTTCCCGCCCGTCACCCTACCGCGGCGCATGTTCGCCGGGGCTCGAACCAAGTTCATCCAACCGCTCACCATTGGGGAGGCGGCGGTGCGCGAGGGCGAAATCCTGGCGGTCACGGAGAAATCCGGCAAGGCCGGAAAGTTGGTATTCGTCACTGTGCGCTATCGGATTCTGCAGGGCGACCGGATCCGCATCGAAGAAGAGCAGGACATCGTCTACAAGGATCCGGGGCCGCGAATCCCCGAACCTGTGCCCCTGGCCTCCCCGTCCGAGGTCCCCGACGGGGCCTGGGTCGAAGAGATCACGCCCGATACTGTCCTACTGTTTCGGTTCTCCGCCCTCACCTTCAATGCCCACCGCATCCATTACGACCGCCCCTATGCCCTCGGAGAAGAAGGCTATCCGGGCCTAGTCGTCCATGGCCCCCTCACCGCGGTGATGCTCGCCGGGTTGACGGGGAGATACAGTCCTGGCAAACGGATCGCCGAGTTCAGCTTCCAGGGCCGGGCACCACTGTTCGACCTGTATCCGTTCCGGCTCATCGGTCGGCCGGAAGGTGATACGGTGGCCCTAGAGGCCCAGGGACCGGACGGCAAGACCGCCATGCAGGCAACGGCGGAATTGAGCGGGGCGGCTCATGCCGACATCCGGAGTCATCAAGTAGCCTAGGTTGGGCAAAGCGCAGCGTACCTGGAAAAGAGTTGCCGGTTACCAGCTACCGGTTGCCGGCCAGAGCGGCTGGTAGCCGATGTACCCGCAATCCGTCCTTGCCGATTCTTCCGTGAAGAAGAAAATACCTATGGATGTCTCAAGGGATTTTATCGAAGGCTTGCCGAAGGTCGAGCTGCACCTCCATATCGAAGGAAGCTTGGAGCCCGAGCTGATGTTCGAGCTGGCAAAGCGCAATAATGTCGGTTTGCCGTTCAATTCCGTCGACGAGGTGCACGATGCCTACAACTTCGGCAATCTTCAGGATTTTCTAGATATTTATTATCGGGGTATGAGTGTTCTGCGGACAGAGCAGGATTTTTTCGACCTGACCTGGGCCTATCTCCGGAAGATCGCCGCCCAGAATGTCATGCACACGGAAATCTTCTTCGACCCGCAAGGTCATACCGAACGTGGTATCGAGTTTAAAACCGTATTGAACGGGATTACACGGGCCCTTGATGATGGGAGGCGAAAATTTGGTATCTCATCCTTCCTGATCATGTGTTTCCTGCGCCATCTCAGTGAGGAGGATGCCCATAGAACACTGGAGCAGGCCTTACCGCACAAGGACAGAATACTGGGTATAGGGCTGGACAGCTCCGAAGTCGGCCACCCACCTTCCAAATTTCAAGTGGTTTTTTCGAGAGCCCGAGAAGAAGGATTTCTGTGCGTTGCCCATGCCGGAGAGGAAGGCCCGCCCGCCTATGTCTGGGAAGCACTGGACTTGCTGCAAGTGAGCCGCATCGATCATGGTAATCGTTCACTGGAAGACGAAGCCCTGGTCCAACGGCTTGTTGATCGGCGTATCCCTTTAACGCTTTGTCCCCTGAGTAATTTGAAGCTTTGCGTGGTGGACGACCTTAACAACCATCCGCTCGGCAACATGCTGGATACGGGTCTGAGGGTGACGATCAACTCCGATGATCCCTCGTACTTTGGTGGCTACATGAATGAAAACTTCCTCCGGATAACGGAGGCCTTAGGTCTGAAAGAATCGCATTTATTTTCGATCACGGAGAACGCGATCAATGCCAGCTTCCTTGGCGAAAGGGAGAAAAATGTTCTCCATCGTCGGTTGCAAGACTATCGGTCTCAAGGTTTCCTGTAGAATCCGTCTAAAAACTAACCAACTTGGGAGATACTCTGTTCCGATGCAAGCCCAATTTGCTTATGATCCATAAATTCTGTTAATGTGGGCTGTGCCCACCAAATACTACGACTGATCGACCACCGCTGGGGATCCCGAGGGCTCCTTGATAAGGCTGCTGCCCTACCAGCGCACCGCCGAGGTGCTCAATGAGCTGGGCCGGCTGGCGATCCCGGGTACCCTCCAACGCGCCTACGGTGGGTGGCCTCCGCCCCCGCTTGGAGGCGCCAGTCACCGCGATTCGCGATGCACTCGTCACGGCGCCAGTGGCCCATGCCGATGAAACCAGCCGGCGCGTGAACGGCACGCTGCACTGGCTGCCTGTGCTCAGCACCAACCGGCTTACGGCCTACTTCCCTCATCCCAAACGCGGGGGCGAGGCCCTAGATGCGTTCGGCCTTTTGTCCTAATTCGTGGGCGTACTGGTGCATGACCACGGGTCAGCCTGCTAGCGCTACCAATGTCTGTATGCCTTCTGCAATGCTCATCATCGGCGTAAGCTGATCGCCATCACTGGGAGGTCCCCGAGCCAGCCGTGGGCAACCGATATGATCACGCTATTATGCTAAACCAATGCCGTGGTCGACGAGGCCCAGGCCCAGGACCTTGAGACGCTGTCCGCCAGCAACGTCGAGTACTTGCGGACCCGCTACGACACCATCCTCAGCAAAGCCGAAACCGGCAATCTTCCCCGTCCCCGCCGTCCCGGCACCCGCGGGCGAGTCAAACAATTCCCGGCCTACAACCTCATTCGGCGGCTACGCAAGCGCCGCAACTAGGTCCTGCGCTTCTTCACCGGCCTGCGCGTTCCCTTCGACAACAACCAGGCCGAACGCGACCTACGCATGCCCAAGTTCAAGCAGAAAGCCTCTGGCTGCTTCCGCTCCGATACTGGCGCCGGGGACTTTGCCATCATCCGCTCCTACCTCTCAACTCTCCGCAAACAATCCGACGATCTTTTCAACTCGCTCATCCTGACCTTCCAGGGCCGCCCCCCAATGCCCCAATTGGAGTAGCTGAATAGTTACGGATCCTGGGTTTTTGGAGTCCGTGTACGAGAACGACTTGTGCGTCGAGCTGGTCGAGCGCGAACCTCAGCCGAGTATTTTTCGGCTCATTCGCATTCATTTGCGGCAAAAAAGAAAATATCGAGTAAGCCCAATGGTGGGTGCAGTCACCCTACGATCGGCAGAGCCTTTGTTTCCAGGTTTCTCCGCGTCGTTTCAGAAGAACCGCACCCCTTGAAGATTGACGGAGCATCCCTGCCCCGCATAGGTACCTCGAGTCTTCCAAGGTGCCCTGCTATCAGTTGTTCCGTGCACCCTGGTCGATCCAGGCCTTGATCGACTCGATTTCGGCTTGGGTCGGTACCTTGTCCCTATCATGGGGCATGAGCAACGAGGAGTCTGCTCGCCCTTCTACCAACATGACAAATGCGCTGGTGAAGCTGTCTCCCGGCTTGACGACAGGGCCGTGGACAGTTCCCTTCATGAGACTCTCGTAGTCATCCATGCGCAGGCCACTGGCTTTGCTGCCCGCGCCGCCCTCGCCATGGCAGTGCATGCAGTACTTGTCGAGGAAGGGCCTCACCTCGGTATGGTAGCTGACCGTCTGCTCTCCACAACCCAGCAGGGCCACGGTGGGAAACAAAGGAACCAAGATACGCGCAACTTTATTCATCTGATTGACTCGCAAGGCCGGCTCGCGACGAACCTGGCAGCTGTAAGTGGACTCGGTAGGGCACCTTAAAAAATTCACGGTGCCTGTGCAGGACGACGGGAATGCCCTGCTAGCTTGCAAGCATACAAGCGCTTGAAAGCCGGAAGCGGAACGGTATATTTTCGCTCCGTGACTTGAAAAATTCCAAGGACGAAATTTTTCAAGGCCCCTGTCCCTGGTAATCTCTCAGTACTGGCGGGAAGGCTCGGTACTGACAGGATGCCCGTAAACGACAGAGCCGATATGTGGTCGACAAGAGCGGTCACGATATCCTGACAGCCCCCATGATTTTCCGCTTCAAAGTGTTGACCACTCTGTCTATCATGTCAATAAGATGCCCTCAAGTAGCTATGGAATATGAATATGATAAAGGTATTGGTCGAAGCTCCGATAGGGTCCATCGGGGTCACCCTGGAGGATGGCTATCTGTGCGAATTGAATCCGGAGCCGGCCTCGACAATCCGGGAAAATGCTAAGCTGCCGGCCAGGGTCCGGGAGCAATTGTCGGCCTATTTCGAAGATGCAAGCCACAACATCGTGTTGCCCCTGCATCTGCGGGGAACGACCTTCCAAAAACGTGTCTGGACGGCGTTGCGGGAGATCCCTTCCGGGAGTACGGTGACTTACGGTGCACTGGCACGAACTCTGGGGACCGGTGCCCGCGCTATCGGAGGGGCCTGCCGTGCCAACCCCTGTCCGATTGTCGTACCCTGCCATCGTGTCGTTGCCGGCACAGGTCTCGGTGGCTTCGCCGGCAGCTCCAGCGGTCCCAAGCTCGAGCTCAAGGAGTGGCTGCTGCGTCACGAGGGGGCGCTGCCACCGGAGCCGTCGCCGCGCTCCCGCGGTCGATTTGATGGATTGACCGGTACCCGACTCACGGCCTAGTCGGTCTCCCGCATAATGACCGTTGCCGAGCAGGATCTCATCGAGCGTTTTGCCGATGCCCTGTGGATGGAGCGTGGTCTGAGTGCAAACACCCTGGCCGCCTACCAGTCCGATCTGCGGGCATTCGCCGCCTGGCTCGCTCAGGAGCGCGGGCGCGGCTTGGCGGCGGCCCACCGCAGCGACCTGCTGGACTATTTGACCCTACTTTCCTGCCGCGGTCGTAGGCCGCGCTCTTCCGCCCGGTTGCTCTCCTGCCTGCGTCAGTTCTACCGGCATCTGTTACGTCAAGGTACCATTAGCACTGATCCCAGTGCCCGAGTGGAGGCCCCGAAGCTGGGCCGACCGCTGCCCAAGACCCTTACCGAGGGTGAGGTCGAAGCCTTGTTGGGGGCACCGGATACGGACGCCCCCCGCGGTCACCGTGACCGCACGATGTTGGAGGTCCTGTACGCTACCGGGCTGCGGGTATCGGAGCTGGTGGAGCTGACACAGCAGCAGGTAAGCCTAGTCCAGGGCGTCGTACGGGTAACCGGGAAGGGGGGTAAGGAACGCCTAGTACCCCTGGGCGAGGAGGCCTTGTCCTGGTTGCAGGATTACCTGCAGGGACCGCGCCGAGACCTAGTTGGTGGACGCCTGTGCAACTTCCTCTTTCCCACCCACCGCAGCGATTGCATCACGCGCCAAGCTTTCTGGCAACTCATCAAGCGTTACGCCTCGGCAGCAGGTATCCGCACCCCGCTATCGCCACATACCCTGCGTCACGCCTTCGCCACCCATCTGCTCAACCACGGGGCCGATCTCCGGGTGGTGCAGATGTTGTTGGGTCACAGCGACCTTTCCACCACCCAGATTTACACCCATGTGGCAAACGCAAGGCTCGAGGAGTTCCACGCCCATCATCATCCACGGGCCTGAACGATGCGGATTTCGAGGCACCCGGAAAAATTCCAAGGATGGAATTCGGTGCCCGTTAGCGATGGCCTGGGATACCCTACATAGTGCCAGACAGAAAACCCACCATTCGGTCGGGATCCCAGGGTTACCGAATAATCATTCGATAGAAAGCAATAGCTTGGCGATTTCAGTCGCTTAAGCACGCCGAGGGACTGAAATAGCTGCTATCAGTTACCCGTTGTGAGTACGGATTACCGGTAACCTTGAGCAAGCAGGATGTTTATGGAAATTTCAGCCGCAAATGGCCGCAAATAAAGGTTATAGAGACAGTCTGGGATCTCCCCTACGATATGCGGCTTTATAAAAACTAACGCTTTATTTCCAAAGGATTTATCTGGAAAGAGCCTGTCTAAAAAGGCAGGCTCTAAGGAGCCAGGAAGCGTCGCTGATAGCGGGCCGATCTCGACCGATTTGCGTTGATTTGCATTCATTGGCGGCAAAAAAGATTTCGATTTACCGACCAACAGCTTGTTCCAGCAGTGATTATCATTCGGTAGCCCTGGTTGGAATCCGAGTGAGTAACTCGATAGATCGGCTCCCTATTCCATCGAATCCTTATGGCTATCGCCATGGCTGGGCATCGAATGAGAACGAATCACCTTGGCCACGGATTTCAAGCGGACCGATCCCGTGGACCGATTCTGCGGCAGCGGAAGAACCGAACTCGGGTGGCTTTTCCGTAAGGATCTCGTTTCCGTTTCTCACGTTCTCGTGCTGCTCGTAGAGCATACCCGTCACACGTGGATCTTCCGCCGCGATGTGCCCGTCTCTCGTGCCCGATAGCGGCGTGCATCACGGCGAAATATTCGCGGGTAACGGGTATATAATGTGCCATCCTGGTCGATGGTCCCGCGCTTTGATGCGTCGTGTAGGGAGCAAATAAACTGTCCGGACTTGTAGCCCGTGATGTGTCCGGTTTCATTGGACGCCGAGGAGGTGTCCAATGAGCCGAACGAACTTGCTGCAGGAGATTCGGAAGATGAGATTTGAAGAGGCGTCTGGGGGGGCAAGCAGGCCGCCTGAGACAGGAGGAGGCCCGGCTGCTCGGGGTATGCGAGCGGACCTTTCGGCGCTATGTTGACCGCTACGAGGACGAGGGTCTGCAAGGGTTGATCGACAAGCGCCTGGAGCAGGTCTCGCACCGGCGGGGCGCCCGTGGATGAGGCAATGGCGCTGGTGGAGCGCTACCGTCGACGACAGGCGGGCTGGAACGTCAAGCCTTTCCACGCTTAGTACCAATGCGACGGCGGCAAGCGCAGCTACACCTGGATCAAGAACCAGCTGCAAGAGGCCGGTGTGGTACAGAAGGCACCTGGGCGAGGCAAGCGGCGCACCCGCGCGGCCGGGCCGGGCATGATGCTGCACCAGGACGCGAGCACCCACGAATGGGTACCGGGAGTGAAGTGGGATTTGGTCGTAACCATGGACGACGCCACCAACGAGCATTACTCGATGCGCTTGGTTGCCGAGGAAGGTACGGCCTCCAGCTTCATGGGCATGCGCGACGTGACCAGGCAACGCGGATTGTTCGCCTCGCTCTACACCGATCGGGGCAGCCACTATTGGTATACCCCGAAAGCTAGCGGCAAGGTAGCCAAGGAGAACCCCACGCCATTTGGCAAGGCCATAGCCCGCTTGGGGCTCGAGATGCTCCCGGCCCACTCTCCTGAGGCACGAGGACGCTCAGAGCGCATGTTCCGTACCCACCAGAGGCGTCTGCCACAGGAGCTGGCCTCGCCGGCCTCCGCGACATGACAGCGGCTAACCGCTACCTCGATGAAGTCTATCGACCAACCTTCAATGCCGAGTTCATGCCGCCAGCGCTGGAGGAGGGATCGGCCTTCGTGCCCTGGATCGGTGGCAAGCTGGATGACTTCTTGTGTGAAACCTTCGAGCGTGTCGTCGGCAAAGACAACTGCGTGGCCTTCGAGGGGATGGCCTTGCAACCCCCCAAGGACCGCCACCGGATGCATTACATGAAGGTCAAGGTGCGGGGACATCGTTATCCCGATGGCAACCTCGCCGTGTTCCACAGACCGCGTTGCTTGGCTCGATATGATGCCCAAGGTCAGTCGATTCCGCTCCAGCTACAGGGTGTCACGCAGGTCCGCTGCCGTATCCAAAGCGGACAGTTGATGTGCTACTAAACCGGACAGCTCTATTTGTTGCCAACAGCGCTTCGATGCGTCGCAATTTCCAACTCGCCAAACTCGTTCGCGTCGGGCTCGCCCTGGCGGTGGTGCTGTTGACCTTGCTCTTGCTGTGGGCGTTGCTGGCCCTGACGGATACCGCGTTCGGGGTTTGGGCACGCTTACGGGAGGGCCCTTCCTGGTTTTTCTACCTCTACGCTGGCGGCTTTCTCGCTATCAGTACCCTAGGTGGGTTTGCCCTGTGGCGCCTGTTGCGGCCTCGGCATGGACGCCCGGTGCGGACCGTACGACCCTGGGTACCGCCGGCGTCGATGGATCGCGAAGACCTGGAGCAACGCTTGGAGCGGGGCGAGGCGGCGGGCATGGATATCGCGGCGGTGCGCCGCGAGCTGGCGTTGCTCGAGCAGCGCAAAGCCGCCGGCCGGATCCATGTGGGTTTTTTCGGCGAGATCAGCAGCGGCAAGTCTTCTCTTATCAAGGCCCTGTTGCCGGAGGCAAAGCCCGCGATCAGCGCTACCGGAGGCACTACCCGCGAGGTCACGACCTACAATTGGCGCAGCCGCAGCGGCGACGAGCTGGTGCTCACGGATATGCCGGGCACCAACGAGGTGGGCTCGGAGCTGGACGAGACCGCCCGTGCGGAGACCATGCGTGTACACCTAGTGGTCTATGTGTGCGACGGGGACCTGAGCCGTACCCAGCTCGCGGATTTGAGTTCTCTGCTAACGCTGGGCAAGCCGGTGATCGTGGCCCTGAATAAGACCGACCGTTATCGCAGATCGGAGCTCGACCAATTGCTGGCGCGCCTGCGCGAGCGTTTGCAGGCGCATCGGGACGAAGGTAAGAATCGGGTGGACTTGGTCGCCGTGCAGGCCGGGGGTAAACAGGAGGCCCTGCGGCGGTTACCGGACGGCCGTGAGGAGCGAGTAGTGCGGGATCGGCCGCCCCAGGTGGACGAGCTACGCACGGCCTTGCAGCGCCACCTGGACGAGGATCCAGAGGTATTGGAGAAGCTGCGCGATACCAGTGTCTTCGTGCTGGTGGCCCAACGTCTCGACGAGGCCGAGCTGTCCCATCGCCGTGAGCAGGCCGAGGTGCTCACCCGCAGCTATTCCAAGAAAGCGATGATCGGTGCCATGGCCGCCATCACGCCGGGCTCCGACTTGGTCATCCAGGGCTATTTGGGGATCAGTATGGTCAAGGAGTTGGCCAACCTGTACGAGATTCCGGTGCGTCGCATGGATACCGATAAGCTGTTGGAGCTGGTGCAGAAGCGCGTCGCACGCAGCACCACCATCATGCTCGCCGTGGCCGGGAATGCCCTCAAGGCCTTTCCCGGTCTCGGCACCCTGGCCGGCGGCTTCACTCATGCCGCGGCCTATGGCATGATTTTCGATGCCCTCGGCAAGGCGGTGGCCTTGTCTTTGGAGTCTCGCGGCGCCCTACGGCCGGCCCAAGCGGCACAGGTCTTTGAGGAGAGCCTGAGTGAAGATCTCGAAGCGCGTGCAAGGCGTTTTGCAAGACTGGCCCTGGATATCCGCAAACAACCGTCCGCGGAAGAGCGATGATGGGCAAACGACCGAGCGCAGCCATTTGGATGCGGCGCGGGAGAGCCTACGCGGGCTGGTGGAAGACCCGCGTATTCCACCGCAGGTACGGGAGTCCTTGGCCGACGACTACCGCCAAGTGGAGGCCATGCTTGAGAAGCTAGATCGAGGTTATGTCTACGTGGCGGCCTTTGGCCGCGTCAGCGTCGGTAAGTCCGCGGTCCTAAACGCCCTCTTGGGTACGCGCCACTTCGACACCAGTCCCCTGCACGGCGAAACCAAGACCAGCGCCTTCGGTTGCTGGGAGGCTTACCCCACCGGAGGTGTCTATCTGATCGATACGCCGGGTTTGAACGAGGTCGCGGGGGATGAGCGTGAGCGTTTGGCCCATGAGGTGGCCGCCCGCTCAGACCTAGTGCTCTTCGTCGTGGACGGGGACCTCACGGAGACCGAGATTCGGGCCCTGCGCGTCCTGGTCGGGGACCAGCGCCCGATTGTTCTGGTATTCAATAAGATCGACCGTTATACCCGGGCCGAGCAGGAGCAGCTCCTGGCCTCTCTGACACTGCACACCCACGGGTATATCGATGCCGCCAATATCGTTCGCGTCAGCGCCGAGCCCGCGGAACACTTGGTGCTCCTGGTGGATACGGATGGCAACGAGACCGAGACTCGGCGCCGGGGCGAGCCGGACATGGAGGCCCTGAGGCAGCGCCTGTGGGAGCTCTTGGAGGCGGAGGGGGAGACCTTGGCGGCACTCAACGCCTCGCTGTTCGCCGGAGACTTGGCCGACAAGGTGGGACAGCGGACCCTGGAGGTAAAGCGCAGGCTGGGGACCCGGCTGATTCGGGCCTACTGTCTCACCAAGGGCCTTTCGGTGGCGATCAATCCCGTTCCGGTGGCGGACCTCCTGGCCGCAGCCGCCGTCGATGCCGGTCTGGTGATGCATCTGTCCAAGCTCTATGGATTGGCGCTCTCAAAGGCCGAGGCCGGGACTCTGGTCAAGACGATCATGACCCAGATGGCGTTGCTGATGGGGACCGTCTGGGGCGTCCACTTTCTGTCGTCCGCCCTCAAGCTGGGTACCGGGGGTCTGTCCACACTCGTGACCGGCACCGCCCAAGGGACCGTGGCCTACTATGCTACCTATGTGGTCGGGCAGGCAGCGGAGGTCTACTTGGCCCACGGCAAGTCCTGGGGGGAGGCGGGGCCCAAGCTCGTCGTCCACGATATTCTGGATGGCATCGATCGCGATTCCATCCTGGCCCAAGCCAAGGCGGATATCCGCGGGCGGCTGGGGGCCACGTGAAGAAGGAATGGAGTCAGAACCGAATGGCACTGACTTAAGGACTGATATCTAGATAAATCAGTTGGTTACTGATCTACTTTAACCTGCCGAAGATTGATTTTTATGAGTGCCTGCTTAAGTCAGCACCATTCGAGTCAGAGTCCTTAAGACGCCGACCGAACGCCACTGCGATAAAGACCAAAGGCCCTTGGCCAAACGCACAAACCTCTACGAAGCCGCAAAAGCAGGTAGTGTCATTGATTTGTTGGTTCTAGGATTCGATGTCAGAGATGTCCTTAGAGGCTGCCTATAAAGTAATATATCGATTTTAAATCATAAAATATGTATATTTTGTGGTTTCATGCGATGTAATCCCGGAGTTTAACTAGGACTGAAGAAAAGATTCGATCTGTTGCCAAGTACCCGAGCGACCTCACCGACGAAGAAGGGGAAATCCTTGAGCCCATCATCAACGAATTGGAACCCTATGCCATCGGACGCCTACGAAAAAGTGATCTTCGCGAAATCCTAAATGCCATTTTCTATTCGAATAAAACAGGTTATCCTTGGCGGGATCTACCAAAAGACTTCCCTTCCTACAAGCTCGTTAATTATTACTATAACAAGTGAACAGATAATCATTTGCTGGAGAAAGTCAATATGGTGCTTCGTCAGAAGCTACGCCAAAAAAAGGCCGAATTCCAAAGCCGACGGGAGCGATCATTGATAGCCAAAGTGTCAAGGGAATCCCGGAATCGTCTATAGAATCGGGATTTGACGGGGGCAAACTCGTTAAGGGCAGACAACGTCCTATCGTTGCCGATACCATCGGTTGCGTTCTTGTCGTCCGGGTACACGCCGCCAATGTATTTGACGGTAAAGCCACTCGTCAAGTCATTACGAACTTGTTTTCAAGCCTCCATACCGTCAAAAAAATCTGGGGCGATCGTGCCGATTCCGGTACGGTGCTATCCAACTGGATCTTGACCCAATTCGAGGCCCGCTCGAAGTTGTTAGAAAGAAAAAAGGACAGCGAGGTTTCCACTTTTTACCCCGCCGTTGGGTGGTCGAGAGAACCTTTGCTTGGTCGAGTCGACGACGTCGGTTGAGTAAAGATTACGAACGGAAACCGACTTCAAGCGAAACGCAGGTTTATTTCGCATCCAGTCGTTTGCTTCTCCAGCAAATCTGTAGTCATCAAACACCCTATAAAATGGCTGTTACTTGAATTTTTATTAGTGCTCAAATTTTTAGACAGCCCCTCAGCCCTTCTGCGTGCTTAAGCGTCTGTGCGGTCAAGGATCAGCAAGACTTTTTTTTCTATCGAGTTATCGACCAGTAGTCCCGACCATAAGGCTCGTGATCGTCTGACGGAGTCAAGTGTAAGTAAAGACCAGCCCCTGGCGGGAGAGGGGTTTGGGGGGAGGGGGAGCAAAAGCGGATCCTCGATATTTGCTCCACTCGGTAAGAGCCTGTTATCGGGTGATGGTGCACAGATCCCCTCGAAGACACACAGGTTCGGCAGTTGGCCCACCATTACGAGTCGAGCATTATCCCTTCCTTATGGCCACCTTCCGGTACTCAGTCCCAAGTCAAGGTGCCGCCGGTACGGTACTCGGTGACCCGGGTCTCAAAGAAGTTTTTCTCCTTTTTCAGGTCCAGGACCTCGGACATCCAGGGGAAGGGGTTGGTCACCCCCCGGTACTGCTCCGGTAGACCAATCTGAGTGCAGCGGCGGTTGGCAATGAATTTCAGGTACTCGTCGAATAAGGGGGCATTCAGGCCCAGCACGCCACGGGGCATGGTGTCGTGGGCATACTGGCTCTCCAGTTGGACGGCTTCTCGGATCATGTGCACCAGCTCTTGTTTGAAGTCCGCGGTCCATAGATGTAGGTTTTCGATCTTGATCTGGTTGATGACGTCGATCCCGAAGTTCATGTGCATGGATTCGTCGCGCAGTATGTATTGGAACTGCTCGGCGGTGCCGGTCATTTTGTTGCGGCGGCCCATGCTCAGAACCTGGACAAAGCCCACGTAGAAGAAGATGCCCTCGAAGATGACATAGAAGGCGACCAGCTCGCGCAGCAGCTTGCGGTCGTTCTCCGGAGTGCCGGTGGTGAAGTGGGGATCGGCCAAGCACTGGGTATAGGGCAGGGCCCACTTCGCCTTGCGGGCCACCGCCGGTACCTCTCGATACATGTTGAAAATCTTGCCCTTGTCCAGGCCCAAGCTCTCGATCGCGTATTGGTAGGCATGGGTGTGCAGGGCCTCTTCGAAGGCCTGACGCAGCAGGTATTGGCGGCACTCCGGGTTAGAGATGTGGCGGTAGACGGCGAGCACTAGGTTGTTGGCCACCAGGGAGTCGGCGGTGGAGAAAAAGCCCAGGTTGCGTTGGATGATGGTGCGTTCGTCCCGGGTCAGACCATTGGGGTCTTTCCACAGGGCGATGTCCGCGTTCATGCTGATTTCCTGCGGCATCCAGTGATTGGCGCAGGCGTCCAGGTATTTTTGCCAAGCCCAGTCGTATTTGAAGGGGACCAGTTGGTTGAGGTCGGCGCGGCAGTTGATGATCCGTTTGTCGTCCACCCGCACCCGTCCGGCGCCCATCTCCAGGTCTTCCAGTCCGGTGGCCCCACCTGCGGCGGTCTGTCCGGGCGGATGCCGGTCCGGGGTGCTGTCATCGACCCCGGGGGAAAATTCCCGGAGTGCGAGATCCGGCTGGATCGCGATAGGGTTCGAGTCCACGACCGGTGCCCTTCCGGCGATGTCCGTCCGGGGAGGGCCTGCCCGGTCGGCGGTGTCTTGGAGTTGATCGCCGGAGGCGTGCGGAAGGGGTGCCGATCTCGGTATGGCCTCCGGTGTTTGCGCCTTGGATCGGTCCTGTTTGCGCGCCGGGGTCGCGAGTGGATCATCCCAATTCAACATAGGTGTCTAGCCACCAGTGTCCGGTAAAACCGCTGCCGATTGTTTGTAACCATTTATAATAATATGAAAAGAATCCGAGTTGTGGGTGTTATCGATTTCAATCGACTTGGTCGTCTGCAAAATATCCCATTCTGGGGATTTCGGGGAGGCCGCCAAGCCTGTTAGCCAATTCGTATTCGGGTATCGTTATTGATTTGTTGGTTCTAGGATTCGATGTCAGAGATGTCTTCGGAGCGTCGCCATTTTTCGCGAAACCCGAAATGGGGTCCATCCGATTTCGGATGCAAAAAACCAGGCGACGGCCATGGCCTTCGGCGGCCCACGTTCGTCCTGCGTCCGTCCCGGCGCGCACTCCGCGCGGCACCAGGACTCCCGCAAGGACTTGACGCCGTATCGCATGGCCTTGCATTTCATCTCCGCCGGCGCTCACACGCCGCACTCCGACGAAACGCTCGGCCCTACAGCTACGCGGGGGTCGTCGCACTCCGCTCGTCGCTTACGCTCCCTCGCTTTCCTGTGCTCCTCCTTGGATTATGGATACCTGGAAGCAACCGAGTTATAACACTACCAATTTTTCAAGGCTCCTTATATCGATACCCACCGAATAGAGCCGGTACCCAGCCCCCAGGGCTACCGAATGATAATCACTTCTGGAACAAGCTGTTGGTAGGTAAGTCGGAAGCTTTTTTTGCCGCCAATGAACGCAAATCGGTCGAGATCGGCCCGCTATCAGCAACGCTTCCTGGCTCCTTAGAGCCTGCCTTTTTAGGCAGGCTATTTCCGGATAAAACATTTGGAAACAAAGCGTTAATTTTCATAAAACCGCATGTCGTAGGGGAGATCCTAGACAGTCTCTATAACCTTAATATTTGCGGCCATTTGCGACTGAAATTTCCATAAAAATCCTGCTCGCTCAATGTCACCGGTAATCTATACTAACAGTGGGTAACTGATGGCAGCTATTTCAGTCCCTCTGCCTGCTTAAGTGTCTGAAATCGCCAAGCCATTGCTTTCTATCGAATTATCATCCGGTAGCCCTGACCCAGCCCCCTGTTTACTCTCCCTCTCCCCAACCCCTCTCCTGCCAAGGGAGAGGAGCTTAAGGAATCGGAGGGCGGATGATCGTAAAAATCCCACATACAATCTCGATCGATCGAAGGATACCTCAAGCCCGGGTGTACCCCGAGGACCCAATGTTTTCGCGGGGTATGATGGGCGATGAAAGGTCGGGCGCCGCCTCAGGCCAATCGGTGGCGTCGTCTCATATCCCGGTATACGAGATCGGAGACGGCGCGAATGGCATCGCCGCGCGCAGCGATCCAGCGCTCGTAATGCTCGACCCGGGAGGGGCGCTCGATGATGCCGATGAAAGTATAGGGGTAACGTCGGCCCCGAGATCCCGGTGCCTCGATAATGCCCATGTTGCCGCATAGACGGGCCGTGGATCCGGTTTTATCATAGACCTTGGCACCGCTTGGAATGGAGCTGACGCCATGATAGATACGGTCCCGATTAGGTAGGGACATGATCTCCCGTAGCTCGCTTGCGAAAGGCAAGCGATTATGCCACAAGGCATATAAAAAGCGGCTGTAGTCATGGGCCGATGCCACGTTGCGGTAGGTGCGGCCACCCGGGGGAATCGATTCCACGATTCGGGTCTGACGGAAAATTCCGGGCTCATGCTTCTTCAATACCCGTTCCACATCCCGCGCTCCACGGTTACCTTCGAGCCGGCTGACGATGGACATGACGTGATTGGTCGCCCAGTTGCTGCTGCCGCGGATCATCTGCTCCATGGTCCTGCGCATTTTTTTGGTATAGCGCAGCTTGCCGCGAGATTCCTCGAGCTTGAAAAAATAGGCTTGAGCGACAAAAGGCTTGATCATGCTGGCCGCTTGACGCGGGATGTCCTCATTGATGGTGACCAGCTTTTTGCGGGTAGTGAAATCGTAGACGGACCAGGAGGTCTTTTCTTCCCGAAGGATCAAACCTCGGGAGCGCATCTGAGCAACGAGATGCTCGATCTGTCTCTCCAAGCTCGATGGACGGCCGCCGGCTTGGACAAGGGCCGGTATCCCCCAGGCCAAGGTACCTGAGCAAGAGACCAGGGTAGCGAGGAATTCCCGTCGCGTGGGCCGGAGCAGGGTACCCGGCAAGGACGCGGTATCCGAAAAATCGTTGTCGCTGCTCATGGTCGATGCTCACCCCGCTTCCGAACCAAAGACGCCAGTGGGCATTGTAGCGCCTGACGAACGTATCGGGGGTCTCAGGGGCGTCGTTCAGGCTCCGGAAGTTCCAGCCAGAGATGGTCGGTTCCTTTTCCAGTCCGTCATGGTCTTTAAGCAAGACTTACCTATCCCTCTCGAAGCCTTGACTAGCCGGACTATCGCCGATGCGGCCCCTACCCTAGATTGAGAGCACCTCGGATTCTTCGAGGTACCCTTGCATGGGCTTCGAATCGGTGATTTTTTCACGACGAGTTGTTGTCCGGATACCCCGTTTATCCTGAAAACGATGGGTTATATCGATCCGCTCTTGTCATTCGGCAAGGATAGGCTCGGTGGTTTTGGAATGGCCGCGCTTCGCGCATAGCTTGCCGTCGGACGAGGTAATCATTCGGCCACTCACGACCTTATCACTTACCCGGTGAGCAGTCCGAATAGCTATCGCCGTTTCGAGAGCGGTCGCGTGACCCGAATCGGACGCGAACCCGGGGCCCGGGCGGCGCACGACTCTATGGTGGCCGGTATGTGGCGGAGCTCATCGGTGGACGCTCGCCCGAGGACGATCTCTACCGGCCTTCGGGAACCTTGAAAAGCTCCAGGGATGGAATTTTTCAAGTCCCCCTACACCGAGAATAGCCGCATCCGTTCACAATCCGTAGCATCGAAAATAAGGTGGAAAACCACTAGCGTCCCAACGTTATGACCGGCAATTCAGGATAACCCATTCATTAAAAAAGAAATGTTTGGAACTATGCCGGTTACCGACTTGGGCTGCGGTACGCTAAGGTGTCAACCTTTCCCGCGAAACTGCGGGCTGAGAACAACGATGCATGTCCACAGGTCTATTCGTCTTCTCGAGCTCGCCATTTCCGTCTATGGGCTCGTGGCCATTATCAAGAAGCGGCTGAAAATCGATGTCAGTTTCTACACAATTCTACAGATTCTGCGCCTCATCATCTTCGAATTAACTCAATTAAATAAATCGATTGATTAATATACATAAAATCCTGACGAGAGATACCATGATAATAAACTGAATCTATTCAACTAAACGTTGGGTCACTAGTGATGAAAAACCAACAATGAATAAGATTGCAAGAGTCGCTAACCGACTGCTGCTTGCAGGATTGGGCCTCTTACCGACCCTGGCCTTCGGGGTCGATTTCGTAGACGGCGGTAATCCCGACCCCAACAAGGTTTTGCTCGGGAAGCTCCTATTCCACGATAAAATTCTAAATGGTAACAAGAACATCTCTTGTGCAACCTGCCATCATCTCCTGACCAATACCGACGATGGACTCTCGCTACCTGTCGGTGAGGGAGGAAAAAGTCTCGGTATCACCCGCAGTACCGGGGAAGATGCAAACGCGATCCACGAGCGGGTACCCCGCAATGCCCCTCCGATCTTCACGCTCGGTAGCACCCAAGTCACCCGCATGTTCCATGACGGGCGCATCGAGGTGAACCCCGACTTTCCGAGCGGCTTCAAGTCCCCGGCGGGTATGTTGTTGCCGAATACGCTCGAGAACATCCTCGCTGTCCAGGCCATGTTTCCGGTCACCAGTGCGGCGGAGATGCTAGGGAAGGGCTCGGAGAATGAAGTCTCCGAAGCGGCGCAGGCCGCCGGTGAGGAAGCGGTCGCCGCCGTATGGAACGAGCTTGCAAAGCGGCTGCGTGAGAACGACGAATATGTCGCGCTCTTCAAGGCGGCATTTCCCGGTGAGATCACGAGGGAATCGGATATTACCTATACCCATGCGGCCAATGCCATTGCCGCGTTCGAGATCGATGCCTAGCAGGCCGATAATAACCCGTATGATCGCTCCGTGAGGGGTAATTTCTTCGCCATGACCCGAAAAGCCAAGCGTGGAATGTGACTTTTCCACCATAGGTCCGGGTGCTCTTCCTGTCACTCCGGCGACATCTTCAGCGATATGGAGCACTATGCCATCGCTATGCCTCAAATCGGTCCGGGTAAGGGCAACGGGCTCGAGCAGAACGAAGAGACTGGGGGCGCTATCTGGTCATGCGCGATGAAGACGACAAGTTCAAGTTCCGCACACCGCCACTACGCAACATAGCCTTGACCGCTCCCTACGGTCACTTGGGAACTTACAACACCCTGAGAGGAGGTGATCAGACCTCACCTGGATCCGTCGGTGCCCTGTATGCGTATCGCTGCGCAGGTCAGTCGGTGCTCGCTTCCAGGGACGCCCTTGACGAGATCGATTGCGCGGTCATGGAAGACCCGATCCTGGTGCAGGCCATCGCCGATGTCAATGAACTCAACAACGATCTATTGAATCTGACCGATAAGCAAATCAATGCCATCATTGCCTTCCTCCATGCCCTGACCGACAAGGCGAGTCTCGACTTGTGCTCCGATGTGCCCCTTTCCGTGCCCGGCGGACACTCGATCATCGAGTAATTCTCGGATTATCCGGTGTGTGTTCGGAGGAGGATTGCTCTCCGCTGAATTGGAATTTCCCCAGGCACCTTCACCCTATTCCATGCGGTCCGCACGACCGGGCGGCGGCCGGTAAACCGCCGTTTCCGGCGATGAGACGCCACGGACATCAAAGCCGAATCTTATGATGGTACAGGGGATAACCACGGTCGCGATAATACACGTAGCGGCGACGACCGGCCGCACGCACATCCGCATCCTGGTCGATCGGCTCGCACAGGCGTTCGAAGCTCCCGAAGCTGGTCGGGACCTCGAGCGAGAGATTGACCATCACCTGGTGCTCTTCGCCCGGGTCGTCTCCGTGACTGATCAGGATCGGTGTGAGCCCGCGGTCGCTGTCGTCCACCAATCCATGGGGGAGGAAGCTTTGCTGCCGGAAGGTCCAGAGCATGCGGTCGAGGTGGCGCGCCTGCTCGGGGTCCGGGACCTGGATAAAGATACGGTGTCCGTCCCCGTGGATGCGTTCCACTAGGCGACAGGCGAGGAGAAACCGGTCCCCGCGACTGGTCTCTTCGAGGGAGTAGAAATCGACTCGGGTCACTTGAGTTGGCCGCTGCGCTCGAGTAGGAGCTCGGTCAACAGGGCCACCGGTCGGCCAGTAGCACCCTTTTTCTTACCACTGTGCCAAGCGATGCCGGCGATGTCCAGGTGGGCCCAGGGATAGTTCTTCGTATAGCGCGCAAGAAAGCAGGCCGCGGTGATGGCCCCGCCCCAGCGGCTATTGCCGATGTTGGCCATGTCAGCGAAATTGCTGTCCAACTCGTCCTGGTAGTCGTCCCACAGAGGCATCCGCCAAGCGCGGTCGCCGGCGGCTTCTCCGGCCGCGAGCAGCTCCGCCGCAAGCGGCTCGTTTTGGGTGAACAGGCCGCAGGGATACTTGCCGAGCGCGACAACGCAGGCACCGGTCAGGGTCGCTATGTCGATCACCACATCGGGCTCGAAACGCTCGCAGTAGGTCAGGGCGTCGCATAGGATGAGTCGGCCCTCGGCGTCGGTATTCAAGATCTCGATGGTCCGGCCGGATAGGCTGGTGACGATGTCGCCGGGCTTGTAGGCGTCGCCGCCCGGTAGGTTCTCGGACGCCGGGACGACCCCGATCAAATTGAGAGGAAGCTCCAGCTCCAGGGCGCAGCGTAGGGCACCAAAGACGCTCGCCCCGCCGCACATGTCGAACTTCATCTCGTCCATGTCGGAAGAGGGCTTGATCGAGATCCCGCCGGCGTCGAAGGTGAGGCCCTTGCCCACCAGTACCACGGGCTTGGCATCGGTCGGGCCACCCCGATACTCCATCAGGATGAGCTTGGCGGGTTGGTGACTGCCGCGGGAGACCGAGAGCAGGGAGCCCATGCCGAGTGCTTCCATATCTTTTTCTTCGAGGATCTCCACCCGCAGCTGGGGATAGTCCCGGCCCAAGCCCTTGGCCCGATCCGCGAGGTAGGTGGGCGTACAGAGGTTACCCGGTAGGTTGCTCAGGTCCTTCGCCAAGGTGATCCCTTGGACGATGGCGGTACCATGGCGGATCGCCCTCTGCGCGGTCTCCGGATCCTGTTCCTGTGCTACCCGGATCGCGAAGCGTTTGAGATCGGGCCTGGGCTTCTTTTCCTTTTGCTTCGTCCGGTCATAGTGATAGAGGGTATCGGCGCAGATGGTTACGGCGTCACGCACGGTCTGGTATAGGGTCATACCGATGGGACCGAGCTCCGGCAACGTACAGAGGGCCTCGGTGATGTGGGTATCGTCGAGCCGCTCCACCGCGGCGGCTAGGGCCTTACCATAGTTGCGGCGGTGGAATTCCTCGCGCTTGCCGCAGCCGGCCAGCAGGACCCGCTCGCCGCCGCTGCCGGGTACCCGATAGAGCATCAGGGTGTGGCCGATCTTGCCGTCCATGTCGCCGGTGCGCAGGAAGTCGCTCAGGTAGCCGTCGCCGGCCCGGTCGACGGCCGCGGCGGGACCGGACAGCTCGCCGTTCTCGAACACTCCGAGGATCAGGCAGGAAGTCTCGTGGATAGTCGGGTCACCGCTCTCGATCTTGAATTCCATGGTTGCTCCGTTGGTTAGAGGATAGATCACAGGACCCCATAGGCCGGGATCGTGGGGCGGCAGGGGCACCTTGACACAGCACAGAAGATAAATTCCCCTTTAAAATAAAATAGATAGATAATATTTATGGTTCTTCGAATCAAAGCGACAGCTTGGTAAAACGCCTCAAGCTTTTCCGTCATATTGAATAAAATCTCTCTTAGCCAGCCCAAACCATACCTGAAAATACTGATGGCCGGACGGTAATGACTCTTGACTGGGATCGGTTTTGCTCGTGTAACCATTCCCCGAGGAGATGCGCCCAGCAGAAGGCGATCGCTAACAAGGCCAGAAGTGTCTCAATACGATCCAACTCGGTCAGATGGGTTGCTTCAAAATCAAATCCTTGGTTCTTCAAAGCTTTGAATAAGGTTTCGATTTCCCAACGCCATTTATCGTCGCCCGGGATGGCGGTGACCCGAGAGGCATCCGGACTGAGAATGATGAGGGATTCACCACTCATCAAGCGCGTTCCCGTGACCGAGAGCTTCTGGCCCCAAACAACCCGTTGTCCCCTCAGCCGGAGCGTCACCATTTTTTGCGAAACCCGAAATGGGATCCATCCGATTTCGGGTGCAAAAAATCAGGCGACGGCCATGGCCTTCGGCGGCCCACGTTCGTCCTGCGTCCGTCCCGGCGCGCACTCCGCACGACGCCACGACTCCCGCAAGGACTTGACGCCGTGTCGCATGGCCTTGCATTTCGTCTCCGCCGGCGCTCACGCGCCGCACTCCGACGAAACGCCCGGCCCTACAGCTACGCAGGGGTCGTCGCACTCCGCTCGTCGCTTACGCTCCCTCGCTTTCCTGTGCTCCTCCTTGGATGATTTCGCCGCGTGCCAAGTTATGAAAGAAATTGCGGGCCGGTACCGTGCCATGCCGGCGCCGAGCGACGCGTGTGTTGTGCTTAATGCGAATCCTAAGTTTTATTTCATTTTTAATGGGGGTAGCGAACAAATTCCATACCGATGAATTCTCTATCGGCGAAGTAGCCATCAATTTTTTCCACCCCGAATAGCTCGATAAACCTGTGGATGAGTGGAATGCGTTCATCCGTATTGGAATTGCCTTTTTTACCTCACAGGATCGATAACACGGGGATTGCCACACCTTGCTAGACGATCGCCAGGCACAAAATATTGATATTGGTTTGACCGAATTTCCAATTGGTCCGATCCAGGGTCAATAGATACTGACCATCGGGCAACTGACTGACAATAAACCGAGCCATGGTGGAGAAGTCGAGAGGAAAGGTTCTGAACAGGCGTTGAATACGTTTATACTTCGGGTCCTTCAAGGCGCCACCGGGAAGAGCGGTGGCTAATTGCGCGAAATTGGCGGTTCTGACCTTGATCAAAAGCGATAATCAGACCGGCCAAGCATTTGGTTCTGGACAAGTTCCAACCGAAATAGCCAGGCAACAGAGGCACAAGAGCGGCAACATTCTGGTCCATCGTTGGAGCCCTCCGAAAAAATTCATCTATTAATTAAAGGGTTATGTCAAAATTCGACAGGGATAGCTTGAACGCCCAGCTCAACTGTAACGAAAATACCTATTCTAAACCAATATATTGTGGTTTTTGTCCTGTACTATGGGGCACCTTGAAAAATTCAAGGTGCCCGTGCAGGGCAGGGATGCCCAGCCAGTTTTCAAGCCTGTAAGTGATTGAAAAATTAGAGCGAAGCGAAAATCTCATTTTCGCTTCACGACCTGGACAATTCCAAGGATGGAATTTTTTAAGGTTTCCTACAAGATAAAGTCAACGAGGATAAACCCACCTCTCGACGTGTTATCGGGTGTGCATTCGAGGTCGGCAACGTCTTGGGTCCTGGATCTTATATATAGGAGTCCTTGACTTTGTGCGTCGAGATGGTCGAGCGCGCACCTCAACCGAGTATTTTTCGCATTTTTCAGCTCATTTGCGTCCATTCGCATTTACTTGCGGCAAAAAAGAAAATATCGAGTAAGACCAATGGGCTGAGAGACTACTTTTTTTAGATAGTCTCTATCCAGATAAAGCCTTTAAAAACATATGATTAATTTTTATCAAGTCATTTGCTGCAAGGGGGTTTCTAGACAGCCCCTGAGCTTTTGTTTCCAGGTTTCTCCGCGTCGTTCCAAAAGAGAACCCACTCCCCCGGTAGGTGGCGCGCTGTCGCGTAGCAAACAAGTGGCAAGATAGAGGGGCCGCGGGGAACCAAGGCCTATCAGACATTGGTGTGAAGGCCAAGCATCTCGACCTTACACTCAGTGAGTCTGCTTGACGAGGACGAATAAAACCCATTCTAGAACAGTATGTTATGGGATGTTTGATGAGAACCGCACCCATCGCATTTCGACTCGGCGTAAGAGACTGTCTAGAAACCTCCTTACAGCAGATGATTTGATGGAAATTAACTCTATGTTTTCATTAAGTGTTGTCTAGATAGAGACCGTCTAAAAAAAGCAGTCTCTAAGTGAAGAATTCCAAGGGGCTCTCTTACGTTTGGTGTAGGTAGCAGATCGTAGCGACATGACTCAAGCTGTGATGGGAAGACCCGACTTGACGACGAACGGAGAAATCGGCGGCTGGGTCAGCTTACCCACCACGAGGTAGGCGATGGTGATGAGGTGAAGATCCTCGATCGTTATCTGGCCGGTGCCGTAATCGTTGGCACCCTCTTGACCCTAGGGGTGCTGTTGCCGTTGCTAGGTTTTTTTCTCCTTGCCGACGAGATGGACGAGGTGGGGAGAAACGGTTACCGGTTCGCGGATGCCTTGCTTTTCGTGACCTTGAGCATGCCCCGCTACCTCTACCAAGCATTTCCGCTCGCGACGCTGATCGGCTCCTTGGTAGGGTTGGGCACCCTCGCAAGTCGCTCGGAGTTGGTCGCCATGCGAGCGGCGGGGGTGTCGACCGGACGCATCGTCTACGCCGCGATCAAGGGCGGAGCCCTGCTCGCGGTGGTCGCCGTGGTGATCGGCGAGGGCGTGGCACCGATTGCAGAGCGGAAGGGGTTGCAGTGGCGTGCCGAGGCGCATCTCGGTCCGGTCACGCTCTTGTCCGAGCACGGGTTCTGGGCCCGGGACGGAAATGCCTACGTCAATATTCGGGATATCCGGTCCGGTGCGCATTTGTACGACATCCATCTCTACGAGTTCGACCAGGAGCTGCAACTGCACCGGGCGACATACGCCGAGCACGCCGCCTATACCGAAGACAACTGGGTACTGCGGGGAATTTCCCAAAGCACGCTCGATGCCGGGCGCATCCGGACCAGTCATGTCGGTCACACCGGTTGGAATTCGTTGCTGGATCCGGGCCTATTGAAGATCGTCGTCAACGAGCCCCACGTGCTTTCGGTCTGGGAGCTGCTGCGCTATGTTCGATATATGACGGCGAACGGTCAAGACGCCCGTTCCTATCAGGTGGCCTTCTGGGGTAAGGTCATCCAGCCGTTCCTGATCCTTGCCATGATCTTCGTATCCATTCCCATCGTGCTCGCCTCGGCGCGTACCAGTGGCCTTGGGCCGCGCATCTTTCTAGGCATACTGGTGGGCATCGCCTTTTACCTCATCAGCCGTACTTTCTCGTATGTCGCGCTCCTCTATGGCATGAATCCCCTGGTCGCGACCTTGATCACACCCCTGATATTCCTGGCAACGGCCTTCCGGATATTGCAGCGGGTGGGCTAGCATCCGGTTTTGAGTGATGTTGCAAATTTATAGTCTCTGCCAACCTTTATGCTCCTGGGTAAAATCCAGCAATATCAATCAAAATCATGTATGAGTACAGCCGTACCGAAATACCGAATAAGATCGGTTCGGTTCTTCCATCGGCAGCTCTTTTTTGCCGCCAATCAACGCAAATCGGTCGAGATCGACCCGCCATCGGCGATGCTTCCCGGTCCATTATCGTCCCGGTATCGGTTACCCGGGTGGTGTTTTAATTTTGTTGTATGCCAGTATAGCGGGTACCGTTGAAAAGTCCCAGGTAGGCCGTCTTTCAAGGCCCCTTTATTCGGAAACAACAAGTTTAGAACACTACCAACCACTCGAGGTCAGGGAGAATCGACTAGGAAAAAACGATACCGATTGTTTTATTTTGCGGCAACCCTGGTAGCGATGTATAGTCGTTGAAAATGATGGCTTTACCACCTCGGGCACAGTGGATATTCCATAATACCGATTTAGATCATGTAGTTAGATCAGGTTCCGGATTTTATCCCAGGGCTCCGGAGAGGGGAGAAATGAAGCCCGGAGACGAGGCGGCGATCAGGCGAGGGCCGAGAAATCTATGGCAAACATCTATCTGACTATTGCGCTCGCCCCCCTGGTAGGGGCCATCATCGCCGGCTTCTTCGGGAGTCGGATCGGTCGCGCCGGGGCACACTGGGTAACTATCCTCGGAGTCGGCCTCTCCGCCCTCTTGTCCCTCTACGTGGTCAAGCTATTCGTCTTCAACGATCAACCGGTGTTTAACGAGGCCGTCTATATCTGGATGGTCACGGACGGCCTCAACTTCCAAATCGGCTTTCTCGTGGACAAGCTCACGGCACTTATGATGGCTGTGGTATCCTTCGTTTCTCTGATGGTGCATATCTATACCATCGGCTATATGGCCGACGACGCGCACAACTGGCCCAAGGAATCCCTGGCCGGCCGCAACGGCTATCAACGTTTCTTCAGCTACATCTCCCTGTTCACCTTTTCCATGCTGATGTTGGTCATGTCCAACAACTTCCTCCAGCTCTTTTTCGGATGGGAGGCGGTGGGCTTGGTCTCCTATCTGCTGATCGGTTTCTGGTCGGTGCGCGAGTCCGCCATCTTCGCCAACCTCAAGGCCTTTCTGGTCAACCGGGTGGGCGATTTCGGTTTTATCCTGGGTATCGCCGCGGTAGCCATGTATTTCCAATCCCTGGACTATCTGACGGTATTCGGTAAGGCGCCGGAGCTGGCGGATACCGAGATCCGGGTCCTCGGCGATACCTCCTGGGGCCTGATGACCACCATCTGCGTGCTGCTGTTCATCGGCGCCATGGGTAAGTCCGCCCAAGTCCCCCTGCATGTGTGGCTGCCCGATTCCATGGAGGGCCCGACCCCGATCTCGGCCCTGATCCATGCCGCGACCATGGTCACCGCCGGCATCTTCATGGTGGCACGCATGTCACCCCTCTACGAGCTCTCGGAGACGGCGCTCTCTTTCGTGCTGGTGATCGGTGCCACGACGGCCTTTTTCATGGGCCTGATCAGCTTAGTGCAGAATGACATCAAGCGCGTGGTCGCCTACTCGACCCTCTCCCAGCTCGGCTATATGGTCGCGGCCCTAGGGGTCTCTGCCTACGCCGCTGGCATCTTCCACCTGATGACCCACGCCTTCTTCAAGGCCCTGCTGTTTCTAGCAGCGGGCTCGGTCATCATCGCCATGCACCACGATCAGGACATCCGCAACATGGGCGGGATCCGTAAATACATGCCCTACACCTGGATCACCTTCTTGATCGGTATCCTGGCGCTCATCGGATTCCCCGGCTTCTCGGGTTTCTTCTCCAAGGACGTCATCATCGAGGCGGTGAACGCTTCTCATATGGCCGGCTCGGGCTATGCCTCGGTGCTGCTGACCATCGGCGTCTTCATCACCGCACTTTACAGCTTCCGGCTGTATTTCATCGTCTTCCATGGCAAGGAACGGATGGATGAGCACACCCGCGAGCACCTGCACGAGACGCCGGCAGTGGTCTGGGCACCTTTGGTGCTGCTGACGATCCCTTCGGTATTCATCGGCTGGCTCACGATCGAGCCCATCCTGTTCGGGGACTGGTTCGAGGGTGTCATCCGGGTGGCTCCGGAGCATGCTGTCCTCGCCCACATAGGTGAGCACTATCACGGACAATGGGCCTTCGTGGTACATGGCCTCACGGGGGTACCCTTCTGGTTGGCCCTAGCCGGTTTTGCCGTAGCGGCCTTTGTGTTTTGGTCCCGGATCTCGAAGGACCCGCAGATCGAGGAGAAGCTCAAGGGCAAGGTCGCGTGGCTCTATCGAGTACTGGATCGCAAATACGGATTCGATGATTTTTACCAGACGGTCTTTGCCGCCGGTAGTCGGGGCATCGGCAAGGCCCTCTGGTCCGGCGGTGACCGTGCGGTCATCGATGGTGTGCTCGTGAACGGCTCGGCCAAGTCCGTGGGCTGGATCGCCCAGCTCGCGCGCAAGCTCCAGACCGGCCGCCTATACAGCTACGCGATCGCCATGATCTTGGGGCTAGTGGTCCTGCAGGCGATCTTCGTGGTCTTCTGATCTCGTAAGGGGAAGACCCAATGTACTCATTCCCTCTCCTCTCACTGACCATCTGGTTGCCGATCATCGGCGGTATCGCCGTACTCGGTAGTGGGGATAAGGCACCGGATGTCTCCAAATGGGTCGCCTTGGCGTTCGCGGTCGTGACCTTCCTGGTCAGCCTCGGGCTCTGGACCGGCTTCGACACCGGCACGGCGGCGATGCAGTTCGTAGAGCAAGCCCCCTGGATCGAGACCTTCCAGGTCTCCTATTACCTGGGGGTGGACGGCATCTCCATGCCGCTGATTATCCTTACCACCTTCATCACCATCTTCGTTATCGTCGCCGGTTGGGAGGTGATCCAATACAAGCCATCCCACTATATGGCCGCCTTCCTGATGATGGAGGGCCTGATGGTGGGCGTTTTCTGCGCCCTGGATGCCATTCTCTTCTATGTCTTCTGGGAGGCGATGCTGATCCCAATGTTCATCGTCATCGGGGTCTGGGGCGGTCCGAACCGGGTTTACGCCACCATCAAGTTCTTCCTCTTCACCTTCTTCGGCTCGGTCTTCATGCTGGTCGCCCTAATCTATATGTACTTTCAGACGGGGATCCCTGGTCAACCAAGCACCGGCACCTTCGAGATCGTCGCATCCGCTCCCGGTCTTCCGAGCTTCCATAACCTCCAGCTCGGCATGACCGAGCAGATACTGATTTTCATCGCCTTCCTGCTCGCCTTCGCGGTCAAGGTGCCCATGTGGCCCGTTCACACTTGGTTGCCGGACGCCCATGTGGAGGCCCCGACCGGTGGCTCCGTCATCCTGGCGGCCATCATGCTCAAGATCGGCGGCTATGGCTTCCTGCGTTTCAGCCTACCCATCGCCCCGGACGCCAGCGCCTCCCTGGATTGGCTGATTATCGCCATGTCCCTGGTCGCGGTGGTTTATATCGGTTTCGTGGCCCTAGTCCAGCAGGACATGAAGAAGCTCATCGCCTACTCATCCATCGCCCACATGGGCTTCGTGACCTTGGGCTTCTTCATCGTCTTCACCATCCTCGCCAAGGACACGGCCACCAGCGACGGAGTGCTCGGCATCTCCGGCGGCATGGTGCAGATGGTCTCCCACGGCTTCATCTCCGGGGCACTCTTCCTGTGCGTCGGCGTGCTCTACGACCGGATCCATTCCCGCGAGATCTCCGCCTACGGGGGGGTGGTGAACACCATGCCCCTGTTCGGAGCCTTCATGGTCTTCTTCGCCATGGCCAACGCGGGTCTGCCCGGTACCTCCGGCTTCGTCGGCGAGTTCATGGTCATTTTGGCGAGCTTCCAGGCGAATTTCTGGTACGCCTTCCTGGCCGCGACCACCCTCATCCTGGGGGCTGCCTATACCCTATGGATGGTCAAGCGAGTCATCTTCGGCCCGGTCGCCAACGATCAGGTAGCGGAGTTGAAGGATGCCGGCGGCCGCGAGCTGTTCGTGCTCGGTAGCCTAGCCGCCGTCGTGCTGGTACTCGGTATCTGGCCCGCACCCCTGGTGGAAGTCATGGAGGTCACCATCCAAAACCTAGTCCAGCAGGTTGCAGTGTCCAAGCTTGGTACCTTTGCCGGAGATCTTGCTGCTGCCGTCTAGTACCTAGTTTCGACCGATATTGCAGATTCATAGCATTGCGGATGGGAAATCTTGCACCAAGCTCAAGAGACTCTACCCGCAATATCAAGAGAAATTGGGTACTAGTAGAGATCTTTTCTTAAGGTTCCCATCAACGCTACTAACACTACGGAAAGAAGGTGTCATGACTAGCGTTTCCCCATCCCCAAGGGTGCGTTTCAACACATGGTAAGGGATACAGTTGCTCAACAGTTACGAGACCGTGTAGCCAATCCGTCAAAAATCAATCAAGGACGGACTAGCTTATGCGGTCCAGAATCGTTGAATTTGTTCGAAGATGATGAGGCTCAGAATCTGTAGAATTGTGTAGAAACTGACATCGATTTTCAGCCGCTTCTTGATAATGGCCACGAACCCATAGACGGAAATGGCGAGCTCGAAAAGACGAATAGACCTGTGGACATGCGTCGTTGTTCTCAGCCCGCAATTTCACGGGAAAGGCTGGCACCTTAGCGTACCGCAACTCAAGTCGGTAACCGGTATAATTCCAAATATTTCTTTTTTAATGTGTGGGTTATCCTGAATTGTCGGTCATAACGTTGGGGACACTAGTGGTAAAATATATTATTGATCTATATGAGCGAGGTGAAGCTACGATTGGTGGTTTGAAGGTAAAATCAGGAAGTGATTGTAAAAATTATAAAATTCCTCCGGGCAGTATAGCTCTGGTGGATAGGATTGGCCTTGCTAGTTTAAGGAATTCAGAAAATACAATGTTTGATTATGACTCTACAACAGATCGATTTGCCGGGATCACACTACCTAGTGGGTTGCTGCGATGCTTCAAAGCTAGTGGTTATACGCAAGTAGAGAATAAAACCAATCTAATGTTCGACAAAAACTTACATACATTGTTTCAATGCATAGCAGAAATATCAAAGTGGATGTCGGGTTTGTCTGTTCGTAGCTGCTGATGTCTTTTCAAAACCTATCGAAGGTTCTTTTTGGGGAACAATATTTCCTGACCATCGGATAGTACTAAATCCCAATATTCAAATTGATAATTCAGCGTTTATACATGGGGTACAGCCAATTATTCAATGGCTAATTGAAACAAGAATATAACGGTAGGCCAGTTTTTAGATTATTTTTATGGTTATATCTCTCGAAATGGGGCTTAGTCGGATGAACACAAAAAATTTAACTATACTGGTTTTTAAAAAACCTCGTAGCTGCCTGTAATTTCCACGAAGTAATATTCTGAATCGCAACAGCTTAAATGAGGTTGAGTACGCCGAAAACGGATAGACCCTTTTAGTAGAAAGTGCTTACGATAGTATCCGCACACTCGATAGATGAAACTTCGAAACTATCTCAACCATTGAGTTCGAGGGGGTTCTAGTAAATGCACGTTTTATAGAAGGCGGGAATAAGATATTCATTGCTAATCATGATAGTTTGGTGAAACTTTTGGATACCAAGTCAAAACAGCAGATTTTCATATATCAATTTCCACAAGGATCAGGGCTGGCAGATATCAGAGAGAACGCAAATTGCATAGCATATAGTGGAAATACATATAGCAAGTCGGATAGAAGCCTTTTGCCGGAGCTAATTGTCCAAGCCGTGCAAATTGCACTGAAAATCTCAGCAACAATAACAATTATGTATTGTCCTCAGAATTACCATGATCAACGCGTGGTGATAAGAAATTTAGACAATAACACCCGCCAAGTTTAGCACAGTGAAGATCGAGTAGACAGGGCCACTGTCATAAATGATTTAATGATTGTGTGTACTGACGGCAGATGGTGATTGCTATATATGGGAGCCTCCAAATAAAGGGAAATGTAAGTGTTTATTTGCTCGAACCCTATTAAAAAGCTGCTGGATATAAAATCGACGTAGGCGATCCAAGCCGCCACCATTTCAGACAAAGGAATACTCAACCTTAGGTGAATATAATGGAATAATCCAGGTCTGGGATATCGATAAATCTTCATTTATAGGGGAATATTAGGAATAGGATAATGATCCCATAGCCGAACTACCCTTTAACTCAGAAAAACGGGAAGTATTATTCGGCACTCAAAAAGGGCAAGTCCTATTGCTTACAGTTGGTAATGTTACTAATTAAAGAACGCAGAATAGGCAATATGGTATTTTCTAGTGATACTGGTTATTTTCAACCGCCGAGGTACAAAGTGAAGAGAGGTTTTGGAGTGAAAAAATGAAAACATTCCCTTATTCGGAAGCATGCCGGAATTTCTCGGAAATATTGGTGTTTGCGCAATCGGAAGAGGTTGAAATACATATAAAGAGATAGAGCCATATTCTGCCTTAAATCGAGAAAAATCAGCGGTGGCATTCTAATTTTTCTGCATCCGGTGTAGCGGGTACCGTGAAGGGTTCCAGAAGGCCGCCTTTCAGGATTCTCTTTGTTCGGTAACAACAAGATTAAAACACTACCAAATCAGCAACCAATCGCCCTTTGATATCCAGGGATTAAAATGAAAACAACGGCCCAAAATATATTGAATGCGGTGCGGGATTCCAGAAGTTGAAAGGGTGACTATCGGAAAACTCGTCGTATGCCAAAATTAAGCGATGAGCATTCATGAAATCGTGTGGTCGGAAGACCGCATTAAACATATCGCACGGCACAGCGTATCTCCGGAAGAAGTCGAAGAGGTCTATTTTAGCCGTTCTTTATTGCTGAAAGCCACGCCGCAAGGGGCAAGCCCGATCTACTATATGCTTTGGACAAACCCGTTCCGGACAGTACTTGTTCTGCGTAATCATTCGGTTTCCCGGAGGGAAAAGATACCCCGTCACCGCACGTCCAATGACAGACTAAAGAAAAATCCAGATACCGACAATAGAAAATACAATGAATACTATCCCGAAAACAGACTCTATTCAGAAACTTGCCGAGTCTTGGGATACCCATGATCTGACCGATTCTCTATGATGAACTCGAGGAAGTAACCGAACCGGTATTTACTGGAAGAGATATGGCAATGGAAATTCGTCTTTCATCCGATGAAACCGAGTAAGGCGTAGGAAAATCGCCAAATTCCAAGGGATCGGAGTGGCTGATTTAATCCACGAATGGATCGTGGAACAAACCTATCTTAATCCAGCGGAAATGCAAGATCGTATAACTTGGCGCTCAAGGTCAACCACCTGCCGTTGGGCTTTTGGGGTGTTGTTTTGGGCTAAATTGGCGGCGGGTGTCGGCTTAAGAAGCCATCCAACAACTAACCTATTGCTTTTAATAGGAATTCACTCGTAGGATGGGCTGTGCCCATCGGGAAATATCGAGTAAGCGCCGCGGAGAGAAAATTCAGCCGCAAATAAACTCCAAATGAACGCAAGAAAATCGACGAGGATGATCCCAACTCTCAGCGTGTTCTCGGGTGTGTGCCTTTGAAGCCGGCAAAATCTTGGGTCCTGGGTCTTTGGAATCCGTGCACGAGAAGGCCTTGTGCATCGAGCTGGCCGAGCACGGACCTCAGCCAAGCATATTTCGGCTCATTTGCGTTCATTGGCGGCAAATAAAAAATATCGAGTAAGCCCAATGGTGGGCACAGCTCGCCCTGCACTCGGCTGAGCCTTTGTCTCCGGGTTTCTCCGCGTCGTTTCAAAGTTTCAAAAGAGAACCCACCCCACCGGTAGGTGGCGCGCTGTCACGCAGCAAACAAGTGGAAGTGGCAAGATAGGGGGCCACGGGGAACCGAGACCGTTCAGACACTGGTGTGAAAGCCAAGCATCTCGGCTTTACAGTCCGTGAGGCCGCTTGACGTGCATGAATAAATTTAATTGTAAACAGTATCTTAACAAGATATTTAATGAAAGCCGCACCCATTTCTTATCTACCTAAACACATGGAGCGCGGCGATTGATGCTGGGCTATCCTCGGCGGATGGGAAGGAAACATGAATTACCCCCTATCGCTCTGGAGGTGTTGCAAGATGAGTACCCGGAATTGGCTACCAGCGCAGAATTGCAGCGCGTCCGGGTATTGGACTTGTAGTGCCGAGCCTGTGAATCCTGAAAATCCTGTACCGTAAGCTAGTTTACAGGTGACAAACCTAGCGGAAAGTCAAATGTCCTTCACCTTCGATTACACGCATCTGATACCTATACTCCCCGAGATCACTATCCTGGTACTGGCTAGTACCGTATTGGTAGTCGACCTCTATCTGAAAGAGGAACAGAAGGGCATCAACCATGTCATCACCCTCGTCGGGCTACTGATCGCCATCGGGGTCACCGGCCTAGTGGGGGGTGGCGAACGCCAAATAGTGTTTGACGGTAGTTATGTGCGCGATGCCATGAGCGACCTGCTCAAGGTCATCATCTTCATCGTCGGCCTGCTCGCCTTCGTCTATGCCAAGGACTATCTGCGCAACCGTAAGCTGCTAGCCGGTGAATACTATGTCCTGAGTCTGTTCGCGGTGCTCGGCATGTCCATCATGGTCTCGGCCAACAACCTGCTGGTCGTCTATCTGGGATTGGAGCTGCTGGCCTTGTGCCTGTGCGCCCTGGCCGCCTTCGACCGCGACTCCGCCGCTGGGGCCGAGGCAGCCATGAAATACTTCGTGCTCGGGGCCTTCGGCTCTGGGATGCTGCTCTACGGCATGTCTATGATCTACGGAGCCACCGGAGGCTCCATTGAGCTGGTGGCCGTGGCCCAAGCCGCAACGGAGCAGGGAACACAGAACCGAGTCTTGGTGTTCGGGCTCGTTTTTCTTATTATCGGCATCGGGTTCAAGTTCGGTGCCGTACCCTTCCACATGTGGGTGCCGGATGTCTATGAGGGCGCCCCGACTCCGGTAGCCCTGCTCCTGAGCAGTGCCCCCAAGATCGCCGCCTTCGCCCTAGCCATCCGGTTGCTGGTGGACGGCCTTGGCGGATTGCATACAGACTGGCAGGGCATGCTGATTATCCTCGCCCTGTTATCCATGGGCTTGGGCAACCTAGTCGCTATCGCCCAGAGCAGCCTCAAACGCATGCTGGCCTACTCGACCATTTCCCATGTAGGCTTCATCTTCCTCGGCCTCTTGGCCGGCAGCGGGCAAGGCTATGCCGCGGCCATGTTCTACGCCATCGTCTACGCCCTGATGGCGGCGGGTGCCTTCGGCCTGTTGCTGCTGATCAGCCGCGAGGGCTTCGATGCCGAAAACCTGGAGGACCTTAAAGGGCTCAATCAGCGCGACTCCTGGTACGCGGCCATGATGGCCCTCATCATGTTCTCCATGGCCGGCGTACCCCCCACCGTCGGCTTCATGGCCAAGCTGCTGGTGCTCGAATCCATCGTGCGCATCGATCTCTGGTGGCTGGCCCTGATCGGCGTCTTCTTCTCCGTCATCGGCGCCTTCTACTATCTGCGTGTCATCAAGCTCATGTACTTCGACCAACCGCAGGTCGAAGAGCCTCTGACGGCCGGGATCGGCACCCGGGTCGCCCTCTCGATCAACGGTTTGAGTCTATTGCTGTTGGGTATCTTCCCCGCTGCGTTGCTCTCGATTTGCCAGCAGGTCTTTCTCTGATCTACGGGTAGAGGTGGGTAGAATCTTCTGATGTTTAGGTCTGCTTATACAATATGAAGAGAGTGATGTTAATGGGCTCTCTTGCGTTTAGTGTGGGTAGCTCCGGAGGAGCACAGGAAAGCGAGGGAGCGTAAGCGACGAGCGGAGTGCGACGACCCCCGCGTAGCCGTAGGGCCGAAGCGTTTCGCCGGAGTGCGGCGCGTAAGCGCCGACGGAGACGGAATGCAAGGCCATGCGACACGGCGTCAAGTCCTTGCGGGAGTCCTGGCGCCGCGCGGAGTGCGCGCCGGGACGGACGCAGGACGAACGTGGGCTGCCGAAGGCCATGGCCGTCGCCTGATTTTTTGCACCCGAAATCGGACGAACCCCATTTCGGGTTTCGCAAAAAATAGCGACGCTCCGGGAGTTTCATGTCATTCAGCTCGTCAACAAGGCGGTTGACGGAGTGCGTCGCCAAGAAGTCAAAAGGGCCCCGGAGCTGCGGCGTACACGCTACATCTGGCTCAAGGACAAGCATGCTTGGAGTAACCGCCAGAAAGCCCCGTTTGCGGAACTCAAGCGCCGAAACCTCAAGACACACCGTGGCTTCCGGATCCAGGAGACGTTACGCGAGATCTTCCACAGCGCTCAGAGCGGGACACAAGCCGAGCTGCTCCTCGACAGATGGTACAGCTGGGCGCGCCGTTGCCGCCTGGAGCCGATCAACGCGGTGGCCAAGATGCTTAAGAAGAAGCACTGGCCAAGCCTCCTCAATGCGTTCGATTCTAGGTTCACCAACGGCCGTGTCGAGGCGGTCAATTCGCTCATCCAGGCCGCCAAAGCCAGGACCCGCGGCTACGGGACCACCAGGCACCTGATTCCCATCCTCTACCTTGTGGTAGGGTAAGTTAACCCAGCTGCCGACTTCTTCGTTCGTCGTCCAGTCGGGCCTTCCCGTCACGACTTGAGTCAGGTCGCTATGACCCGCTACCCACACCAAACGCAAGAGCGCCTGAAATCACTTCTGCGCTGGACCCTGAATTGGTCTCAGAAATGTTGGAACTTATAAGAGAACTGTGACGAGAGATTATACTATGTTGATAGTGACACATCACATGAAATCTGCTGAGGAAACTGCGGACAGAATTCTATTCCTTGAAAGTAATTATTCAGCTACTCCAATTGGGGCATTGGGGGTTGCCCTTGGAGCCTCAGGACGAGCGAGTTGAAAAGATCGTCGGATTGTTTGCGGCGGGTCGCAAGGTAGGAGCGGATGATGACAAAGTCCCCGGCGCCGGTATCGAAGCGGAAGCAGCCAGAGGCTTTCTGCTTGAGCTTGGGCATGCGCAGGTCATGTTCGGCTTGGGTTGTTGTCGAAGGGAACGCGCCGGTCGGTGAGGAAGCGCAGGGCCTCGTTGCGGCGCTCGCGTAGCCGCCGAATGAGGTTGTAGGCCGGGGATTGTTTGACCCACCCGCGGGTGCCGGGACGGCGGGGACGGGGAGGATTGCCGGCTTCGGCTTTGCTAAGGATGGTGTCGTAGCGGATCCGCAAGTGCTCGCCGTTGCTGGCGGGCAGCGTCTCAAGGGCCTGGGCCTGAGCCTCATTGACCACGGCATTAGTTTGGCATAACAGCGTGATCATATTGGTTGCCCGCGGCTAGCTCGGGGACCTCTCAGCGATGGCGATCCGCTCGCGCCGATGATGAGCATTGCAGAAGGCATGCAAACATTGGTAGCGCTCGTAGGCATGACCAATGGTCATGCACTAGTACGCCCATGAATTGGGACAACAGGCCGAACGCATCCAGGGCCTCGACCCCGCGTTTGGGATGAGGGAAGTAGGCCGTAAGCCAGTTGGTGCTGAGCACAGGCAGCCAGGGCATGGGCCACTGGCGCCGCGACGAGTGCGTCGCGAATCGTGGTGACTGGCGCCTCCAGGCGGGCGGAGGCCACCCATACGGCGCGCTGCCCATACGGCGCGCTGGAGGCCATCCACCGTAGCCTGGACACCGTGGCACAGTACCTGAAACGCGGGGACGAGGCCCGAGCACGCAAGCGCCTCGACGATCTGGTGGCCAATCAGACCACCCAGGGCCTGCCAGATACTCCGATCCGTCTTGCCAAGACCCTGAGCAAAGCGGCGGAGCTGGCCCGTGACGCCGACCGGTTGGAGTGGTTGGAGGAGCTGTATCGGGAGACCTACAGATACAATAGGCAGGACCCGATCGCGGCATGCGGCTTGGCAGATATCCTCAAGGCCCGCGGCGACCTGGACGAGGCCGAGCGGCAGTACCGTGACAACATCCAACGCTGGCCGAGCAATGAAATCACCGCTTGCGGCTTGGCAGAGTCGGCTGCATGCGGCGACGGGCTGCGGGGATCAGGCCGAGGTGCAGGCACTGCAAAAGGGTCTGGACACCAGGAGCATATCTTTGGATATGGCCACACGGGCTGTCCTCAATTTGATCGTCAAGGCCTACTGTCTCAAGGGCGGGGTGGTGCTTAGTGAGCTGGACCTACAGATGCACCGGAGGCTCGTCGATGTGGAGATCGAGATGATCCAGGCGGCCTATGCCCTAGTGGCCTCTTCGTTCCTATTCTCATACAGGTTCGGATGATCGTCGGATGGATGCGAGGGCACCTTGGTGGGGGTCTGACAGGTATGGAACAAGAGGCCGCGGTCCGGTGGCCGGGCTTGCCGGCATGAAGAGGTAGCGTATGACAACAGATACGCAGGCACGGCGGCAACCTATCTACCGGGGCAAGGTGGTGGATCTGGGTCTGGAGAGCGTGGACTTACCCAACGGGGAGTCGGCGGAGCTGGAGATTATCCGACATCCCGGCGGTGCGGCCGTGGTGGCCAGGGACGACCAGGGCCAAGTCTGCCTGTTGCGCCAATACCGGCATGCATCCGGGGGCTGGCTGTGGGAGCTGCCAGCCGGCAAGCTGGAGCCGGATGAGTCGCCTGCCGTCACCGCGCGGCGGGAGCTCGCCGAGGAGACCGGGGTAGAGGCGGACCGCTGGACCGATCTGGGTACCCTGCACAGCTCCCCCGGGGTCTTGACGGAGGTCATCCACCTCTATTTGGCCGAGGGCCTGCGGTGGTGCGCCACGCACGATCACGAGACCCACGAGGTGATCGAGATCCACTGGCTGCCCTTCGAGCAGACCCTGGACCTGTGCTGTGACGGGACCATCACCGACGCCAAGACCCTGATCGGTCTGTTCCGTGCCCAGGCGATCGGTGGAAAGCTAGGGCTACCGAATGATAATTCGTTAGAAAGCAATGTCTTGTCAATTACAGACGCTTAAACACGCCGAGGGACTAAAATAGCTGCCATCAGTTACCCGTCCGGAGTGTCGCCATTTTTTGCGAAACCCGAAATAGGGTCCGTCCGATTTCAGGTGCAAAAAATTAGGCGACGGCCATGGCCTTCGGCGGCCCACGTTCGTCCTGCGTCCGCCCCGACGCGCTGCGCTAGGACTCCCGCAATGACTTGACGCCGTGTCGCATGGCTTTGCATTTCGTCTCCGCCGGCGCTCACGCGCCGCACTCCGACGAAACGCTCGTCCCTACGGTTACGCGGGGGTCGTCGCACTCCGCTCGTCGCTTACGCTCCCTCGCTTTCCTGTGCTCCTTCTGTGAGTACGGATTACCGATAACCTCGAGCAAACAGGATTTTTATGGAAATTTCAGCCGCAAATAAAGGTTATAGAGACGGTCTGGGATCTCCCCCACGACATGCACCATTGTAAAATTAACATTTTGTTTCCAAAGATTCTATCTGGAAAGAGCCTGTCTAAAAAGGCAGACTCTAAGGGGCCAGGAAGCGTCGCTGATAGCGAGCTGATCTCGACCGATTTGCGTTGATTTGCGTTCATTAGCGACAAAAAAAGCTTCCGACTTACCCACCAACAGCTTGTTCCAGCAGTGATTATCATTCGGTAGCCCTGGGTGGAAAGCCGGGTCTCCAGCGCGGAAACCCCGGAGCGTAATACCCTCGGGACCGAATATTGGAGCCACGGGTGGTGCTTGATTCCTAGTGTCAGGCTTGCTGGCGAACTCTTGTTCTTCGAGGGGTAACCGCACCATCACCCAATATCGAGAACCACCGAACCACGAGTCTCTCCCTATGCGCATCCGTGTGCTTCAGCATGTCCCGTTCGAGGGTCCCGCCGGCATCGCAGACTGGGCCGTCCGTCGGGGGCATCCCATGACGATCACGCCCTTGTTCGAGTCCGAAGAGCTGCCAGATCCGACCGGATTCGAGTGGTTGGTGGTCATGGGTGGTCCCATGGGGGTCAGGGATGAGGCCGATTATCCCTGGCTGGCCAAGGAGAAGGGGCTTATCCGAGAGGCGATCGACACGGGTAAGACGGTGATCGGCGTCTGCCTGGGTGCCCAATTGATCGCCTACGCCCTGGGGGCCCGTGTGTATCAGAATGCCCACCGGGAGATCGGTTGGCTTCCGATCGAGCTGACCGACCAAGCCCGGGCGTCAGGCCCGTTTGCCTCTCTGCCTCACCGGATCCAGGTGTTCCATTGGCACGGGGATACCTTTGACCTGCCAGACGGGGCCGTCCATCTAGCAGCCAGCGAGGGCTGTGAGCAGCAGGCCTTTCTCTATCGGAACCGGGTGCTGGGGCTGCAATTCCACCTGGAGTCGACGCCGGCCGGGGTAGCAGATATCGTTGCGAGCTGTGCGGACGAGATCGTCCCCGGCCAATATGTACAGGATGCGGAGCACATGCTGGTGACGCCGAGGAAGAGCTATGCGCGTATCAACCAAGTCTTGTGCGACCTACTCGATAGTCTGGCCGGTCAGCCGAATTGGGGCTGAATGATCGATACCGGTCCGTCCCTGAAATTTCCCATGCTGCGAAGCGAAAATCGGCGGCACATCCTTGCCCCACACGGGCACATCGAGCGCTTCGAGGTGGCCTTCCCTTCGGACCGAGCTCCCGCTCTCACTCGATTACCGGTCGGCTCGGATGCTCGAACGCACCTTGAGGGCGACATCGAGGGCTGCGAGTCCGACCCGACCATCGACGAGCGGGGGACCGGAGGTACGCACGCATCGGACGAAGGCCGCAAGCTCCCGGTCCAGTGGCTTGACGGACTCGACCAAGATGCGTTGGCGTACGATTCTGGGTCGTCCCCCACCCCGGACCGCCTTTGGGTAGGCGCTGTCGATGGTCTGCGCGATAAAATTCAAAGATAAATAGCCGCTAGGCTGAAATATCCGGATGCGCCGTGTCTGCTTATCCGAGACCCGGCTGGCGACCACATTGGCCACGGCGCCGTCGGCAAATTCCAAACGGGCACTGGCAATGTCGATATGCTCGGTCAATACCGGGGTGCCGACCGCCGCGACCCCGCGGACCGGCGTATCCATCAGCGAGAGAATGATGTCGATGTCATGGATCATGAGGTCGGAGACGACATCCACATCCGTGACCCGCTCGATAAGCCCCCCCATGCGTTGGGCCTCTATGTAACGGGGCTGAGAAATCCTCCGGGCCAACGCCATGACGCCTGCGTTGAATCGCTCCAAGTGGCCGATTTGCAGGATTGCACCGGACTGCTCCGCAAGGCGTACGATTTCCTCGCCATCCTCACGGTTCGCGGCAATCGGCTTTTCTAACAGCATGTGGACGCCACGCCGCAGGAAGGGGGCCGCAACCTCCCGATGGATCCCGGTCGGGGCCACGATACTCACAGCGTCCAATTGTCCGGGGAGATCCACCGCGTCGGTGAACCCGGCACAACCTGCCTCGGCCGCCACGGCCCGCACCCGATCGGCGTCCGGATCCACGACGCCTACCAATGCCACATCGGGCATACGGGAATAGATCAGGGCATGGAAGCGACCGAGATAACCGACACCGATTACGGCAACCCGGAGCTGTTTGGTCATTCGGGATCCCCTCGGCCTGAACTGCCATCATCCCATCAAGGGCAACTTGAAAAATTCCAGGTACCCATGCGGTGCAGGGACGCACCACCATTTTTCAAGTCTGTCAGTGCTTGGAAAACGGAATGGGTGCGGCTCTTTTGAAACGACGCCGGGCGTCCAACAATCCGAGAGTTCTTCAGCGAACGTAGTTTGAGGATGGCCTCAGCCCGCTCCAGACTCCAACGCGCACCGGTAATATCCATCCGATCCTTGATCAGGTAACGGCAGGCGCCTTCGATAACCCCGGTCGCGATCGGCAGCCCATATGCCAGTGCCAGGGCTTGATCGTACTGGAGTCGTTTCTGATTGTTGTCGATGTAGTCGGCGGCTTTGTCTATCGGTTTGCGTTCGCTTTGGCCAAGCTGTTTACGGGTAGCGGCGCGGTGCAGGCCCACCGCCACGTCTTGGGCCCGGCCTT
>Ga0209457_1000021_pt1 | contig 75867 bp, 78 predicted proteins | sample WorMetHEROISLAND_5_FD_187410 | JGI IMG/M metagenome (GOLD analysis project Ga0209457, IMG submission 187410) | Marine gutless worms symbiont microbial communities from Max Planck institute for Marine Microbiology, Germany - Olavius sp. 5 HERON... ... | reverse complement strand
CATCGAAGGTGATCGCCACCCAGGACCGATGCTCACACACGCCAGCCTGGTAGCTTGCCGACATATCCATACAGACCGCGCCGATGTTCTCGGCACAGGCGCCAGGAGCCTCGAGCGCATCGGCAAACTGAACCACGACCTGGGTAGTCTTGGTGCAGTCCCGCAGCGCACACGAGGCACCTTGGTGTGGATGTAGGCTTGGAACTGGAAGAAGTTCAGGTGACGCCAGTCGCGCTCAAGCGTGTTATGGACCGGCTGGTGTTCCGCCCCACAATGTGGATAAGAACATCGTGTCCCCGGGGCGAAGGCGCGGTGGAAATCGATCCGGTCCGATTTGGGATCGAAGGCCACGTCAACGACCTCCCAAGGAGCCGGAAGGCCGAGCGCAACGGTAAATAACGACAACAGGTCCATGATGAAAACCTCCGACGTTTGGCCGGGCGACGGGTCCGAGCCTACAGGCGAAAAGAAGGGCACAGAATAAGCTTGGAGCGGGCTACCCTGCGCGATGGGAAAAATGGCGCTACCCACACCAAACGCAAGAGAGCCCATAAAAGCCCCTTTCCCCTAGTGGAAGAGGGGTTGGGTAAGGGCGACTTTACAGCTTCGATCGCAACACCTCATGCACGGACGGTAGCACCGGTGCGTCCGTCACAAATCCTAGACGGGCGGGCACTGGTCCCGCAGGGACCGACCAGGATCCGATCCACCTGAGAGCCGAGGGCCAACCGTACCCGCAGCGAGGTCCGCACCGGTGGGCGGTCGCTGACGTTGGCGCTGGTGGACACCAAGGCAGTACCGGCCGCCGCGCATAGGGCCGCCGCACCGGGATGGGCCGTGACCCGCACGGCGAGGGTCGCATGTCGTCCCCGGAGCCAACCCGGCGTATCGGCGCAGGCGGGCAGCAGCCAAGTAACAGGTCCGGGCCAAGTCGCGTGGATAGCCGTCATGCGGGCGGCGTCCAGGAGCTCCACGAAGGGCGCGAGCTGGGCGAAATCCGCGGCGATTAGAATCAGCCCCTTATACTCGGGACGTCGCTTGATGACGAGCAGACGCTGCACCGCCGTCCGATTGCGGGGATCGCACCCGAGACCATAGACCGCCTCCGTAGGGTAGGCGAGAATACCGCCATCTCGGATGCAGCGGGCCGCCATCCGTAGCTTGTGCCGCCTGGACGGGACATCGAGAACGCTCTTCATTCGGGGGGATTTCACGGTCATAAGAGATGCCACAATATGCCGAAGGTATTCATCAGCTACAGCCACGATTCGGAAGAGCACTGTCAGGACATTCTGTAATTGTCCGACCGGTTACGGGAGGATGGCATCAATTGCCTCATCGATCAGTATGTCAATGGCGCGCCGGCCGAAAGTTGGCCGCGATGGATGGAGAAACAGCTAAAGACCGCCGACTTTGTGCTGCTCGTCTGTACGCCTATCTATCTGCAGCGCTTCGATGGCGAAGATTCCGAGGATGGACGCGGTGTCGATTTCGAAGGCGTCATTGTCTCTCAAATCCTGTACGACGCATTCCACCACTCGACCAAATTCATACCCGTCATCCCGGATGACGGCAGTAGAGACAATGTTCCCTGGGTGCTAAAAAAGGGAAGCACCTATTCGGCACAGAGTACGAAACATTGTACCGTGTATTAGCGAACCAGCCACGGGCTGTCGCCAAGCCCCTCGGCAAGCTGAAGCACTATCCGCCGGTCAACAACAGTCGCTCCACACCTAAAAATACAAGCATCCACATCGACCGCCTCCCCACCGTCGCCGGTGAATTCTTCGGCCGTGAAGAAGAGCTGCGATTCCTCGACAAGGCCCTAACGGGCAAAGACACCCGCATCATCCAGCTCGTCGCCGCGGGTGGCACGGGCAAGACCAAGCTGCTGCGCCACTGGCTGAACCGGCATGCGGACGATATTCCTGACCGGATTGTCTGGCCCTTCTATTCCCAGGGGACCTCCGAGGACAAGCAAGTCTCCGTCAGTCCCCTCTTTACCGAGGTTTTTAAGGCCTTCGGTGTCGATGAAACGGCCTTTAAGACAGAAGAGGAGAAGGCAGATGCCCTGGCCGACCGGCTGATCGAACACCGCTGTCTGCTGGTACTGGATGGGCTGAAGCCCCTACAGCACGGTATCCGGGGCCTGGACGGGTGGCTCAAGGACCGGGCCGTAGCGCGTCTGTTGAAGAAGAGGCTGGCGCAGCAACACAGGGGCCTGTGCCTCATCACCAGCCGCATCCGGGTGCACGATATCCTCGACCAACCTCATGTACCCAACCCTCTCTCGCTGAACAACCTCACCACCACCGACGGTGTTGGCAACAAATAGAACTGTCCGGTTTAGTAGCACATAAACTGTCCGCTTTGGATACGGCAGCGGACCTGCGCGACAACCTGTAGCTGGAGCGAAATCGACTGACCTTGGGCATTATATCGGACCAAGCAACGCGGTCCGTGGAACACGGCAAGGTTGCCATCGGGATAGCAATGCACCCGCACCTTGACCTTCATGTAATGCATCTGGTGGCGGTCCTTGGGGATCTGCAAGGCCATCCCCTCGAAGGCCACGCAGTTGTCTTTGACGATGACACGCTCGAAGGTCTCACACAGGAAGTCATCCAGCTTGCCGCCAATCTAGGTCACGAAGGCCGATCCCTCCTCCAGCGCTGGCGGCATGAACTCGGCATTGAAAGGCCGGTGATAGACTTCATCGAGGTAGCGGTTAGCCGCTGTCATGTCGCGGATGCCGGCGATGGCCAGCTCCTGTGGCAGACGGCGCGGCAGACGGCGCCCCTGGTAGGTACGGAACATGCGCCCTGAGCGTCCTCGTGCCTCAGGTAGAGTGGGCTGGGATCATCTCGATCCCCAAGCGAGCCATGGCCTTGCCAAATGGCGTAGGGTTCTCCTTGGCATAACTATTCAGTTACTCCAATTGGGGCATTGGGAGTTGCCCTTGGAACGTCAGGACGAGCGAGTTGAAAAGATCGTCGGACTGTTTGCAGCGGGTCAAAAGGCAGGAGCGGATGATGGCAAAGGCATCTCCGCCGGTTTCGGAGCGGAAACAACCGGAGACTTTCTGCTTGAGTTTGGGCATTCGGAGGTCGTGTTCGGCCTAGTTGTTGTCGAAGGGAACGCGCCGGTCGGTGAGGAAGCGCAGGACCTCGTTGCGGTGCTCGCGCAGTCGCCGAATGAGGTTGCAGGCGGGTGATTGTTTGACGCGCCCGCGGGTGCCAGGACGGCGGGGACGGGGGGATTGCCAGCTTCGGCTTCAGTGAGGATGGTGTCGTAGCGGGTCCGCAAGCGCTTGGCGTCGCCAGTGGGCAATGCCTTGAGGTCCTGGGCCTGGGCCTCGCTGACCAGGGCATTGGCTTGGCACAACAGCGCGATCATATCGGTTGCCCACAGCTGGCTTGGGGACCTCTCAGCGACAGCTGATTAGCTCACGTAGATGATGGGCATTGCAGAAGGCATGCCAACATGAGTAGCGCTGGCAGGCTGACCAGTGATCATGCACGAGTACGCCAGCGAACGGCACCAACAAGCCGAACGCATCCAGGGCCTCGGCACCACGTTTGGGATGAGGGAAGTAGGCGTAAGCCGGTCGGTGCTGAGTACGTGTAGCCAGGACAGGTTGCCGTTCACGCGCCGGCCGGTTTCGTCGGCATGGGCTACTGGCGCGGTGATGAGTGCGCGGCGAATCGCGTTGACTGGCGCCTCCAGGCAGGTAGCCGCCACCCGTACGGCGCGCTGGAGGGTGCCCGGTGAGATCCCAAGGCCGGCCAGCTCATTGAGCACCCCGGCGGTGCGCTGGCAGGGCAACAACTGGTATTGGGTCATGTAGACCGCAAAGGCCAGTACGCTCGGTCCATATTGCACCGGGGCCTCAATCCCTGCAGGGAAGATGCTGCGTTGCGCGCGTCCACAGGCACAGGTTCCGCCGACAATGCGGTACTCGATGACCTTACGCTGGATCACCACCTCGACCACCTGGCGTCGCTCCGCGAGCACTGTAGCCGCGATCCTGATGCCGCAACGTCTGCAGGCGCAGGTCCCCGTCAACGGGATGATCACGCACTGGTCGGGGTGATCGACCAGGGAGCGAGTGACACCGCGTCGGCCCGGTTGTCCACTGGGCTTGCGCCCGCTTGGCTGGCGTTGCGAGCGTGGTGGTGGCTTCTTGACCGGAGCGTCGCCATTTTTCGCGAAACCCGAAATGGGATCCGTCCGATTTCGGGTGCAAAAAACCAGGCGACGGCCATGGCCTTCGGCGGCCCACGTTCGTCCTGCGTCCGGCCCGGCGCGCACTCCGCGCGGCGCCAGAACTCCCGCAAGGACTTGACGCCGTGTCGCATGGCCTTGCCTTTCGTCTCCGCCGGCGCTCACGCGCCGCACTCCGACGAAACGCCCGGCCCCACAGCTACGCGGGGATCGTCGCACTCCGCTCGTCGCTTACGCTCCCTCGCTTTCCTGTGCTCCTTCTTTGAATAAAACAGGTTGTCCCTGGTGGTATCTGCCAAAAGACTTCTCTCCCTACAAGTTCGTTAATTACTACTATAATAAGCGGACAGATAATCGTTTGCTAGAGAAAGCCAATACGGTGCTTCGTTAGCGGTTACGCCAAAAAAGACCGAAAGCCAGATCCAACGGGAGCAATTATTGATAGTCAAAGTATCAAGGGAACCCCGGCATCCTATGTAGAACCGGGATTTGACAGGGGCAAACCCATTAAGGGCAGAAAACGTCCTGTCGTTGTCGATACAATCGGTTGCGTGCTCGTCGTCCAGGTACACGCCGCCAATGTGTTTGACGGTAAAACCGCTCATCAAGTCATTACGAACTTGTTTACGATCCTCCATACCGTCAAAAAAATCTGGGGCGATTGTGCCTATTCCGGTGCGGACCTGTCGAACTGGGTCTTGACCCAATTCGAGTGCCCGCTCGAAGTTGTTAGAAAGAAAAAAGGACAGCGAGGTTTCCATATTTTCCCTCGCCGCTGGGTGGTCGAGAGAACATTCGCCTGGCTGAGTCGATGGCGTCGATTGAGTAACGATTATAAACGGAAACCAACTTCAAGCGAAACACGGTTTATTTCGCATCCAGTCGTTTATTTCTCCGGCAAATCTGTATTATCGCTATCATCTCCTCCATCTTGACCCCTTCCGTAACCAATTACCAGATACCCTATAAAATAGCTGTTCATTGAGTTTTCATTATTAATAAATTTTTAGACAGACTCTTAACCCTAATTTGCGGCCACTTGCGTTCATTTGCGGCTGAAATTTCCGTGAAGATCCAGCTTGCTCGATGTTGCCGATAATCCGTACTATACTCAGCTAATATCAAATTTTCGGTTTTTCATTAACCGAGGATTACGAAATTTTCCGTCAGTAACGAGCGTAGCTCCGGCGTGTGTTTGCCAGGAGTTTACACGTTTCTCGGAATTCATCGAAGCTTTCGAAGTAGCGGTTGTACTGGATTTATTTCTTAAAAAATTTCATTTAGAATCGCTCAATAAGGTTACGGTTCGGGGCATAGAGAGGGCGGAATATCAGCTCGATCCGCGAGGTTTTCAGGTACTTCTTCACGGCTTTGGAACGGGAATAGCGCGTGTTATCACAAATGACGTGAATCGCTGCGGCCGCGGGGTTGAGCGCCTCGATCGGTTCGAACAGGGCGATGGTGGAGTCGGCGTTGATGGGGTCATCGAAGCGCACGATCGGCTCAAGACGTTCGAGGTCGACAACCCCGTTGATGTTGACGCGTCGTCGCCCGGTATTACTCGGTATATTGCGGTCTTCGCCGCGCTTGATCCAGCCATAGGCAAGCACTGGATTATGCCGAAGATGGGTAGCATCCATGAAGTCGATTGGGTCGTTCTCTCCCTTGTTTTCCTTGAGTTTCTTGTACGCCTCGAAGATGGGCCGTCTGGGCGCGGGATTGGCCTTGCCGGGGACGAGCTTAGGCTTCTTGTAGACGTAGTCTAGGCGGTGTAGCAGAGCCGATATACCGCTCTCGGTATAGGACACACCGAAGGCCTCCTCCACCCAATGAGCAATCGCTTTCGCCGAAAGGTAGAGGTGCTCTTAGAGGTAGCGATCCAGCCTCGCCAGCTGATCCTCGTCGAGGAGGCCGGCACTGTCGCAGAAGGCCGTGTGGCCCAAGGCCTCGAGCCCATTCTGGCGGTAACGCTTAAAATGATTGCGTACCGTATTGGCATCGACCTGTAAGACTTCAACCACTGCCTCGGCGGCCCAACCGGTGGCGAGCAGCACGACCGCTTTGATACGGTCGGCCTCGCGTTTGTCACGCGTGCTCCGATGCGTCGCACGTAGCTCTGCAAGCTCTTTGTTGGGAAAGGAGTAGTCAAGCATGCGACTAAATACCCACTAATTTTCAATCTGTTACACGAGTATATTTAATGAAAATATGAAATGAGAATGGTATAGCAACGGGTAGCTGATGGCGGCTATTTCAGTCCCTCTGCGTGCTTAAGCGTCTGAAATTGCCAAGCCGTTGCTTTCTATCGAATTATCATTCGGTAGCCCTGAAGACCGCTAACTCGGTACCGCCGATTGCTAGCAAGTTTCCTATAATTTGGCCTTTTGTTCAGAGCGGATCATTGGCTTCCCTCACCGAATCGATCGCCAAGGTCGGCAGCAACACCTTGCTGTCCCGCATCATGGGTTTTGTCCGCGACCTAGTGGTGGCTCGGGTATTCGGTGCCGACGCCGGGACCGACGCCTTTTTCGTCGCCTTCAAGATCCCTAACTTTATGCGTCGGCTGTTCGCTGAGGGGGCTTTCTCAATGGTGTTCGTCCCCATATTTAATGAGCATAGGACCAGGTATGGCCGCCCTATGCTCAAGAATTTCGTGGGCAACGTAGCCGGGACCTTCGGCATAGCACTGCTGGGTGTGACCCTGCTCGGGGTGCTCGGGGCCCCGGTGTTGATCCTGGTCTTTGCCCCCGGCTTCTCGGATGAGGTCGACAAACAGGCGATGGCCACGGAGATGTTGCGGCTGACCTTTCCCTACCTGATGTTTATCTCTTTGACGGCATTCGCCGGCGGTATTCTCAATACCTATGAGCGCTTCGGTGTGCCCGCTTTCACTCCGGTGCTGCTCAATGTGGCGTTGATCCTCTGTGCCCTCCTACTGGCCCCGGCCATGGATCGGCCCATCTTTGCGTTGGCCTGGGGTGTCTTGATCGCAGGTATCGCCCAGTTGGCCTTTCAAATACCGTTTTTATGGCGGATTGGGCTGTTGCCGCGACCGCGGGTCAATTTTCGCGACCCCGGCGTGCAGCACATCATGAGGCTCATGGTGCCGGCCCTGTTTGGGGTTTCGGTGATCCAGATCGGCCTGCTGCTGAACACCCTGCTGGCCTCATTCCTGGTTACCGGGAGCATAACCTGGCTCTACTATGGCGACCGGCTCATGGAGTTTCCTCTGGGCATCCTGGGCGTGGCCTTAGGGACCGTGATTCTGCCCAAGCTGTCGCAAAAACATGCCGAACAGTCACCCGAGGAGTTCTCCCGCACCCTGGACTGGGCCCTGCGCTGGGTGCTGTTGCTGGGGGTTCCCTCGGCAGTGGGGCTGCTGGTGCTGGCCGGTCCCATGATGGCCGTCTTGTTCCACTCCGGCGAGTTCACCGGCGAGGACGTGCATATGGCCGCGCGGGCACTCATGGCTTATGCATTGGGGTTGGCCGCCTTCATGGGTATCAAGGTCCTGGCACCGGGTTTTTATGCGCGCCAGGATATGAAGACCCCGGTTAGGATCGCTGTGATCGCCATGGTCGTGAACCTAGTCTTCAGTCTGCTGCTGATGTTTCCCCTGGGACATACGGGGCTTGCGCTGGCCACTACGATTTCCGCCCTGGTCAACGCCGGTCTCTTGCTACGGGGTCTACTGCGTGAGGAGGTTTATCGGCCTCGGGTCGGTTGGTTCGTGCTCCTGGCCCGGACCCTCGGAGCCGGCTTGATCATGGGCCTTTTGGTCCGGTGGGGCAGCGGGGCAACGGACCTGTGGCTGACGATGGATACCTGGGAGCGTGCCCCGAAGTTCTTGGGCTGGATCCTGGTCGGTGGCATGGTCTATGCCGGATCGCTGCTGATCCTCGGCCTGCGACCCAGGCATTTTTTGGTGCGCTGAGTTTCTATCGAGGTGCCCTAAGGCGATTGACGGAAAATCCGGAGCGTCGCCATTTTTTGCGAAACCCGCAATGGAGTCCGTCCGATTTCGGGTGCAAAAAATCAGGCGACGGCCATGGCCTTCGGCGGCCCACATTCGTCCTGCGTCCATCCCGGCGCACACTCCGTTCGTCGCTTACGCCCCCTCTCTTTCCTATGCCCCCTAACCTTACCTTGAGGAAGGCTGGGGTTATCCCTAAGGGAAAGACAACTTGGCTATCCACTGGACCCGAGGGCTAGCTGCCGGTAATCGCTTGCTCATCCTAGGGAAATCCATAGGTACCCATGGGTATAATCGATGGCACCTTGAAAGGCTCCGTCCTCGGGGATTTTTCAAGGTGTCCTTTTCCCAGCGCGAAACGGTGTACTGGCTTCCATGAGAGTCATTCGCGGACTACACAATCTGGCACCTCGGCATCGTGGCTCGGTAGCGACTATCGGTAATTTCGATGGGGTACATCTGGGTCATAAGGCGGTGTTCGAATGCTTGTTGGCGCAGGGGCGAGTGTTGCACCTGCCGGCCACGGTGATTACCTTCGAGCCCCAGGCCATGGAGTACTTCGCACCGGACGCAGCCCCGGCGCGCCTCACCCGGTTGCGTGAGAAGCTCACCGCCCTCGCGGCATGCGGCATCGAGCAGACCATGTTGCTCGAATTCGGGCCCAGGTTGGCGCGGATGGGAGCGCGAGAATTTGTACGGAAATTACTGGTGAACGGACTGGGCGTCCGGCATCTGTTGGTGGGCGACGATTTCCGTTTTGGTCACGGCCGGGAAGGGGACTTCCGACTTCTCCGGGAGGTGGGCCGGGATCATGGCTTCGCGGTCGAGAATCTCCACACGATAAGGCACGGCGATCAGCGGGTGAGCAGCACCCGAATCCGCGAGGCACTGGCGCAGGGTGACCTCGAGATTGCCCGCCGCCTGTTGGGTCGAACCTACCGCATCTCCGGGCGTGTAGTGCATGGCAACAAACGTGGGCGGGACATGGACTTTCCGACGGCAAACCTAAGCCTCCATCGGCGGGTGAGCCCCCTGCGCGGTGTCTACGCGGTGGTAGTCGAGGGCCTTAAGAACTACCCCTGGCCGGGGGTCGCGAACCTGGGTACTCGACCTTCGGTGGACAATGGTACCCGGTATCTACTTGAGGTTCACCTGTTCGACTTTGCGGGCAGTCTGTACGGACGGCACCTCGAGGTTGAGTTTCGACACAAACTTCGGGACGAGAAGAGGTTCGAGTCTTTCGAGATGCTCAAGGCACAGATCGGCCAGGACGCTATGACAGCACGCAGGTTGCTCGGAGTATCGACCGGAACTTGAGGCGATTTCTGTCCAATGAAATACCATCTTGGCACTAGTGTCCCAACGTCATGACCGGCAATTCAGGATAATCCATTTATTAAAAAAGAAATATTTGGAATTATGCCGGTTACCGACTTGAGCTGCGGTACGCTAAGGTAGCAGCCTCTCCCGCGGAATTGCGGGCTGAGAATAACGACACATGTCCACAAGTCTATTCGTCTTCTCGAGATCGCCATTTCCGTCTATGGGCTCGTGGCCATTATCAAGAATCGGCTGAAAATCGATATCAGTTTCTACACGATTCTACAAATTCTGAGCCTCATCATCTTCAAACTAAAGGAGGAGCACAGGAAAGCGAGGGAGCGTAAGCGACGAGCGGAGTGCGACGACCCCCGCGTAGCCGTAGGGCCGAGCGTTTCGTCAGAGTGCGGCGCGTGAGCGGCGGCGGAGACGAAATGCAAGGCCATGCGACACGGCGTCAGGTCATTGCGGGAGTCCTGGCGAAGTGCGGAGTGTACGCCGGGACGGACGCAGGACGAACGTAGGCCGCTGAAGGCCATGGCCGTCGCCTGATTTTTTGCACCCGAAATCGGACGGACCCCATTTCGGGTTTTGCAAAAAATGGCGACGCTCCGGTCCAATGAGATCAACCGATTACCGACGAGGCATACAATCCCGACGAGCGTGACCACGATAATCAACTGAGTCTATTCAATTAAATATTGGAACACTAGTGATCGTGGTGGTCTTTTCGTCCGTCCTCTGTGTTGCGCCAATCGTTACATAGTCCACTATGCGCCGGTTGCCGCGTCTTGAATACGAACCAAAATCCGGCTCAATCCGGTACACCAGTTTCCGCCTTTACCGTCAATCGCCTGAGCCACGTCGATCATGCTCGCCTTCAGCCGCAGAAAAAACGCCCTGCTGGGGTTGGATATCAGCTCGACGGCAGTCAAGCTGGTCGAGCTGTCTCGGGTCCCGGGCTCCGCCCCGTCCGGAATCCGGGTGGCAGCCTACGCGATCGAGTCCCTCCCGCCGAATACGGTCGTAGGGCAGAAGATCACCAGCTATAGGGGCCGTCGGCGAAGCTATAACGGCGAAACTTTGGTGCTCGGCAGCGTATTCGAACAAACCAAGTCATTCGACAAGAGGTAGGTCCCCTGGCTCGGTAATTTTCCCATACTCGGTAACCTGTTTAAATCCACCTCGTAACCTACTCCAATTTGGGGCATTGGGGGGCGGCCCTGGAAGGTCAGGACGAGCAAGTTGAAAATATCGTCGGATTGTTTGCGGAGAGTTGAGAGATAGGAGCGGATGATGGCAAAGTCCCCAGCGCCGGTATCGGAGCGGAAGCAGCCAGAGGCTTTCTGCTTGAGCTTGGGCATGCGCAGGTCGCGTTCGGCCTGGTTGTTGTCGAAGGGAACGCGCCGGTCGGTGAGGAAGCGCAGGACCTCGTTGTGGTGCTCGCGTAGCCGCCGAATGAGGTTCAGGCCGGGGATTGTTTGACCCGCCCGCGGGTGCCGGGACGGCGGGGACGGGGAGGATTGCCGGCTTCGGCTTTGCTGAGGATGGTGTCTTAGCGGGTTCGCAAGTGCTCGACGTTGCTGGCGGGCAGCGTCTCAAGGTCCTGGGCCTCGGCACCACGTTTGGGATGAGGGAAGTAGGCCGTAAGCCGGTTGGTGCTGAGCACAGGTAGCCAGTGCAGAATGCTGTTCACGCGCCGGCTGGTTTCATCGGCATGGGCCACCGGCGCCGCGACGAGTGCATCGCGAATCGCGGTGACTGGCGCGCCGCCTCCAGGCGGGCGACGGCCACCCGTACAGCGTGCTGGAGGGGACCCGGTGAGATCGCTAGACCGGCCAGCTCATTGAGCACCCCGGCGGTGCGCTGGTAGGGCAGCAGCTGATATTGAGCCATGTACACCGCAAAGGCTGCCCCGCTCGGTCCGCATTGCACCGGGGCCTCGATCCCCGCGGGAAACGTGCTGCGTTGCGCGCGCCCGCAGGCACAAGTCCCGCTGACAATTGTGTAGGGATTATGTAGGGGCGATTCATGAATCGCCCCTAATGATCTGCCCCCTGTCACCTGTATTCTACGGCCAGTAGGGCCAATCTTTGCGGTTGCCCATTCTCGGGAACAACAAAATCAGAATACTACCGGGTACTTTCTACTTTTTGGTGTTCGCCGCTGCTTTTTCCAGTGCTTTCAGCCCAGCGGTGATGCCTTTCAAGGGCACGGGAGCATTGTATTTTTTGCCGTCGGTCAGGACGTAACCCATGTTCGCCCGGTTTCCCAGCCTGAAACTTTTTTGCAGTTCTTTCTTCACGGAAAAGATGGCGAGACATCCCTCGGATCGGCAGTGGTGAGAGGGGTAGGTATCGGCCGTTCCCTTGTCCACGCTCAGCTCGAGTCCGGATGTGAGCACCGTGTTCAGTGGGGTACGTATGGCGACCAGCAAGCGTGTCGGCTTATTTACGTACTGTTAAGCTGATGCTCAGCAGCGGTCGTTTTTCATCCCCATCGAGAAACACAGGTTGCCTGAGGGAGCAGGAGGTGTCTTGCGAACATTGCAGTGCCCAGTCCCCGTAGGGCTCGGCCTTGGGGGGTTATTGTGTCGGAGCCTGGTTGTCTTCGCCAATGCCGACCGGTGACCAAGCCAGGAATACGAGAAGGGCCGTTCCTAGGAATTTTCGGATCATCATCTGATATTCGAGCCCGATACGACCCGCTCCCGATGAAGGGCAGGGTGCCCTGCCGGTTTTCAAGCACTCGACTGACTCGACAAGCGAGGGCAAAGCGAAAACCGTGTTTCGCTTTGCGACGTGGAAAAATTCCAAGGATGGAATTTTTCTGTCTTTGAGGAAAAATCTCAAGTGCCCACGCGGTACGGGGATGCACCATCATTTTCCAAGCATATCAATGCTTTCAAAATAGGTAATAAAACCAAGTCGAAATCATATTTCGACTTGGCGCAAAGGAAAAATTCCAGGGATGGAAATTTTCCGGTTCTTTTATACGGATTGTGGGTAGGATGGAAAAGAAAACGATGATGCCCTGGCCTTGTTGGCATCGTCCTTCCGTCCGGTAACGGTGGACCACTATGTCTCAGGCTTTGCCGGAGGAGCACAGAAAGCGAGGGAGTGATAGCAACGAGCGGAATGCGGCGACCCCCGCGTAGCCGTAGGGCCGAGCATTTCGTCGGAGTCAGTCCGGCGCGGTAGCGCGGGCGGAAACAAAATGCAAGGTTATGCGACACGACGTCAAGTTATTGCGGGAGTCCTGACGCAGCGCGTAGTGCGCGTCGGGACGGACGCAGGATGAACGCGGGCGGTCGAAGGCAAAGGCCGTCGCCCAATTTTTTGCTCCCAAAATCGGATAGATCCCATTTCGGGTTGCGCGAAAAATAGCGACGCCCCGGTGGAACGACGGCCTGTGCGTCATGCTCGGCACATGCCCTGTAGGGGCGTGGCGCTCCCCTACCGCAGCCTATTCCGCGACCTATTCCGCGACCTATTCCGCGACCTATTCCGCGACCTATTCCGCGACCTATTCCGCGACCTATTCCGCGACCTATTCCGCGACCTATTCCGCGACCAGTAGGGCCAACCCTTGAGGCTGCCCATTCTCGATAACAACAAGATCAGAATTAAGAAAACCATCCTTGGCAGGCAGGTAGGTAGGCAGGCAGGCAGGCAGGGTAGATAGGTAGGTAGGTAGGTAGGTAGGCGCAGAAGATGGACCTGCAAGAGGGGATCGGAGCATTTAGGCCGCGAGGTCATGCATCATGGCGAACTTTAGCAACAACAGGACATTGGGCACATTGGGCATGATCCGCCGGGTGCCCCGATCCCCTCTTGTCCGCATTGTGTTGCGCCCATCCAGCCTGTCGAGGACGCAGCCGCTACGCGGTGGTTTCCTTTTCCACCCACACAAAACGGAAAAGAGCCGAAGATTTCCATTCTAAACGGGAGAAAAATTCAAGGCGGCCTGCGATGCAGGGGTGCACCGCCATTTTCAATTCGGGTTGCCGATTAAAAATGAAGCCAAGTCGAAATTGCATTTCGACTTGGTGTAAAGGGGAAATTCCAAGGATGGAATTTTTCCCGTTCTAACTAAAAATGAAACCGGAGTTTGCATTTTCCGCTTCGACACGGATAGAATCTTGGGTTTCCATGCCTTAGCATGTGTTGGCTCGGATCAGGACTCGAGTATGGTATCGATTCGTTTGTCCCGGGGGGGGGCCAAAAAGCGCCCCTTTTATCAAATCGTCGTTGCCGACGGGCGTCTGAAGCGCGACGGTCGTTACCTCGAACGTATCGGCTTTTTCAATCCGGTCGCTACCGGCGGTGAGGCGCGTCTGCGGCTCGACCGCGCACGCGCCGAGCATTGGATTGGCCGGGGTGCCCAGCCGTCCGATCGGGTGGCCGCATTGCTGAAGGAAGCGGCCTGCGAGACCGAGGCCGTGGTGGTGCCGCCTCTCACGGAGCCTACTGGGAACGAGGAGACGGCCGCTTCCTGATCCGCTGCGGCGGGATCGGCCATCGGGATGGAGAAGCAGGCGCCGCCGGAGATGCTGGTAGTCGGCCGTATCGCCGGCCTTTACGGCGTTCGGGGCTGGGTGAAGGTCTTCTCGGAAACCGAGCCCCGCACCAACATCCTGACCTACGGGCCCTGGTACCTCGGTGAGAGGTTCCACCCGTGGGGATTGGTCGCCGGCCAGTCCTACGGCAAGGGCTTGGTAGCCCAGTTGGAGGGGTGTGAGGACCGGGATCGGGCAGCCGCCCTGGTGGGGTTGGCGATCCGTATCCACCGCAGTCAGCTGCCTCAGCTCCCAACCGATGAGTTTTACTGGGCCGATCTGGTGGGGCTGAGCATTGAGACTCTGGATGGCGTGCCTCTCGGCCGAGTCGAGCGGGTGTTCGCGACCGCCGTCAACGATGTGCTGGTGATCGTCGGCGATCGCGAGCGTCTGCTGCCTTTCGTCTGGGAGCGGGTGGTCAAGGATATCGATCTGGGGCAAGGTCGGATGTGGGTCGATTGGGACCCGGAATTTTGACCGTGCGTTTTGATGTCATCAGCCTGTTCCCGGATCTGTTCCGGGTTTTCTCGGGACAAGGAGTTGTCGGTCGTGCACTGAAGCATGGCCGCGCGGAGCTGCACCTGTGGAATCCCAGAGATTACGCGCAGGACAAGCATCGCACGGTGGATGATCGGCCCTATGGTGGAGGCCCCGGCATGGTGATGAAGGTCGGGCCTTTGCAGGCGGCGATCGAAGATGCCAAGCGTGTGGCTGCGGGGAATAAGGTAGCTTATCTTACCCCTCAGGGTCGCCTGTTGGTACAGGATGCGATCGCCGAGATCGCTGCCGAACCCGGTTGGATCCTGATCGCCGGTCGTTACGAGGGGATCGACGAACGGCTGGTAGAGTGCTCCGTGGACGAGGAATGGTCCATCGGCGACTATGTGGTGAGCGGGGGCGAGCTACCCGCCATGATCGTCATGGATGCGATGATCCGTCTGCTACCCGGGACCTTGGGTCATGCCGATTCGGCCCGAGAAGACTCCTATACCGCTGGCCTGCTGGATTATCCGCACTATACCCGTCCTGCGGCGATCGCGGGGGCGCCGGTGCCCCGGGTACTGTTGAGCGGAGATCATGGGGCCATCGCTCGCTGGCGGTTGCAGCAGGCCCTCGCGCGGACTTGGCTACGGCGTCCGGAATTGCTCGCGCGTCGGGGGCTGAGCAGCGAAGAGCAGGCGCTGTTGAACGAATTCATCCATACGTATCCGAATGCCTTATGAAGGCACCATTGAAAAACGGGCGCGAGGCGAGAGCCGCGTTTTCGTATCAAGATTTGGAAAGCTCCGAGGGTTGGACCTTTCTAAGGTCCCCATAAGAAGCGAGCGGACTGACTTATGAATATCATCGATGAGATCGAGCAAGAGCAGATGAGCTTCGATATCCCGGAATTCGCCCCCGGCGACACCCTGGTGGTGCAGGTCAAGGTGAAGGAAGGGAATCGGGAACGCTTGCAGGCCTTCGAGGGCGTTTGTATCGGCAAGCGCAACCGTGGCCTCAACTCCGCGTTCACGGTGCGCAAGCTCTCTCACGGTGAAGGGGTGGAGCGTGTCTTTCAGGCCCATAGCCCCGCGGTTGCCGGCATACGGGTCAAGCGTCGCGGCGATGTGCGACGGGCCAAATTGTATTACCTGCGCGGCCGTACCGGTAAGGCGGCGCGGATCAAGGAGAAGATCTGACACTCGAAGGGGCCTTGAGAGTCTCGATCCGAGAGTATGTCGCTTCATTCCTAATTTTTCAAGGGGAGCGCTAATTTATAGCTCTCTTGCGTTTGGTGTGGGTAGCGGGTCATAGCGACCTGACTCAAGTCGTGATGAGAAGGCCCGACTGGACGACGAACGGAGGAGTCGGCAGCTGTGTCAACTTACCCACCGCAAGGTAGAGGATGGGAATCAGGTGCCTGGTGGTCCCGTAGCCGCGGGCCCTGGCTTTGGCGGCCTGGATGAGCGAATTGACCGCCTCGACACGATCGTTGGTGAGCTTGGAGTCGAACGCATTGAGGAAGCCTGGTCAGTGCTTCTTAAGCGTTTTGGCTATCGCTTTGATCGGTTCCAAGAGGAGCGGCTCGGCTTGCGCCGCGCTCTGAGCGCTGTGGAAGATCTCGCATAACGTCTCCTGGATCCGGAAGCCACGGCGTATCTTGAGGTTTCGGCTCTTACAGATCCGCGAATTGGGCTATTTGCCGGTTACTCCATGCCGGCTTGTCCTTGAGCCAGATGTGGCGTGTACGCTGCAGCTCCGGGGCCCTTTTGACTTCTTGGCGATGGACCTCGTCAACCGCCTTGTTGACGAGCTGAATGACGTGGAACTCATCGAAGGTGATCGCCACCCAGGGCCGATGCTCACACACGCCAGCCTGGTAGCTTGCCGACATATCCATACAGACCGCGCCGATGTTCTCGGCACAGGCGCCATGAGCCTCGAGCGCATCGGCAAATTGGGCCACGACCTGGGCTTTCGCCCTTCGCAGGCATAGAGCACATGCTGGGCATCGAGATCGTGCCGAAGTGACGGTCAAGAAGTTCTCTTGTTGAGCGTGCGCCTGATCGACGTAATGATCGAGGGTGCGCCAGACGCGCCCGGTCGCTGACGCTAAGCAATTGAGCGGCCTGAGAGACCGCCATCGCCTGACAGAGGGTGACCAGTAAGGCCTCCATCCGTAGGCTGAAGCCGCTGTTGGGGCGCGCCCAGGGCGCTACGACCTGGGGGGAGTCTAGGCGCAGGTCCCGCAGCGCACACGGGGCACCTTGGCGTGGATGTAGGCCTGGAATGGAAAGAAGTTCAGGTGACGCCAGTCGCGCTTAAGCGTGTCGTGGGCCGGCTGGTGTTCCGCCCCACAATGCGGACAAAAGAATCGTGTCCCCGGGGCGAAGGCGCGGTGGAAATCGATCCAGCCTGATTTGGGATCGCAGACCACGTCAACGACTTCCCAAGGAGCCGGAAGGCCGAGCACAACGGTAAACAACGACAACGGGTCCATGATGGAAATCTCCGACGTTTGGCTTGGAGACGGGGCCGAGCCTACAGGCAAAAAGAAGGACACAGAGTAGGCTTGGAGCGGGCTATCCTACGCGATGAGAAAAATGGTGCTACCCACACCAAACGAAAGAGAGCCTAATCTATTCAGCGCTTCCTGCGATGCACGGAGGCACCGCTATTTCTAGTTGCCCCGACTCGCTTTCACCTCACCGGTTCCATCTACCATCGATTTGGGTTCTGCCGCTGATCTCCCATAGTTGTTTCTTCCATTTTTCAATCGGTTGTATGTCTGAAGTCTGGTCGGGCATCTCGGCCCGAAAAGAGTGCCTCGAATGTTGCGAGGTATCCTTGTGAGCCCTACCTTTTACTGGCACGACTACGAGACTTGGGGATCCGATCCGCGGTGGGACCGTCCGGCCCAGTTCGCGGGTCTGCGTACCGATGAAGACTTGCAGCCGGTCGGCAAGCCCCTGATCCTTTTTTGTCGTCCCGCGAACGACCTGCTTCCCCAGCCCGATGCCTGCCTGATCACGGGCATTACGCCGCAGCAGGCGGAACGCCGGGGCCTGATCGAGGCCGAGTTCGCACAGGCGATTCATGGCGAGCTGGCACGTCCCGGAACCTGCGGTGCGGGCTACAACAGCATCCGTTTCGACGATGAAGTGACCCGCCATCTGTTCTATCGCAACCTCTTCGATCCCTACGCCCGCGAGTGGCAAAACAACAACTCACGCTGGGATTTGATCGATATCTTGCGTCTCGCCCACGCCCTGCACCCGGAGGATATCGAGTGGCCCCGGCGCGAGGATGGGGTTGTGTCCTTTCGTCTCGAATACCTGACCGCCGCCAATGGTATCGAGCACACAGGCGCCCATGATGCCTTGGCAGATGTCCGCGCCACCATCGATTTGGCGCGGCTGCTCAAGGTGCGTCACCCCCGTTTGTTCACCTATGCCTTGGGGTTGCGTTCCAAGCGCCGAGTGGCGGGCATGTTGGCGCTTGGCGATCCCTTGCTCCATGTCTCCGTCCGCTATCCGGCGAAGCTGGGCAGTATCGCCCCGATACTGCCGGTGGCACGGCACCCGATCAACCGGAACGGCATCATCTGCTTCGACCTGCGCTATGACCCGGACCTGTTGTGGCCGATAAGTCCCGAGGAGATTCACCGGCGCCTGTTCAGTCGCGCCGCGGATTTACCCGAGGGGATGGCGCGGATTCCGCTCAAGACGGTCCATATCAACCGCTGCCCGATCCTGGCCCCCATGGCTACCCTGGCGCCGGAAGCCGCCGCGCGCTGGCAGATCGATGCCGCTGCCGTGGCCCGTCACGCTCGTCAGCTGCAGGCCATACCCGGGCTGGTGGACAGGATACGGCAGGCCTACGAGATAACGGCTTTCGAGCCGGAGACGGATCCGGATCGGATGCTCTATTCCGGTGGCTTTTTCTCTGATGCCGATCGGCGGGAGATGACCCGCCTACGCAGGCTCGGACCGGAGGAGCTGGCGGCGGAGCGGTGCGAGTTCGAGGACCCGCGTCTGCCTGTCATGCTGATGCGCTACCGGGCCCGTAATTGGCCCCATACCCTCGGGCCGCAGGAGCGGCGGGACTGGGATGCCTACCGGGCGCGACGCTTGGCCGGCCCGGCTCCCGATGGCGGCATCACCCTGGCCGGATACCGAAGGCGCCTAGCCGAGCTACGTACGGAAGTTGCCGGGGACCCGCAGCGGCTCGCCCTGCTGGACGACCTCGAACAGTGGGCGGAGCGGGTGCGGGCATCTTGAGGGGTTCGAGGTACCCCTTACTCGATATTTTCCGGTGGGCGCAGCCCACCCTACGGATCCCCGCCGGTGCGGTAAAGGGTAGTGTTCTGATCTTGTTGTTTCCGAGAATGGGCAACCGCAAGGGTTGGCCCTACTGGCCGCGGAATAGAGGTGACAGGGTGCAGATATATGTAGGGGCGATTCATGAATCGCCCCTACTTCAATGAGGCCGTGGAATAGGCTACGGTAGGGGCGCGCCGCGCCCCTACCGGGCGTGTGCTTGGCATGACGCACAGGCCGCCGTTCCAGGCGAAGCCTGGGACATAGTAGTCCGCCGTTACCGAATGGAAGGACGACGCCAAATAAGGCCAGGGCATCACCCTAAAAAGGTGGCCTGTGGTGAGTCGAAATCGCATTTCTACTTGGTATAAGGGAAAATTCCAGGGATGGAATTTCTCCCGTTCCAAACGAAGCAAAATTCCAGGAACAGAATTTCCCGTTCTAAACAAAAAAGTCCTTCCAACCTGATCGGCTTTCTACCTCGACATATTGAACCCATGAACAAGCTATTGAAATCTACCGCTATTCTATTGTCATTCCTGGTCATTGCCCTGATGCTTACCACCTTTGTGGTCAATCCTGATGACTACAAAAACGAGGTTCAGGAGCGATTCGCGGCGGTTACCGGCCATGAGCTGGTCATCTCCGGGCGTCTGGGATTTGACCTGATGCCCAGGCCATTCCTGGAGATCACACAAGCATCCCTGCCCGGGGCGCTCGGAGACCAGGGCTCAGACTTGGCTACCATCGGTCGGCTGAGGATTTATCCCCGTTTGATGCCCTTGTTGGCTGGACGCTTCGAATTGGCCCTGGTCCGGATAGATGACCTGCATCTGCGCTTGGTTCGGGATGCGCAGGGGCGTGTGAGCTGGAATGCCGGCACGGCCTCGCCGGTGGTGACGGAGGTCATTCCGGTGTCCGCATCTCAGGTCCTGCCGGAGCCGTCTCCATCCGGCCCGGTCGTCTCCGCGGCCATGGTCGTCGCGGCCCCTCCCGATGCCGGGCCCGTTGTCGACCGGGTCGAGGTCCTGGACTCCCAGGTAACCTGGGATGATCGCCGATCCGGACAGGGGGTGGTGCTCGACGGCCTGGAGATCCGGGCCGGCCCGATCGGACTCGACTGGCCTATGGACTGGCAGTTGACAGGGGCGCTGCACACCAGCGAGGGAGACCAACCCGCCATGCTGCATGCCTCGGGCACTCTCAGGGTCGGTGGCGGTCTCTGGCCGGTACGGTTGGAGCCACTGACGGTGCGGCTCACAGGGTTCGGGCTCGATCCGAGGTCCGATCTGGCCGCCGATATTTTGCTGCGCACCGGGGTAAATGCGGATCCGGGCACTGAGCGTTATCTGGCCGACCGGGTATCCGTCGAGCTCGCGCTGTCCGGCGGTCGCATCCGGACTCTGGCCGATGCGCAGGTGGCTCTGGGCTTGGTCGCCGATCTGGAGCACCGATCCGGGACCCTGGCGGCACATGGTCGAGTAGCGGGACAGCAGCTGTTGTCCGCCCCGGTGCTCACCGGTGACCTGGAGCTTGATGAGCTCGATCTGCGCGCCTGGCTGACGCAACAGGGCCTAGTGTTGCCGCAGACCGCAGACACGGAGACCTTCCGCCGGCTCTCCTTGGATGTGGATTGGCGCCTGCAGGAGGGACGTTTGTCGGTGCCGAACCTAGCGGTAAGCCTCGACGAGACCGAGTTGTCCGGAAAGATCGAGCCGGTCGCATCCCACCCTCAGGGCTATCACTTCGATCTGACGGCCGATCGTCTCGACCTGGATCGCTACCTGCCACCGGCGGAGCCGGCATCGCCGCGGCCGCAGGCCTCGGCGACCGATTCCGCCCTTACATCCATGGGACGTGGCGAGGCGCGCGGGCCGATACCCGGCACTGTGTCTACGGTTGTGGACAAGGCCGCATCAGGGGCGATCCCGGAGCCTGTCTCGGGCTCCATGGAAGGGATCGCCGGTCCAGACCTGAAGGGCCGCCTGCACATCGATGAGCTCGAGCTGGCGCAGCTTCGCTTCGGTGACACCGATCTGGAGATTCGGCTCGGGGCCAGGGTCCTGAACGTCGACAACCGGGTCCGGCGTTTCTATGCCGGCAGCTTGGTGGGCACGCTGGGTTGGGACCTCCGAGGCAGTGTACCCGAGGTTACCTTGGTGCAACGTGCGGCGGACATCCAGCCTGCCCTTCTGCTCTCAGACCTGCCCTGGGGCGACCGCGTGAATGGGCAGGGTGAGATCACCGCCGCCCTGGTCGCCACCGGTCAGGACGCGGATGCCCTGCGACGCAGTCTCACCGGTGTCCTGACCGTCCAAATGCCGCAGGGTGCGATCGAGAACATCAACTTGGAGCGGATGTTGGGGGAGGCCCGGGCTCGGTTGCAGGGTAAAGCCCTGCCTCGGGACCTCCCGAGGCACACCGAATTCAGAAACCTGTACGCCAGTGCCGAGATCCGCGATGGAGTTCTCGAAAGCCGGGATTTGACGGCGACCGCGGATCATCTGCGCATTGCCGGTGCCGGTACTATCGACCTAGTCCGGGAGTGGATCGACTACCATTTTGAGTTCATGTTCAATAAGCTGCCGCGAAGTCATGCTATCAAGGAGCTGGAAGGAGTTCCCATCCCGGTGCGTCTCACAGGGCCCTTGGATCAGCCCGACTGGGACCTGGATCTGGGTAGCCTGCTGCGGGTAGAGGCCGAACGCAAGCTGGGGGTGGGCGAGCACGGCGAGGAGCTGCTCCGGAAGCTGGAGCAGCGCACCGGTATCAAGGGGTTGAAACAGGGCTTGGAGGGTCTGCTCGGACCTTGAGCTTGGCTTTGTGTTGGAACGGAAAAATTCTACCCCTGGAATTTTTCCTCGCGCCAAACGGATTGGTGACCCGATTGAAAATGGGTGTGTCTCTTGTCAAATATCTCGTAAAATACTATTTTACTACTGAATTTATTCGTGCACGTCAAGCGGACCACGGACTGTAAAGCCGAGATGCCTAGCCTTCACACCAGTGTCTGAACGGTCTCGGTTCCCCGCAGCCCCCTATCTTGCCACTTGTTTGCTGCGCGACAGCGCGCCACCTACCGGGGGGTGGGTTCTCTATTTGAAACGATGCGGAGAAACCCAGAGACACAGGCTCAACCGACTAAAGGATGAGTTGTGCCCACCATTGGGCCTACTCGATATCTTCTTTTTTGCCGCAAATGAACGCGAATGGACGCAAATGAGCCGAAAAATGCGAAAAATACTCGGCTGGGTCTGCGCCTAGCCAACTCGAGGCACAAAGCCTTTTTGTACACGGTCTCCAAAGACCTAGGACCCAAGACTTTGCCGATTTCGAATGCACACCCGATAACACGCTGAAAGGTGGGGTCATCCTCATCGACTTTTTAGATTTGCGTTCATTTGCAGCTAAATCTTCTCCCCGCAGCCTTTATTCGATATTTTCCGATGGGAACAATCCAGCCGATGAATCCCGTCGGTGTGGTAAACATGGCTGAGGAGGGCTGGGATGAACATCGACCAAGTCGCCGTGGCCTTGTTGCCCTGGTTTGACCGTTATGGTCGCAAGGACCTGCCCTGGCAGCAGGACCCGAGCCCCTATCGGGTCTGGATCTCGGAGATCATGCTCCAGCAGACCCGGGTGGCCGTGGTCCGCTCTTACTTCGAGCGCTTTCTGGTCCGGTTTCCCTCCGTGACGGACTTGGCCGCGGCGGATCGGGACTTGGTCCTGCACCTCTGGTCGGGCCTCGGCTACTATGCTCGGGCGCGTAATCTACATGAGTCGGCACGGCGGATCGTCACCACCCACGGCGGGTGTTTTCCAACCGATATCCAGCAGCTCCGGGCCCTCCCGGGGATCGGGCGTTCCACCGCCGGAGCGATCTTATCTCTTTCCCACGATCAATATTATCCGATCCTAGATGGCAATGTAAAGCGGGTCTTAGCCCGCTGTTTCGCGGTTTCCGGCTGGCCCGGTCGCAGTGCTGTACTACGCCGATTATGGGAGCTGGCGGAGGCCTGCACACCGCGGGAGGAGGTCCGCGCTTACAATCAGGCCATCATGGATTTGGGTGCCACCCTGTGTACCCGGCATCGGCCGGGCTGTGACCATTGTCCTCTGGCTCACGGCTGCCTAGCGCGCCAAGCCGGGCGGCCGACCGCCTTCCCGGAGCCGAAACCGCGAGCCACCCGGCCGCTCCGTACGTTGCGGCTGCTGATGGTACGCAATCCGGCGGGGGAGGTGCTGCTGGAGCGGCGGCCACCGACCGGGATCTGGGGTGGACTCTGGAGTCTGCCCGAGTGCGATTCCGAGCCGGATATCACCGACTGGTGCCGGCAGCGCCTCGGGGTTGCTCCACGGTGGGTTAAAATGCTTCCGATCCGCCATCATACCTTCTCCCACTTTTCTCTGAATATCGAGCCGCTGCGAGTCGATCTGCCGTCCGAGCCCAAAATCATAGCGGACACGGATCGGGCGTTCTGGTGCGATCCGCAGCGACCGAGTATGGTGGGCCTGGCCGCGCCCATCGCCCGCATTCTGCGGGAAATCGCCGTCATTCATCCAATATCCGAAAAGGGGAATCCACATGAGCCGTCTGGTCCAATGCAGCAAACTTCATCGGGAGGCGGAGGGTCTCGACCGTCAGCCCTATCCGGGTGACCTGGGTAAGCGTATCTTCGACCATATCTCTAAGCAGGCTTGGCAGGATTGGTTGGGCCAACAGACCATACTCATCAACGAGTATCGCCTCAGCCCCATGGATCCCAAGGCCCGTCGCTTTCTCGAAGAGCAAATGGAGAAGTTCTTCTTCGGCGATAGCTCCGATCTGCCCTCGGAATACCGGCCACAAGACTGATCTGAGGAGACTTTGAAATACTCCGAGGACGGAGCTTTTCAAGTTTCCCCCAAGTCGCTGCAGGGTCTTTGCAGTGACCGGCGCAATGGCGTACCTTATATTCCCACCCTGAGAAACCCGGGATTCAGAGACTGCCTTTTTAGACAGTTTCTGTCTGGTTGATACTTTTAAAAACATACGGTTAGTTTTCATCAAGTCATCTGTTGCAAGGGGGGGTCTAGACGGCATCTCAAGGTGACCTGCGGTGCAGGGACGCACCGCCATTGATCGAGCACGTCAGTGCTCGATCAATGAAGCGAAGCGAAAATACGGTTTTCGCTTCGCGTAGGGGGAAATTCCACAAAAGGAATTTTTCTCTTTCAAATAGGCAAAATGGAGCCAAGTAGAAATCGCATTTGGGTGCGGCTCTTCTGAAACGACGCGGAGAATCCCGGAGACCAAGGCTCAGCCAACCATAAGATGGGTTATACCCACCATCGTGGCTTACTCGATATTTTCTTTTTTGCCGCAAATGAGCCGAATAATACTCGGCCGAGGTCAGCGCTCGGCCAGCTCGACGCACAAAGCCTTTTCGTACACGGCCTCCAAAGACCCAGGACCCAAGACTTTGCCAGCTTCAAATGCACATCCGAGAACACGCCGAGAGGAGGGGTCATCCTCGTCGACTTTTCTTGAATAGATTTACGCTCATTGGCGTTTATTTGCGGCTGAATTTTCTCCCCGCAGCGCTTATTCGATATTTTCCGATGGGCACAGCCCAGCCTATGCCACGGGGAACCGAGATCGTTCAGACACTGTTGTGAAGGCTAGGCATCTCGGCCTTACAGTCCGTGAGGCCGCTTGACGTGCGCGAGTAAATTCAATTTATAAAACAGAACTTACAAGATGTTTGATGAGAGCCGCACCCATCGCATTTCCACTTGGGAGGAGCACAGGAAAGCGAGGGGGCGTAAGCGACGAGCGGAGTGCGACGACCCCCGCGTAGCCGTAGGGCCGAGCATTTCGTCGAAGTGCGGTGCGCGAGCGCCGGCGGAGACGAAATGCAAGGCCATGCGACACGGCGTCAAGTCCTTGCGGGAGTCCTGGCGCCGTGCGGAGTGCGCGCCGGGACGGATGCCGGACGAACGTGGCCCGCCGAAGGCCATGGCTGTCGCCTAATTTTTTGCGCCCGAAATCGGACGGACCCCATTTCAGATTTCGCAAAAAATGGCGACGCTCCGGACGCGAGGGAAAATTCCACAGAGGGAATTTTCCGCTCTAAACGAATTCCCCACCCGAGGTCGATATGGGCAACCGCTTGACCAAGATCTATACCCGCACCGGTGATGACGGTAGCACCGGCTTAGCCGATGGCAGCCGTGTGCCCAAAGACCACCGGCGTATCGAGGTCCTGGGGTGTTTGGACGAGCTGAATAGCATCGTTGGGCTGATCCGGACCCAGGCCGAGCCAGACCCACCGCAGTTAGCATGGGTCCAAAACCGGCTTTTCGATATGGGTGCGGAGCTGGCCACACCCGGGGCGGAGCGCATCCGAGCTGAGGATGTCACCGCCCTGGAGACGGCCCTTAATGATTACAATGCCGATCTGCCGCCGCTGCGGGAGTTCATTCTGCCGGGGGGGGGCAGCGCAGCTACTTTCTGCCACTTGGCGCGGGCCCTGTGCCGGCGCACCGAGCGCCACCTAGTGACCCTGCACCGCGAGGAGTCTCTGAACCCGCAAACCCTACGCTATATCAATCGGCTCTCCGACCTGCTGTTCGTCCTCGCCCGGGTGTTGGCGAGACGGGATGGCGGCGGCGAGGTTTTCTGGCAGCCGGAGGCACCTGCATGAAGCCTATCGTCGGCATCGGCAAGCTGGGCAGTGTTTTCGCCCGTGGTTTTCCGCGCCTAGGGTACCCGGTCTACCCAGTAACCCGTATCCCCCCCATGACCACTGGTGCTGCGGAGCTGTCGGCACCCGGGCTCGTTCTCCTCGTCGTTTGAGTGGCCGGATTTCTGCCCGGCCAGCTGTCCGGTACCTCTATCCGAGCCCCCTGTCATGGATATCCTGCTTGCTAATCCACGTGGCTTCTGTGCCGGTGTCGACCGGGCCATCGGTATTGTCGAGCGAGTCCTGGCGCTCCGGGGGCCCCCCATCTATGTGCGTCACGAGGTGGTCCACAACCGCTTTGTCGTCGCCGGCCTCAAGCAGCGCGGTGCCATCTTCATCGATGAGCTGAGCCAAGCCCCGCGCAGCGCTACCGTCATCTTCAGTGCTCATGGCGTCTCCCAGCAGGTGCGTGCGGAGGCGCGGCGACGAGGGTTGAACGTCTTCGATGCTACCTGTCCTTTGGTCACCAAGGTCCACATGGAGGCGGTGCGTCACTGCCAAAACGGCTTCGAGGTGGTTCTGATCGGTCACCGCGGCCATCCGGAAGTGGAAGGTACCATGGGACAAAGCGATGCCGTCCCGGGCGGTTGTTTGCATCTGGTGGAGGGGGTCGCCGACGTGGCCGCGCTCGAGGTGCGCGATCCTTCCCGACTCGCCTATGTCACCCAGACCACCCTCTCCGTAGAGGATACCGCTGCGATCGTCGCCGCCCTGGAGACGCGTTTTCCCGCCATTCGGGGCCCGAAGCGGAGCGACATCTGTTATGCCACCCAGAACCGCCAGGATGCGATCAAGGCCCTTGCCTGCCGTTGTGGTCTGGTATTGGTCGTAGGCTCTACCAACAGCTCCAACTCCAACCGCTTGTGCGAGATCGCCGAGAAACAGGGGACAGTCGCTTACCTGATCGACGGCCCCGAGGATATTCGGCGCACTTGGTTACAGCACCGCCTTCGGGTCGGCCTGACCGCGGGGGCATCCGCCCCCGAAGTCCTGGTGGAGCGGGTCATCGCACAGCTGCGCGCCTATGGTGCACACAAGGTAGAGGAGCAGCCGGGAATCCGGGAGCAAGTCGTGTTCGCCTTGCCCAAGGAGCTGGCCCTGTTCGCGGTCGAGATCGCGCCCGAGTTTCCATTATGATGACCCGACCACAGGGTCCCGAGTACCTATGAGCGATATCCTTATAGTCGGCGGCGGTGCGATCGGTCTGCTTACCGCGCGGGAGCTTGTCCGATCCGGTGCCGAGGTTACCCTGGTGGAGCGGGAAACGACCGGACGCGGGGCTTCCTGGGCCGGTGGCGGTATCCTCTCGCCGCTGTATCCCTGGTGCTATGCCCCGGCGGTAACCGCCTTATCGCTTTGGAGCCAACGCCAATATCCGCGATTGTGTACCGAGCTGCGGGAAGAGTCTGGTATCGATTGTGAGCACACTGTCGGTGGCCTCTTGGTCTTGGAGCCGGATGAGCCGGACCGGGCCCGGTCTTGGGGACGGCAGCACCAGGTACGGATCGAATCGGTGCCGGGTGATCGGCTGCACACTCTGGTGCCCGGATTGGGACCCCGATGCGAGGTCGCCTGTTGGCTGCCGGAGATCGCTCGGATCCGAAATCCGCGCTTACTCAAAGCCCTGCGCCGCTCGCTCGTCGGCCGGGTGAGGATCCGTGAGCAGGAGGAAGTGCTGGCCCTGGTGGTCGACTCCGACCGTGCCGGCGGTGTCCGTACCCGCCGGGGTGTGCTCGCCGCGGATCGGGTTTTGGTCTGTGCCGGGGCCTGGACCGGGAAGTTGTTCGAGCCGCTGGGCCGTCAGCCTGCAATCGAGCCGGTACGGGGACAGATGCTCCTGTTCCGCGCCGCACCCGGTCAGCTCGCTCCCGTCGTGCTCTTCCGCGACCGCTATCTGATCCCGCGCCAGGACGGCCGGATTCTCATCGGCAGCACCCTGGAGCGGACCGGGTTCGTAAAGGCCACGACCATCGAGGCTGAGGAGGACCTCTACCGAGCCGCGGTGGAGCTCTTGCCGCTGCTCGCCTCCATTCCCGTCGAGCACCATTGGGCGGGGCTACGCCCCGGGGCTCCCGAAGGCATTCCCTACATCGGGGTCTATCCCGGTATCCGGGGTCTTTATTGCAACGCCGGCCACTATCGTAACGGACTGGTTACCGGGCTGGCCTCCGCCCGTTTGGCGGCCGACTTGTTGCTCGGGCGCCCGCCTATTCTCGACCCGGCACCCTATGCCTTCGAGGCCGACCGAACCGGGTGGAACTTACGGTCTTCGGGGGTATCTCGTCCTGGGACGTGTCAAAGTGGACTCCGCTTCAATGAGGCCGCGGCTTTTGGCCGTAGAATAGCGGGCCACCGTAAGGGCACGGCGCGCCGTGCCCCTACTTGAAATTATGCAAACATCAGGTTCCAGGACGATATCTCGAGGTACCTCGAAGAATTCAAGGTGCCCTGCCCTGCGTCGAAATCACATTTCGACTTGGCGTAGAGGAAAAATCCCAGGGATGGGATTTTCCCGCTCTAAAAAAAGCCCCCGCCGGGGGAAGATGACTCTTATCCCGCAGGACCTTATACTTTCGCCTTCCACCCGATTCTGTCCGTGCGGCTAGTCCGATGTCGGCGGGGCCCTATCCCGGAAGCTTTTCGTCGAAACTCACATGCAGCTACAGCAACTGATCACGTTCCTCGGTAACCATTGGATACTATTCGCGGCCTTGGTGATGATCATCGCCCTGTTAATCCATAACCTGCTGGTGAGCGGAAAGGGTTCGGTGGACCCGGCCGAGGCCACGGACCTGATCAATCATCGGGATGCCCTGGTGTTGGATGTGCGGCCGGCGTCTGATTTCGCCCAGGGACACATCGTCGGCGCGCGCAATATCCCCATGAACGGGTTCAAAAAACAGGTCGGGACTCTGCACAAGCACAAGGGGCGGTCCATACTGGTCACCTGTCGCTCAGGCTCTCAGTCGTCTCTGGCGTGCCGACAGCTGCGCAAGGAGGGCTTCGAGGCGGTGCATAATCTGCGTGGCGGCGTCCTGGCTTGGCAGAGCGCCAATCTCCCCTTGTCCAAGAAGAAGGGCTGATGGCAAGTCCCCGAAGACTTGTGATAGGACCCTTTCAGGAGCCGGATGATTGCCGATGACCGAAAAAAAGCGGAAGACCGAACCGCAATTCGCGGTACGTCGTATCTATACCAAGGACCTCTCCTACGAGGCACCGCATGCCCCCGAGATCTTTCTCTGGGAAGGACAACCCAAGCATGAGCTCAATCTGAATACCAAGCCGGCCAAGCTCGATGATAACACTTTCGAGGTCGTCCTGTCGGTGACCATCACCACCAAGGTCGCCGACAAAACGGCTTGGATCGTGGAGGTCCATCTGGCGGGGGTATTCGAGCTGCGGGGATTCTCGGATGCGGAGCTGAACCGTGTGCTCGGGGCCTTTTGTCCCAATTTGCTGTTTCCTTACGCCTCCGAAGTCGTCTCCAACCTAGTCGCCAAGGGAGGATTCCCGCCGTTCGTGCTGCAACCAGTCAATTTCGACGCCCTCTTCGAGCAGCATCAGCAACAGCTGGCGGATCGCAACCAGAGGGCTTCCAGCTCGATCCCGCATTGAGGCGATTGCTGTCGAATGAAATACCATCTTGCTGGTTTTTGGGTCCGTCTTCCGTGTTGCAGTAACCGTTATAAAGTTTACTATGCGTCGGTTGCCGCGCCTTGAATACGAACCAACATCCGGCCCAATCCGGTACATCATTTTCCGTCGATCGCCTGAGTTCGGCTCAGGTTCCCGAGCTTGCCGTCCTGGGGGCCGGCTCTTGGGGCACGGCATTGGCGTTGCTCTTGTGCCGCAACGGCTGGCGGGTGCGGCTGTGGGACCATACGCCGGAGCTGATGTCGGCCTTGCGTCGGGCCGGTGAGAATCACCGTTATCTGCCTGGGTATCCGCTACCGCCGACCCTGAACCCGGTGACGGAGCTTGCGGCGGTGGTGGAAGGTGCCGATGGGCTCCTGGTCGTGGTGCCAAGCCACGCCTTTGCCAGCGTTTTGCGTCGTCTCTCCGGCTTCCTGCCAGATACCCTGGGCATTGCTTGGGCTACCAAGGGTTTCGATCCGGCCACCGGGCATCTCCTGCATCGGGTCGCAGAAGATATGCTCGGCCCGCGGGACCTAGCTGTGGTCTCCGGTCCCAACTTTGCGCATGAGGTGGCCAAGGGCTTGCCCACGGCGGTCACCGTAGCCTCCCACAGTCCGCAATACGCCCGGCGCGTGGCCGGCTATCTGCATAGCGATCGTTTCCGAGTCTATATTGGTGATGACCTAGTCGGGGTCCAGGTCGGAGGTGCGGCCAAGAATGTGCTGGCCATCGCCGCCGGTATTGCCGATGGCCTCGGCTTCGGGGCCAATACTCGGGCGGCCCTGATCACCCGCGGTCTGGTGGAGCTGATGCGGCTTGGAACCGGGCTTGGCGGTAGGCGGGAGACTTTCATGGGGCTCGCCGGACTCGGGGACCTAGTGCTGACCTGTACCGACGACCAGTCCCGCAATCGCCGTCTGGGTCTCGCCCTGGCGCGGGGATTGTCGGTCGAGGAGGCCAAGCACGAGATCGGTCAGGAGGTGGAAGGCTTGGTGACCTCGCGGGCCGTTACGGCCATCGCTCACCGCCTGGGAATGGAGATGCCGATTTGTGACCAAGTATTTCGCGTGTTGTACGAGGGGCTCAAGCCGGAGGAGGCGACCCGCAATCTCTTGATACGCGACGGCAAGGTCGAGTCGATCGATTGACTCCGGGGGACATCGAAATATTTCGTCTCTGGAATTTTCCAAGCCGCAAGGTGAAAATGCTTGGGTGCGGCTCTTCTGAAACGACGCGGAGAAACCCGGAGACAAAGGCTTAGCCGACCATAGGATGAGTTGTGTCCACTATCGAGCTTACTCGATATCTTCTTTTTTCCGCCAATGAACGCGAATGGACGCAAATGAGATGAAAAATACGGCTCTCTTGCGTTTGGTGTGGGTGGGCGGGTCATAGCGACCTGACTCAAGTCCGGAGCGTCACCATTTTTCGCGAAGCCCGAATTGGGGTCCATTCGATTTCGGGTGCGAAAAATCAGGCGACGGCCATGGCCTTCGGCGGCCCACGTTCGTCCTGCGTCCGTCCCGGTGCGCACTCCGCGCTGCGCCAGGACTCCCGCAAGGACTGGACGCCGTGTTGCATGGCCTTGCACGTCGTCTCCGCCGGCGCTCACGCGCCGCACTCCGACGAAACGCTCGGCCCTACGGCTACGCGGGGGTCGTCGCACTCCGCTCGTCGCTTACGCTCCCTCGCTTCCCCGTGCTCCTCCCGTGATGGGAAACCCCGAGTTGACGACGAACGGAAAAATCGGCAGCTGGGTCAACTTACCCGCCGCAAGGTAGACGATGAGAATCAGGTGCCTAGCGGCCCCGTAGCCGCGGGCCCTGGCTTTGGCGGCCAAGTGACCGCCTCGACACGACCGTTAGTGAGCCTGGAATCGAACGCATTGAGGAGGAGGCTTGGCCAGTGCTTCTTGAGCGTCTTGGCCACCGCTTTGATCGGCTCCCGCTTGTTGACGAGCTGAATGACGTGAAACGCATCGAAGGTGATCGCCGCCCAGGGCCGATGCTCACACACGCCAGCCTGGTAGCTTGCCGACATATCCATACAGACCACGCAGATGTTCTCGGCACAGGCGCCATGAGCCTCGAGCGCATCGGCAAATTGGGCCACGGCCTGGGCTTTCGCCCTTCGCAGGCATAGAGCACATGCTGGGCATCGAGATCGTGCCGAAGTGACGGTCAAGAAGTTCTCTTGTTGAGCGTGCGCCTGATCGACGTAATGATCGAGGGTGCGCCAGACGCGCCCGTCGCTGACGCCAGGTAATTGAGCGACCTGAAAGACCGCCATCGCTTTACAGAGAAGTGACCAGTAAAGCATCCATCCGTAGGCTGAAGCCGCGGTTGGAGCGTGCCCAGGGCGCCACGACCTGGGTAGTCTTGGCGCAGGTCCCGCAGCGCACACGGGGCACCTTGGCATGGATGTAGGCTTGGAATTGAAAGAAGTTCAGGTGACGCCAGTCGCGCTCAAGCGTGTCGTGGACTGGCTGGTGTTCCGCCCCACAATGCGGACAAGAACATCGTGTCCCCGGGGCGAAGGCGCGGTGGAAATCGATCCGACCCGATTTGGGATCGCAGGCCACGTCAACGACCTCCCAAGGAGCCGGAAGGCCGAGCGCAGCGGTAAACAACGACCACGGGTCCATGATGAAAACCTCCGGCGTTTGGCTTGGCGACGGGTCCGTAGCCTACAGGCGAAAAGAAGGGCACAGAGTAGGCTTGGAGCGGGCTACCCTGCGCGATGGGAAAAATGGCGCTACCCACACCAAACGCAAGAGAGCTAAAAATACTCAGAAGCGGTCTAGAAACCTCTTACAGCAGAAGACCTGACGAAAATTAACTCTATATTTTTAAAGGCATTATCCAGATAGAGACTGTCTAAAAAAGCAGCCTCTCAGCTAAGGTCCGCATTCGGCCAGCTCGACGCACAAAGCCTTCTCGTACGCGGACTCCAAAGACCCAGGACCTAAGAGACTGCCTGGAAACTCCCCTACGACAGGCGGCTTTACGAAAATTAACGCTTTGTTTCCAAAGATTTTATCCGGACAAAGTCAATCTAAAAAGGCAGGCCCTAAGACATTGCTGACGTCAAATGCACACCCGATAGCACGCCGCGAGGTCGGTTCATCCTTGGCGACTTTTCTTGAATACATTTGTGTTCATTGGCGTTTATTGGCGGCTGAATTTTCTCCCCGCAGCGCTTACTCGATAGTTTCCGATGGGCGCAGCCCACTCTATGGATCCTCGCAGGTGCAATCAACATGGCCACGGAGCTTTTCGAATCCACGGGGCGACGTGGATCGCTAGGTCTCCGGGCGAGGCGGCGTGATATGGATGGCACGCAAGCTCCACTGGGAGTCCTAAGTTTTTCAAGGTTTCTATGAGCTTGTGGTGAAGCTGGATGCAGGATCCCCGATTGGCGATCGACTTTTGCGGACTGCGCTTCGATACCCCCCTGGTGTTGTTGTCCGGGTGTGTCGGCTTCGGTGCCGAATATACGCATGTTCGGGGGTTCTCGAATCGGGATGCCGGGGCCTTGTGCCTCAAGGGGACCACCCTGGAGCCCCGCATGGGGAATCGGCCGCACCGTATCTGCGAGACGCTTGGCGGCCTGTTGAATGCCATCGGTCTTCAGAACCCCGGTGTCGATCATGTGGTGGACCGGATCCTTCCAACTCTCGACTTTACCGAGACCCGGTTCATCGCCAACGTCTCGGGCTCGACGGTCGAGGAATATTACGAGGTCACGCGCCGCTTCGACGACTCTCCCATCGACGCGATCGAGATCAATATCTCCTGCCCCAATGTCAAACAGGGTGGCGTGGCCTTCGGCAATGACCGCAAGATGTCGGCACAGGTCGTAGCCGCCTGCCGGGCCGCTACCGCCAAGCCCCTCATCACCAAGCTCTCGCCCAATCAGACCGATATCGCCGCCAACGCCAAGGCTTGTCTGGAGACGGGCTCGGACGCCTTTGCCGTCATCAATACCCTGATGGGTATGGCGATCGACAGCCGGACGCGGACTCCGATTCTCGATAACCAGCGGGGTGGGCTGTCGGGGCCAGCCATAAAGCCCATCGCCTTGCTCAAGGTACACCAAGTCTACCAAGTATGCCGCGAGCACCGAGTCCCCATCATCGGCCAGGGTGGTATCGCCGGTACCGAAGACGCACTCGAGTTTCTGATCGCCGGTGCGAGTGCGGTCGGGATCGGCACCGCCTTGTTCTACGATCCGCTGTTGCTTCCTACCATCAACCAAGGGATCTGTGCCTACTTGGACCGCCACGGGTTGGCCGACGTGAGTCGGATCACGGGCAGTCTGCACCTGCCCGAGCAGTAGGCACCTGTCAGGGTAGCATGGCTGCGCGCTTGGTGCGTATCTTGCCCACCGGGTAAGATTTCAAGTTCCCCGAAATTCATACTCGCTTGTCCGTGCCCTGTCGTGCGTGTTGGCAACAAATAGAACTGTCCGGTTTAGTAGCACATCAACTGTCCTCTTTGGATACTGCAGCGGACCTGCGAGACAACCTGTAGCTGGAGCGGAATCGACTGACCTTGGGCATCATATCGAGCCGAGCAACGCACCGTGGAACACGGCGAGGTTACCATCGGGCTGGCAATGCACCCGGGAGGAGCACAGGAAAGCGGGGGAGCGTAAGCGACGAGCGGAGTGCGACGACCCCCGCGTAGCCGTAGGGCTGAGCGTTTCGCCGGAGTGCGGCGCATGAGCGCCGGTGGAGACGAAAGGCAAGGCCATGCGACACGGCGTCAAGTCCTTGCGGGAGTCCTGGCGCCGCGCGGAGTGCGCGCCGGGACGGGCGCAGGACGAGCGTGGGCTGCCGAAGGCCATGGCCATCGCCTGATTTTTTGCACCCGAAATCGGACGGACCCCATTTCGGGTTTTGCGAAAAATGGCGACGCTCCGGTCTTTAGCATGTTAGATTGACAATCCGGTTGGCTCCAGAAGGGGTTTGAGAAGCTCTGTCTTGGAATTTTTCAAGGTCATCTATAAGGCCACCTTGAGGGATTCGAGGTCCTTTGAGCCGGCCGAGCCGCATTGAACATCGAAACTATCGGGATGGGAGAGAGCCATGAGCAATACCGCAGCCTTGAAGCAAGAGAAGCAAGAGTTGATCGACAAAATGCTCGATATGCAGCGCCAGTTCATTGCCTACGAGCATGAACGTGGCGTTACCGGCAAGGACTACTGGGCTTCCAGCGAGGGACTCCTCGCCAGCTATCGGCAGGAATATATGGGCATGGCCAATCGGGTGGTGGATATCGCCCATGAGCTCGTCGGCTCGACGCGCGCCTGAATCTCCCGGAATGGGCTCGTGCCCGGTGGAGTCGAGGGATCGCAGCCGAGAAGGGCCACCGTCCCTGTTAGTGGGCCGATCACCGATAAGAACCCGTACTGAGGTACGGGCTTTTGTATTCTTGTTGTGGTTGGGTAGCCATCCTCCCGCCGGGGGTCCGATCCGTGGGGGGCCGACCCGCCACGGCCCGGTTGCCGGCTTGGCCCCGCGGCTTACCGCATTGCGCCGGCTTGTGCGGATTGGCTCGAACGGCCGGTGAAGGACCTCCATCCCTGGGACGTGACCCCGGCTCAAGCGCGAGCCATTCAGGAGCAGCTCCGCGGGCAGCTGGTGAGGCATGACGACTTCACGCGCATCGAGACCTTAGCTGGTATCGATATTGGATTCGAGGACCGGGGGAAGATCACTCGGGCTGCGGTAGTCCTGTTAGGATTTCCCGAACTCGAAGCCCTGGATTGGACCGTGGTCCGCTGCCCCACCCGCTTTCCCTATGTACCTGGGCTCTTGTCCTTTCGTGAGATTCCGGCGGCCTTGGCGGCCCTCGCCGAGCTGCGGGTCGCGCCGGACCTGATCCTGTGCGACGGCCAAGGCTATGCCCACCCGCGCCGGTTCGGTCTGGCCTGCCACCTAGGGTTGCTCGCCGATCTGCCGAGCATCGGCGTGGCCAAGTCACGCCTGATCGGAGAGCATGGGACCCTGGCCCCCCATCGGAGTGCGCGCACCGGATTGTGGCATGCGGGCGAGCTGATCGGCACCCTGTTACGCACGCGCGCCGGGGTTCGGCCGGTCTATGTCTCCATAGGTCACAGGGTCGGCTTGGAGACGGCGCTGGACTATGTTCTAGCCTGTGCTACCCGCTATCGCCTACCCGAACCTACGCGCCAAGCCCATCGGTTAGCATCGGATAAGAAGCCACCCGGAACCGGGGCTCCCTGAGGGATGAATTTGCCGTGCTATTGATCCCGGCCATCGATCTCAAGGACGGGTGCTGCGTACGTCTGCGTCAGGGCCGTATGGACGAGGAGACCGTCTTCTCCGACGATCCGGTAACGATGGCCGGGCGCTGGGTTCGGGCGGGTGCACGGCGCCTGCACTTGGTAGACCTAAATGGGGCCTTTGCCGGAGAGCCGGTCAACGACACGGCGATCCGGGCCATCGTCGCCCGTTATCCGCAGCTCCCGACCCAGGTCGGGGGCGGTATTCGCGACCAAGCGACTATCGCCGCTTACCTTCGTGCCGGCGTTTCCTATTGCATTATCGGTACTCAAGCGGTCAAAGACCCGGTGCTCGTGACCCGTTCCTGTCGAGCCTTCCCCGGCCATATCATCGTGGGGCTGGATGCTCGCGAGGGGCAGGTGGCCATCAACGGCTGGGCGGAAATCACCCAATACTCGGTCGTGGAGCTCGCCAAGCGCTTCGAGGCGGACGGGGTATCGGCCATCGTCTACACAGATATCGGTCGGGATGGCATGATGACCGGGCCCAATGTACAGGCTACACGCGCTTTGGCGGAGGCCATCTCGATTCCCGTCATCGCCTCCGGCGGTATCACCGACCTGGAGGATGTGCGCGCCCTGTGCGCGGTAGCCGACAGCGGCATAACGGCGGCCATCACCGGCCGTGCCCTGTATGAGGGAACCCTGGACTTTGCCGCGGGACAGCGGATCGCCGATGGGTCGGGGCTACCGAACACGCATTACGACTGAAGAGTAAGGCTTGTGGAGAAGGATTGGCTGGATACGATCGAGTGGGACGACCAGGGCCTAGTTCCTGCCATTACCCAGGAGGCGGACAGTGGCAAGGTCCTGATGTTGGCCTGGATGAACCGGGAGGCCCTGGCGGCAACCCGGGAGACGGGGCACGCGGTCTATTGGTCGCGTTCCCGCAATCGGCTGTGGCACAAGGGGGAGGAGTCCGGCCACCGGCAACTGGTCCGCGCCATCCGGATAGATTGCGATGCCGATGTGGTGTTGCTGGAGGTCGAACAGCAGGAGAGCATCGCTTGCCACACCGGTCGCCACAATTGTTTTTTCCGTGAGCTACGCGACGGCCGGTGGGTGACGATCGCCCCCGTGCTCGAGGACCCGGACTCGATCTACGGGGGAACCTGAGCCCATGATGAAGGATGTCTTGGTGCGCCTATCCGGAGTCTTGAAGGAGCGTAAACAGGCCGATCCGAACAGCTCTTATGTGGCTGGGCTCTACGCCAAGGGGCTGGATGCCATCCTCAAGAAGATCGGCGAGGAGGCCACCGAGACCTTGTTGGCGGCCAAAGACGGAGTACCGGAGAAGATCGTCCACGAGGTGGCGGACCTGTGGTTTCATACCCTGGTGCTGCTGGCTCAGCAAGGCTTGGGTCCGGATGCGGTGCTGGCGGAGCTGGACCGACGCTTCGGCCTCTCGGGGTTGGAAGAGAAGGCTCGACGGGAGGCCAGATCGGATCGTCGGTAAGGAACCTTGCAGGGGACGCCTTGAAAGATGCAAGGTCCCCTGTAAATTAAGCACGACCGAAAATTAAAATTCGAGGCGTCCTAGATCACGCGATTGTTGCCGCCATCCACCGGGACCTGGGCACCGGTGGTTTTGGCGAATACCGGGCCGGCCATGGTGCAGGCCATTGCGGCCACATCCCGAGAAGATATCTCCGTTTCGAGTAGGTTTTTCCTCTTGTAGGCCTCCACCGAGAGTCCATAGCTTGCGGCCCGGCTCTGGATGACGGCTGGCGTCCACAAGGCGGTGTCGAATACCGCATCCGGATGGATGGTATTGACCCGGATACCATCGGTGGCCAGCTCCAGGGAAGCTACTCTGGCCAATTGATTGAGACCGGCCTTGGATACGCTATAGGCGGCGGCCCCCGGACCCGGAGCCGGGACATTGCGGGAGCCGATGAATACGATGGCGGGCTCCCAGCCGTGACGCAGGTAGGGAATGGCATGTCTCACCAGATTCATGGCACCGGTCAGGTTGGTGTCGAGACACCGGTGCCAAGCCTCCGGATCCAAATCTTCGATCGGTTGGCTAGCCGGGAGCAGCCCGGCATTGGATATCAGGATGTCCAGACCGCCGTAGGTTCGTACGATTTTTTCGACCGCGGCCCGCAGGGCATCCGGGTCTGTCACGTCACACACCAAGCCCTTGGCCGTGGGTGTTTCGGACAGGGTTTCCATCTTCGGATCCATGTCCAGGCCTGCTACGCAGGCACCCTGAGACAGCAGGGAATCCACACAGGCCTTGCCGATTCCGCTGGCGGCCCCGGTGACCAAGGCGACCTTGCCGGCCAAGGGTGTGTCGGTAGTCCCGGTTGCTTGCAGCTTGGCCTGTTCCAGCTCCCAATATTCGATTTCGAAGATCCGGTCCGCCGGCAGGGCCTTCCAGCCCCCGAGGCCTTCCCCATATTGAATGCAACGCAAGGTGTGGACGGCGATGTCGGTAACGATTCGGGCGTCCCAATGGCTTTTGCCGAAGCCGACCACGCCTTGACCCGGCCATACGGCCCAGCGGGGGGCCGGGTCCCGACAGATGAGGCCGGCTGTCCGATGGGCCTCGAAGTAGGTCCGGTAAGCGTTTTCGTAGGCGTCCAGCTCGGCCGTTTCTCCGCTGGCGATGACCCAGGGGATCCGCTTGGTGTGGATCACATGGTCCGGCGTTATGGGGCCACGGGCGGCGATAGCCGAGACCCGGTCGAGATCGGCGAAGCCACGGGCCTCTGCGCTGTTGTCAAGACGGGCAATCATCGGCCGTCCGGCCTTGAGGGATACCTGTTCGCGTATTTTGGCCAGGGTTGGATGGTCCACCGGCATGGTGCCCGTGGCCATGGCCAGGGTCATAGCCCCTTGGGCGCAGAGGTATTCTTCGGCTGCGTGGACCAGCCGGATCATGCGATTGTAGCTTTCCTTCGGATCGTCGTGAAAGGTGAAGATGCCGTGGTTGAGCAGGATCATGCCTTCCGTTTTGCTCCAGTCCAGGTCTCGGGTGAGCTCCTCGACGGTGCGGGCTAATAGGAATCCGGGCATGATATAAGGAATGACGATGACCCGATCACCATAGATTTCCTCGATCTTGGCTTCCCCTCCCTCGGTGTTGGTGATGGTGACCACCGCATCCGCATGGGTATGGTCTACGTATTTGAACGGGATGATGGCGTGTAGAATGGCCTCTATGGAGGGGTGGGGGGCCTTGGGGTTGGTCATGGCCGCACGCTGCATGGCGACCATGTCCGTGTCGCTGAGCGCTTCCAGTCGGGCCAAGCGGCGCAGGGCGTTCAGTTTGACGGGGGCGAAGCCGGGGGCCTCGATGGTGGCTAGGTCCCAGCCGCTGCCTTTGATATAGAGTACTTCTTCGGTATCGCCCAACAGGTCGGTGCTGGTGATCTTGACGGAGGTGTTGCCACCGCCGTGGAGTACCAGATCGGTCTCCTGCCCCAAGAGGCGGGAGCTGTACACACGTAGCTTCAGGAGATCATTATCCAGCTCGGCGGCTTCCCGATTATTCCATAGGCTTTGCATCGTAAAGACTCCCGATGTTCGGTTTTCGGTGGCATTGTGGTTAGGCGATTTCTGTCCAATGAAATACCATCTCGGTGCACTAGTGTCCCAATGTTATGACCAGCAATTCAGGATAACCCATTTATAAAAAAGAAATATTTGGAATTATGCCGGTTACCGACTTGAGCTGCGGTACGCTAAGGTGACAGCCTCTCCCGCGAAATTGCGGGCTGAGAACAACGACGCATGTACTTAAGGTATATTCATCTTCTCGAGATCGCCATTTCCGTCTATGGGCTCGTGGCCATTATCAAGAATCGGCTGAAAATCGATGTCAGTTTCTACACAATTCTACAGATTCTGAGCCTCATCATCTTAGAACAAATTCACTGAAATCAAATGATTAATGACGTGGCATACAATCCCGACGAGCGCAACCACAATAACCAATTGAATTTATTCAACTAAACGTTAGGACACTAGTGATCTTGGTAGTCTTTTCGTCCGTCTTCCGTGTTGCGCCAACCGCGACAGAGTCCACTAGGCGCCGGTTGTCGCGCCTTGAATACGAACCAAAATCCAGCCCAATCCGGTACATCATTTTCCGACAATCGCCTTATCCTACAGGGCCCTTGAAAAAGTCCAAAGATGGAATTGTTCAAGGGCTCCATGTTCCGCGGTTTTCTGATCCGCCGTAGTCGGCATGGTGTCTCGCTGCATGGTGGGTGGATGCAGGGTGCGGCAGAAAGCGGCTATTGTCCGACTCCCGGAACGCCTCCGTCGACCGGACGCCGGTTGCCGACAAGCACTCGATTGCCCGATTGGTATGGGCTTAGTAAACTGCGACCTTCCTGCCCCGCCCCAGCGCATACCGGCCGGCGGTCTTCAGGGTCCCTCACACCAAATCACACACACAGGATCCAAGGTTTCCCTATGACTGTCGAAGCTACCCTATCCATCATCAAGCCCGATGCCGTCGCCAAGAACCACATCGGGACCATCTACGACCGGTTCGAGCGGGCGGGGCTGCGTATCGTCGCGGCGCGTATGCTTCGATTGACCCGCGAGCAGGCGAGTGCCTTCTATGCGGTCCACCAAGAACGTCCCTTTTTCGGGGAGCTGGTCAATTACATGACCTCCGGACCTATCATGGTCCAGGTGTTGGAGGGCGAAGATGCCGTCGCTCGCAACCGTAAGGTGATGGGGGCTACGGACCCCAAAAAGGCCGATCCGGGCACTATCCGGGCCGATTTTGCCACTGACGTGTCGGAGAATGCGGTCCACGGCTCCGATGCGCAGGAGACCGCCGCCACCGAGATCGCTTTTTTCTTTCCGGATGGTGTGTGCGAACGTAAAGGCTGAACGTCCCGGCCGTGAATCTCCTCATCCCCGAGATCAATCTGTTGGGCTTCGACCGCCGGGGTTGCGCGGGGTTGCGAGGACGTGGTGGTCGCCATGGGCTACAAGGGCTTTCACGGCCGCAATCTGCTCAAGTGGATCCGCAAACAGGGGAGGATTGCGCGGCCATGGCCAATCTTCCCATGGCCCGGCGGGAACGGCTGGGTGCTGAAATCCGGGTCCGTCTGCCGCGGCCGGTTGCCGTACGGCCCGATTCGGACGGTACCTGCAAGCGGGTGTTGGAGCTGGCCGACGGCCAACAGGTGGAGACGGTGGCGATTCCGGACGGCGACCGGGTTCCCCAGTGTGTGTCCTCCCAGGAGGGATGTGCCCTGGATTGTCGCTTCTGTGCCACGGCGCATCAGAGTTTCAACCGCAATCTGACAGTGGGGAAGATCGTGGGTCAGGTCTGGCATGCGACCCGCACCCTCGGTGCCGCGCCCCGCAATCTGGCGCTGATGGGAATGGGTGAGCCGCTGGCGAATTTCGACGCTATGGTGACCGCTATGGATACCATGCAGTATGACTTGGCCTATCTGCTGTTCAAGCATCGGGTTACTCTGAGCACGGTCGGCATCGACCCCAACATCTATCGGCTGCGTGAGGTCAGCGAGGTCTCCTTGGCCGTCTCGCTACACGCCGCGGACAACGCCCTGCGCGACCGGTTGGTGCCTATCAACCGTAAGTATCTCCTGGAAATGCTGCTGCCTACCGAGCCTTCATCGCGGGGGATAAGCGCCGCCGCATCACCTGGAAATATGTCATGATTGACGGGGTGAACGACGACCTCGTCTGGGCCAAACACCTGATCCGGTTGCTGGAGGGGATCCCTTCTAAGCGCAATCTGATCCCCTTCAATCCCTTCCCCGGTGCGCCCTTCCGTACCTCGCCCCCGGAGGAGCGGGTAGAGTCTTCCGCCGGCGGTTGCTGGGCTCTGGCATGATCGTCACCACACGTAAGACACGGGGCCGAGAGATCGCTGCCGCCTGAGGCCAAACTGGTCGGTCGGGTCCGCGATCGCCGCCGCCGTGCTGCATCAAGGTCCGTGGTGGTTGCGGCGACCACACCATAAGCGGCAACGGGCCGCGGGACTCGGGCCGCTATTATTCGTTTGCTTGCTGTTGATGTCTTGCACCCGGCGGTGGGATTCGGAATCCGGGTGTAGCCGGTACCGCGGGGGCGCAAGGGCTGGAACGCTCCGGGGATCTCTTATGCAGTTGGCGGTGGAGTATCTCCGACAGGGGCAGACGGAGACGGTCCTGAGCACGGCCGATCTGGCCTTGCTCACGGACCCGGGTAATCCCCAGACCATAGTCTCCTCGCCATGCTTTACCAGCGCCTGGGACGCGATCCCTTGGACGAGGAGCATTTTCGCACGGCCATCGACCTCAGGCCCGAGGACCCTTATGTCCTCAATGCCTACGCCAGCTCCCTATGCCACTGGGACCGATTCACGTCGGCCCGGTTGCGGTATCGACAGGCCCTAGCCAACCCACGCTATGCTACACCTTGGCTCGCCATGGCTAACCTGGGGACCTACACTCGCCAGAGTGGTAACCTGCGCACGGCGGAGATCTGCTTCCGCCGGACCTTGAGTGCCAACCCCAGGTTCGGAGCCGCCATCGCCACTTTGGCCGATTTGGACTACAGTCGCGGTCGTTATCGGTCTGCCAAGGATCGGTTGGACCGCTACCTCCGGATGGTCCAGCCGACACCCCGGGTACTCTTGCTGGCAGTCCGGATAGATCACAAGCTGGGGTCGCGTGCGCCGCCGGCTGCTTATGCCGATATGTTGGCATGCGCTATCCCGGTTCACCGAAAGCTGTCCGGTTGTAAAGGATCTCGAGCTCATGAATAGCGCTTTCATCTCGGCACCGGAAGACGATATGGCGGTGGTACCGACGGATGGTCCGGGAGGGCATTTGCGGACCGCGCGCCAAGCCGCCAGCCTGACGCAAAGCCAATTGGCCAAACAGCTGGACTTAACCCCGGCCATCATCGAGGCCCTGGAATGGGAGGCTCATGAAGCCTTACCGGGGACGGGATTCGTCACCGGTTATATCCGTAAATATGCCCGCTTGGTCGGATTGGCCCCGGAGCCCCTGCGACCGCCTATCGGGCTCCGGCGTTGCAGCAAGCCGACAGTGTGTGGCCCACCCCGCCCACGAGAGCAGCGGTAATTACTTGAAGCTCGGTCTGGTCAGTCTCGGGATTCTTATTCTGTTGGGCGTTGCGAGCTTCCTGTGGCGACAGGGCCGACAGCCGGAAACCATCACTACCGGCGGGATGGCGGAAATGATGGTACCGGCGATCGTGCCCGAGGTGGTTCCGGGCTTGCTTCCGGTCACTGGAGTGGAGCCGGGACTATCGCCGGAATCGGACCTACCGGGCTCGCGTCGGTCGTCGCTGGTTGCCACCGGAGAGGAGCGCGACAGCGGCGAGCCCCCAATCCGGGCTTCCCGGGCCCAGGCCGTCCCTGCCAAAGCCGGCGGCGGGATGGTGGCCAATGAAGAGGCCACCGCCACGGATGCCTCGATGGCTGTTGTTGGGTGGACATACAGGGGTGGTATGAGATCTTTGGTACAATGAGATGCCTTGAGAGACTGTCTAAAAGCCAGTTTTCAAGCGGCCCTTGGCAAGCCGATCCGACGTGATGACAGGCGGATATCCCTACCATGAATCTTGCAGCTGAAGATATCTGGTTCATCAAAGAGCACATCGGTGAATGGCTGGCCGAGCAGTCACTCAGCAAGCCGCCGGTGGTCTACGAGACCGAGCTACGGGAACGGATGGTGCATATCGAGAATGAGCTCAAGCACCAGCGCGAGCTGATCAAGACCATCCTGGAGCAGATGGATAAGCGCTTCGAGGCGATTCAGCCGGAGCGTCGCCATTTTTTGCGAAACCCGAAATGGGGTCCGTCCGATTTCGGGTGCAAAAAATCAGGCGATGGCCATGGCCTTCGGCGGCCCATGTTCGTCCTGCGCCCGTCCCGGCGCGCACTCCGCGCTGCGCCAGGACTCCCGCAATGACTTGATGCCGTATCGCATGGCCTTGCATTTCGTCTCCGCCGACGCTCACGCGCCGCACTCCGACGAAACGCTCGGCCCTACGGCTACGCGGGGATCGTCGCACTCCGCTCATCGCTTACGCTCCCTCGCTTTCCGGTGCTCCTCCTCGGCCGCAATCCCTAACCGCAGCTCAATGATCGGAAGCCCATGACCCAAACCATCCAAGCAATTCGGGGCATGCACGATATCCTCCCGGAGCAGGTCACCCTCTGGCAGACCCTGGAAGATCGCGTCCGAGCCGTCATCGAAGGCTATGGCTACCAAGAGATTCGCACCCCCCTGGTGGAGGTGACGGACCTCTTTGAGCGTTCCATAGGTGCGGTGACCGACATCGCCGAGAAGGAGATGTACAGCTTCGCCGGTCGCGACGGCGACAGCCTCAGCCTACGCCCCGAGGGTACCGCGAGCTGCGTGCGGGCCGCCATCGAGCATGGCTTGCTCGCTACACCGCGGCGGCTCTGGTATCGCGGCCCCATGTTTCGGTATGAGCGCCCTCAAAAAGGCCGTTACCGCCAGTTCCATCAGATCGGCGTCGAGGTCTTCGGGCTCGCAGGACCGGATATCGATCAAGAGGTTGTGCTGCTGACCCGACGTCTATGGCAGGTCCTGGGGCTCGAGGGCTTGAGATTGGAGATCAACAGCTTGGGTGAGGGTGACGAACGCGCCGCTTACCGCAGTAAGCTGGTGTCCTATCTGGAAGGAAATCGATACCGCCTGGACGAGAACAGCCGCCGCCGGCTGCAAAGCAATCCCCTGCGCGTGCTCGATACCAAACACCCGGACGTGCAGGCGGTGGTCGCCGGGGCACCACGCATCCTGGATCACCTGGGCCCGGCATCCCAGAAGCACTTCGCCGACTTCCGCGCCGGTATCGACGCCGCCGGTATCGACTATGTGGTCAATCCACGCTTGGTGCGTGGATTGGACTATTACAACCGCACGGTCTTCGAATGGATTACCGAGGACTTGGGCGCCCAGGGCACCGTCTGTGCCGGCGGCCGTTACGACCCCCTGGTGGCCCGGCTCGGCGGACGCCCGACCCCCGCCGTCGGCTTTGCCTTGGGATTGGAGCGTCTGGTTGCCCTGTTGGAGAGCAAGCCCTTGGCACCGGATCGGGAGCCGGATGCCTATCTGATCGCTAGTGGAGACGGGCCTCGGGCCCAAGCCCTACAGGTTGCCGAAAGGCTACGCAACGCCTTACCCGGACTGCGTCTAATCTGTCATTGTGGCGACGGCAGCTTCAAGAGTCAGTTCAAAAAAGCGGACCGCAGCGGCGCCCGCTATGCCCTGGTGCTCGGGGAGGGCGAATTGGCGCGTGGGGTCGTCGGCGTCAAACCTTTGCGTGGAGAGGGCGAGCAGTCGGAGGTTTCGCTGGACCGGTTGGGTGACTTCTTTGCCTCCCGAACCTAGCATCTGGTTTCGATTGATACTGCCGGATCCCATACATGAAACATGTGGGCCGGCAGAGACTATGAATTTGCAATATTGGTTGAAAATTGGCGCTAGTTTACAGCTTCGCCGGGACTTGGTCTGGCGGGCATCTCGAAAAATCCAAGGTACCCACGAGTCGAGCATCGGCATTCGAACATCCGTAGGAGAATCTCATGAGTAGCTACGAGACGGACGAAGAGAGAGCCGAAGCGATCAGGAATTGGTGGAAGAAGAATGGTCTCTCCGTCTTGGTCGGCATGGGTCTCGGTCTGGGGATCGTCTTCGGGTGGCGGGCCTGGATGGATTATCGGGAGACGTTGAAACAACAAGCCTCCGCGGCCTTCGAGCAGCTTTTGATCGCTGCCGACACCCAGGCCACCAAATCCGTGCTCGCCCAATCCGAACGGCTGCGTGAGGAATTTTCCGGTACCACCTATGCAACCCTGGCGGCACTGGTACAGGCACGGGTCACGCTCGAGGCCGGCAGCCAAGCCGATGCCCGCGCCGTCCTCGAACAGGTGATCGCTACCACCTCCGATCTCGGGCTGGCGCGCATCGCCATCTTACGCCTAGTCCGGGTCCTGATCGTGGCGGATGACTTGGAGACGGCCGCCGACTTGGTAGCAAAACATGACGACAGCGGTGTCTTCGGTGGCGCTTTCGCTGCCTTGCGCGGTGATATTGCAGCGGCCCGCGGCCGCACCGCCGACGCCCGCGCTGCCTATGAGCAGGCGCTCGCCGGCGGTGCCCCGAACCCGGATCGGATACGCATGAAGCTGGATAATCTACCCCCCACAAGTTGAGGGGAGCTGGCATGGTTGTGGGAGTCCTCGCCGTTCTCGCCGCCAGTCTACTGCTGGGTGGCTGCGGCGTAATTTCCGGGTTTGGCGACAAAGACCCGCATCCGCCCACGGAGCTAGTGGATCTCGCACCCGAAATCACCGTCGCCACTCTGTGGTCACGGCAGGTCGGTGTGGGCATGGACCGGCGACTTAGTCTGATACCAGCGCTTCATGGTGGTCGGCTCCATATCGCCGATGCCGAAGGCCGCATCTTTGTCCTGGACGCCGAGAGTGGCAAGGTCCTGTGGGAACAGGAAACGGGCCTTCCCTTCAGTGGCGGGCCAGCAGTGGATGCTGGGTATCTGGTCCTCGGCTCCAGCGACGGCGACCTAGTCGCGCACTCGGTGAGTGATGGCCGCGTACTTTGGAAGGCCCACTTGGACAGCGAGATTCTCTCCGTACCTCGCATCGCCGGCCCCCGTGTCTTGGTCCATACTCCGGACGACAGCATCCACGCCCTGGATCTTGATTCCGGTGATCCGCTCTGGAGCTCCGGCTATCCGGCTCCGGTTCTCACTTTGCGCGGCAGCAGTCGGCCGGTAGTCACTGCCGATAGCGTCATCGTCGGTATCTCCGGTGGCAAGCTGGTGAATCTGGATCTGCAAGACGGCCTGCCGCGTTGGGAAATCACCGTGACCCCGCCCCACGGTCGCTCCGAGCTGGCACGCATCGCCGACATCGATGCCGATCCCATCCTCGTCGCCGGCGTTCTATATGCCGCTACCTACAATGGGGACCTAGCCGCCGTTGATGTGATCAAAGGCACTGTGCTCTGGCGGCGCCGGCTCTCGGTCCATGCGGGATTGGCGGCGAACTCCGGCGTGCTCTATGTCACCGATTCCGATGATCGGGTACGGGCCGTGGCCGCCGCCGACGGGACCGAGATTTGGCAGCAGGTGGCGCTCGAGTACCGGCGCCTGACCGCCCCGGCGGTTTTCGGCAATCTGGTGGCAGTGGGTGACCTGGAGGGCTATGTCCATTGGTTGGATCGCCGCAACGGCCGCTTGGTGGCCCGAGTCGCGGTGGCGGACGGACCCATCACGGGGCGTCCCCAGGTCACGGGCGGTCGTCTCTATGTCTATGGTGACGATGGTACTTTGGCCGCCCTCTCGGTGGGGGAGTAGTGAGTCCCCGAGTGCCATGCCCCCCATCCTCACCCTGGTAGGTCGGCCCAACGTAGGCAAGTCGACCTTGTTCAACCGCCTGACCCGAACCTGGGATGCCTTGGTCGCCGACTTTCCCGGGCTAACCCGAGATCGTCGCTACGGCATCGGCCGCGTCGGCCCCGGTCCCTACATCCTGATCGATACCGGGGGCCTGAGCGGCGAGTCCGCGGATGTCACCGAGGCGCTAGAACATCAGGTCACCCTCGCTCTGGAAGAGGCGGATCACCTGCTGTTTCTGGTCGATGCCCGCGATGGTTGCACCGGTACCGATCCGGACATAGCCGCACGCCTGCGCCGCACGGGTAAGCCCATCACCCTGGTCATCAATAAGGCCGATGGTATGGACCCGGCCGTGGCCACGACCGAGTTTCACGCCCTGGGCCTGGGCGAGCCCGTACTCATCTCCGCCACCCGCAACCAGGGTGTGACGGGGCTAATTGAGCGGGTCTATGTGGCACTATCGGGCCTCCGGGTGGAGGCCACCGTCCCGAAGCCCGATACCGGCAGTACCCGGATCGCCGTCGTCGGTCGGCCGAACGTGGGTAAATCCACCTTGATCAACCGGTTGCTCGGACAGGAACGGTTGGTGACCTGCGATACTCCGGGCACCACCCGAGACAGTATTGAGGTCCCCTTCGAGCACCAAGGTCGGCCCTACACCCTGATCGATACCGCCGGGGTGCGCCGCCGCTCCAAGGTTCGGGAGATAGCAGAAAAATTCAGTGTCATCAAGTCCTTACAGGCAATCGCACATTGCAACTTAGTGCTCCTGGTGCTCGATGCCCGGCAGGGCATCGGTGAGCAGGATGCCACCCTCGCTGCCCACGTCCTGGAGAGTGGGCGCGCCCTAGTGGTGGTAGTCAACAAGTGGGATGGGCTGACCGACGAAGCGTGTTCCCAGGTACGAGCTACCCTCGACCGCAAGCTAGGCTTTCTGGATTTCGCCGGGGTCCACTACATTTCCGCCCGCCACGGCAGCGGCGTCGGGCTCTTGCCGGAGGCGGCGGACCGGGCCATCGCCAACGCTACCCGTGACCTGGGTACCCCCGAGCTGACCCGTATTCTCGAAGAAGCGGTGCGGGCCCACCAACCGCCCGTGGTACGCGGGCGTCGTATCAAGCTGCGTTATGCCCACCAGGGGGGACGCAACCCCCCCATCGTGGTCATCCACGGCAGCCGGACGGCCGCGATGCCCGACAGCTACCGACGCTATCTTGTCAACTGTTTTCGCCGGATGCTGGACCTTACCGGTACCCCGCTGCGGCTCGAATTCCGTACCGGAGCCAACCCCTATCCGGGTCGCCACAGCCGCCTCGCATCCACCCGGCAACACAAACGCGCCCGCCCCGAGCGGTCTGTAGGTCGCAGGGGCTAGAGGCTGTCTATCGTCCTGTTCCGAGTACAAGCTATACCGCTATGGAAGGTGCCGATGTCAGGTCCCGGAACGATAAAAGGGCGGTCTCTAAGGAAGCGCTGATTGATCCAGAGCTTCCCGCAGTGCACGGAGACACCGCCATTTTCAGTAGGGGCGACCGGCCGGCCGCCCCTACTCGTTGAAGTTGAATACGTTGATACTTCGAGTCTTTCAAGACGCCATCGGGAAGAGCGGTAGCTAATTGCATGAAATTGATGGCCCTGACCTTGATTAAAGCGATAATCAGACCGGCCAAGCATTTGGTTCTGGCCAAGTTCCAACCGAAATAGCCAGACAACAGAGGCACAAGAGCGGCGACACTCTGGTCCATCGTTGGAGCCCTCAGAAAAAATTCATCTATTATTAATAGGGTTATGCTAAAGTTCGGCAAGGGTAGCTTGAACGCCCGGCTCAACTGTAACAAAAATATTTGTTCTAAATCGATATATTGCGGTTTTTGTCCTGTACTATAGGGCACCTTGGAAAATCCCAAAGATGGAATTTTCTCAAGATCCCCTGTGGCTTCGGATCGGCCTCATACGGCAGCGAAATTCTTTGGTTGGAACCGATCGTCGTTACGCAAAGTAACAAGCCCCTCGTGATCCATGGTCAAAACAATCCGCTCCTTCCTCAATAGACAGAGTGGCAACCGCCCCGAGTAGGCGATGACCTCGGTATTGGGGGAAGAACTCTGTGAACCGCTCCAGGTCATCGAGGAGATCCCGGACATCGTCTACCGCAGAGCACTCCTGACCGCCACCACCACGATGGCTTCACTGCCCGTCAAGAACAGATCGATCTCCACCTCCTCCCCCACCCCGGCGTACGTCCAGCCATTGCAGGGTTTGATTGATCGTGCTCCCCCGGGCTTGAAATAGACTCGCTACCTCCGGCTTCACCAGGGCCTCTATCAAATGATTCCACTGGTCGATAAACAAGTCTTCCGCCGCACGTATCGACTTGGAGAAGGTGGCGATTTCTTGCCGGGTCTCCTCGAAATGCTGGTCCGGACGCCGGTCGGTCTCTTCGAATTGCCGATCGGTTTCCCGGAACAAAGCCCAAACCGATTCGACGGCTTGCTCGATCTCTACTTGAGTCATGGTGTTTTATATTTTCTGATGGGTCGATCGTATGATCACCGAGTATTGCGCACCTACCGATCACGCGATCCCCCCCTGTCGAGTACTACTGAATTTTTCATGGCTCCCCGGAGTCGAAAGCCCCTTTCCCGAATAGAGGGACAAGGGGCTTTCGGGGACGTCTGAAAACCCGCATCCCTGCAATTGCTCAGGTCACAACCGGTAGGGTATCCCTGTCCCGCATGGGCACCCTGAATCATTCTAAGGTGCCCTCGAGCTTATAGACTGTAGTACATATCGAACTCGAGCGGATGGGTAGTCATGTGCAACATGGTGACCTCGTCCTGCTTCAAGCCGATATAGCTGTCGATGAGGTCGTCGCTGAACACCCCTCCCGCGGTGAGAAAATCCCGATCCTTGTCCAGCTCTTCCAGGGCCTGATCCAACGCATAGCAGACCTGTTCGATCCCTCTTTCCTCTTCGGAAGGCAGATCATAGAGGTCTTTGTCCATGGGGTCGCCAGGATGGATCTTGTTCATGATTCCATCTAGACCGGCCATCATCATCGCGGAGAAGGCGAGGTAGGGGTTGCCGGTGGAATCCGGGAACCGGACCTCGATGCGGCGAGCCTTGGGATTGGCCACATGGGGTATACGAATTGCGGCCGAGCGGTTACGCGCCGAGTAGGCCAGCATGACCGGTGCTTCGAAGCCGGGTACGAGACGCTTATAGGAGTTGGTGGAGGCGTTGGTGAAGGCGTTGAGGGCCCGGGCGTGCTTGATGACGCCGCCGATATAGTAGAGCGCCGTCTCGGAGAGACCGCTGTACTTGTCCCCGGAGAAGACATTCTGTCCGTTTTTGCTCAGGGACTGGTGCACATGCATGCCGTTCCCATTGTCACCGACCAGGGGTTTGGGCATGAAGGTGGCGGTTTTGCCATAGGCGTGGACCACATTCCAGACGGCATATTTCAGGATCTGGTTCCAGTCCGCACGCTGGACCAGGGTGGTGAATTTGGTACCGATCTCACACTGACCGGCGGTGGCCACCTCGTGATGGTGGACCTCGGCGATGACGCCCATTTCTTCCATGGCTAAGCACATGGCGGAACGCAGGTCGCTTAAGGAGTCCACCGGCGGTACTGGGAAGTAGCCACCCTTGATCCCCGGACGGTGGCCGATATTTCCGTCCTGATAGACCCGCTCGGAATTCCAGTCGGCCTCTTCGGAGTCGATCTTATAGAAGGCACCGCTCATATCGGCACCCCAACGCACATCATCTAGCACGAAGAATTCGGGCTCGGGACCGAAATAGGCGGCATCGGCCACGCCGGTGGATTCGAGGTAGGTTTCGGCACGCTTGGCCAGGGAGCGAGGATCACGCATGTAGCCTTGCATAGTGGAAGGCTCGAGGATATCGCAGCGGACAATTAATTGGTTCTCATCCGAGAAGGGATCCATGATCGCCGTATCCTCATCCGGCATCAGCACCATATCCGACTCCTGAATCCCTTTCCAACCAGCGATCGAGGAACCGTCGAACATCTTCCCTTCCGTGAAGAAGTCGTCGTTGATAACGCCGGCTGGCAGGGTGACATGTTGCTCCTTGCCACGCGTGTCGGTAAAGCGAAGATCGATGAACCTCACTTCCTCTTTTTCAATCAGCTTCATAACCTTGGATGACATATCCGATCTCCGAGTGTTGTCGTTCTCGAAAGGACCCCGATAAAGGTTCGACATGTCCGTAAGCCCCACCATGTTCGACCGAATAACCGATCGGAAACGGAGCCGAATCGAAATCCCATTTTGACGTTGTGACGCAACGGGTCCTTGAAAAGCTCCGTCCTGGGAATTTTCCAAGTTACAAAGCGAAAACATTTCACTTTGCTCTTGATTTTCAATCATTGAAAACCTGTGGGCATCCTGGTCCCCTACGGGTACCTCGGATTTTTCGGGGTGCCCTCGGTCCTTCGAGCACGAATCGTGCCAACCCTCATTACGACCGGAAGGGAGCTACTTGGCACTAAGGCTTTACGGAACAGGAGAAGTCTGCATTCGGGACCCGAAAGTCGAACGATGATCCTACCAAACATGAGCCGCAAGCAAGCGTACCATGGTAGGACATTTGGATCGGTCATGGCACCGGAGCAGCCTATGGGCACCTCCGTGCTGAGCACCACCGATTTTTCAAGGTGCCCTTCATTCGAAGTAGATGAAGACCCGATCGAAAGTCGGATCCGATGCGAGTGTGGCCTGAAGCTTATCCCGAATGTGCCCCGCTCGAGATACCTCTCCGGCACAGATATCGAGGGGAAAATATACCTCTACATCGATACGCCCGTTCAGGTAGTGCAGGATGGTTCGCTGACGCCGGGTGGCTTCGGCGATCCCTTCCCAGAGCTGCCCGAGCCGTGTCAGGGCCTCGGCACGTGTGGGTAGCTTGACCGAAGTCGCTTCCTCCTCGTCGTCTTCTAGGTCCACATGGACGGTAACATCGTTGACCTCGGAAACCTGCGACTTGAGCCGATTTTCCGCCAGCGCGGCGATCATGTGACCCTCCGAGACGCTGATTCGGGGGTCGACCAGGATATGGACATCCACCGCGGCCTGCCAACCACATTTTCTCGTACGCAGCATGTGGATGGCCCGCACACCATTAACAGCACCGATGGTCTCCTCGATCAAGGTGAGACGCTCCGGATCCAACCCGGTATCCATCAGCTCCTGGATCGATTGCCAGCCGAGCTTCCAGGCAATATGCGCGATCATCACGACGACGATGATCGCTGCTACCGCATCCAGGTAAGGCAAACCCATGAAGGTACCGCCGATACCCACCAAGACCACCACCGAGGAAATGGCATCGGAGCGGTGATGCCAAGCATTGGCGTACAACATGTCCGAGCCGATTCGGCGCGCGTAACCGAGCGTCCATCGATAGAGCCATTCTTTGACCAGAATGGATATCACGACCGCGACCAGTGCCAGCAGCTGTGGCTGTAAGAGCTCCTCGGGAACGAATAAGCGCTTACCGGCATCCCATCCGATACCGATCGCAATGACCAGTAGAAAGAGGCCCAAGAGCAGGGTTGCCAGGGTCTCATAGCGACCATATCCGTAAGGATGTTCCCGATCCGGGACCTGGGCGGCGTGACACCCCGCCCACCATACCAAGCCATCGGACAGCATATCCGAGAGGGAATGGATGCCGTCCGCAACCAGTGCTTGAGAATGCCACAAGAGTCCGGCACCGACCTTGATCCCCGATAGAGCCAGATTGGTGGCCCCGCCGATTACGGTCGCTCTCGAAATGGCCCCGACACGTTGGGCTTGAGAATTCTCAGGCAAGATTCGGTTACTCGCAGGTATGGCCGACGTGAATGACCACGAGATATTCGTTGTCCCGGCTGCTGGTTGCAAGGACTGTGTGACCATTGACACGACACCATGCGGAGAGGTCTTGCAGTGCCCCTGGATCGGTGCAGATCGCCTCCAGCCGGGTCCCCGGTGCTAGGTTCGCAACCCGATCCTGAACTCGAATCATCGGGAGTGGGCACAGCAACCCTCGGCAATCCAGTATTACCCCATCTCCAGCATCCATTCTCTGGGGATCTCCCTCGGGGTAAAGGGACGCACGACGAGCTCACGTGTGGAGCCCGCCAAGTCCTCGACCCCGATGCGGACGGACCGACAGTCGCGTCCCTGCCCATAGCGTGCCACTAACCGTGCCGCCAATTCGATGTCCTCGTTATCCACCCGGCCATCGATCAGGGCCTCGGGTCCGCGGTGGCTCAGGGTCCGGATACGGACGAAACGCTTACGGAATCCACTGAGGAAGCGTCCTTCTCCCTCCTCGCGCGCAATGATGACTTTGAAGTTAGGTCCTGGCCGGATATGGCGCCCCACCTTCAGCAGCATGATGTCGTCCAGATCATAGCGCCGCTCGCCGCGGCTACTCCAAAGGTCCTGCAACCTTGCCGAGTATTGGGGGTCGGTCAAAAAGCAACAGCCGCCAGACGGCTGGGCATAGTCGTCGAGCCCGTACCTCTGCGCCAATGCCATCTGCGGTTTCCTGCTGCGCCCGGAGAAGTCGAGCAGGTGTTCGCGTTCCACCCAACCCATCTGCTCCGGAAGGGTCGGCAATAAGCGCTTGGCACATAGTGGCCGCAGCAATCGATCACCGGTCCCCGAGTCGCGCTGCACCAGTGGCATCGTGTCCTTACGCTGAGACTTGGGTCGCTGCCCGACGACTTCGCCGGTAATGATAAAGTCAAATCCGTGCTCGTGCATCCACTCATGGGCCCGCCGCACCATGAAGATCTTGCAGTCGAGACACGGATTGAGATGAGCTCCGTAGCCGTACTTGGGATTCAAGACCAGGGTACGGTAATCCTCGACAACGTCGACGAAATGTAGCTTGATACCCAGACGCTCAGCTACCCAGAGTGCATTATTGCGCCTAGATCCGGTGGATTTGCGGATGGCCCGGGTATGGCCTTCCACACAGAAGCCGGTAAAAAAGTTCAAGCCCTCGACCTGAATACCCTGGTTCTGAACGACCCGCACCGCAAGCATGGAGTCCAACCCCCCCGAAACCAGGGCGACGGCTTTTCGTTGAATCTTCATAAAGACATCAAGATAGAAATACCGGTATAAAGCCTATCGGTTGGTAAGGTAAGGATAAGTTGAAATTATGCATCGGGATGGTCGAATGTAAAAATTTTCTGGCGAGGTGGCTGCAGAATATCTTTAATCTATTTGCTTTTTTCCTGTGACCACCTTTAGGTCCAAGAATCTCCAGCTCTTTTACTTCGGATAAACGAGTGGCAGCTTTCTTGGTATGTTGTAACGTAGTCGGTGTGGTATTGGCAATAAGACTGTAGAGTTCCGAGAAGCGAATACCATCAGGATACCAGTGAATAAATTCAGGGAGTTCAATGGGCTCTCTTGCGTTTGGTGTGGGTAGCGCCATTTTTCCCATCGCGTAGGGTAGCCCGCTCCAGGCCTACTCTGTGCCCTGCTTTTCGCCTGTAGGCTCGGCCCCGTCGCCAGGCCAAACGTCGGAGGTTTTCATCATGGACCCGTTATCGTTGTTTACCGTTGCGCTCGGTCTTCCGGCTCCTTGGCGGTCATTGACGTGGCCTGCAATCCCAAATCGGGCCGGATCGATTTCCACCGCGCCTTCGCCCCGGGGACACGATGTTCTTGTCCGCATTGTGGGGCGGAACACCAGCCAGTCCACGACACGCTTGAGCGCGACTGGCGTCACCTGAACTTCTTTCAATTCCAAGCCTACATCCATGCCAAGGTGCCCCGTGTGCGCTGCGGGACCTGCGCCAAGACTACCCAGGTCGTGGCGCCCTGGGCACGCCCCAACCGCGGCTTCAGCCTACGGATGGAGGCTTTACTGGTCACTTCTCTGTAAAGCGATGGCGGTCTTTCAGGTCGCTCAATTACCTGGCGTCAGCGACGGGCGCGTCTGGCGCACCCTCAATCATTACGTCGATCAGGCGCACGCTTAAGAGGACTTCTCGACCGTCACCTCGGTTGGTCTCGACGAGACCAACTCGCGGCGTGAACACAATTACATGAGCTTGTTTCACGATCTCGATGCCCCGCGTGGGCTCTATGCCTGCGAAGGGCGAAAAGCCCAGGTCGTGGCCCAGTTTGCCGATGCGCTCGAGGCTCCTGGCGCCTGTGCCGAGAACATCGGCGCGGTCTGTATGGATATGTCGGCAAGCTACCAGGCTGGCGTGTGTGAGCATCGGCCCTGGGCGGCGATCACCTTCGATTAAGTTTCACGTCATTCAGCTCGTCAACAAGACGATTAACGAAGTGCGTCGCCGAAGAAGTCAAAAGGGCCCCGGAGCTGCGGCGTACACGCCACATCTGGTTCAAGGACAAGCACGCTCGGAGTAACCGCCAGAAAGCCCCATTTGCGGCACTCAAGCACCGAAACCTCAAGATACACCGTGGCTTCCGGATCCAGGAGACGTCACGCGAGATCTTCCACAGCGCTCAGAGCGCGGCGCAAGCCGAGCCGCTCCTCGACAGATGGTACAGCTGGGCGCGCCGTTGCCGCCTGGAGCCGATCAAAGCGGTGGCCAAGCCTCCTCAATGCGTTCGATTCCAGGCTCACCGACGGCCGTGTCGAGGCGGTCAATTCGCTCATCCAGGCCACCAAAGCCAGGGCCCGCGGCTACGGGACCACCAGGCACCTATTACCATCGTCTACCTTGTGGCGGGTAAGTTGACCCCGCTGCCGACTTCTCCGTTCGTCGTCCAGTCGGGGCTTCCCATCACGACTTGAGTCAGGTCGCTATGACCCGCTACCCACACCAAACGCAAGAGAACCAACTGTTCTACAATGGTATTCATGCGGCCACGTCAAGCGGCCTCACTGTGTATCTGTGTAGGGAGCAAATAAACTGTCCGGACTTGTAGCCCGTTCGGAGCGTCGCCATTTTTCGCGAAACCCGAAATGAGGTCCGTCCGATTTCGGGTGCAAAAAATCAGGCGACGGCCATGGCCTTCGGCGGCCCACGTTCGTCCTGCGTCCGTCCCGGCGCGCACTCCGCTCGTCGCTTACGCTCCCTCGCTTTCCTGTGCTCCTCCGAGGAGGTGTCCAATGGGCCGAACGAACTTGCTGCAGGAGATTCGGAAAATGAGATTTGAAGAGGCGTCTGGGGGGTGGCCAGCAGGCCACCTGAGACAGGAGGAGGCCCGGCTGCTCGGGGTATGCGAGCGGACCTTTCGGCGCTATGTTGACCGCTACGAGGACGAGGGTCTGCAAGGGTTGATCGACAAGCGCCTGAGCCGGTCTCGCACCGGCCGGCGCCCGTGGATGAGGTAATGGCGCTGGTGGAGCGCTACCGTCGACGACAGGCGGGCTGGAACATCAAGCCTTTCCACGCTTGGTACCAATGCGACGGGGGCAAGCGCAGCTACACCTGGATCAAGAACCAGCTGCAAGAGGCCGGTGTGTACAGAAGGCACCTGGGCGAGGCAAGCACCGCAAGCGGCGCACCCGCGCGGCCGGGCCGGCATGATGCTGCACCAGGATGCGAGCACCCACGAATGGGTACCGGGAGTGAAGTGGGATTTGGTCGTAACCATGAACGACGCCACCAACGAGCATTACCCGATGCGCTTGGTCGCCGAGGAAGGTACGGCCTCCAGCTTCGTGGGTGTGCACGACATGATCAGGCAACGCGGATCGTTTGCCTCGCTCTACACCGATCTGGGCAGCCACTACTGGTATACCCCGGAAGCTGGCGGCAAGGTAGCCAAGGAGAACCCCACGCCATTTGGCAAGGCCATGGCCCGCTTGGGGATCAAGATGATCCCAGCCTCCTCTCCCACGAGGATGCTCAGAGCGCATGTCCCGTACCCACCCAGGGGCGTCTTCACAGGAGCTGGCCATCGCCGGCATCCGCAACATGACAGCGGCTAACCGCTACCTCGATGAAGTCTATCGACCGGCCTTCAATGGCCTTCAATGCCGAGTTCATGCCGCCAGCGCTGGCGGAGGGATCGGCCTTCGTGACCTAAGATCGGCGGCAAGCTGGATGATTTCCTGTGTGAGACCTTCGGGCGTGTCGTCGGCAAAGACAACTGTGTGGCCTTCGAGGGGATGGCCTTGCAGATCCCCAAGGACCGCCACCAGATGCATTACATGAAGGTCAAGGTGTGGGGTACATTGCTATCCCAATGGCAACCTCGCCGTGTTCCACGGACCGCCCGGAGCGTCGCCATTTTTCGCGAAACCCGAAATGGGGTCCGTCCGATTTCGGGTGCAAAAAATCAGGCAACGGCCATAGCCTTCGGCGGCCCACGTTCGTCCTGCGTCCGTCCCGGCGCGCACTCCGCGCGGCGCCAGGACTCCCGCAATGACTTGACGCCGTGTCGCGTGGCCTTGCATTTCGTCTCCGCTGGCGCTCACGCACCGCACTCCGACGAAACGCCCGGCCCTACGGCTACGCGGGGGTCGTCGCACTCCGCTCGTCGCTTACGCTCCCTCGCTTTCCATGTGCTCCCCCGTTGCTTGGCTCAATATGATATCCAAGATCAGTCGATTCCGCTACAGCTACAAGTTGTCGCGCAGGTCCGCTGCAGCATCCAAAGCGGATAGTTCTATTTGTTGCCAACACCTCACTGAGTGTAAGGCCGAGATGCCTAGCCTTCACACCAGTGGCTGAAAGGTCTCGGTTCCCCGCGGCCTCTCTATCTTGCCACTTGCCATTTGTTTGCTGCGTGACAGCGCGCCGCTTACCGGTGGGGTGGGTTCTCTTTATGGAACGACACCGGGAGTCCAAAATCCGAGAGTCGAGGCCAGTTTTTCGGACACCTTATGGAGCTTGCGCACCGTCCCGATCACGCCGCCTCGCTCTGGGACGTAGGATCCACGCCGTCCCGTGGATTCGAACAGCTCCGTGGCCGAGTTGCCCGCACCGGCGGGGACTCACGCAGGGGGCAGGCTGCGCCCCCTGGAAAACATCTAGTAAGCGCTGCGGGGAGAAAATTCAGCCGCCAATAAACGTCAATCTATTCAAGGAATAGTCGACGAAGATGAACAGATCTTTTCGGCTTATTTGCGGCCATTCGCATTCATTGGCAAATGATATAGTACAGGACAAAAAACCGCAATATATTAGTTTAGAATGAGTATTCTTGCCCCAGTTGAGCTGGGCGCTCAAGCCATCCCTGTCGAATTTTGATATACCCCTTTAATCAACAGATAAATTTTTTTGGAGGGCTCCAACGATGGACCAGAATGCCGCCGCTCTTGTACCTTTGTTGTCTGGCTACTTCGGTTGGAACTTGGCCAGAACCAAATGCCTGGCCGGTCTGATTATCGCTTTGATCCAGGTCAGGACCGTCAATTTCATGCAATTAACCACCGTTCTTCCCGGTGGCGCCTTGAAAGACTCGAAGTATAAACGTATTCAATGCTTAAATCAGAACCTTTCCTCTCGACTTCTCCACCGTGGCTCGGTTTATTGTCAGTCAGTTGTCTGATAGTTAATATCTACTGACCCTGGATCGGACCAACTGGAAATTCGGTCAAACCAATACCAATATTCTGTGCTAGGCGATCTTCCAGTAAAGTGTGGCGATCCCCGTGTTATCGATCCTGTTATATAAAAAAGGCAATTCCAATACGGACGAACGCATTCCACGGAGGAGCACAGGAAAGCGAGGGAGCGTGAGCGACGAGCGGAGTACGATGACCCCCGCGTAGCCGTAGGGTCGAGCGTTTCGTCGGAGTGCGGCGCGTGAGCGCCGGCGGAGACAAAATGAAAGGCCATGCAACGCGGCGTCAAGTTATTGCGGGAGTCCTGGCGCAGCGCGGAGTGCACGCCGGGACGAACGCAGGACGAACGTGGGCCACCGAAGCCCATGACCGTCGCCTAATTTTTTGCACCCGAAATCGGACAGACCCCATTTCGGGTTTCGCGAAAAATGGTGACGCTCCAGCCATCAATCAGCTGCCGATTCCGCAGGGAGCTTGCCCGATACAGCAGTTTGAAGGCCCTGAGCTACGTCCCATTCAAGACCTTACCTCAATACTCTTGAATACTCTTGGTGGCGGATATACTGGAGGCTTCGGTGCGCGCCAATATTGAGTATGTTTATGCGGCCCCTGCACCCGGAGATATACCCCGTCGCACATGGGTTTTGCGGCAAGCGAGGGGCGTCTATCATGTCCGTTAGAGCAAGATGCGATGAGGAGGAATAGCCCGCCCCCGATTGCAACGAATCGCAACACCGCTGTTATCGGGGACAAGAGATGGGCACATCACGGCGGAAAATCCGAGTGTGACGGGTATCGAGTTACGGGGCCTACCATACCGAGCCCCCTAACCAGCTATAACCAGCCGCCCGCTGGCGGCAAAGGAGCAAAGCATGTATCAGGCCAAGACCAAGGTCTTGCCACAGGAGCAAAAGATGGTGATGGCTCGTGTCGGCACGAACGCGGGGGATAAAAATGCCCAGGAAGAGCAAGGGACCTACGAATTCCCGGGCATCGAGGCCGTCATCCATGGCAACGGGGCGATCGCCCATGTGATGGGGCACGTCTGCGGTGGCGTGATCGGCTATCCCATCACGCCGTCCACGGAGATCTCTGAGCTGTTCGAGGCCTATCGCGCCAAGGGCGGCTGCAATGTCTGGGGCAAGCACCCCTTCTTTTTCGAGCCGGAAGGCGAGCATTCGGCCCAGAGTGGCGCCTTGGGCGCGGCCCTGATCGGCGGTCGCTACATCTCGAACGCCTCCTCTAGCCAGGGCGTTCTCTACGGACTGGAATCCCATTATGTGACCGTAGGCAAGAAGATCGGCGGATTTGTACTCCAGATCGCCGCGCGCGCGGTCTCCAAACACTCCCTGAACGTGATGGCTGGGCACGACGACGTCTATGCCCTGCTGCCGTCCGGATACACGGTGCTGTTCGGTAGCAACCCCCAGGAAGCAGCCGATCTGGCCGCGATCGCCTACAAGGTGAGCGCCCTCTCCCTGATCCCCGTCGCCAACGTTATGGATGGCTTTGCGACCAGCCACATGCAGAGCGAGACCCGGCTGCCGGAACCGGAGCTGCTGAAGAAATTCCTGGGCAACCCGGCGGGCCGCATCGAGGCACCGACGGTCGCCCAGGAGATTCTGTTCGGCGCCAAGGGGCGCGTATTTCAGCTCCAGGTCTATCTACGGCGCCATGCCGGGGACATCATGCCGGCAGATCTTGCCGGGCTCCGCACCTTCCTGACGGAACGGAGTGCGGATATCGAGCGGGACAACAAGGGCATCCTGATTGAGCAGACCCTGTCCCGAGTCCCGGAGGAGCTGCACGATCAATGGCGGCGCCAGTGGCTCAATGCCTTCGAGAAGGGCACCCGCCGGCGGGTGCCCTCGCTGGTGGACGTGCATGCCCCGGGACTGACCGGCGGAGTCCAGAACCAGCCAGATTTCCAGGCCGGAGCGGTCGACCATCACACTCATTTCGAGCATGAAGTGCCGGGGTTCGTCACCCGGGCGATGGTCGATTACGGGGACTTGACCGGGCGCGTCTACACACCCGTGATGGGCTATCGGGTCGAAGATGCCGAGTATGTGGTCGTCGGTGTCGGCTCGGTGACCGATGACGTGGAGGCTGTGGCCGCCTATCTGCGCACCCGAGGCAAGCAAGTAGGCGTAGTTTCGATCAAGCTGTTACAACCCTTCCCGGAAGGGGCGCTGATCGAAATGCTGGCGGGGAAAAAGGCTGTGACCGTGCTCGAGCGTTCCGCCCAGACGGCGCTGACGGACTTGGTGATGAAGGCCCTGTTCAAGGCCCGCGAGAACGGTGCCCTGATCCGCCACCAGGGCATTCCGGCGATCGATGACTTACCGAAGGTGAGCACCGGCATCTTCGGTCTGGGGGGGCACGATCTACAGCCCCGCGACCTAGTCGCCGCCTTTGAGAACATGGAAAACATGCTCAACGTCCCCTTCTTCTACCTGGGCTCCCGGTTCTTTGCGGACGATCCGGCGCCAAGCATCGACGCGATCCAGACCAAGCTGCGGACCGCCTACCCGGAAACCGAGTTCATGGTCCTGCCGACCAAGGACAACCCGCCGCTGCTGCCGCCGGCAGCCTTCCGGATCCGTTTCCACTCCATCGGCGGCTACGGAACCATCGCCACGGGCAAGCTGCTCACCGATATCCTGGCGGGCGTTCTGGGATTACACTCCAAATCCGCGCCCAAGTACGGCTCCGAGAAGAGCGGTGCCCCCACTAACTTCTACATCTCCCTGAGCCCGGAGCCCATCAAGATCACCAACGCGGAGCTGGAAGACGTCGAAATCGTCGTCTCCCCCGACCACAAGGTCTTCAGCCACACCGACCCTCTGCGCGGGCTGACCCGAGACGGCACCCTGATCCTTCAATCGCACCAAGCGCCCCTGGAGGTCTGGAGAGAGCTCCCCACCCACGCCCGCGAGACCATTCGCGAGCGGAACATCCGACTTTACCTAGTCGACGCTTTCGGGGTCGCCAAAAAGCATGCCCCGGCCCCCGACCTCGAGGTTCGGATGATGGGCGTCGCCTTCATCGGCGCCGTGTGCGGACATGTCCGTCAAGTCGTCGCCGATGCCTCGGAAGAGACCATCCTCACCAAGATCCGCCAACAGGTGACTAAAAAATTCGGGGCCAAAGGAGAGGCGGTCATCGAGAGCAACATGGCGGTGATCCGGGAAGGCCTGGAATCGACGCACAAGGTGGACTACGCGGACGCTGCTTTCGCTGCGGTCGAGGGGCTGCTCCCCGTATCGAACGGACCCGATATCTCCGTATCCGCCTCCATGGTCAAGGCCGTGCAAAGTACGGCCACCGCCGCCCTCTTCGACCAAGACTTCTACCGGGAAGTCATGGCGAACCACTTCCGCGACGGCACCATCGGCGAGGCGCCGGTGGTACCCGGGAGCGGGCTATTCATGCCGGTGGTGAGTTCGGCCTGGAAAGACAAGGGCCTGTTCCGCCTCGACGTACCCAGGTACAGGGCCCACCTCTGTACCGGCTGCCTGGACTGCGCATTCGTATGCCCGGATGCCGCCATACCCAACAGCGTGCACGAGATCCACGATCTCCTGCTGACTGCCATTCGTGGTCTGCACATCACCGACCACCAAAAAGATGCGCTGGCGGAGTATGTATTCGACCTCTCCAAGGCCATCCGCGATACCTATCGCAAGCTACCGAGCAAGGACCCCAACCCCTTCCATCGCATCGCCGCCGAGGCAGTCTCCGGGCTGACGCTCGAAAACGCCACCCTCGAACGCGGCTTCAAAGGCATGATCGAGGCCCTATCCGTATTCCCGGTGGCCAAGACCAAGCCCTTCTTCGGCGCCATGGAGCAGGCGGTATCGGGCACCGGCGGACTCTACTCGGTGAACATCGACCCCTGGAAATGCAGTGGCTGCCTGGAATGTGTCGATATCTGCGGCTCCGGCGCCCTCAGTGCCCAGCGACAAGACGCGCAGGTACTCGAGACCCTGAAGCAGGAATTCGCCTTCCTGAGCCGGACCCACAACACCCCCCAGCGTTTCTGGGAGAAGATGATGGACCGCGGCGGCGACGCCAAGCGACTGCTTCTGGATCGCGACAACTACTACGCCCTCTCCGGTGGCCACGGCGCCTGCCGCGGCTGCGGGGAAGTCACCGCCCTGCGCATGCTCATGGCCACCAACCGGGCCATCCACGAGAAGCGGCGCCGGGCCCATGTGCGAGAGCTGGAAGATGTGATCGAACGTCTCACCGCCAAGCTCAACATCGTCACTTATGATGAGCATGACCCCCAGCGACCGGAGCGGATCGGCTGGACCCTCGAACGACTCCAGGCACGCCTCTACCGCTTCGAGAGTGGCCCCACCGGCCATGGTCCCGCCGGAGCGGTGATTGCCAACGCCACCGGTTGCAGCAGCGTCTACGCCTCCACTTTTCCCAACAACCCCTACTCCGCCCCCTGGGTCAACAGCCTGTTCCAAGACTCAGTGCCGGTCGCCAAAGGGATGTTCGAGGCCCTGAGTGCCGGTGCTGTCAAGGACTTCCATGCCCTGCGCACCGCCAAGCTGGACCTGGAAGACCAATACAATCCGGATTCGCACGACACCTTCTTCCGGACCCTCAACTGGGAGCAATTCACTCCGGAAGAGCTCGACCTGCTACCCGCCGTCATCAGCATCGGCGGTGACGGCGCCGTCTACGACATCGGCTTCGGCGCCCTATCGCGGCTGCTGGTCACCCACACCCCGCTCAAGGTCGTGGTGCTCAACACCGGAGCCTACTCCAATACCGGCGGCCAAGCCTCCACCGCCAGTTTCACCGCCCAGGACTCGGACCTGACCCGCTTCGGCGTCGCCCACATCGGCAAGCACGAGGACCGCAAAGAGCTGGGGCTGATCGCCGCCTTCCATCCCGAAGTCCTGGTCGTCCAGACCAACGACGCCCTCCAAGGCCATTTCATGAAAAACGTCATGAAGTTTCTGAGCTACAACGAAGCACCCGCGGTATTCGACACCTACACCGCCTGCATGTCCGAGCACGGCATCGCCGACAACGCCGGGAGCCGCCATGCCGAGCTGGCGGTGCAAAGCCGCATGAGCCCGGTCTTCGTCCACGACCCACGCCGCGGCGACACCTTGGCCGAGCGCTTCGTCCTGGACGGTAATCCGGACATCGGCAAAGACTGGACCACCACCAACCTCGAGTACCTGGACGCGGACGACCAAGCCCAGCTCATGGAAATACCCTTCACCCCGGCCGACTTCGCGGTCCGCGAGGGCCGGTTCAAAAAGCACTTTCAGCCCGTCGAGAAGAATGCCGACCTAGTCCCGGTACACGAGTACATCGAGCTGGACGCAAAGGAACGCCACGGCAAGACACCCTTCATCCGATCCACCGACGACGACCACAAGCTGATCCGACTCGCCGTCTCACCGGCCATCGTCGAGCTGACCGAAGAACGCCGCCGCAATTGGCGCATGCTGGAATACCTGGGTGGACTCCATGTGGACCGCCTGCAAGAGAGCCATCGCCGCGAGCTGGAGCAATGGCGGAAAAAATACGAAGAGGCGGACACCCAGCGGGAGAACTCTATCGACGCCATCGCCAGAGGCATGGCCGAGCTCGCCGCCGGTTCGGACGTCCCGGCCACACCCACCAGCCAGTCGATCCCCGTGGAAGCGATCACGAGGGACCCGAGCGTCCGCGCGCCCGAGGCCGAGCCCACGGGGAGCCAAACACCTCTGGTGGAGATCACCGAGGCCGACCTGCCCAAGTGCACCAACTGCAAGACCTGCTACCAGGACCTCAGAGAGCTGTTCGAGAAGACCAAGATCATGGTCGATGGCAAACCTAAAGAAGTGAGTCGAGTGATCCCTGGCATGCTCGAAAAGATCGAGCTCACCCCGGAGCTGATCCGTGCCGCGGCCCGGGTTGCCAACGACTGCGACGCCGAAATCATCCGCTACCACCAACCGACCGGCTAAAAGTAGCCCTTAACTGATCCGCCGGCGGCCATAAGCCCCTTTCTCCTAGCGAGAGAAGGATTGGGGGAGAGGGGGAATAGGAGCGATCGGCTGATTGCCTTACTCACTGTCACCTAGTCATCTGTTCCGGCAACAGTTATTTTCAGGTTGCTGCCACTGCGGCTGAACCACCCAGCGCGCCGTACGGATGGCCGCCGCCCGCCTGGAGGTGCCAGTTACCGCGATTCGCGACGCCCTCGTCGCGGCGCCAGTGGCCCATGCCGATGAAACCAGCCGGCGCGTGAACGGCACTCTGCACTGGCTGCCTGTGCTCAGCACCAACCCGGCTTATGGTCTACTTCCCTCATCCCAAACGCGGGGCCGAGGCCCTGGATGCGTTCGGCCTGTTGTCCCAATTCGTGGGCGTACTGATGCATGACCACGGGGCAGCCTGCCAGCGCTACCAATGTCTGCATGCCTTCTGCAATACCCATCATCGGCGCGAGCTGATCGCCATCGCTGAGAGGGCCCCGAACCAGCCGTGGGCAACCGATATGATCACGCTGTTATGCCAAGCCAATGCCGTGGTCGGCGAGGCCCAAGACCTTGAGACGCTGCCCGCCAGCAACGTCAACGGCGAGCACTTGCGGACCCGCTACGACACTATCCTCAGCAAAGCCGAAGCCGGCAATCCTCCCCGTCCCCGCCGTCCCGGCACCCGCGGGCGGGTCAAACAATCCCCGGCCTGCAACCTCATTCGGCGGCTACGCGAGCACCACAACGAGGTCCTGCGCTTCCTCACCGACCGGCGCGTTCCCTTCGACAACAACTAGGCCGAACGCGACCTGCGCATGCCCAAGTTCAAGCAGAAAGCCTCTGGCTGTTTCCGCTCCGATACCGGCGCCGGGGACTTTGCCATCATCCGCTCCTACCTCTCAACTCTCCGCAAACAATCCGACGATGGAGGAGCACAGGAAAGCGAGGGAGCGTAAGCGACGAGCGGAGTGCGACGACCCCCGCGTAGCCGTAGGGCCGAGCATTTCGTCAGAGTGCAGCGCGTGGGCGCCGGCGGAGACAGAATGCAAGGCCATGCGACACGGCGTCAAGTCATTGCGGGAGTACTGGCGTCGCGCGGAGTGCGCGCCGGAATGGACAAAGGACGAACGTGGGCCGCCGAAGGCCATGGCTGTCGCCTGATTTTTTGCACTCGAAATCGGACGGACCCCATTTCGGGTTTCGCAAAAAATGGCGACGCTCCGGCTTTTCAACTCCCTCGTCCTGACCTTCCAGGGCCGCCCCTCAATGCCCCAATTGGAGTAAAGGAATAGTTACCTCGCCTTAAAATAAAAATGCTAGAAAATCAGTAACTACGTGGGATATCGGCCAAAAACGAGCCGGATTCCGGGGGGGAAACTGGCTTTGAGATCCGCGAACCGGCTATCTGTCGGTTACTCCAAGCCGGCTTGTCCTCGAGCCGAATGTAGCGCATGCACCGCAGCTCCGGGACTATTTCGACTGCTTGGCGACGTACTTCGTCAACCACTCATGCTCGGAGAGGGCTACCCTATGTGGCGGGAAAAACGAGGTTACCCACACGACGTAAGAGAGCCACGAATTTTCGAAAATACATTCACCCACTCCTGTGTGAGCTGGCCCCTATTTTTCCGGACACGAAATCGGGGACAACCCGAGTCTGAAAATAGGAATTCGATATGAACGACAAGAGCACTGTCCGAATAGCGCCCAGCGCGCCGGAAGGCGTGCGTAGCACGACGGGAAGCCAGCCAAGTAGCCTGCCGACAAGAGGCCGCCTGATTCGCAAATTCGTGTTTAATCGACAGGGGCCGGTACGAGGAGTGGCCCCTTCAGTACCTGAGGCAATCCGGCGATGGTGAGTACCACCCGATCGCAGCGGGTGGCTAGTGCCTGATGGAGCAGACCCGCCTCGTCGCAATAGCGGCGGCTGAGCTCACCGAGGGGAACGATGCCCATGTTGATCTCATTGCTGACCAGCAGGAGATCTCCAGTCAACACCGGTAAGGTCTCCAACAGGGCCGCGCGTTCGGACACCAGCCGTGCCGAGTCCTCGTGGGTAAGCAGATTCGTGAGCCATAGGGTCAAACAGTCCACGACAAGACAACGTCCGGAGGCGGCCAGCTCCGCGAGCACCCGTCCCAGCGCGAGCGGCTCCTCCACGACCATCCAATCCGGTGGCCGATGCCTGCGGTGGGCCCGGATCCGGCGCGCCATCTCCTCGTCCCCCGCCACTGCGGTCGCCACATAGACGACTTGCCGGCCGCTCGTTGCGGCGAGTTGCTCGGCCAGCCGACTCTTACCGGAACGCACACCACCGAGGATTAGGGTCTTCACTGGCGCGCGTAGCCGGTCGTGGGGATAGCGGCATCGAAGCCGCTAGCGACAGGGCTCGAAGAAGGCATTGTCCATCGCCTTCTTACACTCGGCCCCCGTCGCCGTCCAGGCCTGTGGGTCCGCACTCTCCAGCTGTTCGGCGGACTCCATGCGCAGGAGTTGACGCGCGAGGTTACAGGCTATGCCGGCCGCGCATTGATCCGCGTCCCCGCATACCTTATCCACCAGCTGCTTGCAGGCGGTCTGCTCCGGGCCCGGTGCGGAGGCACTACAGACGGGAAAGGCTGGGTTGAATAGGACATCCTGACACTTATCGCCCGACTCGGTCTGCGGTCGAGGGCCAGCCCCGATGGGTGCCCGGCGCTGTTCCTCGCGCTCCATGCCCAGTAGCTGGCGGGCCAGGACGCAGGGTTGGCTCCGGGTACACTCATCGTGAAAGCCGCAGACTTTGCGCACGAGTTGGTCGCAGTAGCGCACGCGCCGGCTCGGCTCGGAGCCAGGCTCACCGATCCGGTTGTCCATCATCGACGCGGTCGGAACCGCTAGGCCATCGCGGACAATGACAACCGAGCCATCCTCAAGCCGATGGGTACCGTCCCACAAGGGTATTACGCCGCCGTTGTAATAGCGCATGGCGCGATGGGAGTTCGGGTCCACCTTTAGCACACTGCCGTCTTGGAGGGTGCCGGTCCATGAAGCGGCTCGGACCGGACCGATCGATGCGACCAAAAGACAGACAAAGCCGAAGCCTAGCCAGCCGCGTAAGACGGGTTGTCTACAAAAAATAGGGCATGATCTCATAGGGTGCGGGTTAGCAGTACAGGGTGTGTCCGGTGATTTGCAGAAATCGAGCATAGCAAATTCGTTAGGGATAATGGCTGCCGCATCCACGATTATGGGCACCTTGAAAAATTCCATCTTCGGAATTCTTCAAGGTACCCTATCGTCTGCGGTATGGGTCTTGAGGCGGCGTGGTGTCACGAAGATCACCAGCTCATTGTCCTCATTTTCGCGGGAGGTGGAGCAACTATTCAAGACCTCTTGCCAAGCAGTAGGCTACGCGCATGCCCATGGAACCATGCCTGAACCGCCGCGCTAACCCATTCTCCAGAAAGCCCTGACGACGAGCTGGAGCGGCTGCGTGAACGGGTTGCGGAGCAGGCTGCGATCATTGAGGGGCAAACGGCGACCATTGAGCAGATGCATGAACGCATTCAGGAACTCGAAGCACGTCTGGCTAAGGATAGCCATAACTCCAGCCGGCCACCATCCTCAGACTCTCCGTTCAAGAAGCCACCACCACGTTCTCGGCGTCAACCCAGCGGGCGCAAGCCCGGGGGACAACCGGGGCGGCGCGGCGTCACCCGCTCCCTGGTCGATGCCCCCGATCAGTGCGTGATCATCCCGCTGCCGGGGGCCTGCGCGTGCGCGGCGGCACCGAGACCGCCGCTACGGTGCTCGCAGAGCGACGCCAAATAGTCGAGGTGGTAATCCAACGTGAGGTCATTGAGTACCGCATTGTCAGCAGGATTTGTGCCTGCAGGCGCGCGCAACGCAGCACGTTTCCCGCGGGGATCGAGGCCCGGTGCAATACGGACCAAGCGGGTACAGCCTTTGCGGTGTATATGGCTCAATATCAGCTGCTGCCCTACCAGCGCACCGCCGGGGTGCTCAATGAGCTGGCCGGTCTAGCGATCTCACCGGGTCCCCTCCAGCGCGCCGTACGGGTGGCCGTCGCCCGCCTGGAGGCGCCAGTCACCGCGATGCACTCGTCGCGGCGCCAGTGGCCCATGCCGATGAAACCAGCCGGAGCGTGAACAGCATTCTGCACTGGCTACCGGTGCTCAACACCAACCAGCTTACGGCCTACTTCCCTCATCCCAAACGTGGTGCCGAGGCCCTGAATGCGTTCGGCCGGTTATCCCAACTCGTGGGCGTACTGGTGCATGACCACGGGCCATGCCTGCCAGCGCTACCAATGTCTGCATGCCTTCTGCAATGCTCATCATCTGCGCGAGCTGATCGCCATCACTGAGAGGTCCCCGAGCCAGCCGTGGGCAACCGATATGATCACGCTGTTATGCCAAGCCAATGCCGTGGTCGGCGAGGCCCAGACCCAGGACCTTGAGGTGCTGCCCGCCAGCAACGTCAACGGCGAGCACTTGCGGACCCGCTACGACACCATCCTCAGCAAAGCCAAAGCCGGCAATCCTCCCCGTCCCCGCCGTCCCGGCACCTGCGGGCGGGTCAAACAATCCCCGGCCTACAACCTCATTCGGCGGCTACGCGAGCGCCGCAACGAAGCCCTGCGCTTCCTCACCGACCTGCGCGTTCCCTTTGACAACAACCAAGCCGAACGCGACTTGCGTATGCCCAAGTTCAAACAGGAAGCCTCCTCTGGCTGCTTCCGCTCCGATACTGGCGCCGGGGACTTTGCCATCATCCGCTCCTACCTCTCAACTCTCCGCAAACAATCCGACGATCTTTTCAACTCGCTCGTCCTGACCTTCCAGTGGCCGCCTCCCAATGCCCCAATTGGAGTAGCTGAATAGTTACCATTGACGTTTATCTGCGGTTGAATTTTCTCCCCGCAGCGCTTACCCGATATTTTCCGGTGGGCGCAGCCCACCCTACCAATCCGTAACTGTTCACTATCTCCAAATTCTGAGCCCGAAAACCGGAAACCAAAGGGTTGCCTCTGATGCCGGGGCTCCGTTTTGTTCCCCCTCTCCCCAATCCCTCTCCCACCAGGGGAAAGGGGCATTCATTCCTCTCGATCCCCGATCAGATACCCAACAAATGACTGACCAAGCCATCAGCCAACTTGGGCTCGAACCAAGTCGATTTGAGGGGCATCACTTCCCCCGCATTCGCCACCGCCATCAGGTCATCCATCCGCGTCGGATATAGCGAGAAGGCGACCGCCATGCCGCCCTCGTCCACCTGCTCAGCGAGCCATCCGAGACCGCGGTTGCCGCCGACGAAGTCGATACGGTCGTCCCGGCGCGGGTCCCGGATGCCGAGCAGGGGCTCGATCAGGTTGTCTTGCAGCAGGCTCACGTCCAGCCGCCCCACCGGGTCGTCTTCGGGGATACGCCGCGCGTCCAGGGTGAGGCGGTACCAAGTGCCGGCCAAGTACATACCGAACTCCCCGTGGCGGACCGGTCTGACGGGTCCCGAATCGGGCTCCACCCGGAAGGGGATGCGGACCCGCTCCAGAAAGGTCTCGACGGAGAGTCCATGGAGGTCCTTAACCACCCGGTTATAGTCCAGGATCCGCACTTGGTCGTGGGGAAAGAGGACGCTCAGGAAGTATTCGTAGGGCTCGTTCCCCCTGTGGTCCGGATTGGCGGCCCGACGGGCGGCGGCTACCCGGACTGCCGCGGCGGAGCGGTGATGACCGTCCGCGACGTACAGGCAATCGAGCTGTTCGCCGGCCACAGTGAGGCGGTCGACGGTGGCTCCATCATCCACTACCCGGAGCTCGTGATGCACGCCGTCCGGTGCCCGGATGTCGATGGCCGCCGGCGAGTCATTCAGGGCGGCCAAGGTATCGTCGATAGCGGGAATGCTCTCATATACCAGAAAGGCGGGGCCGGTCTGGGCATCCAGGGCGTCGATCTGGCGTACCCGATCGTCCTCCTTGACCGGCCGGGTAAGCTCGTGCTTCTTGATCCGCCCCGCCTCGTAGGCGGCCACGGAGGCCACCGCTACCAAGCCAGTCTGGGTATGCCCGTTCCGGGTAAGGCGATAAACATAATAGCAAGGGGTCGGGTCCCGAACCAGCATCTTCTCGGCCAGCATCCGCTCCAGGTTCTCCCTGGCCTTGGCATAGACCCGAGGGGCGTAGGGGTCCGTATCCTCCGGCAAGTCCACCTCGGACCGTGATATGTGCAGAAAGCTGTGGGGACGGCCCGCGACCATCTGCCGTGCCTCCGGGGCGCTCATCACGTCGTAGGGCGGGGCGGCGACATCCGAGGCCCGCCCCGGAGCGGGACGCAATCCGGCGAAGGGTTCGATCAAAGACATGGTGCGGCTCCTGCGGGTTTCGGCTACCGCATCGATCGGTACGGCCGAGGATCGACAAGGATGGACCGAATTGCAGTCGTGAAGCCGGTCCGGATAGCTCGGAGAAGGTCCCCGGAGCTTTTCAAGGTCTCCGAAAAAAACAGTGGCATAATACACTCGTTACCCGTAAAGATTTCGCCGCGATGCACGCCGCTCGTACCGGAGCGTCGCTATTTTTTGCGAAACCCGAAATGGGGTCCGTCCGATTTCGGGTTTCGCAAAAAATCAGGCGACGGCCATGGCCTTCGGCGGCCCATGTTCGTCCTGCGTCCGTCCCGGCGCACACTCCGCGCGGCGCCAGGACTCCCGCAATGACTTGACGCCGTGTCGCATGGCCTTGCATTTCGTTTCCGCCGGCGCTCACGTGCCGCACTTCGATGAAACGCCCAGCTCTACGGCTACGCGGGGGTCGTCGCACTCCGCTCGTCGCTTACTCTCCCTTGCTTTCCTGTGCTCCTACCCCGATAACCACGTTGCTCTCAGGCACGAGAGACCCACCTCTTACATATTCATGTGCAACGGGTATAGCGGGTATAGCAGGAAGGGCCGAGGCCGGCGAACAGGCACCCGTCGCGCTCTTCGGCTCAGCACTTTAGTCCTTCGTCTTTCTATCTCCGCTTCCGCTCGGAGGCTCTCCGCCGCGAGACCCAATTACCGGCGGTGTCACGCCGATGTTCCGTAGTATTATGAAGGCCCTGAACAATTCCATACTTGGAATTTCCCCCATGCGGAGCCGGGTTGCGGTTTCGACTTGGCTTCATTATCGAGTCGGTTACCCGATCGGTAATGGCGATGTGCCCCGGTATCGCGCGGGCACCTCGAACCGCTCGAGGTACCCTCGTACCCGACGTAACAACCACCGAGGATTCGAACCATGGGGACTCCCAGCATGCAGCGCGGATCGGATGCGGACAACCGCAAACCGGTCACGACGGCGGACATCCTTGCTCGTAAACGGGGCGAGAAGATCGTCTCGATTACGGCCTACGACTACTCTACGGCCAAATTGGTCGATAGTGCCGGCATCGATATCATCCTGGTCGGCGATAGCCTGGGGATGGTGGTGCTCGGCTACTTGGATACCACCCGGGTGACCCTGGACGATATGGTGCACCACACCGCGGCGGTCGCCCGGGCGCGGCCTAAGGCCCTGGTGGTGGCCGACCTGCCGTTCTTGGCCGCCGGCGTATCCGTCCGGGACACCCTCGGCAATGCCGGACGCCTAGTCCGCGAGGCCGGTGCCGAGGCGGTGAAGCTGGAAGGCGGGGTGCGGGTTGGCGAGGAGATCCGAGCGCTCGTGGACTGCCAGATCCCGGTCATGGGACATGTGGGCCTGACCCCCCAGAGTATTCACGCCTTTGGCGGCTTCAAAGTTCAGGGGAGAACCCGGGAGGCTGCGGACCAAGTGGTGCGAGATGCGATCGCGGTCCAGGAAGGGGGGGGCTTCGCGGTTGTCCTCGAAGGGATTCCGTCATCGCTCGGGGAGCGCATCACCCGCGAGCTGGATATCCCCACCATCGGTATCGGTGCCGGACCCGCCTGCAATGGCCAGATCCTAGTCATCCACGACATGCTCCATCTCTTCCTCGACTTCACGCCCAAATTCGCCAAGGTGTACGCGGACGTCGGGGAAGCGACCCGCGCCGCCCTGGCCAGCTTCTGCGAAGAGGTACGGAACGGCCGGTTTCCCGCCGCGGAGCATTGTTACTGAATCCGTCTCTTCGGGAGACTCGTGTGCAGACCGTCGATGTGTTCGAGGAGGTCGTCGCGAACCTCCTTATGCGTGGAATCGAGGATGAACTCGATGCCTTCGCGACAGGCGAGCTTCGATGCGGAGACGAAATCACTGTCGCCGACAATGAGGATGATCTTGGACACCAGCCGCTTATAGGCAAGCGACACAATGTCCAATGAACCGGGCGTTCAAGCTATCCCGGTCGAATTTTGACATAACCCTTGAATCAAAGATATTTTTTTCGGAGGTGGCCTAGCGATGGACCAGAATGTCGCCGCTCTTGTTCCTCTGTTGCCTGGCTATTTCGGTTGGAACTTGGCCAGAACCAAATGCCTAGCCGGTCTGATTATCGCTTTGATCTCAAGGTCAGAACCGTCAACCTCGCGCAATTAGCCACCGCTCTTTCCGGTAGCGCCGTGAAAGACTCGAAATATAAACGTATTCAACGCCTATTCAGAACCTTTCCTCTCGACTTCTCCACCGTGGCTCGGTTTATTGTCAGTCAGCTGCCCAATGGTCAGTATCTACTGACCCTGGATCGGACCAACTGGAAATTCGGTCAAGCCAATATCAATATTCTGTGCCTGGCGATCGTCCAGCAAGGTGTGGCGATCCCCGTGTTATCGATCCTGCTAGATAAAAAGGGCAATTTTTTTACGGACGATTCCACTCATCAACAGGTTTATTGAGCTATTTCCTCGGGAAATGGTTGATCGATAAAAAACCGATCCCAATCAATTCCTTGTACTTCCGGAGCGTCACCATTTTTTACGAAACCAGAAATGGGGTCCGTCCGATTTCGGGTGCAAAAAATCAAGAGACGGCCATGGCCTTCGGCGGCCCACGTTCGTCCTGCGTCCGTCCCGGCACGCATTCCGCGCGGCGCCAGGACTCCCGCAAGGACTTGATGCCGTGTCGCATGGCCTTGCATTTCGTCTCCGCCGGCGCTCACGCGCCGCACTCCGACGAAATGCAAGGCCCTACGGCTACGCAGGGGGCGTCGGCACCCCGCTCGTCGCTTACGCTCCCTCGCTTTCCTGTGCTCCTCCGCTGAGAGAGAGTCTATTCAACATAACGGAAAAGCTTGAGGCATTTCACCAAGCGGTCGCTTTATTCGAAGAACCACGAAGATCAACCTAGCCGTCTGATTTTAAAGGGAGAGTTATGTCCTGTGCTGTGTAATCTTGTGCTCTATCTTGGGGTCTTTGATTTTCCACCTCTCATTCTCTTCGCCGAGATAGAAAATCCCTACGGAATAAAGCAAGAGAGGATTTTGCTAAGTCTATTGGCTTACCAGGTTTGGGATGATGAAGCTTCTTCTCCAAGGGCGGACAATCATAAAAAAAGATCCTGTAAAGCTTCTCGCTTTCCTCTCGCGTCACATGCTTTATGCAATGGATCCAAAAATCGTTTGCAACTCGTTCCGGGTCGGAGGCGTGAGTCGTGTCGAAATGTGTTTGGTGGCGCCGCAGACAGAAGGCCCCATCCACTAAAATGGCTACTTTACACGAGGCCACCTCGGGGGATGAGCAGGGTGGAGCAAAGCGAGACCGCATCTTCGCGCCGAGACTCGATCAATTTCAGGGGTGAGATTTTTTAGGGATCCCATAAAAATGGCTTATAGGAGGGCCCGCAAAAAAAGCCCTCGGGTTTGGCGTCACTCATAAGTTAAAGAGGCGAAGCGTACTGCCTAAAGGCTGTGTATCGGACTCGTGGTAGAGAAGTGACCGGTAACAGTCAACTTGTTGTTTACATCTGCCGGGAGCCCTGGAGGCACCGTGGTCGAGCCAATTATTGGGACCGGATTATCGCTTGTTCTTCGCATACCTTGTATCCGAGCCGCCGATCTGGTCAACTGCAGGCAAGATATCCGCACCGGAGCAGCGTGTCTTGTTCACGCGGAAAACCGCGCGGACAATCACAACCAAAACACAATGGTAGTGTTATGGTTTCGTTGTTTCCGGTGTGTTAGGGAACATGTTAGGGCGATTCATGAATCGCCCCTACATGATCGGCTATTCCGCAGTCATTAGGGACAACCCTTGCGATTGCCCATTCTCGGCAACAACAAGATCAGAACATCGCTAAAAATAATAAGAAAACCGGACTAGAGGAGGAATCCATGTCTCTGAAAATCGGGGCCCCACGGGAGGTCCATGCGGGAGAAAATCGAGTCGCCGTGACGCCGGACACGGCGCAACAGCTACGCAAGCTCGGCTTCTTGGTGGCGATCGAGGCCGAAGCCGGCGCCAAGGCCCATTTCTCGGATGACGCCTATCGCGCGGTGGGGGCTGAGGTCATAGAAGGTGCCAAGGCCCTGTGGGCTCGGTCCGATATCGTGCTCAAGGTCCACGCCCCCGAGACCCACCCGGAGGAGCAGGTCGAGGAGACGGAGCTACTGCGCGAGGGCGGCACCCTGATCAGCTTCATCTGGCCGGCCCAGAATCCGGAGCTGCTGGAGAAGCTGGCCGCCCGTAAGGCGACCGTGTTGGCCATGGACAGCGTACCCCGCATCTCGCGTGCCCAAAAGATGGATGCCCTGAGTTCCATGGCCAATGTGGCCGGCTACCGTGCCGTGGTTGAGGCTTCCAACCGATTCGGCCGCTTTTTCACCGGCCAAGTGACGGCCGCGGGCAAGGTCCCCCCGGCCAAGGTGCTGGTCATTGGCGCCGGGGTCGCCGGGCTGGCTGCGATCGCCGCCGCCGGCTCTATGGGCGCCGTGGTGCGCGCCTTCGATACCCGCCCGGAGGTCAAGGAGCAGGTCGAGAGCATGGGGGCCGAGTTCCTGATGCTGGATTTTGAGGAAGATGGCAGCGGCGAGGGCGGCTACGCCAAGGTGATGAGCGAGGAGTTCATCCAGGCCGAGATGGCGCTGTTCGCCAGCCAAGCCGCAGAGGTGGACATTATCATCACCACCGCCCTGATCCCTGGCACGCCGGCGCCCGAGCTGATTACCGAAGCGATGGTGGAGTCCATGAAGGACGGTAGTGTGATCGTCGACTTAGCCTCCCAACAGGGTGGCAACTGCGCCCTGTGCGAGCCCGGCGCGACCGTGGTGCGCCACGGTGTCATCATCATCGGCGAGTTGGACCTGCCGAGCCGTCTGCCCACCCAGTCCAGCCAGCTCTACGGCACCAACGTGCGCCACCTGCTGACCGATCTGACGCCAGGCAAGGACGGCCGGATCGATGTGAACATGGAAGACGAGGTCATCCGCGGCACCACCATCATCAAGGATGGCGAGATCACTTGGCCCCCCCC